>BNJU01000535.1_pt1 | contig 191415 bp, 246 predicted proteins | sample 8539281 | NCBI WGS metagenome assembly BNJU01 (sample SAMD00202456, study PRJDB9452) | human saliva metagenome | isolation source: human saliva | place: Japan | reverse complement strand
CGTTAAGAATCGTGAAGTTATCACTGAAGAAGTTATAGATACAACTGATCGCGTTGAAGCAATCAAAGGTGATTTAGATGTTATCCAAAATAGCTTACAAATTATCAATCAACAAAAAGAAGTCATCAAGGAGTATCAAGAAGACCTCACTTACAAATTTAAAGTCTTAGAAAAAGACCTCCAAACAAGACTTGCTGTCATAAAAGAACTACGAGAAACTGAAGAAAACTAAAAAAGAAAGCATCCAACTTTCCTCACATCCCCTTAAATCCATCTTGGATTATCAGCTCCTAACAGAAAAGGGAGGGAATGAAAATGAAACAATTTTTAAAAGTTCTGATGCGAGTGGTTCTGATTATTTCTGGTGGCCTCTGTCTTCTTGTCGCCCTAGCATTTCTACTAGTGGCCAATCTTTTCAAGGCCTCACCGAGTGACATCCGAGAAGGAAATGAGGCCTTAAAACAAATCTTTATCTCCCTTGACATGCCTCCTGAGAAAGTAGAATCAAATGGAAAGTATCATTACGAGGGTGGAGGCTTAGATTTTTATGTGACATTCTCTGATGATGTCGTCAATAGCCACCCAGTCCTAAAAGAAAGCCCAAACCTTACAAAAACCGACTCAAAATCTATGTCTTAAACACAGGAGATATTTCCTATAGAAAAGTAGAAGATAACTTGTTTAACCATGGTTTATCCCAATTTTTAGAGGAGGAAGGCGAGAAGTATTTCCGAGATAACGGAAAGAAATCACATTCTTCTTACACAATTTTAACTTCGAAGGATTCGGAAAGCATGAAAAAGGGGATTGCATTCTATGAAAAAGCCTTGACTTTAGTGGATATTCAGGATAATTCGGCAATCAACCATATTGATACCATTACTATTAAACCAGGTAAGGAAGCCGAACTCAAGCAACTGATCCAGGAAATGGATGAAGCTGGCTTGCTCACTCAAAAATATCAATAGCAGATTTGTCAGAGAATCTTTTCCCCGTTACTAACTACAAACAAAAAAAGAGCCTGATGGCTCTTTTTCTTTTATTCACCCTCGAAGGCATCTTTTATATGGTCAAAGAAGCCTTTTTTCTTTGGATTGACTTTCAAATCACCTGCAGCTGCGAATTCTTTCAAGGCTGCTTTTTGGCGTTCATTCAAACCTGTCGGAGTCACGACATTAACAGTGACGTATTGGTCACCAACAGCACCACCACGTAGGCTCGGAGCTCCCTTACCACGTAGGCGGAATCGTTTACCGGTTTGAGTTCCCTCTGGAATCACCAATTCGACATCACCGTGAACGGTTGGGATATCGACAGTATCACCAAGAGTTGCTTGGACGATATTGAGGTTTAACTTGTAGAAAATAGTTGTCCCTTCACGTTCAAATTTATCGCTAGCTTCAACCGAAACGACTACATACAAGTCTCCATAAGGACCGCCGTTAAAGCCTGCCTCACCTTGGCCAGCTAGACGAATTTGTTGACCAGTTTCGACACCTGCTGGAATTTTTACATGGACACTGTGGGCTTGTTTTTCATGACCTGTTCCATGACATGTTGTACATGGTTCTTTGATTTCTTTTCCACGTCCATGACAGACATCACAGGTTACTTGACGACGCATCATACCAAGTGGTGTTTGAGTATCAACGTTAATAACACCAGAACCATGACAACGTCCACAAGTAACTGGACTTGTTCCAGGCTTAGCACCTGAACCATTACAAGTACGACAGCTGGCTTCACGATTGTATTTGACTTCTTTTTCAGTACCAAAGATAGCTTCTTCAAAAGTCAAATTCACACGGTACTGGAGGTCGTCACCTTGACGAGGAGCGTTCGGATTGCGAGAAGAACCGCCTCCGCCGAAAAAACTTGAGAAGATATCCTCAAATCCACCGAAACCACCTGCTCCGTCGAAACCACCAAAACCGCCTGCACCACCAAAGCCACCATTAGCACCAGCAGCACCATATTGGTCATAGGCAGCACGTTTCTGTTCATCACTCAAGGTCTCATAAGCTTCTTGAACTTCCTTGTACTTGTCCTCAGCACCAGGCTCCTTGTTGATATCTGGGTGATATTTTTTAGATAATTTCCGATAGGCTTTCTTGATCTCATCTTGAGATGCATTCTTTGAAACGCCCAAACGGTCATAAAATTCAGTATTGTTCATTTAAGATACCAAGACCGTAAAATTCGACTGAAAAATAGGAAATCTGACGCAGGAGCGATGCTCCTAGACAGATTTATCTTTTTTCCGAGAATTTAGGTCGGGTTCAGTTCCTTTCTTTCATATTGAGTAAGTAACTTAAGAGCTCGAGTTCAATTCCCCGAACGCTCTTTGTTCCTTTCTATTGATATTGTGAATCAAACCACTATTTAGGTCGGGTTCAATTCCTTTCTTTTATATTCCCAAATAAATGAGATTCAGTCCCCTTTTACCGAAAAACAGAGGCTGGGTTGCAACCTCTGGATTTCTTCTTATCATTACGACGTTCTAAAACAAAGTCGATTATACTTTGTTTTAGAACTAGTAAGGCTGAATTGAGTTTCGGTTAAAAACTTCGAAAAAAAGATAAGCCATCTTTTGTGCATCGCACAAGGCGATGGCTTCCTATTTTTCTTTCGTTTTCTTAACGCCTCAACATCTTACTTTTCCGTAAACTCTCCGTCTACGACGTCATCACCTGCGTTTCCTGTTGCTTGTGCGCCTTCTGCTCCTGCTTGAGCTTGTTGCGCTGCTGCGGCTTGTTCGTAGAGTTTAACCGCAAGTCCTTGTGCTTTTTCGTTCAATGCTTCAAGTTTTGCTTTCATTTCGTCCAAGTTGTTGTCTTCTTGAGCTTTCTTAAGATCATCAAGGGCAGCTTGTGCAGCATCACGTTCTGCATCGAAGCCTTTGCCTTCAGTTTCTTTGATTGTCTTTTCAGTCGCAAAGATAGCTTGGTCTACTTCGTTACGAAGGTCAACTTCTTCTTTACGTTTCTTATCTGCTTCAGCGTTTGCTTCTGCATCTTTCATCATGCGATCGATTTCTTCGTCTGTCAAACCTGAGTTTGATTGGATAACAATTGTTTGTTCTTTTTGAGTTCCAAGATCTTTAGCCTTAACAGATACGATACCGTTCTTGTCGATGTCGAATGTTACTTCGATTTGTGGAATACCACGAGGTGCAGCTGGGATATCAGTCAATTGGAAGCGTCCAAGAGTCTTGTTATCTGCTGCCATTGGGCGTTCACCTTGAAGAACGTGGATATCAACGGCTGGTTGGTTGTCCGCTGCAGTTGAGAAGACTTGTGATTTAGATGTTGGAATAGTAGTGTTGCGGTCGATGAGTTTTGTGAAGACTCCACCCATTGTTTCGATACCAAGTGACAATGGTGTTACGTCAAGAAGGACAACGTCTTTGACGTCACCAGTGATGACACCACCTTGGATCGCAGCACCCATAGCAACTACTTCGTCAGGGTTTACTGATTTGTTTGGTTCTTTACCAGTTTCAGCTTTAACAGCTTCTACAACGGCAGGAATACGAGTTGAACCACCGACAAGGATGACTTCGTCGATATCTGATAAGCTCAATCCTGCATCTGAAAGGGCTTGACGAACTGGAGTTTTCGTACGTTCTACAAGGTCACGAGTCAAATCATCGAATTTAGCACGAGTCAAGGTCATTTCCAAGTGAAGAGGTCCAGCTTCACCAGCAGTGATGAACGGCAAGCTGATTTGAGTTGAAGTTACACCAGAAAGGTCTTTCTTCGCTTTTTCTGCTGCGTCTTTCAAACGTTGAAGGGCCATCTTGTCTGTTGACAAGTCGATACCATTTTCTTTCTTGAATTCTGCTACTAAGTAGTCGATAATTTTTTGGTCAAAGTCGTCACCACCGAGTTTGTTATCCCCTGCTGTTGCCAATACATCAAAGACACCATCACCGAGTTCAAGGATAGATACGTCGAATGTACCACCACCAAGGTCGAATACCAAGATTTTTTCTTCTTTATCAGTCTTATCCAAACCGTATGCAAGGGCTGCTGCAGTTGGTTCGTTGACGATACGTTCTACTTCAAGACCAGCGATTTTACCAGCGTCTTTAGTTGCTTGACGTTGCGCATCGTTGAAGTAAGCTGGAACTGTGATAACTGCTTTCGTTACTTTTTCACCAAGGTAGTCTTCAGCGTAACCTTTCAAGTATTGAAGGATCATAGCTGAGATTTCTTGTGGTGTGTATTCTTTACCATTAGCAGAAACTTTTTCAGAAGTACCCATCTTAGATTTGATAGAGATAACTGTATCTGGATTTGTTACTGCTTGACGTTTTGCAGCATCACCAACGATGATTTCACCGTTTTTGAATGATACTACAGATGGAGTTGTACGGTTTCCTTCTGGGTTTTGCGATGATTTTTGATTCAGTTCCTTCAAGGACTGCTACTGCTGAGTTTGTTGTACCTAAGTCAATACCGATAATTTTAGACATGTGTTTTTCTCCTTGTTATTTTAATTCTAATTTTTATTTTTGATATTTCCCTTAAGTGGTGGGGACGTGAGCAACTCCCTTCGGGATTTCATCACTTATTTTTGAGCCTATTGTCTCAAAAATCCCCTGTTTCAGTAGCACACGCTACTGAAACTTTCACCACGGCGGGAAATATCTTCCTTGCAAGCCTCAGGCTTGCGTCTTATCTTTCTTTCATAGTTTAGTGTCGTTTCGGACAAGGTTTTTAAGTTCTCTAGCCTAGTTATACACAACCACCATAGCCGGTCTTAGGATGCGGTCATGGAGTTTGTAGCCTTTTTGGAAGACTTGTGCGATGGTATCTGCTGGATGCTCATCATCAGCTGGGACTGTTTGAATAGCCATATGGTAGTTATGGTCAAATTCACCGTCCGCTGGAATTTCTTCAATTCCTTCTTCTTTCAGGGCGTGAATCAAACTTTCTTGCACCATTTCCAAGCCTTTTTTGACATCATCTGTCAACCCTTCAACAGCAAGAGCGCGTTCAAGGTTATCAAGCGATGGCAAGATTGCTTTGCCAAATCTTGGCTGCGATAGCGTTGCAAGAGTTGGCGTTCTTCGTTGGCACGGCGCTGAATGTTTTGCATTTCTGCATGAGCTCGAAGGTATTTGTTTTCAAATTCTTCGGCACGTTCATTCGCCAAGTCCAATTCGGACTTCTCAGGAGTTGTTTCTTCAGCTGTTTCCACAACTTCCTCTTCTTTTATTTCTTCATTTTTTATATCTTGGGCCATTTTCGCCTCCTTTAATGATTTCAATCTTATACTCAATGAAAATCAAAGAGCAAACTAGGAAACTAGCCGCAGGCTGTACTTGAGTACGGCAAGGCGACGTTGACGTGGTTTGAATTTGATTTTTGAAGAGATTAATTCACTTCATAGTGATTGCTGCTGAGATAGCGGTAAAAATCCGTCAACTTCATAGTCAAAACTCGATTGACAACATTAGTTGATTGACCAATTGCTGGTAATCCAAATTGACTGGACCTATAATCGCAAGGATTCCAAATCCACGATAGGGAATCAGGAACTTACTGCTAATCACTGCTAAGTCAGCAAGACAAGATTCTTGGCTATCCGCAACTCGGACACTTTGCATCTGGTCACCAATCAGATTCTCTCGAATTTCCAAAGCTACCTTTTGTGGCTGATCAAAAAATTGATAGGCCGCTAAATTAGCGAAATTCAAAAGATTGACTTTCCCAGAAACCACGATGTTTTCATTGAACATTTCTTTGAAGATATGCTCAACAAGATCCATAACGTTATCCGTTGTTGTGAAGTAACGTTGGATAATTTGTGGAATCTCTGTCCGAATCTTATAGTGAATATCCAAAACAGTCTGATCCAGGAAACGTTCTTGAATCATGGTCTTGAGGCGATTTAAATCCTCCTGCAAGAAATTTCTCGGAATCAAAAACTGACTGGTAACTGTTCTAGATTCATCAAGCGTAAAAACTGCCAGAGCTGTATGTTGTCCGAGGACAACAATATCAAAAGCTGTCAGCTTCTGCCTACTTGGTTCGACATCCAGTGCTACAACCGCACAACCACTCAAGTCTGACAAGATTTTCGTTGCCTCTTGAAGGATATCCTCCAGCTTGAAGAACTCCTGATCAAATGCTTTTACAATCTCATAAACTTGATTCTCAGCTAAACGGTCGAAGGATAGGGAGTGTTTGACATAGTATTGAAAACCAGCCACACTCGGCATCCGACCACTGGAAGTATGAGCCTTTTCAAGTAAACCTTGCTTTTCAAGAGCTGCCATATCATTTCGAATGGTAGCACTACTAGAGTTGATAGACTCTTGCAAGGCCTTAGATCCAACAGGTTCGTGCGTTTTGGTAAAGATGTCAACAATCAGATTTAAAATATTCTGCTGACGTTCTGTAACCATCTCGCTACTCCTCTCTGATAGATCTTTTTTAGCACTCTATACGTCCGAGTGCTAACTTATGATTCTATTATACACTCTTAAAAGAGAATGTCAAGACAAAAACTCAAAAAATTAGCACTCTTTTATCAAGAGTGCTAAAAATCGGTCTGAGGACCTAGAAACCAATGTCAATCAACCAAATATTTTCGTCTAAGTCTGTAAAAACTATAGATTAGATAAGTAATCATGAGAGCATATAGGACAAAAATAAGGAAGAAAGACCGAGAGAGACTTTCGCGAAACAGGCTCATACAAACAACTAGACCGCCAGAGATAGAAACTGTAGCTGTACGAAGTCCAGATTTTACACCAGCCCATCGAAGACGATTGTCCACGAAAGATTGATCATTTAAATCTACATCACAAGTTGCTTTTCGAAAAACAGTATAAGAACAATTTTCCACAAATTCCCATCCTCTATCCTTAATACTTTGTAAATCTACCTCATTTTTTTCTAAGGTAGCTAATATTCCACACTCGGTAAATCACATCATCTGGTCGGCATCGTTCAAAATAGAAAAAACAAAACGATTCGATTTAAATTTCCAACCTTTCAAATGCATCTCATGCAAATAATATTCTACCTTATCCAAATCAAAAAAATGGTAAACATTCGAAATTGTACTTTGCTATTCATTGTCTAACCTCCAAAATCATTTTTATTTATCAGATAATTCTTTCCACTTTTTGAAACAATCTCCAAAAAAATATAAGAAATCTGAATCGCGAAAACGATCAATAAAGCACAGTCTATGATAACAATCAAAAATATTCCCCAACTGAAATAACCTCTTCCACTGAGTAACTTTGAGAAAACCGGTAGTAGCGCTGAAAAGAGAAGCAAAATAGGAAGCATCCGCATTGTTAAAATCTTCTTGACCATTGCTAACTTCCCGGACGCGTCATTATAAATTTCAAACTCAGCATCCGACTCAACTCCAGAATAAAGCTTTCTAAAGTAGGAAAAACCATTAAAGTCTGTAATATGCTCCCAGCCACAATCTTTAAACAGTTGTAAATAGGAAGCTCTCTCTGACTTTTTCATAGGATAAAAGTCCAACTGATAAACCACCTGCTCCGGTTGGCACTTTTCAAAAGTATACTTAACCGCAATTACTAAGCTAGAGTAACTTACTTCCTTAAGTTTCCAGCCCTCAGCATGCATTCCCCTGAGATAGAGAGCCTCTCTATCATAATCCGCAATGGTACAAATCCTATAAACAACCTTCTTTTCCATCAAAGCTCCTCCCGACTGTTTCTGTAGAGCCGTTCAATACGTTTCAACTCAATCTCTAAAACTTTTCGGCCCAAGTCTGTTATCTGATAGATTTTACGTTTCTCCTCTTCTCGGACAAAGGAAACCAAACCATCCTTTTCCATCTTCGATAGGGTTCCATACATAGTTCCAGGACTAATCGAAACCTGTGAATCTGTCATCTCTTTGACCTTTTGTGTAATACCATAACCATGGTTCTCCTTTTGCAGACAGAACAGAATATAAAAACCCGTTTCAGTCATAGGAAGGTAAACACGCCTAATCTTATCTGTTAATTCCATTTAATCAGACCTCCTATTTAGTTCGATATATCGCACCTCGTTATACACAATATATCACACTTCGATATAAATTGCAAGAAAAAAAGATCGTCCTCACGGACAATCTTTCTGATTTATCATTAGTATAGATCTAGGTAGTTATCAATTTCCCATTGTGAAACGAAGGTTGCATAGCTTGCCCACTCAATTCGTTTGGCTTCAAGGAAGCTAGTGTAGATGTGTTCACCTAGAGCCGCTTTGACCACTTCGTCTTCTGTCATAGCCTTCAAAGCGTTGTGAAGAGTTGATGGAAGGTCTGTGATGCCAGCCTCTTTACGCTCTTCTGCAGTCATGATATAGATGTTTTCTTCAATTGGCGCTGGTGCTTCGATTTTGTTTTCAATACCGTGCAAACCAACTTCCAAAAGAACAGCCATTGCGATATATGGATTTGCCATTGGGTCTACTGAGCGCAATTCCAAACGTGTTCCCATTCCACGAGTAGCAGGAACTCGCACCAACGGTGAACGGTTACGACCAGCCCAAGCGATGTAAACCGGCGCTTCATAACCTGGAACCAAACGTTTGTATGAGTTAACTGTCGGGTTCATAATAGCTGTGTAATTGTAAGCATGCTTGATCAAACCACCAAGGAAATGATAGGCTGTTTCTGACAATTGCATTCCTTTTGGATCATTTGGATCAAAGAAGGCATTGTCCCCTTCATCATCAAACAAGGACATATTGCAGTGCATTCCTGAACCAGCGATACCAAATTTAGGTTTAGCCATAAAGGTTGCATACAAACCATGTTTACGCGCAATTGTCTTTACAACAAGTTTAAAGATTTGAATCTTGTCACATGCACGAAGAACTTCATCATACTTAAAGTCAATCTCATGTTGACCTACGGCAACTTCGTGGTGACTGGCTTCTACTTCAAATCCCATTTTAGTCAAGACATTTACAATTTCACGACGGGTATTATCGGCAAGGTCTGTAGGCGCCAAATCAAAGTAACCACCCTTGTCATTCACCTCAAGAGTTGGGTCTCCATTTTCATCAAGCTTGAATAGGAAGAATTCTGGCTCTGGACCAAGGTTGAAAGATTTAAATCCAACTTCCTCCATGTGACGAAGAGCACGTTTGAGGTTGCTTCGAGGGTCTCCTGCAAATGGTTTTCCTTCTGTTGTATAGACATCACAGATCAATCCTGCGACACTACCATTCTCATCTCCCCAAGGGAAGACAGTCCATGTGTCTAGGTCAGGGTACAAGTACATATCTGATTCATTAATACGAACAAACCCTTCAATTGAAGATCCATCAAACATAGCCTTGTTTGACAAGACCTTGTCTAGTTGTTCATCTGTAGCAGGAATTTCGACGTTTTTCATTGTTCCCAAAATATCTGAAAACATGAGACGGATAAAGGTTACATTTTTTTCCTTAACTTCACGACGAATATCTGCAGCTGTGATTGGCATGGTTTTTCTCCTTATATATGACGACTAGCGGTTGCCTAACCGCGACCAAAAGGCGATTGTTGAGAAGCAAAGCGACTTTGTTGAAGAACTTCATTCCGAAGGGCTCGACGCACCTCAGTTTGACTGACTGGTTTCTTGGCTTTCGCCTCACGTTCAGCATATTTTTTCTTGATAGCAGCAATGTTCAGACCTTCAGAGATATAATCCTTAATCTCAAGCAACCGATCCATATCATTTAAAGAATACATCCGGCGATTACCTTCGTTTCGATCAGGTTTTATCAACTCCTGATCTTCATAATAACGAATTTGACGCGCCGAAAGATCGGTCAACTTCATAACACTACCAATAGGGAAAACTGCCATATTGCGACGAAATTCTTTTTCCTTCATGTGCACTTCCTCTTCTTTCTGTCTATTATAGTCTAAAAAAAATCAATCGTCAATTGTTAATGTCATATCTTATGACATTATTTTATTTTTTCTGCATGAAACTCCGCAAGCGATCAATATCGTAATTGACTAGAATTGCTACAAAAACTCCCATAAAAGTCTCAAAAACTCGAGCAAACACGTACAAAACAGTCTCTCCGCTCGGAATTGATAGGGTAATAATCAGCATGGCTGCAACTCCCCCCAATGACCCCTGACTTATTGTTCATGGCAACATTTGTCATGATGGTTAACATGGTACACATCGGAACCACAAGGAGAGTTACCCAAAAGGCTCCATGAAAAAAGTTGTTCAAGAGAAAGAAAATCAGCGCATAAAAACCACCGATACTATTCCCTAAAATACGTGATGTCCCAAAGTGGACACTCTTATCAAAGTCTTCTCTCAAACTAAAAACGGCTGTTAGAGCTCCGATTTGAAGTCCCTTCCAACCAAAAAATCCAAAAATCATGAGGACCAAAAAAACAGCGATTCCTGTTTTAAAGGTGCGCATCCCCAACTTGAACTTGCTTTTATCAAATCTATACTTTTTTTAAAAATAACTCATCATTTCATCTTTCTTTTTCCATTTTACCATAATTTTACTTTTTGAGAAAAAGGATTCAAAAATAGAAAAAAAGAGAAGGATTGAATCCTTCTCTTTTATATGATTTATTTTTAGAACAAATACATGAAAGCTAAAGTTAAGAGACTAGCAAGCAAACCGATTCCCCAGAAGAAGAAATCGACCTTTCCACTCACTCCAAGGCTGACCTTTACCAGAAAAACCACCCAACTCAAAATGATGGTGAACTGGAGTCATACGGAAGATACGCTTTCCACCAGACAACTTAAAGTAGGACACTTGCATCATGACAGATGTTGTTTCAAAAACATACACTATACCAATCAAGAGTAGCGTCCATTCTTGGTGTAGCGCCATGGAAATAGCAGCTAACATCCCTCCCAAGGCAAGACTACCAACATCTCCCATGAAAACTTTAGCAGGCTTATGGTTAAAGACAAAGAAACCAAGAAGACCACCAATCATGGCAAAAATCACTAGGAGAATATCCAATTGGTTTTGTACATAAGCAATGACTCCATAGGCAGACAGACTAATCACTACTGAGATACTTGCCAAGCCATCAATTCCGTCAGTCAAGTTAACAGCATTTGAAAAACCAACTAACCAGAAGAGAGCAAAGAAAATGTAAAGAACGCCTAGGTGCAATGGATACCCAAATACATTTAAGACATCTCCTCCTCTTTCATAAAAGAGATAGAAGATAACTCCTCCTACTAATTGAAGCAGGAGCTTTTGTTTAGGATTAAGTCCTTCATTGATTTTACGGAAAACCTTGAGGAAATCATCTAAGAAACCAACCAAACCATACAAAACGAGAATAAAGAGGATCATTCCAACATTGTTGGTTAGTTGATTAGTCAAAAGTGCAAGAACTAAACTAACTAAAACACTTGTTACGAGGAAGACAATTCCTCCCATTGTTGGCGTCCCAGCTTTTGCTTGGTGTTGTTTAACATCCTCATGCATCTGTTGACCAGTAATTTGTGCTTTACGGTAAAAACGGATAAAAGCTGGAATTCCTACCACTGTAAGAACAAAAGTAAGGATTCCAGGAAAGATAGAAACTAGCATTCTAATCTCCTAAAGTTATTTTTATTTTCTGTATATTTTTTAAAGCTGTATTGGTACGAACACTTTGTTTTTTTACAGTTTCTCCTGTACCTTCAAATTCAACTTCGATATCCAGCCATTTTGCAAAAGTTTCGACATTCTTCTTAGACCAACCATACAAATCAGGCATCTCTTCTACCTTATCAGAAAGGAGTAAGATCTGCTCATTAGCATCTAGATTGGTTCCTTCTGCCGCTGAACTTTCTTTGATTTTCGTTCCTGAACCGATAACGATTGGTTGAACAAGGTTACGTCGTAGTTCTTCTGCCAAATCTCCAGGGCTATAGTCTTTTGTCGAAGGCATAGCATAGTTAGTCGTAGTTGTAACCTGATCCAGACTTTTAGCAGTTGATTGAAGATTGAGAGATTCTTTCATCGCAGAAGCACGCTCCAAGATAGGGTTGGCGAACTCACCCAACTGAATCCCAGAATAATGCTGAGGTTGTTGAACTGTCACATAGAGGATGAAATCGGGATTTTCTGCTGGGTGCATAGAGACTACAGAGAAAATATAGTTTGTTTCCCCTGAGGTATCCTCCATTTTTCTCATCCGCAATCTGAGCAGTTCCCTGATTTCAAGGCTACATTAAAGCCAGGAACATTGACTGTTCCTTACCTGTACTGTGGTTGTACATCGTACCATAGGTAGGATCCGTACCAACCATAACCATGTGATCTCGAGTCAAAGCTAGCTGCTTCTTTAGAGACCGGATTTCCCACAACTTCTTTTTGTGATTTACGAACCGTTTGATCATTTGGATCATAGAGCGCACTGATAAACTTAGGGCTCCAACATAATCCCATCATTAGCTATCGCAGTAAAGGCACGAAGCATCTGCGTTTGTGTAACAGAAATACCTTGACCAAAGGAACTCATGGCAATATTAACGATATTGTCTTCAGGTAATTGCCCAGCATACTCATCACTCATACCAAAACGGGTCGGAACTCCAAATTTGAAACGATTGAGGTAGTCCAACCAAGTAGTGTCCCCCATCTTTTGCTCAAGGAGAGTCATACCGATGTTACTAGAGTGAGCAAAACCTTGCGAGAAGGTCATCATTCCACCGCTTGTCAAACCTTCGTTAACGTCCCAGTCCTTGATAGTGGCATCAGCTACCTTCAATTCGCTACTGTTGAAATATTCTCCTCCAGGGAAGGTATTATTGTCAATTGCTGAAGCTAAAGTAATCACCTTCATGGTTGAACCTGGTTCATAGTTACTTTGATAAAGGATATCACGCCAGACAAAGTCCTCTGTAATCCCTTCTTTGGTATCAGCATCAAAGGTTGGTCTTTGAGTTGTAGCGAGAATCTCTCCCGTCTTAGCACTAACCAAGGTCGCAGTCATATATTTACCCTTGACTTTTTCTTGGAAGGCATCCATTTGACTTTCCATGAAAGATTGTAAAGGACTAGATAGGGTCGTGTAGACGTCTTTCCCGTTTACAGTCTGTCGGGTAACTTGTTCCGTACCTGGAACAATATTCCCTAAACGGTCTTTTTCATAGGTAATGATACCATCTGTTCCCGCTAACAAGCTATTCAAGGAACTCTCGACACCAGACGTCCCAATGAGACTCTTTGAACCATCTTCATTTTCATGCAACTGCGCTAGTCCGATGAAAGATGAAGCAAATTTCCCGTTAGGATAGCTTCGATTTGGACTTGTTGTAAAGTCAATCCCTTGAACATTAGCTGCTTCCAAATCCTTTTTAATGGACATCATGTTGGCATAGGTAATACCATTTCCCTTTACACCAAAGGAAACTTGCTTAAGATTAGGTTGAGAAAGTTGTTCCTTGACGTAGGACTCATCCATATCTAGATATTTATGGAAGACTTCTGCAACCTTGCTATACTGAGACTCTTCTACATAGAGAATTTTCCCATTTGCAGATTTATATTCCTTATCGATAATCGCATAAATGTTGTAGGATGTTGCATCTTCTGCGATTGGTGTACCATTACGGTCATAGATAGTTCCTCGTTTTGCAGGAACTGTCCGAGTTGTTTGGTGGACCCTGCTTGCTTCCTTAACTAGGTCAACACCAAATTTTGAGCCTGTACCAATAATTACCGCAAAGTTAACCAAAAAAACAGCAAAGAGAAAGACGGCCAGAAGGCTCAAATTCTTTCCCACTAGTCTGCGGTTTTCTGCTGGAGATTTGCGATTTTTAATGGCAAAGCGTATGATTCTTTCTTTCCAGTTTTTCATTTACTACTCCGCCGATCGGATATTTTCATTATTTAATTGCAAGTCTTGAGAATTTGCAATCCCGGTCAAACGTTCTGATCGGATTAATTCATTAACTTCTTGTTTAGCATCATCCAACTCTGTCTTTTTTTCCTCAATTTGTGAATTAACTGTTGTCAAATCACTTTGAACCTGCAAAAGTTGAGTCTGCATATAGACTACACTGATTGCTAAGACAAGGGCTGTGATGGCAATTGAAAGGTAAAAGGCCTTTTCAACACGTGAAAATTGTTTAATACGAGCTTGTAGCAATTGACTCGTTGTTCCTCTGTTTTCTGCCATTGTTTCCTCTTACTTGTGAATTTTTCTTGCCACTCGAAGCTTGGCTGAGTGGGAACGATTATTGGCTTCCAATTCTTCCTTGCTTGGTAAAATCGGCTTCCGAGAGACCAATTCCATTTTGGGCTTGAGATTGTCTGGGATGAAAGGCAAACCTTTAGGAACTTCAACTGTGGAAGCTTCCTTAAATAATTGTTTAGTCAAGCGATCTTCTAGCGAATGGAAGGTAATCACTGAAATTCTTCCATCAAGAGCTAGAAGTTCAATTGCCTGCTGGATTGATTCATCTGCAGCCCCCAGTTCATCATTGACCTCTATACGGATAGCTTGGAAAATTTGTTTGGCTGGGTGACCTTTTTCTTGAGCTCCTTTGCCGGTTTGGCAGATTTGATAATCTCTGCCAGTTCCGTCGTGGTCTCAATTGGTTTCTGTTCACGTGCCTGTTCAATTTTTCGAGCAATCTGTTTGGAAAACTTGTCTTCTCCATATTTGAAAAAGATTCTTACCAAATCATGGTAGTCGTAGTGATTAACGACTTCATAAGCGGTCAAACTAGCTTCCTGATTCATGCGCATATCCAGTGGTGCATCCTTCTTATAGGAAAAACCACGTTCACGCTGATCCAACTGCGGGCTTGACACACCTAAATCATAACAAATTCCATCAATTTCAGTCACACCTAAGTCATTTAAGCGGTCCTTCAAATGACGGAAATTATCCTTGATGAAGGTGACCATTCCCTTTTCGATATAGGGAGCCAAACGTTTTTGCGCATTATCAATGGCATTCTGATCTTGATCAAAGGCATAGAGATGCCCTTTCTCGCTTAACTTACTTAATAAATACTCGCTGTGTCCTGCTCCTCCCAAGGTCGCATCAACGTATATACCATCAGGTTTCACATCTAGCATATCAATAGTCTCATGGAGCATGACCGTTACATGATGAAATTCTTTTGTCATATCTTATCTATTTTACCACAAATCCGACTAGCTTGCACCCACTAAAGCCAAAACATTCCATTGCTACTTTATTCCTTGTATTCAAGAGGTTTCTCAGCTACTTGAGCTAGCGCTGAGTCTACTTCTGGATTTAACTGTCTATGAACTGCCTCTGCAACAGCTCTTGGTATACCAACTGCAACAATCTCGTCCACGCTAGCTTCCTTGATTTTTGTCAGAGATTTGAAATATTTCATCAAATTCTGCTTGCGTTTGGGACCCAGACCTTCAATCCCATCCAATTGAGATGAGAAAGAATTTTTAGAGCGTAGTTGACGGTGGAAGGTAATGGCAAAGCGGTGGACTTCATCCTGAATGCGTTGCAAGAGGAAAAATTCTTGAGAATTGCGAGACAACTCTACCACCTCAAGTGGGTCTCCAAAGAGCAATTCATGAGTTTGGTGCTTGTCATTCTTTTGCAGACCTGCAATCGGGATATCTAACCCTAACTCTTCTTGAATAACCTGTTTAGCGATATTGACCTGACCTTGTCCCCCATCAATGACAATCAAATCTGGCGGTGTCAAACCGTCACGCTGGACCCGTCCATAGCGTCTGCGAATAACCTCTCGCATACTTGCATAGTCATCTGGTCCGACCACAGTCTTGATTTTATACTTACGGTAATCCTTCTTGCTCGGTTTTCCGTTGACAAAAACAACCATAGCAGAAACTGGACTAGTTCCCATAATATTGGAGTTATCAAAAGACTCGATACGGACTGGGGTTGGAATTTGTAGAAGTCGCCCAAGATTTTCAATAGCTCCTTGAGTCTTTTCAACTGATTTCTCTAACAGATTAAACTTCTGCTCCAGACTGACACGAGCATTTTTGATGGCGAGATTGACCAGTTGCTTTTTCTCCCCGCGCTGGGGTTTAAGAACCTTGGTATCCACCATAGCTTTGACTGCTTCTTCATCAATATCCTGAGGAATCAGAATCTCATTAGGAACTAAGTGTGATTTTTCTTGATAAAACTGCCCAACATAGGTCAAGAAATCCTCGTCCGGATCATTGTAGTAAGGGAAGAGATTGACATCGCGTTCAATCAATTTACCTTGACGGACAAAGAAAACCTGAACGCACATCCAACCCTTATCCACATAGTAACCGAAGACATCACGATTTTGGAGATCCTTGGCCATAACACGTTGCTTGGTCCGAAGGGTCCCAATAGCCTGAATCAAATCACGGTATTCCGCTGCACGTTCAAACTCCATGCTTTGAGCCGCGACATTCATCTTTTCCTTGAGATCATCGATGATTTTATCATCCTGTCCTTTTAGGAAGTCAGAAACCTCCTGAGCCATGTCTTTGAAATAGGCCTCGTCTTTATGGCAGACAGTATGTGCCATACACTGACCTATATGGTAATAAAAACAAACCTTTGATGGCGGATTGGTACATTTACGAAAAGGGAAAATCCGATCCAATAGCCGTTTGATTTCATTGGCCGCGCCCACATCCGGATAGGGACCAAATAGAGTCCTCCGTCCTTCTTGACCTGACGGGTGATAATCAAGCGAGGATAGCGCTCATTTGTGATTTTGATAAAAGGATAGGACTTATCATCCTTGAGCATAATATTGTACTTAGGCTTGTTTTCCTTAATCAGGTTGATTTCAAGTAGAAGCGCCTCAATATTGGACTCCGTAACGATAAACTCAAAATCTACAATTTCAGATACTAAGGCTTCTGTCTTGGTATCATGACTTCCACGGAAATAGGACCGTACACGATTACGCAGATTCTTAGCCTTCCCCACATAGATGATGGTGCCATTCTTGTCTTTGTGGATGTAACACCCTGGACTAGTTGGCAAGAGCTCCAGTTTTGATTTGATCAAGTTATTCATAGTTCCATTATAGCAAAAAGCCCCCTGTATTGCTTAAATCAGAGAGCTCCAGTTTCCTTTAACAATCACTTATTCTCCAGACTCATATAGCTCTTGAACTTCTTTTACATCTTGAGCTTGGATACCATAATAGGAGCCTGCTGGTTGCATAACCGAAACTTCATTAGTATGTTCCAAACCAATCGCATGACCTAGCTCATGTTCTGCCGTATGCAAAATGCGGTCATACGTATAGCCATAATTTGGATTAGATAGATAGTAATGATTCAAACGAACGGTTACCGAAGTGAATTGTTTGGTTAGGAGATTTGTTTGACTCTCTGCCTCGCCAGCAACAGCTGTCGAACCATCGTTCATTTCAGTCGCAAAAATATTGGCCTGATCCGGTTCTGTTACAAGCACAAAATTAAAAGCGCCAGTCTGATTCCAGTTAGCAATAGCTTCAAGGTAGGCCCTTTGGAAGGTTGCATCCATTTGGGGATCAATATAAATCGTTGCTTGCGCCTTTGGCCATTTTGCTCCTGAATCTTGATGATGATCTGTCTGAGATAAGCCTTGCAATTTACCAGTTTCTTGCCATTGTTGCCAACCTGCTTGGCCGACTTGAACCACTTTTCTAACTTGATTTAAAGTAGCAGGTAAATCACCTGTCACATACCAGAGAATCCCAAAAGTGATGAGAATTAAGAGGATAAGTGTCCATACAAGGCGCCAAAAAATGCGCAAAATCCCTAGTAAAAATCGACATAACACACGAATAATCCAGCCCATAATTGCCCACCTTTCTAAAATAATAAGAACCCATCTTTAAGTCATGGATTCCCATTCTAAAGATAGATTCTTTATTTTACTAAAACAAACTGAAAGAAAGCTAAAATTAGGATAAACGTTCTTCCAAAACAAAATCAATTGGCAAGGTAGTTAAAAAACGTTCCAATTGCTTTTCCCAATAATACCACTCATGAGTTCCTGCACTATGGTTATAGGTCACATCGAAACCAAGTTTCTTCAGATTTTTAACTGCTAGATTATTGGCTGAATAGAGATAATCTTGTTCTCCACACCAAACCCAGAGCTTGGTTTTCTTATCAGACTTTTTAGCGAGTGTTTCAAGTGAGTAAGGACTATTCACCCAATCATTAACTTTGCCAAAAACACCTCTCCAGTAGGAACGCGTCCCTAAATCTTGACTCTCAGGAGAAAATTCCTCGAAACTCAGTGCCCCAGAAAAGCTAGCGGCATGCGAGAAACGGTCAGTTGACAGTGCCAATTTGAAGGAACCGTAGCCTCCCATTGATAAACCAGCAATGAAGGTTTTTTCTCTCTTACTTGTCATATTAGGGAAGAAGCGTTTGAGCACCTTAGGCAATTCTTCTGCTAGAGCTGTATAGTAGTTATAGCCATACTGAGTATCTGTGTACCAGCCATTATTTGTATTGGGCATGACAACAATCAGATTGGTCCCTCGTAGCAAACGTTCTACATTGGTCCGCTTGAGCCAACTATTGTGGTTTCCAGACATTCCGTGAAGTAGGTAGAGAACTGGGATATCTGTAGAGTCTGGCTCTGTTACCCGAGACGCATCTGGATAGAGTACATTTACTCCCCACTCCATATCTAAAACTTCTGAGTAATACTCAATCTTCATTACTGCCATAACTTGCTCCTTATACACTTAAGATAAGAAAAAGCCGAAACTCGACTTTCTCTACTGTTATTTAATCCTTATTTTGCTTCCATGACTACTGGTAGGATGGCTGGACGACGCTTGGTTTGGTCAAAAAGGAATTTTGCTAAATTGTCACGGACCTTACCTTTAAGGTCTGCCCAGTCAAAGTCCTCACCTTGGAGGTAGTCTTCAACTGTTTGATTTACCAACTCTGTACTTTCGCGCAGAATATCACGACTCTTCTTGAGATAGACAAATCCACGTGTATGCACTCGAGCTTTAGAGATGATTTTCTTCTCACGACGGTTAACAGTGATAGCCACGATGAAAATACCATCTTCTGACAAGACCTTGCGGTCACGAAGAACAACGTTCCCAACATCCCCAATGGCATTACCATCAATCAAGACATCACCTGCAGTAACGGCACCAGATGGAACAAAGTCCCCATGCTCATAAGACATGGTTGTCCCTTTTTTCGGGATAAAGATACGCTCTGGTAGCATACCTACTGCCATCGCGGCCTTGGCATGTGCGTCTAACTCACGGTATTCACCCTGGATCGGAAAGAGATATTTCGGTTGCAAGAGATTGATCATCAATTGAAGATCACGCGCATTCCCGTGTCCTGATACACGCAAACTTTGAGTAATCGGCTTAACGACACCACCTGCTTGGTAGACCATGTTTTCTACACGTGCCATCACAGCTTCTTTAGCGATTGATGGCGTTGTAACGATATAAACCAAGTCTCCATCCTTGATTTCAACATAGCGGTGACGACCAATAGACATCTTGCGTAGACCGTTGATTGGTTCACCCATACGACCAGTTTCAAGGATGATTAACTCGTGGTCCTCAAAGCGAGACATATCTTTGGGTTTAATCAAGAGACTTTCGTTAGCCAATGACAATTTTTTTAAGCGAATGGCTGTACGAACGATATTTTCAATATCAAATCCAGTCAAAACAACGCGACGTCCTGTCTCCGCAGCTGCATCAAAAACCTGCTGAATACGAGAAAGGTTACTTGCAACAGCAGCCACAATGATACGTCCATCCCAGTCAGAAATGGTTTGCGTAATTTCATCACCAACTTCACTTTCGCTGGCTACTTGGATATTGCTGTCAGCATTTGCAGAATCACTTAGAAGAGCCAAAACTCCTTCACGACCAATTTCAGCTAGACGTCCGAAATCTGTTGCGTATGATTCGCTAGCCGTTTGGTCAAATTTGAAGTCCCCTGTATAAACGATACTTCCTTTAGACGTTTTCAAAACGACACCCAAACTTTCTGGGATAGAGTGAGTTGTGCGGAAGAAGGAAACCTCCGTACCACCAAAGTCGATTTCTGTATCTTCATCAATAACATGGAAATCATCGAATTTTTTAGCACTATCATTTCCTTTAACAAAAAGCTTAGCAAGCTCAATTGTCAACTCTGAACCAAAAACAGGAACTTTCACTTCTGACAAAAGATAAGGAAGAGCTCCAATCGCATCCGCATGCCCGTGCGTTAAAAAAAGACACCTGCAATACGGTCGCTATTTTCAAACAGATATTCCATATTTGGAATAACGACATCGACACCCAACTGCTCATTTTCAGGATATTTTAAACCTGCATCTAAAACAAAGATTGAATCGTTAATTTCTGCGATGTACATGTTCTTCCCGTTTTTCACGAACACCGCCCTAAAGTTGTTAATTTAATATTGGTCATTTTTCCTCCGATGTATTACTATAACGTGTTTGTAGAGTCTTCACAACTCTTTTTGTAAAAGTCCAATTTACTTTTTATCCGAATCTTTTTCCTCTCATTATACCATTTTTTTACTAATTTTTCAAAAATGAAGATAGGATTTCAACTAGAGAACATTCACCACTGATAGCCGAATCACTTTGCTTTTGTTTTCTCTTTTGCGAAAATCTCTGTCCGCAAAGGACCTAGAGCCTTACTTCACAAACAGCTACTCGGCAAAAAAATCGTAATAAGGAGCTTACTCACAAATAAAAAAAGATTTAGAAAGCTCTAAATCTTTTTAATCATCTTTAGTTTGGATAAATGTAAGTAACTTTACCTAAAAATTCATGTGGATTAAAGAAACCACGATAGTTAGCAATTTGTTTTTGACGTCTGTAGTTTGCTTCCAATACCTGGATAGAATTCTCACTTTGTACATCCGTCACATAAGCAACGTGTCCATATTCACCACCGTCCCAAACGGCGATTGCGCCTACTACTGGAACATCTCCTACACGATAACCTTGAGCACTAGCATAAATCGCCCAAGTATTAGCATTTCCCCACCAGTTGCTAGCCCAAGGAGCCAACTCTTTCACGCCCCATGTACACTGACCAACAGGATATGAGTTTCCATAGTCTGTCGGAGTATTCACGACAACATCATCATCTGAAGCAGGATTCAAAGTACTAGTTGCCTCAGAAGCTGGAGCACCGTATGAATAAGTAGCCTGAGCTGGACCGCTTACTTCTAGCACATCCCCTGGGTGGATTATATCAAAAATGCTTTTTCCGTTATTTGCTGCCAACTCATAAGGATCCATGCCATTTGCAGTAGCAATAGCAAAAAATGAATCCCCGTCTTGGACTACGTAAGAAGATGCACTAACAGTTTGAGCACCTACTGACGCTAAAATAGCGGTGGACGTCAAACCAAGAGTCAGTTTAGCAACTGTTTTTTTCATAATTAATTTCTCCCTTTATTTTGTTTATCATTTCCTATTTGTCGTTTACAAAGAGAATCATACCTGATTTACATGTCAGTTGTTTTTAGAGTTATGTTGTAGTCATGTTACAAATATGTATACTTTTTACTACATAGCATTCTAAAGAACAAATAATTTAAAAATTATAAGAGACAACAAAAAAACTGAGATAGATTATCTCAGCTTCTTTTCTATTTTTGCCATTAAAAAGTCATAAATTTCTTGCACCGTACCTAGCGCCATCATCTCTTGATCCTTAACAATTTGTTTGAGATTTTGATAAATCTGACTTTCAGCGATGTCCCGTTTATCAGCATCTTTATTTACTTTCATTACACCATTCTCAATTGTGACAAAACCAAGTTCTTCAAAAAAATCTGAATCATTTTTGACTAGCAAGATCTGTTCTATCTTCAAATAAGCTGATAAGTCCTTGAGTTTATAACGAATATCAAATTCTGGGAACTGGTAGATTGTCTTATAAAGCTTAGCGAATTGCTCTCTTGTACCATAACCTGTCAAATAGTATGCTTTAGCAATATCATTTTTAAAGTAAATAGCAGAGAAATTCTGTTCTTGCAACACTTGTTTGAGAAGACTGAGATCCTCGGGAATATTTTTTACAACGATTGCTGGGCTAGAAAGCATTTCTGGTAAATCACTGGTAAAATCTAGGACAGGCACTCCCTCTGGTAGCTCTACACTCTTACTACGGATGTTAAAAGAGTTGAACACCGTCCACACGGGCATCTACCATCATCAACTGGAGGGTTGTTTGCCCATTCCATTGGTTAACAGAAAGGGTAACTGCCAATTCCAGTTGTTTTACCTGAGAAAACTCTGTAGCCTTTGATCCTTGACCAAAAGCTACTACCTCAAAGCTCGCGGTCCCTTTGGAAATCTTCAATTTTAGATGACTATCTCCCGCTCCCATAGAACGAGCATTTTCAACTTGAAAATCTCGAATATAGAAGATAGGTTTCTGATTGTCCATCCCAAAAGGAGCTAAGCGTTCAAAACTCTTAACCGTTTCTAAACTCAAGTTTTCCAAATCTAGTTCTTCATCTAGATATAATTTACTCTTACCCTTGGCATCTATCCCTTTGTCTTTTACATAGGTTTCTAAAATATCTGACAAGGCATCTAACTGTTCAACTTCGAGCGTCATGCCTGCAGCACCTGCATGGCCACCAAAGGCGATAAATAGAGCACGATGCGGATCCAAGGCTTCAAAAATATTGACAGCTTCAATACTTCGCGCACTTCCCTTAGCACGACCGTCTTCAATATTCAGAACAATAACTGTCTGTCCTAACTCTTCCAACAAGCGCCCAGCTACAATCCCAAGCACTCCTGGATTCCAGCCTTCCTTGGCCAAAACTTGAACGCTTTTGTTAGGGTCAACCAAACTCTTAGCTTCTTCATAAATGGCTTGAACGATTTCCTTGCGTTCTTCATTTTTTTCTTGAATCATGAGGGCAATCTCATGCACCTCTTCATCATCAAATCCAGTCAGTAAGTCAATAGCTGGATTGGGATCGTCCAAACGTCCTAGGGCATTCAAACGAGGAGCTAATTGAAAACCAACCGTCTCTTCTGTAAGGTCACTGCTAGAAATTCCAGCAACTTTAAAGAGTTCTTGGAGGCCTAGTCTTTGGGTATTTCGCAAAACTTCTAGACCATATTGAACCATGATACGATTTTCATCCGTCAAGCTGACCATATCCGCAATCGTTCCAATGGCAACCAAGTCAAGCAACTCAACCTGCACTTCCTCCAAGAGGGCGCAAGCTAGTTTGAAAGCAACTCCACAGCCTGCTAAATGTTTAAAAGGATAATCTGCTTTTGGGTGTTCAGGATGGACGATTGCATAAGCATCTGGTAAAACCTCTGGCATGGAGTGGTGGTCTGTCACAATGACATCCACACCCATAGACTGAGCCAAGTCAATGGCTTCATGCCCGGCAACACCATTGTCCACCGTCACAATCAGAGACACTCCCTGCTGCTCGATAAAATATTTGTAGACACTAGCATTTGGTCCATAACCATCTGTAAAGCGATTAGGGAGATAGACCAGACACTCTGCACCTAATTGTTCCAAACTCTCCTTGACAATCGAAGCCGAAGTCATCCCATCCGCATCATAGTCTCCATAGACCAGAATCAATTCTCCTTGCTCAATTGCCTGGCGAATACGCTCAACTGCCTTATCCATATCATGTAAGAGATAAGGATTATGTAAATCTTCCAAAGAAGGTTCTAAAAATTTCTTCAGGCTGCTTTCATCCCTGATTCCTCGTTGATACAACAAACAAGCGACTTCAGAACTCAAGCCTGCACTCTTGGCTATCTTTGTAAAATCCGCATCCTCAACCTGCGGAGAAAATTGCCAATTATAAGTCGGAATAATCAAAATTCATCCACTCTTTCTTACGATTCTATCCTCTTATTATAACATGATTTTTAAGTTTTTTTCTCCTCTTTATTTTCTTAACTCTTTCAATCAAAATCCCAAAAAAATCCTGTTCTCATCAAAGTTAAAAAAAGCTATACACCAGTTGATAATTCTATACCTTTTCAACAAGATGTAGCCAAAATTTTAAAACATCTTCTCTTTATGCTACACTATTGATATGGAACATCATTTTAATCATCGTGCCGAATCGTTTGATTCTCCCAAAAATCAATTTCTTGCTGAACTTATCAGAAAAAATATTGAAAAACAAATGCACGATTTATCAAGTAAATCAATTCTAGACTTTGGAGGAGGAACTGGTCTAATCTCTCTACCTCTAGCCAAAAAAGTAAATTCAGTGACCTTGGTTGATATTTCAGATAAAATGCTGGAGCAAGCTCGTATCAAGATTAAAAACCAAAAACTTGAAATATAGACTTGATTCATCAAGACTTATTGCATAAGCCATTAGAACAAACATTCGATCTCATTATCGTCAGTCGTGTTCTTCATCATATGCCTAATCTTGATGACAGTCTCGCCATGTTTAAGGAACATTTGACTCTCGGAGGACAACTATTTATCGCTGATTATACCGTACCAGATGGAGAAAACCATGGTTTTATTATTTCGGAACTTGAGGAGACTCTTAAAAATCATGGCTTCTCAGACATTCAGACCCAAATACTTTATAGTTCCGACAATCTTTTCCTTGGTAAACCTTCTCAACTATTTCTCACATCGGCGATAAGATAATCACTTCTTAGAACAAGCGCTGAAATAATTCTACTTCATTTTTTCTTCAGTAATCAAGCTTTTTAGTCTACTTTTTTCAACTATTTCTATTATAAAAACTCTCCTCATTTTCAAGGAGAGTTTCTTATTACTAAAGAATTCTCTTATAGAATAAAAGAAGAGCTAGGAATAATAATCCGTAGAAGAACACAAAGAGCCACTTCAATTTCACACATAGAGCTACAAATTCACGGATAAAAGGCTAATACAATTCCTGTAACAAGATACATCTTCTTCTCCTTTATCTAATTACATTTCATCATAATTAGCTAAAAATAAAAAGAGGAACTCAGGTCCTCTTATCCTTCTATCCTACTCTCTGCATCTGCCACTACTTGAGCAAGACTGGTTTGGCTTAATTCTTCTTCCATAGCTTCTTGAATTTTATCTAACTTTTCATCTAAAACCCCATGAATATTGGCTCCTACTGGACAGGCTGGATTAGGATTATCATGGAAACTAAAGAGTTGTCCTTTCTTCCCTAAACACTCAACTGCTTGGTAAACATCTAAAAGACTGATGTCCTCTATGTCTTTGATAATCTCCGCTCCACCAGTTCCACGCGCGACTGAGATTAACCCTGCCTTTTTGAGTTGGGATAAGGTTTTTCGGATAATAACAGGATTGACTCCTACACTGCTAGCTAGAAAATCACTGGTTACTTTACTTTCCTTCCCTTTTAGGGCGATAATAACTAGCATATGGGTTGCGATGGTAAATCGACTTGAAATTTGCATGCAGTCCTCCTTTTTCGTTAACTAAACTCATTCTTCTCTTATATTTATTATAGCTTCTATAGTTGTAATGTCAAGAGTTACGACTAAGCCAATCATCCAATTCTGCATCATGTCCTTGACTTTTGAGCAATTTCATGGAGTAATTCTTGATTATGAGTGTGGTGAATTCCATTGACTAAAGCTTTCATAGTAAATTTTATAGTAGGGCAACTGTAACTCTCTAGCCAGCTGTAATTCTGACTCAACATCATAATCAACACGACGAAAGTCTACATCCTTCAATCCTTTGTCATCAAAGTCCAAAATCATATATTGGGCCCGCAAGTCCTTACGTAGACTTTGCTGATAAAAAAAGAATGGTTGCCCAATCGAACCTGGATTTCAAAATGAGTTGTCCACTCACTTCCCATAGCGTAGAAATTGCTGGTGGATATGCCCATAGATGGCAATATCGCAGTCAGGATTAGTCACCAAACGGTCAAAATCCTCCTGCTTGCCAAGATGGATCAGTTCTCTTCCCCAATTTTTGTCCGGCAAATGATGGCTTATCCCTACCTTCAGATTCCCAAACTGGCGGTGACTGTGCATAGGAAATGCCTGTAGAGCTTCAATTTCATCTAGACTAATTTCTTCCATAATATACTGGCATTGGCGCAAGAGGTAGCGATGGCTAGGTCTACTTGTATCTAATTTTCGATGAGCAGCTCGCCATAAACTCTCTTCCCAATTCCCCAAAACTCGAACCGTTATTGGCAAGCCTTCCAATCGTTGGAGAATGTTTTTTCGTCCTGTTCCCTGGCATGAGAATATCTCCCAAGAGCCAATATTCCTCAGCGCCTGCCTTCTCTGCATCTGCTAAAACAGCTTCCAGTGCTCTTGTATTTCCATGGATATCTGAAAGTACTGCAATTTTTTTGTCATATCATCTCCCTCTTGCCTTTTCTCTTTTAATTATAACACTCTCAAAACCAAAGTCAAAAAGCATCTATCTTTTTGCTATCATTTTTTTACTTTACTTTTTTTAGTGAAAAGGATTACAATGAAGGTGATAAGAAACGAGGAGGTTTTTGCTATGACACAACGTTACGAAAAACATCATGGTAGCAGTCGACGGTTCCAAGAAGCTGATTTGGCTTTTATCAAAGGAGTTCAGTCAGCATTACGTAACCAGGCTAAATTAACCATCGCCCATGTCATTGACACTCGTGCTCTTCAAAGCATTTCAACATTTGATGCAGAAGTTTACGAAGAGTTACAAGTTGAGGCCCAAGACTTGATGGCAGAATATGAAAAGCGTGCAAGAGACGCTGGTCTTACAGATGTTCAAGTTATCATCGAAATGGGAAATCCTAAAACACTTTTGGCTAAAACAATCCCGGACCAAGAACATGTTGATTTGATTTTGGTTGGAGCAACAGGACTTAACGCCTTCGAACGTTTGCTTGTCGGATCTTCATCAGAATATATCCTACGCCACACAAGCGTTGACCTTCTCGTCGTTCGAGACAAGGATAAAACTTTATAAATAGACTAAAAAAGGAGCCAATGCGCTCCTTTTTATTGTTTATTTTCTCTTTCCTTGTGGCGTTCATAAGCCTTAATTTGGCGCTCTATCTCCTTTTTGATCGCAGGTTCTGGGGCGTATTTTTCTTTCCAGTTATCTGGTTTCAAGATTTTGTGGGTCACTGGATCAAAATGAGCTTTACCATCTGGGAAGATTTTACCCATGTTTGCTTGATGGACAATCTCAAAGATTCGCTCTGGGTCTACCCCCATCAAAACAAAACTGCCATAAGTAAAGTAGAGCGTATCAATCAAAGCATCTACTTGACCAACGAGGCTTTTCTCAGCTGGTGTTGATTTGAGCTACTTTTCTCAGCTGCTTTATCAAGTGCTTGGTGCAAATCTTGTACAGCTTGTTGAAATTCCTCTTCAGAATTGCTTGCAGCACGGACAAATTCAACTAATTCTTCAATCTTAAAGCCAGCACGGTGGGTCGCCCCTTCTAAATCCCAAGCTATAGGTTCTTCTTGAGTTCGCTCATCCATCATACGATGGAAGGTTTTAACCTTGTTAAAATGATAGTCACGACTGACAAAGACTTTTTCAGAAGACAAAACTCCAAAATATTCCAAAGCCTTGTGAATCCCATCGTTTTGGTTGCTGGCAGTAATATGCTTGGCAACTTCTTTTACACTGCTACTACCATTTCCCATGGCAACAGACATCCCAACACCAGCCAACATTTCCAAGTCATTATCCGAGTCTCCAAAAGCCATGACTTGATTGAGATCAAAACCATACTCTTTTCCCGACACGACGGATACCCTCTAACTTAGAATTTCCTTGATTGATAATATCGGCTGCGAAAGGATTACTTCTGGTAAACTTTCAGATGATTTAATTCTTCAGCAGCATGGTTTGTCTCCTCAGGCGTCATCAACATAAGCACCTGATAGATCGGTTGATTGATTAAGTCCAACAAATCATCTTCCTTCTGAGGAAGGGCCTTACTGACCATACGATTAAAGGAATGACTAACAGTACGAGTCAAAAATTTAGGTACAAAACGACTGACTAGTTGTGAAAGAGGGACTGAGCCCAAAGGACATAATCCGAGAACCGACAACGTCTTGTCGTGTTCCCATGGCAATCTCTTTTCGATTTTTCTTAGCATAAGAGATGATTTGTCTGAGACTTCTCTTATCAATAGGGCTAGCAAAAAGAACACGATCTTTGTTAAAGATATATTGGCCATTGTAGGTCACTGCAAAATCCAGATCCAAATCATCCATCAAATCCTTAACAAAAAAAGGTCCTCGTCCTGTTGCTACTCCAACAAGCACCCCTTGTTCTTTTCACAATCTTTGATAGCTTCTTTGTGGACTTCAAAACACTCTTACTGTCATTTACAAGCGTTCCATCAATATCAAAAAAACACAGCTTTGACTTCCATTCTATCTCATTCCTTTTCTTTTTATGATACAATGATTATACCACATTTCAGAAAAAGTGAGTGAACCATGACTAAGAAAATCCTTGTTTTACATACCGGTGGCACTATTTCCATGCAAGCAGATGAATCTGGAGCAGTAAGGACTAGTGCTGATAACCCTATGAATCATATCTCTAATCCTCTCGAAGGTGTCGAAGTCCATTCCTTGGATTTTTTAAATTTACCTAGCCCACACATCAAGCCCAAGCATATGTTGGCCCTCTACAAAAAAATTAAACAAGAGGCATCGTCCTATGATGGTGTTGTGATTACACATGGGACAGATACCCTAGAAGAAACGGCTTATTTCCTCGATACCATGGAAGTACCTCATATACCTATCGTCCTGACAGGCGCTATGAGAAGCTCCAATGAACTGGGAAGCGATGGCGTCTATAACTATCTTAGCGCCTTACGCGTTGCGAGTGATGACAAGGCTGCAGATAAGGGTGTACTGGTCGTTATGAACGATGAAATTCACGCCGCCAAATATGTCACAAAAACGCATACTACTAACGTTAGTACCTTTCAAACACCAACTCATGGACCACTCGGGCTCATTATGAAGCAGGAAATTCTCTACTTCAAAACGGCTGAACCTCGCGTTCGTTTTGACCTTGAGAGCATTCAAGGGTTGGTCCCTATTATCCCTGTTTATGCGGGCATGACCGATGAACTTCTCGATTTACTTCCTGTCGACCAACTAGATGGATTGATTATTCAGGCTTTTGGTGCTGGAAATGTACCAAAGGAAACAGCTAAAAAATTAAAATCTCTTTGTCAGTCAGGACTTCCTATTGCACTTGTGTCTCGTTGTTTCAATGGGATAGCAGAACCTGTTTATGCCTACGAAGGCGGTGGTGTCTGCCTACAAAATGACGGTGTTTATTTTGTAAAAGAACTAAACGCTCAGAAAAGCACGACTCAAACTCCTCATTGCAGTTAATGCAGGACTTAAAGGCGATGAGCTCCGGGCATATATGGAAGGATAAGAAAAACCCAGGAAATCAGCTAGATTCCTGGGGATTTTTATTACTTTTTGCGAGTTGATTTGCGTTCTGTCAAACCGTGAGGGAGAAGAACTTCACGTTCCTCTAATTCTTCCTTATGCATAATCTTCGTCAACATACGCATACTAATCGCACCAAGGTCATACAAGGGTTGTGCGATAGTTGTCAGATTTGGTCGAGTATAGCGTGCGATTTGAGAATCATCACTTGTAATGATTTCAAAGTCTTCTGGTACTGAAACTCCATGGTCAGCTAAGCCGTTCAAGAGACCAGCTGCCAATTCATCACCCAGTCACAATCGCTGCAGTTGCTTTTGAAGAAACTAAGCGTTCTGCCAAGGCATAGCCATCATCATAGCGATATTTAGACTCAAATACAAGACCTTCACTGTAGTTGACTCCTGCTTCTTTCAAAGCTTCTTTGTAGCCAACCAAGCGAATTTTTACCGTTAATATCATCTACCAATGGTCCACTAACAAAAGCAATCTTCTTGTTACGCTTCAACAAATGACGAACAGCATCCGCAGTAGCATTCTTATAGTCAATATTAACACTTGGAAGCTGATGTTCTACGTCCACTGTTCCTGCAAGAACTACAGGGGTACGTGAGCGTGAAAACTCTGAACGAATCTTTTCTGTCAAATGGTAGCCCATAAAGATAATTCCATCGACTTGTTTTGAAAAAAGAGTGTATGACTACTGCTACTTCTTTTTCATCATCCTCATCGCTATTAGCAAGGACGATGTTGTATTTGTACATTTCGGCAATATCATCAATTCCCTTTTGCCAGAGCAGCGAAATAAGTATTTGTGATATCTGGAATGACAACACCGACAGTTGTTGTACGTTTGCTTGCCAAGCCACGAGCTACTGCATTTGGACGATAGTCTAGGCGTTCAATAACCTCTAGAACTTTCTTGCGAGTGTTCTCTTTGACATTCTTGTTGCCATTGACTACACGACTGACTGTTGCCATTGAAACTCCTGCTTCTCGGGCAACGTCATAAATTGTTACTGTATCATCTGTGTTCATACCGTTTCCTTTCTAATGTTGAAAATTTTGTTTTCATGTTTACACTACCTCTAGTTTACCATTAATTGTAAGCATTTTCAAGGGATATATAAAGTTTCTTTGAAAAAATTTTACTGTAAATCATATTTTCTGAAATTAGTTTACTTTTTCTTGATTTTTTTAGGCCAGTTTGCAGTATGATAATAAAAAAATTAAAGTAGGAGGTATCGATGGCTTTTTACGGATTCTCATAGACGTTGTGCCAGCTTTTGGTGTGGTAACTAATCTCCCAGACGATGTTGATCGACTCAATCTGGTATATTATCGATCATTTTTTTAAAAGCATGTATTTTGAACTAGAAGATGAGTTAGAATTTCAACTTTTTAAACAGTAACGGTTCCATCACCTTCCGTTTTTTTCAAGTGAGCATCTACCGACAACGATTGACTTCGATTTTAATCATCCCTTTGACCCATTGTATCCACCCGAAAAGTACTTGTTATGGATATGGACGGGAAGGAAACCATCCTCCTACCCTGAAGAAAAATGACTTATTTTAAAAAAACTCTAGCCTTCTGACTAGAGTTTTCTTTTTTTAATAAACAGAACGACTGACCACGATGCCACTCGGTTTTTTTAAATTCTAAATCAAGATAGTCCTGATAAGTCCCAGGAACGATAAAACCTTGGGGACTCAGGATATCTGTTCCAGCCTCCCCAACAATAGAGTCGGCTAATAGAACACAGTTTGGTACTGAGAACAAAGTAGGTTTTAAATTTAGATGATGTGAACTTATAGAGTGTCGCATCAGCCTCGTGTTTCAGCTGATAAGAGTAGGTATGTTTAACCTCTCCTTCCCTTCTTTTCAACAGTTGTGAACTTGGGCTCCCAAGGTATCAAGAGGCTGTCAATCTCTCTCAATCGTTCTTCGATGGCTTTTTTCTGTTGTTCAGACAGGCTTAAACCATAGGCAAATAGAGTCTTCTGGCTTTCTCTCTTACAAAGTTCAATATATTTTTCACGATTAGCCTTAAATAAAACCCCGTCACCAATCGTACCAAACAAGCGCTCTGAGTGAGGGTCATAAGAGCCGTAGGAAATAACCTGACCTTGATAACAGATATCTACATGACCCATGGCCAAGAAGAAAGGACGATTCTGAGGCATGGATAAAAATTTCTAGATCAACAGATTTTTCATTTTTTCTTTCCAAATGCACTTGGTTTTCTTCTACCTGATGAGTAGATAACCTTTCATTCCATCGTCGTAAGGTACTGATGGGAATCAAGGCTGTCATAAATATAGGCAGGGTCATTCTCATTCTACGCTTGAGCTTAGGATTGCTTCTCCCTTTTTCAAAAAAGAATCCATCTCTGAGGCTGCTTGCCCCCAACATAATCAAGTAAAAACCAAGTAAGAGTAATTCAAAATTTGTCGCATCATGAAAAGGGGAAATACTATAGAGACCAAATCCCATCATCCATAAAGCATCAAATAAGTAATTAATCCTCGGATGAATATGATTTTTCCAGTATAGCAACCAGGTAATCAGACTGATTAGACCTGTAAAGAGCTGATAACTTCCAATGATGATAACCAAGAGATAGAGAGCGATACCCTGCAAGATGACTGAATCAAATAGGATGACTGCAAGAAAGAGCTTGGCTAGAGTTACAAATATATTTTCTCTACGGGACTTTTCTTGAAACCATCGCGTCAATAGTTGCCAAACTGCCGACAAGAAAAAGTAGGCCATCAGGAGTTGGTAACCCAGTATCGGAACCACCTGCCCAAAACGAGCCAAGAGAAGGCCTAAGACAATAGCTACAAGACCTTCCCCTATACTTTTCCATTTACTATAAGTTTCAGAAAACTTGGCCATTTTCTTTCTCCAATTGACGATACAAGTGACGAATCGGTTGTCCTAGCACTGGATGGATAAAATGAGGTGCTATTTCTTGAAGTGACTCTAGGACAAAAAGGCGCTCGGCAATATAAGGATGAGGCAAGATGAGGTCATCTGTATAGATAACTTGATCCTCTACAAAGAGCAAGTCCAAGTCAATCAAACGAGGGTCCCCAATGTACTTCTCTGACCCGTCCCATTTCTGATTCAATGTCCAACAGCGTTTCTAACAAGATTGGAGCCGGCAACCAAGTTTCCACTTCAAGCACTTGATTAGCAAAACTATCTTGCTCGACTCCGCCCCATGGCTCAGTTGTAATCACACTGGACTCTTTGAGAACATGAATGCCACGAGTACGCATCTTGTCAAGAGCTAGTTCGAGATTAGCCGTCTTATCCCCCATATTGCTACCTAGAGCAATAAAGGCTCTTTGTTTGCGACGATGGATGGTTACTGAACAGGTGTCTAGTGGTAGATGAATAGGCGCCCATGGTTTTTTTGAGTTCCAGTTTAATTTCTTGAACTATTGGATAGGTTTCAAAAGTGCGCTCTACTAGTTTGTAGGCAACTGTTTCAATCAAGTCTTCAGTGGTTTCCTGAAACCAAGTCGTCCATTGCTGACAGAGCTCGCCATAATGGACAGAAGCTTCCAAATCTAAGTCCGTAGCAGCCTTGGTCATATCATAGGATAAGCTTGCATCAATGATAAATTTTTGGCCCAGTTCCTTCTCACTCGGGAAAAGACCATGATAGGCAAAAATTTCCAAATCCTTAATGCGCAATTGATCCATAACTAGTCCTTTCTAGAAAAAATCGTTTGAATCGATTTTTATAACCCCATGAGACGGTATGCTTGATCTCGAAGATCTTTGTCTGTCTCAAATACTCCACGAGCTACTGTTGTCAAGGTTGCAGTTCCTGGTTTTCGAACACCACGCATGCTCATACACATATGCTCTGCTTCAATAACAACAAAAGCACCTTTGGCACCTAAATACTCCATTAAGGCATCTGCAATTTCAATATTCAAGCGTTCTTGAATCTGTGGCTTTTTAGCATAAACCTCCACAGTACGAGCTAGCTTTGACAACCCTGCCACACGTCCGTCTGGAATGTAGGCGATATGAGCTTTCCCATAAAAATGGCAAGAAGTGATGTTCACACATGGTATGGAAAAAAAGATATCCTTTTCCACTACCATATTATCGTCGATAATCTCAAAGGATTTTGACAAATGCTCCTCCGCAGTTTGACCAAGTCCTGAAAAAATCTCTTGATACATACGAGCTACACGAGCAGGTGTCTCCTGCAATCCTTCGCGGTTTGACATCTTCACCGACTGCTTCGATAATCATTTTTTTGACAGCCGTCTCAATCTTTTTGTGTATCCATTTCTCTAGTTTTTTTCCTCTCCATTAGATAGACTCTCACCTGGCTCAAGAAATACAAGGAGCCCGTGATGATCCTAACTGTTTTTTCCTCTTCATCGTCTGTCATTTTTTGATCTAGAAATTCCTGCCAACTTTGGTAGTTTAGATTTCTAGAATGAGCTGCTTGTTTTAGTACTTCTTCGTCTGTCGCTCGACCATCATCAAAGTGAGTCAGTGTCAGCTCAGTATCTGGCAAAGTTTCTAATAAGTCTAACATATCCTCCAAGGCCTTGGTTTTGATACATGTAAAAAGTATTTCCTTGTGATAATCAGCAAATCGTTCTTCCAAGGTAGCTAACAAAGCCTTGATGGCATGAGGGATTGTGGGCCCCGTCTAAAATCATCAAAGGGCTTCTAGAAACAACTTCAAAGCGTCCAGGCCAACTTGTTTCTTCTAAGGCTTGAGCCACTAAGTCATTACTAGCTAATTCTCGACCAGTTTCCCGACAATAGGCATCCAACAAAGTTAGTGCCATCCCAGCATTCTCTATCTGGTGCAAACCCAGCAATCCTGTCTGAAAGCGACCTTGTCTAAGCGGGCTTGTATAGTCAAAGACTTCTCCCGTCCCCACACTCTCTTGATGACTGACTTGATAATCTTCCCCATAAACAAGCCTAGGAGCCTCTTTCGCTTTCGCGATTTGGTTGATAACTGCTAAGGCTTCTGGGACAATATTCCCTGTTACCAGGGGAACTCCTTGTTTGATAATTCCAGCTTTCTGCTCTGCGATAGCTTCCAAGCTATCCCCTAGTAAAGCTACGTGATCCAGTCCAATGGTCGTAATACCTGTTAAGGTAGGCTGACAAACATTGGTACTATCCAAAAGTCCACCCATACCTACTTCCATAATGGCCACATCGACTTGCTCAGAAGCAAAATAGTCATAGGCTATAGCAGTGATAATCTCAAACTCTGTCGTCCCCTGCAAATCATGAGCATGCTCCCCTCAAGTAGTGAGCGATAGTCCGACATCAAGACTTCTAATCTCGCTTCTGGGATAGATTCCTCATTAATGGCAATCTGATCGGTATAATGAATCAGATAAGGTGAGCTAAAGACACCAACTCTTAGCCCCATCTTTACCAACATATTCTTCAAAAAGGCTATAGTAGATCCCTTACCATTGGTTCCTCCGATATGGATAACCTTTAGTTTCAGATGGGGATTGCCACGTAGGGCTAATAGCTTCACCATTCTCTCCAAACCAAAATGCGGTTGGTCTGTCCGATAGTTAGCTATCCACTGATTCGTTTCGTTTTTATTCATCTTATTTATACTGTTTCAAAGTTTAAATTTTTCCGCATCATCTGCCAGACGAATAGCTGATGCAATTTCGACTGCCATCTTGTGGCTGGCTACATCGTGTACACGCACCACTTCCACACCTTGTCTAGCAGCGATACTGGTCACATGAGCTGAAGCCGTATCACGATTGCGGAAGCCTGCTTCAGTTTCTGGATTTACTTCAAAACCATTTTCTTCCAGAATATTGATGACAAAGCGCTTGCGAGAGACTCCTAAAAAGATAGGATAGCCCATCTCGTGTAATTTATCAAGGTCACGTAGAAGTATGAGATTTTCCTTTTTGGTCAAGCCAAAGCCAATCCCAGGATCTAGCATGATCTTTTCTTTCGAAATTCCTGCTTTTTCCGCTCTTACTAGAGCACGGTCAAAGAAAGCTGTCATCAATTCTTCTACTGGTAGTTTTTCAAACTCATCTAAGTCTTCCTTTGTAAAAGGCTCTCCAAAGCCAAAATGAGGGAAGATAAGTGAACTAGGGTGCTGAGGGCGTGCCATGACTGGATTAAACATGATGACTACCTGAGCTCCAGCTTTGGCAACCACTTCCGCCATCTTCTCATCACCCATAAGACCTGTAATGTCATTGACTATATGGGCACCAGCTTTTAGAGCTTTATCTGCAACCTGACTTTTCCATGTGTCGACCGAAATCAGAACATCACTTTCTTGACGGATAGCCTCAATGACTGGGACGACACGTTGGATTTCCTCTTCAATCTCAACATAGCTACTTCCAGGTCGAGTAGACTCTCCACCGATATCTAAAATAGTGGCACCTTCAGCAATCAATTTTCGAGCTTGTTTTAAGGCTTCTTCAATAGCAAAAAATTGGCCCCCATCAGAGAAAGAATCTGGGGTGACATTGATAATACCGCAAATAGCTGTTTTTGTATGATTGTCTCTTTTTTCCACGATTATTACTCAAATTTCATTTAGATTGGTATTCCTCTATTTTACTGTTTTTTTTGGATTCTGTCCAATTATCCCTCGCTACTCTCAAACTTTAAAAGAGCGCAAAAAAAGAGAGTGGGACAGAAATCGGTAATTCGTTAGAATTCGATTTCGTCGTCCCACCTCCGCACAGTTGAGTAGGGTTGTAAAAGCTGATGAAATCAGCGTAGTAGAGCCCACTCAACCACTGCGTCTTGCTCGATAATCAAAAGACAATTGAGAGGCTAGGACTTTTGTCCCAGCCTCCTTTTTTATATTCTTATTTTTCAGTCAAAGCTGCAAGTCCTGGAAGTTCTTTACCTTCGAGGAGTTCCATAGAAGCACCACCACCAGTAGAGATCCATGAGAATTTGTCTGCACGTCCAAGGTTGATCGCTGCAGCAGCTGAGTCACCACCACCGATGATTGATTTAACGCCTGGTTGTTTCACGATAGCGTCCATCACACCGATTGTACCAGCTTGGAAGTCAGGGTTTTCAAATACACCCATAGGTCCATTCCATACAACTGTTTTCGCACCAGTCAATTCTTGGTCGAATTTAGCGATTGATTTAGGACCGATATCAAGACCAAGGAATCCTGGATCTACTGCTTCACCTTCAGTGTCTTTCACTTCAGTGTAGTCAGCAAATGCGTTTGCTTCTTTTTGAGTCAACTGGCAAAGATCAATTTGCCGTTTGATTTTTTTTCAAGAAGAGCTTTTAGCAACATCCAATTTATCTTCTTCTACAAGTGAGTTACCGATTTCGATACCTTGAGCTTTGTAGAATGTATAAGTCATCCCACCACCGATAAGAACTTTATCAGCTTTTTCAAGCAAGTTTTCGATAACACCGATCTTGTCAGATACTTTTGAACCACCAAGGATAGCTACGAATGGACGTTCTGGAGCTTCAACTGCTTCTTTGATGTAAGCAATTTCGTTTTCAAGAAGGAATCCAGCAACGGCTTTATCAACGTTTGCAGAGATACCAACGTTAGATGCGTGTGCACGGTGAGCAGTACCGAAGGCATCGTTTACGAAGATACCATCTCCAAGTGATGCCCAGTATTTACCAAGTTCAGGATCGTTTTTAGATTCTTTCTTGCCGTCAACATCTTCGTAAACGAGTGTTTTCAACCAAGAGAACTTGTCCATCTTCAAGAGCGTTAACAGCTGCTTCCAATTCAGCACCACGAGTAACACCTGGGATAAATTTAACTTCTTGACCCAATTTAGCAGCCAAGTCAGCAGCTACAGGAGCAAGTGATTTACCATCTTTATCTGCTTCTTCTTTTACACGTCCAAGGTGAGAGAAGAGGATTGCACGTCCACCTTGTTCAAGGATGTACTTGATAGTTGGAAGAGCTGCAGTGATACGGTTATCGTTAGTGATCACGCCATCTTTTACAGGAACGTTGAAGTCAACACGAACGAGAACTTTTTTCCCTTTCAAGTCAACGTCTTTAACAGTCAATTTTGCCATTAGATATGACTCCTTCTTTTTTTTTACGTGTTAATTATATCACAAAATCAATAAAAGAGATAGCAAAACCTTAAACTTTTACCCTGAACCATTTCTCGCCGGTAAATATAGAGAATCTATCAAGCAACAACAGATACTCCCGTTTTTCACCTCAGCAAGTCTAAAAAAGATTTGACCATGAATAGTCAAATCTTTTTTATTAATATGAAGTCATTTTTAGATAAGTTAGCTGACTTAATCTTCTTTTTTCTTTTGTGCGAGAAGTCCAAAACCACCCAGAACTCCAACCAAGCCAAGAGCAAGGAGATTTGCATCTACTCCTTCACCTGTACTTGGAAGTTGTTTTCCTTCAGGTTTTTCAGCTTGTGCTTCTGCTTTTGCTGGTTCCTGCTTAGCTATTTGTGCAACTGGAGCAGGTGCAAGAGGTTTGTCATCTTGGACATCCACTTTTGGCCCAATCTCAACAATCTCAGTAACAGTTTCTTTGATAAGCTCTGTTCCCTTAAGACTGCGATTGCCTTCAGTGTCAACTTCTACAAGATTTCGACGAAGTCCTTCAACTCCTGCTTGAATCAAGCGACGTTCTCATGCTTTTAGACTAGGATTTACTCGTTCTTCATGGCCGTATGCAACCTTTTTCTTCCTCAACTACTAATGTTGGATTGCTGATAGTCAAATCTTTTTGTCCATCTAGCGGTTGAACACGACTTTCTACTTTGGTACCAACTTCAGTAATCTCTGCCACTGCTTCCTTGACTACTTCTGCCTCAAGAAGAGTGCGGTTGCCTTTAGCATCAACTTCTACAAGATTTCGACGAAGTCCTTCAACTCCTGCTTGAAGGAGGCGACGTTCTCCTGCTTTAAGACTAGGATTTACTCGTTCTTCATGGCCGTATGCAACCTTTTTCTTCCTCAATCACCAATGCTGGATTGCTGATAGTCAAATCTTTGACTCCGTCTAGCGGTTGAACACGACTTTCTACCTTCGTACCAACTTCAGTAATCTCAGCCACTGCTTCCTTGACTACTTCTGTCTCAAGAAGAGTACGGTTGCCTTCTGTATCTACTTCAATCAGACGACGAGTTTGGCCTTCTACACCTACCTGAACAATTCGACGTTCACCCAACAAGAGGTCTCCTGCTGGACGTTCTTGGCGTTCGAAGGCTTGAGTTTCTGTTTCAACCACTAGCTCAGGTAGAGCTTCAACTGTTGGAGCAGCTTTCATCTTCTAAGCTACCCACATGGTGGCTTTCTTCTGCAGGAGCTAGTTTCTTATTCAGCTTTTCTTTCATGTCCGCAAAGGCTTCTGGACTTGGATTTGTTGAGCCAATAAGAGTTTCTGCTTGAGCGATGATTGGATCGTCTGCATTTTTCTCACGAACTTTTCCTAGAAGAGTTTCAAGCTCTTCCTTAGCAGTTTGATAACGTTGATTTCCATCCAAGTCTGCACCAGCTTGTTTCAAATCGTTCAAGGCTTGGTTGACTGCTTCTTGACTAGCATCATGGTTTTCTAAGATAGCTTTTGCTGCATCAAGCTTCTCAACAAGAGCTGCTTGTTTTTCTGCATCAGCAAATGTATAAGCTAATGTTTCTTTGCGTCCTTGAGCAGATGTGATTTCTTGTTTCAGATATTCGTCGTTAATGGCTGCCTTAGGTGATACTAGAACATCAAATTCGACAGTTTGTCCTTGATAGTGCAACTCAAGTTTTTGACGGCCTGTTTTTTGAGCATCATAACCTGTAATTTCGACTCCCTCGTCTGTAAAAGCTATGTTCTGTCTCAGTTTCATCGTCATACAAGACCTTGAAGCGTCCTTCTGATAAGTCAAGAGCATCGCCTACAAAGTAATCAATCTTCGGTTGTTTACTAATATACAAGGGCTGCGACTTCTTTTGGACCAGCTTCTTCACCAGTCACTTGAACCTTGAAGCTTCCTGCAACTGGAAGACCAAGATAGGTTACTGTTAACTCTTGTTCACCATGATGGTGAGCATCATAGCCGTTAACAACTACACCTGCATGACTGAGGTTGATGACTTCATCTGCTTCTTCACCCTCATATTTGACACGGAGAAGACCACCTTTAAGATTCAATTCCTCACCATCTTGGTAAGTCGTCTTTTTAGGTACTGCTTCTAGACTGACAGACTTAATCTTTCTATCATCCTGAGGAATCGTCACAGCAAGAGTATTACTGATTTCTTTTCCTGGCAATTGTGTACGGTAGTAAAGAAGGCTTGGACGTTTTTCAAAGCTCAATGGGTTCTGTTGCCAAATCTCCTCCAACTACCGTATTTAAGGTAGCGATTGGAGTTTGTGAATCTGCCTTGTCATAGACTGTAATGGTTGCTCCAGCAGGAACTTCTGAGAATCCTAGTTGAATCTTATTGTCTGTCAGAACACGCGCTGCAACTTTAGCCATTGGAATGTTTTGGCTCTCCGTATCAAGAGTTTCATACATCTTCCAGTTGTAGATACGAATGGCTTTCCATGGTGTTCCATTGTCAGATGTAATAACGTGCAAACGCCAGTCTTGCGCTGTAATTGGGCTATCAAGGGTAATATCTGAAACATGGGCTCTATTGCCACGAACAGCCTTGGCTAGTTTCCATTCTCCAGCTTCATCCTTATAGTAGAGGTCAAAATCCTTAGTATTCATCAAAGCCATCGTTGACAGATTCTCCACCCGCACCAGCATGGTCCATGACCCATCTAACGACACGGCGTGGTTGTGTCAAACGGATATCAACGCTACCACTCAACTGAGCAGAAGACCATTTATCAGATAAGCTAGTGATAGTTCCATTCAACATACCTTCGATACCTTCGCCACCTTCTGTGTCTGGGAAGGTACTTCCGATAACAGTCGCTCCTGGAACGATATTTTCTGCTAATGGTCTTGGAAGACTTGTGTCTTGGACAGTCATTCCCCACTCAAAGTTTGTAGTTGCTGCTTCAGAACGAAGACCATTCTTACCAACTGCGACAACCTTCAACTCCTGACTAGTACCAGTTGCACTAGATGAACGGCTAACTTTTGGTAGGTAGATCGTAGTTGCAGATGAGCCTGTCAATAGGCGCCAAGCATCGCCATCCTTCTCATAAACTTCATAGAAATCAGCATCTTTATTTCCAGTAAATTGGACAATGGCTTCTGCTTCTTGGGCATTTTTAAGGGATTGTTTAGCTACTTTAAGAGCTGTTGGTGCTTGAGGAGCCTCTTGATTATCTGTTACAGTCAACTCACCCAAGTTAAATTGATAGCCCTTAAGGGCAGCAGTATTTTCAAAAGTGAGCTTGATACCGTAAATAGTCTGACCTGCCAAGGCACTCAAATCAAATTCATCTTTTGTCCAATCGTCAGATATAGTCAGCTCTTTACGAGCATTCTCGCCACCATAGGTGTAGTTTTTCTGAGTCGCAAACTCTACATAGACCTTGCTTCCCTTACCACCTTTATGAGCAACACGAAGTTTTGTTTTATCTGTTACTTCCAGTTTTGTAGAGTAGAGACGAACATCTTGGTTGGTATTTTCAGCTAAATCACCCGCAAACTTAAGTGAGTTACCACCATTGTAGGCATCTTCAAAGTCATAGTCAGCTTGAAGTTTAGCACCTGATGAAGTTTGCCACCAGCGCCATGTAGGCAAGATACCTGATACAGAACGATAGTTCCATTCAGAATCCTTAGAAACTTTTCCGTCTACAAACCATTTTTTACCATGTCCTGTGTTAAAGGATGTTGTAAAAGGTACGTCCCTACTGCTGGTGTACGGTCAGCTACAAGGTTGGCAATTCCGTACCAGTCCTTGTCATCTGGTTTTTGACCAGTTGGATCTCCTTGGTAACCTGTAAAGAAGATATTTTCATTCTTGTGATAGTCTTCGCCTGTCTTACCAAGACTAGTGATAGTATCAGGTGCAAAGAGTCCAAGTGATAAGCGGAGCTTGCCTTTTTCATCAAAAAGAGCATCCCATTTCACTTTTGTCTTGTAGGAACCACCTTGTTGCAATTCCAAACCTGCAAAGACATCGTACTGACTACGTCCAAGCCATTTGGCCATAGTTACAGAGTAGTCATTTTTCTCTTTGGTCCAGTTAAAGTTGGCAAAGAAGTGATCCGCAGGAACCTTGTCTCCCTCTTTTTCCATGAATTGGTAATTGTATTCACCCAAACCATCTTCATGATAGCGACCATATTCATAGGTCATGGCATCATACCAAGAATATTTCACTGGATGATTGACTTGAGCCGAATATTCCTTGGTATAGAGCATGAAGTCACGCATTTTCTTACCAAGAGGCGTTACGATATCTCCTGTTGTTTCTTGGTTGATAAAATATCCATCAAATCCATAGTATTTAGCCAAATCAACCAACTTACGAGCGATAGGGAAAGTTCCGTCTTCGTCTTGTTTAAGGGCTTCGGCAAATTTTTCTTGGTCTGCAATACTATTAGACCAGTTGAAGAAGAGTGTACCCAATACAGGGACACCATTACGGTGACCAGCATCAATCACGTCCGGAGTTGGAACGAGCCCTTCCCAGAAGACCATTGAATTCAAGTATTGCCAGTAGTCAAAAGCATAGGCTTTAAACTCTTCACCACCTACAGAAGCGTGGTCTTTAGCCTTAGAGTTGGTATTGGCAAGAGCTTCAACCTTGGCATCCTTATTGGCTTTTTCGTTGACTACATGCCCACGGTAACGTTTAGCCAATTCAACTGAAGAACGATTAATAGCGTCGTCTTCACGGGCACCCGGTTCCCATTTCAACAAATCTTCCCAAGTGTCAAATTTAATTTCTTTTGGTCGAAGACTTTTTTCTTCTTTCTTAGGAACATCTGAGACAGTTGCTTTCTCTTCAGCCTTATTTTCTGTAGCCACAGGTGCTTCTTCAGCCTTATTTTCTGTAGCTACAGGTGCCTCTTCAGCCTTAGGCACTTCAGCAACCGGACTAGCTACTTCCTTATCAGCTGCAGTCAATTGGTCCAAGGTTGGTTTTTTTCTTCTGAAATAGGTTGTTCACTAACCTTGTTTTCTGTCTCTTCCAACTGCTTTAATACCTCAGGTGAAGCTGTAGTTGGTTGCTCTGATGTGGCAGGCGATGCTTGCTCTGTAGCCACAGCAGTAGTCCTTGTTTCATTCGCTGGGATTGCAACTTCTTCTGCTAGAGCTTGGTTGGCAAATAAAACCGAACCAATCATCAAAGAGCAGGCACCCACTGATAATTTTCGAATACTATAGCGACAACGTTTCTCAAAAAATGGATTCTTCATTTTTTCTCCTTTCACTTCCAAAAAAGTAAGCGCTTTATTTTTATTTTAAAAAAGTAACTGCCCTTAAAATAGCAGAACTGTTCATTTTTATTTTACGATATTTATAAGTAGAGTCAACAGTCATCCTAAAATATCTATAAAGGGGTGAATAAATGATATAAATTAGACAATCAATTACTTTTTTTTACATTTTCATGATATTTTTTTCTAAAAAAATGTGTTTACTACTTGTTAGATTGCTTAGAATCCTTTTAAAAATAGAATGGGAGAAATTCCGTGATTAGTTTTTCGGAGGAAAAATAAAATGTCCATTAATTGGCAGGAAATTGCATTTTCACTTTTTAGGTGGCCTGGGACTATTCTTATATAGTATCAAAACCATGGGGGACGGTTTGCAACAAGCGCTGGAGATCGTCTTCGATATTACATTGACAAATATACTAGCAATCCTTTCTTTGGAATTTTAGTTGGAATTGGGATGACTGCCCTGATTCAATCGAGTTCAGGTGTTACGGTTATTACAGTTGGTCTGGTTAGTGCCGGACTATTGACCCTGCGTCAGGCTATTGGGATTGTTATGGGAGCCAATATTGGAACAACTGTCACATCCTTTATCATTGGTTTTAAATTAGGAGACTACGCATTACCTATGCTCTTTCTCGGAGCAGTCTGTCTCTTCTTCACAAAAAAATAGAACCATCAAATAACATCGGACGAATTGTCTTTGGTGTCGGTGGTATCTTCTTTGCCCTCAATCTTATGAGTGGCGCTATGGAACCCCTTAAGGATTTACAAGTCTTTAAAGACTACATGGTAGAACTTAGTAAAAATCCAATCTTGGGTGTTCTTGTCGGAACAGGTTTAACCCTTCTGATTCAAGCCTCCTCAGCGACCATCGGGATTCTACAGAATCTATACGCTAGCCATCTGATTGACCTTCAGGGTGCCCTACCAGTTCTCTTTTGGAGATAACATTGGAACAACCATCACTGCTATTATCGCTTCCTTAGGGTGCTAATATTGCAGCCAAACGTGTGGCAGCGCCCATGTGGCCTTTAACGTTATCGGGACTGTTATCTGTATTATCTTCCTCGTTCCATTTACAGGCTTAATCCAATGGTTTGAGAGCTTCTTAAATCTAGCTCCAGAAATGACCATTGCCTTCGCCCACGGAACCTTCAACATTACCAATACAATCATTCAGTTTCCATTCATCGGAGCTCTTGCCTTCATCGTAACTAAGCTTATCCCTGGAGAAGACGAAGTTGTCAAATACGAACCTCTCTACCTTGATGAGCAACTGATCAAACAAGCTCCATCTATCGCTCTTGGAAATGCTAAAAAAGAACTTCTACACTTGGGTAATTATGCTGCGAAAGCCTTTGACCTCTCTTACGACTATATCATCAACTCTAATGAAAAAGTTGCAGAAAAGGGACATAAGACTGAAGAAGCTATCAATACCATTGATGAAAAAAATTGACTCGTTACCTCATTAGTTTATCTGGTGAAGCTTTGAGCCAAAAAGAGTGAAGTCTTAACAAATATCCTTGACTCTTCACGAGACTTGGAACGTATCGGAGACCACGCAGAAGCCCTGCTCAATCTTAACGATTACTTGCAACGCAAGAATGTTCAATTCTCTGAGGCTGCCTTAGAAGAACTAGCAGAGATTTATCTTAAAACTAGTGATTTCGTCAAAGATGCTCTTGAGAGTGTGGAAAAACAACGACCTCGAGAAAGCTCAAGCTCTTATCGAACGACACGAAGACATCAACAACATGGAACGTGTCCTTCGTAAGACTCATATCAAACGTCTAAATAACGGAGAATGTTCTACCCAAGCAGGTGTCAACTTTATCGATATTATTTCACACTACACTCGTGTATCAGACCACGCTATGAACCTTGCTGAAAAGGTTTTGGCTGAACAAATTTAAAACGAAAAAAATGCTTTGATTCTTTCGAATCAAAGCATTTTAAATAGTTCTCCAATCATAAAGGCAGATGCAGCTGCACCCCTGTACCTCGCTTCTTCCTTTTTGATAAAGCGGGCCAGATTGACTAACTCTGGCGCTGGGGTCTTGGGATTCTTGAGTAGTTCAAGTGTGACTAGCCCTGAAAGTCGGACTGCAAGCAAGCGCTCATTGGTGCTGGGCAACTGCTTAGCAGTCTCTACAAGTGCAAGCACTAGATCTTCACTCAGGTTTTGACGGGCATTATTGTAAAGATCCCGTATCAAGGTTTCTAGGTTTGGTTCTTCCATCCCTATCACCTCCATCTTTTCTGTTTAATAATTTCTGATTAAATCTACTGTAGAACGATCCAATTTTTAACCAAGGCTTGTAAGAAAGCTTGTGCTTCAAGGAAATCGTCCATAGCATAGAGTGTTTGGTGAGAGTGGATATAACGAGCACAAACACCGATTGTTGTTGATGGGACACCACCATTTTTTAGATGAGCTGCACCTGCGTCAGTTCCACCTTTTCCACAGTAGTATTGGTACTTGATTCCAGCTTCTTCAGCAGTTGTCAAAAGGAAATCCTTCATACCTGGGAGAAGCAAGTGACCTGGATCGTAGAAACGAATCAAGGTTCCATCACCAATCTTACCTTGACCACCATAAACATCACCAGCTGGCGAGCAATCCACAGCAAGGAATACTTCTGGATCAAATTTAGTTGTTGAGGTATGGGCACCACGAAGTCCGACTTCTTCTTGGACATTAGCACCAAGATAAAGTTCATTTGCCTAGTTTTTGACCTGACAAGTTTTCTGCCAATTCACTAACCATGAGAACTCCATAACGGTTATCCCATGCTTTTGAGATGATATTTTTTTCATTAGCAGTTAGGATTGCACTACTATCTGGAACGATGGTGTCTCCAGGACGGATACCAAAACTTTCAGCCTCAGCCTTATCCGCAAAACCACCATCAAAAACGATATCTGAAATAGCTGGCATGGTTGGGCCACCTGTGCCACGAGTCAAATGTGGAGGTACTGAACCTGAGATTACTGGAATTTCACGTCCTTGGCGCGTAAAGAGTTTAAATCGTTGGCTGCTGACAACCATAGGATTCCAACCACCAATTTCAACTACTCGGAAGGTTCCATCTGGTTTGATTTCACTCACCATAAAACCAACTTCATCCATGTGAGATGCTACCAAGACGCGAGGTGCATTCGCAACTTCTGAATGTTTGATACCAAAAATACCACCTAGGCCATCTGTTACTACTTCATCCACGTGAGGTGTTATTTTTTCACGAAGATAAGCGCGTACAGGCGCTTCATGACCTGAGATAGCAGAAAGTTCTGTTACTTCTTTGATTTTAGAAAATAATGTTGTCATTTCTATCCTTCTTTCTTTCAACCATTTTACCACTTTTTTTATAGGAGAAGGGTAGTGAAAATCATCAATCTATAGATCTATCTACACAAAAAAAGAATCACGACTGTGATTCTTTTTATTTTGAATTCTCTTTAAAGAAAAAGTGATCTGGTACGGGGATCCTTACCTATTTCAGACCAAGGATGACATCGCAATATCCGTGCCAATCCCATCAGGACCCCCTTAAATCCATGCTTTTCAATAGCCTGAATCATGTAGTTTGAACAAGTAGGCTCAAATCTACAAGAAGGTGGGAATGCAGGGGATATAAAGCGTTGGTAAAAGCGCACAGGCGCAATTAAAATTCGTTTCATTATTTATTAGTTGTTACAGCCATGGTGTGTAGTTGGCTGATTTCTTTTTTATTAAGACGACGGGATTCTCCTGGACGGAGACCCTGTCAAGTCTAGGTGTCCAAAACGTGTCCGAGACAACTTATCCACTTGAAGCCCAACTGCTTCAAACATCTTTTTAACCTGGTGGTTACGTCCTTCATGGATGGTCAACTGTACAACAGAACGGTTTTTGACTGGGTCTACTTTAAGAATCTCATAAACCGCTGGCTTGGTTTTCTTACCATCAATCTCAAGACCACGAGTTAAGGGGCGGAGGTTTTCCTTGTTAGCAATCCCTTTTACACGCGCCACATAGACCTTGTCAATCTCATTTCGAGGGTGAATCATCTCATCGGTAAAGTCACCATCATTGGTCAAAATCAAGACACCTGATGTATCCCAGTCCAAACGTCCTACAGGATAGATACGCTCTTTCACATTAGGCAAAAGATCGACAACCGTCTTACGTCCCTTATCATCTGTCACACTAGAAATCACTCCACGTGGTTTATTGAGCAAATAGTAAACCTTTTCTTCGTTATAGATGGGTTGACCTTCAACCTCAACCTTGTCACCAGACTTGATGGTTGTCGCTAGTTCACGTACTACCTGACCATTAACAGTCACCAAGCCTTGCTTGATCAACTCCTCTGCTTTTCTCCTACTGGCCACTCCTGCGTGGGCAATATACTTATTGATTCTCATCTTCTTCTATCCTTTCACCAAATAATTGGCTTTCTTGTGCTTGAATTTCAAGCTCATCAATCACAGGCAATTCTTCCAAATGGTTAATACCCATGTAATCTAGAAAAATAATCCGTAGTTACATAGAGATTAGGGCGTCCGAGAACTTCTTTTTTCCCGTCTTCTCGTATCAAATCGAAGGCCTGTAACTTAGCTAGAGCTCCGCTTGAATTAACCCCACGAATAGCATCAATCTCAATTCTTGTGATAGGCTTGCTTGTAGGCAATGATGGACAAGGTTTCAAGGCGGCCCTGAGATAGGCTCTGGTTGATGGGTGCCTTAGAATATTCTTTCAAAACACCTGCAAAATTGAGGCTTGGTTACCAATCTATAAGCACCACCTGTCTCAATCAAGTCCAGACTAGAATCCTGGTCTTTTTCATACTTGTTTGGGCTAACTTTTTCTAAGCTTTGCTGAATCCCCTGTTGGTGGAAGCGATAGGACCTCAGCCAACTGACGGACTCTAATGCCCATCTTCACCTGACTACAAACAGGAGTGCTTCTATTTTCTGCTAAAGTACTCATACTTTCCTCTCTATCAAGCTTGACTTTGCTCTACTTGATTTTCCTCATTCTTTTTTTCATGAGATAGATATCTCCAAAACTCTTTTTGAATCAAGAGAATTTCTTGGGTTTTAATCAACTCCAGAGTCGCTAAAAAGAGTGTAATGACCTCTTGCAAATCCTTGGTTTCTTTTAAACAAATCCTGCAAGCATAATTGCTGACCTTCAACCATAGGCTTCTCGGACGATAACCATCATATCCTCAATCTTATACTCATCTCGTAAAATAGTTGTATGATTTTTCGAGAATTCTTCCTTTTTCTTGGTCAGTAAGGTTGAAAAAGCTAAGAAAAGATCGATCGTGGTCTTATCATGCACAAGTTCTGCATCCTCGTAAATCAACTCTGTCGGTGCTTTTGAGTAATATTGAGCTCGTTCTTGGTGCTTGACTTCCAACTGCTCTCCCAAAAGTTTAAACTTGCGGTATTCTTCAATCTGAGAAAGGAGATCCTGCTCTAGGTCATCCTCTAAATCAGTCACTTCCGCAACCTTTGGCAAGAGCTTACGACTTTTGATCAGCATCAGTTGGCTAGCCATCACCATATATTCACCTGCCACTTCTAAACGCATGGCTTGTAAGGTTGATATGTAGGCTAGATACTGCTCAATAACCTCTGTAATCGGTACATCATAGATATCCATCTGATACTTTGAAACCAAGTGTAAGAGCAAGTCCAAAGGCCCTTCAAAATCTTTTAATTTAATATCCATTATCTATATTTTTCTAAGGTCATGACTGTTTTTAATCCCAACTTTTTAGCGATTTCGTACAAGTCAACCTTCTCTTCAATTTGTCTCAGTATAAACTGTTCTCTCAATCCTTGAGCCGATAAATCTGCAAAAACCTTTTTTTCCTTTAGAAAAAGGCTTCTAACTGACGAAAGGCCCACTGACGAGAGTATGGCTTACCAGTTTTTTCAAAGAGGTAGGTCTGTCCCATCAAGGGTTCTAACTCTGCAAGCAAGCTTTTGTGGGAAGACTCAAGATTCTTTGTTGAGAAGACTTTATTGATTCTCAATACTTGAAAAATCTAGATTGACATCAGCTAGTTTTTATGGCTAGAATTTCACTCGGCAAGAGCCCTAATTCCACTATCAATAAAGCTAGCAAACGCCCTTCTGGAAAAGAACTTTCTTGCCAGAAAGAACTCAAGTCTAAAAGTTCTGACTTGACTTGCTTTTTCTCAGCCTGTTTCGGCAATTCCAAACGATAAAAGGTGCCAATCTTTCCTTTTCTGGTACAAAAAAGAAAGAAATTGATTACAAGCAGAAACTTTACGCTTTTGGGCACTAATTTTAAAATTTGATAGCTGAGCTTGGTAGATTTTTAAACTTGTCTCAGAAATTCGTTCTCCAATAAAATCTAAAAACTGCTCCAAGTCATACTTATAAGACTGTTTAGAATTACTAGATAGATTTTGCTTTTTCATCTAAAAAAATGCTAAAGATCCATTCTCTCATTTGCTTCGAATCTCATATTCCTTACTAAAAATCATGCAGAGGGCATTGACAGCTTTTGAGGATTGACTTCGCGTGATAATCCCTGGAAAAGATTCCATCCTTATCAACGACTGGCAGGAAAGACTCATCCACTAGCTTATGTAAAACATCCGTCAGACGTATAATCTGGATCTACTACTGCAACATCCTTTCTTTAGTCATATGAACAATATCTATATCCGCCATGACTTCTTGACTCAAACCCTGCTCCATTTGATAGGCAAAGAAATATCTCTAAGTCCCTATGATTCCCAACAAATTTTCTTTCTCATCAGTCACTACTGGAACTCTGCTATAGGTCATCTGACTAAGGAGAGAGTTGCATGATCTGCATTGTGAGTATCAATTAAGTACAGCCAAATTTTCCGCAGGTGTCAAAAAAGTCTCTTCTTGCTCCAGTAAAAAGAGTTCAAATTCTTTGGCAATCATCGAGCGAACTCCTTGGACAAGCCTAGATAAACCTCATGATTACGTGTCAAAAAATCTACTTTAAAATAGCTATCATCAATTTCCACACGAGCGTAGAGACATTCTCTGATGGTCCCACGTGGCTGACTGATAGAACCTGGATTTAGAAAGAGGGTCTTCCCCGCCATCCAAGCACTTGGAACATGCAAGTGCCCATAAAGACAGATATCTGCATCTTCCTCTTGAGCCCAGAAATCTAGTTTTTGGAAGTTGAAGTTAATGTCAAATAAGTGTCCATGAGTCTGAATAATCTTGGTAGGACCCAGTTGAGTCACTAATCGTTCTGGATAATCTGAATAAAAATCCATATTGCCTCTGACTACCTGAATTCCTTCCCAAAGCGGTGAATCAGGGCGAAGCTCCGAGTCACCATCGTGAAAAATGGCATCAACTTTCCCAAGATAGCGATCACGTATTTCTTCTACAATCAAGCTATCTCCATGGGAATCGCTCATTACAATGATGGTTTGCTTTGCCATGATGGAAATACCTCCAAAAGTTTCTTAACGGCTAAGGCACGGTGAGATTGACTATTTTTTTCTTCAAGGGTTAATTCAGCTGATGACTTGCCTGTTTCTCCTACTAGGAAAAGAGGATCATAGCCAAAACCATTTTCACCCTTAGGTTCAAAGTTAATGTAGCCTGGCCAATCAGCTTCGACCACCAAGCTTTCCTTACCTGGGCTAGCCACAACCAAAGTAGTGTGGAATTGTGCCGAACGGTCCTTGAGTTCAAAGACCATGGCTAATTCGTGCAAGAGTTTAGCATTGTTTTCCTGGTCAGTGGCTCCCACTCCTGCAAATCGAGCTGACCAAACGCCTGGCAATCCACCGAGGACATCGACTTTAAGACCAGAATCATCTGCTAGAACCATCTTGCCTGTCAATTTGGAGATGGTTTCAGCCTTAAGGCGAGCATTTTCTTCAAAGGTCATACCGGTTTCAGCAACTTCAGGCAGATCTGGGTAATCATTGAGATTCTCCACATCATATCCAAGTTTGTCAAAGATAGCACGAAATTCCTTGGTCTTCCCTTCATTACGAGTCGCTATCAACAAGGTTTCTCTGACTTTGCTAGTTTCAAAGAAGGCTTCAACATCTACTCCTTCTTTAGGTAATTCCACATGCAAGAGTTGTCCATTTTCAACTAAGAGCAAGGCACCTTGGCGTTGAATGACTTCCAAGTTTCGACCGGCTTCTGCATTTAAAATCTCAACGATAAAAGATAGCAAGCGGAAGTTGGAAGACCAGCGCATTACCGTAATCGTGATTGGAAAACCATTTTCCTCATCACGGAAAATGCGAGCCAAATCCATAAAATCGAGATCAAGAGGATCTTTTATGAGGCTATAGATTCCACCGTAGACGTCCCAGACACCTACATACCAGTCCTGGTCATCCTTGTATTCATAAATTTTGTTTGTCATAATGTTACATGCTCCACATGAATCTCTTTTTCTAGCCATTCCGCTCCAATCTGAGCAAAACTATGGCTATTTGCAGTCGTATAAAAACGGTGTTGTAGAGGCCCTGCATCCCGGCTACGATTAATCTCGAAATAATTAAGTAATACAGAGATATCCCGTACACACTCTGCTCCACTATCAATCAGTTTCACTTCTGGTCCCATCACATTTTGGATAATGGGTCTGAGGAGCGGATAGTGGGTACAGCCCAGAATCAAGCTGTCTACCTTGCCCACTAATGGACGCAGGGTTTCATAAACTACTTTCTTGGTCACACTGGTTGAAAGGGCACCTGACTCAACCAAAGGGAGCAAACTTAGGGCAGGCCAAACTTTCAACTTGCAAATTTGGATCTAGGTCATGAATTTTTTTGACGATAGATATCTGATTGCACTGTCATCGGTGTTCCAATCACACCGATTCTCCCTCCCTGACTTGCTTTTGATAGCGACTGAGCGCCCGGTAAAATCACTCCAAGAACAGGAATATCCAACTTGGCTTTAATTTCTTCCCAAACAACTGCTGTTGCAGTATTACAAGCGATGACAATCATCTTGACATCCTTAGTCAAAAGAAAGTTGACCAACTGCCAAGTATATTCACGAATTTGCTCAGCAGGACGAGGCCCGTAAGGTGCCCGTGCCGAATCTCCAATATAGACGATTTCTTCATGAGGGAAGCTGGCGCATGAGCTCACGTACAACGGTCAAGCCTCCAACGCCCGAATCCAAAAAACCAATTGGTCGATTATCCATACAGTCTTCTTTCTAGTCTTATTTTTCTGATTGATAGTTCATTATCATTACGTTTCTCGCTGAAATTTCTGACAGACTGGTAAACTCCAGACTATCTCCTCTTAATCATAATCAAATATCAATAGAATGCAAGGAAAAAGTCTTATCCTTAAATATCAGTTGAACATAGTGAGAAGTCTGGAATTTTCATCCCAGACTTTTCCTATTTATTTCTTTTTATTGTTAGCAAAGGGACTGCTTTTTGTTGGCGAATGATTTGGTGGTACACTTGTTGTACCTTAGCTTCGCTTGGTTTTTTTGACCATTTGCACTCAACAGAGTACGAACTGCTTCTGCATTCAAACGTGGGTTATCAGCAAATTCTTTTTTTCAATTTGCTTGCGCACCAAGTACATTCCTCCAAGTGCTCCACCAAGAAAAAGCTAAAACAATCAAGACAATTGCTAAAAATAAGGTCCATAATATTTCTCCTGTTTCTTTTTTTGAATCTTCTATATTATACCATAAAGTCCCACGCCTGACTAGTTTGATTTACGCTTTCAAAAGGGTAGGGCATTACTCAGATTCTTTTTCTGCTCTAATCTTTTTTTAATTCAATAAAATTAAAAAGAACTAAAAATTTGGTAAAAATAATTCAGTTTTTTTCCTAAAAAAACCCTTGCATTGGATTGATTTATTTGCTATATTAAGATTATACAAAACAAAGGAAACATCTTTCTGCAAGGCTTATTTTTTTTTACAAGAAAATGTATGCGCTTACAGATTTGAGAAAGGAGTTTTTATGGAGAAGAGCTATTGGGAAAAATCCTGTAAGTATAGCATCCGAAAATTGACCGTTGGAACTGCTTCTGTTTTACTGGGAGCTGTTTTTCTAGCGACACAGAATGTAGCTGCCGATGGCATCGAAGTGAAAGAAAATCAAGCAAGTGTCAGTGAGACTACGATTCAAGTGAATACAAAAGTAGAGGAACCCACTCAAGAGGATAAGGAAAATCAACCAAGCACAGAAAATCAAACCTCTACTGAATTAGCTGATAAAGAGGTAAAACCTGAAAAGGAAACACCTCAAATACATCATCAATCAGAGACTAAGGCTGTAGTTGAACCTTCTGAAAATAAGGAGAGTGAAAAACCAGAACTTCCTATGACTAAGCAAGAAAACTATCAACTTCATTACGACCAACCAACTGCTCCTTCTTATGACGGCTGGGAAAAACAAGCCCTGCCAGTCGGAAATGGAGAAATGGGGGCAAAAGTTTTTGGGCTCATCGGTGAAGAAAGAATCCAATACAATGAAAAAACTCTCTGGTCTGGTGGACCGCAACCGGATAGCACCGATTACAATGGGGGGAACTATCAAGACCGCTATAAGGTCTTAGCAGAAATTCGTAAGGCATTAGAAGAAGGAAACCGCCAAAAAGCAAAACAATTAGCGGAGCGCAACCTAGTCGGACCAAACAATGCTCAGTATGGTCGTTACTTATCTTTTGGTGATATCTTTATGGTCTTTAACAACCAAAAGAAAGGCTTGGAGAATGTTACCGACTATCATCGTGGCTTAGATATTTCTGAGGCCATCTCGACCACTTCTTATACCCAAGACGGTACAAACTTTAAAGCGTGAAACCTTCTCTAGCTATCCTGACGATGTTACTGTCACCCACTTGAGTAAAAAAGGTGATAAAACCCTTGATTTTACACTCTGGAATAGCTTGACTGAAGATTTGATTGCGAATGGCGACTACTCCTGGGAATATTCGAATTATAAACAAGGAGCAGTTACCACTGATTCTAATGGTATTTTGCTCAAAGGAACGGTCAAAGACAATGGTCTGAAATTTGCTTCCTATCTCGGAATCAAGACAGACGGACAAGTCACTGCACAAGATGGCTATTTGACTGTCACCGGAGCCAGCTATGCGACCCTTTTACTCAGTGCCAAGACCAACTTTGCTCAAAATCCAAAAACCAATTATCGCAAGGATATTGACCTAGAAAAAACTGTTAAGTCTATCGTAGAAGCTGCCAAGGAAAAAGATTATGAAACCCTAAAAAATAACCACATCAAGGATTATCAGAGTCTCTTCAATCGTGTTCAACTAAACCTTGGCGGTAGCAAGTCTAGCCAAACTACAAAAGAAGCTCTGCATACCTACAACCCAGAAAAAGGGCAAAAACTAGAAGAGCTCTTCTTCCAATACGGACGTTATCTACTCATTAGTTCTTCTCGTGACCGGACAGATGCCCTTCCTGCCAACTTGCAAGGAGTCTGGAATGCTGTAGACAATCCACCTTGGAACTCTGACTACCACCTCAATGTCAATCTACAAATGAACTATTGGCCTGCCTACATGAACAATCTTGCAGAAACGGCTAAGCCAATGGTCAATTATATTGATGACATGCGCTACTATGGTCGTATCGCTGCTAAAGAATATGCAGGTATCGAATCCAAAGAAGGCCAAGAAAACGGTTGGTTGGTTCATACTCAGGCAACACCATTTGGCTGGACAACTCCAGGTTGGAACTATTACTGGGGTTGGTCTCCTGCTGCCAATGCTTGGATGATGCAGAACGTCTATGACTACTACAAATTCACCAAGGATGAAACCTATCTCAAAGAAAAGATTTATCCAATGCTCAAGGAAACAGCCAAGTTCTGGAATTCCTTCTTGCACTACGACAAATCTAGTGACCGTTGGGTTTCTTCTCCATCCTACTCACCAGAGCATGGAACTATCACGATTGGGAATACATTTGACCAATCTCTAGTTTGGCAACTCTTCCACGACTATATGGAGGCAGCCAATCACCTGAAGGTCGACCAAGACTTGGTGACAGAAGTGAAGGCTAAATTTGACAAGCTCAAACCACTTCATATCAACCAAGATGGCCGAATCAAGGAATGGTACGAAGAAGACAGTCCTCAATTCACTAATGAAGGAATTGAAAACCATCACCGTCACGTTTCTCATCTAGTTGGACTCTTCCCAGGTACTTTATTTGGCAAAGATCAGCCGGAATACCTGGAGGCCGCACGCGCAACCTTAAACCATCGTGGAGATGGTGGTACCGGTTGGTCTAAGGCTAATAAAATCAACCTCTGGGCTCGTCTCCTAGATGGAAATCGTGCCCATCGTTTATTGGCAGAACAACTCAAATCCTCAACTCTAGAAAAACCTCTGGGATACGCACGCGCCTTTCCAAATTGATGGGAACTTTGGTGCAACCAGTGGAATGGCAGAAATGCTCCTTCAATCTCACACCGGCTACATTGCCCCATTACCAGCCCTTCCAGATGCATGGAAAGATGGTCAAGTCTCAGGCCCTAGTAGCTCGTGGTAACTTTGAAGTCAGCATGAAATGGAAAGAAAAGAATCTTGAAACGCTATCTTTCATTTCTAATGTGGGTGGAGATTTAGTCGTAGACTATCCAAATATCGAATCTAGTATTATCAAGATTAATGGCAAGGAAGTTCAAGCTAGTCGCCTCAAAGATAACCGTATCCAGCTTGCTACTCAAAAGGGCGATGTCATTACCTTTGAAAAACTTCCTGGTCGTATTACTCGTCTGACTGCCCAACGAAAAAGATTCAACGACTGCTGAACTCAACTTCAATACAGTTGAAGGGGCGACTCATTATGTCATCCATCGGGAAAGTAGAGATGAAACTAGTCAAACTTCTACTGTCCGTGAGTTTACAACAAACCAAACTCGCTTTATCGACCGTTCTATTGATTCAAGCCATGCCTATACTTATACCGTTAAGGCTATGCTAGGAGACCGTTCAACACCTGTTTCTGATGTTGCTTCAATTTCCGCCTTTAGTGAGCTCATGGACGATCGTGACTCTCGCATTCAGTATGGCGCGCTTTTGGAGACTGGTCTGACTCAGAACTCTTTGGCGGAACAGAAAAATACGCCGACATCTCAAATGGAAATTATTCCGATAAAGATGCAACAGCAACCATTCCTTTCAATGGACCTGGTATTGAAATCTACGGACTCAAATCTTCTCAATTAGGTCTTGCTGAGGTTACAATCGATGGCAAATCTGTTGGTGAGCTTGATTTCTATACAGATGGAGCTACTGAAAAGGGTGTCCTAATCGGTCGTTATTCAAATCTTTCTTCAGGCCCTCACCTCATGACTATCACTGTTAAGCGTGAACATAAGGGACGTGGAAGTGAACGCTCAAAAATTTCCTTAGACTACTTCAAGGTCTTCCCAGGTCAAGGAGAAACAGTTGAGAAGATAGATGATCGTGATTCTCGTATCCAATACGGTTCAGCATTTAAAGACTGGACTGATGCGGAACTCTATGCTTCTACAGAGAAATATGCAGATATCAACGCAGACGATAGTCTTGCTCCTGAAGCAATTGCAAGAATTCCATTCTCTGGTACAGGTATCCGTATCTATGGACTGAAAACATCTGCCCTTGGTAAAGCACTTGTAACTCTCGATGGAAAAGAAATGCCAAGCCTTGACTTTTACACTGCCGGAGCTACCGAAAAAGGAGCATTGATTGGAGAGTTTACTAATCTAGCAGATGGCGACCATGTCCTAACTTTGAAAGTGGACCCAGATTCTCCAGACGGACGAAAGAAAATCTCCCTTGATTCATTCGATATTCTAAAAGCTCCATCAGTATCATTAGATACACCAAGCCTCGAACCTATAAAGGTAGAAGATAAGACAGTTACCCTAACTTTGCCAACTGGTAACTGGGATGCTGTTGCTGTGACATTCCCTGGTGTTACAGATCCCCTAGTCCTAAGAAAAGTCGATGAAAATCATCTTGTCACTTCTGGCGAGCAAACAGTATTAAGCATAAAGGATAACAAGGTAGAAATCGGCATTCCTGAAACTACGGAACGTAAAGCTGGCAATCCAATAGAAGCTTATGCTATCCTAGGAGAAACACGAAGCAGTACTATTGTAACAGTCTTGCCAAAAGGGGAAACTGCACCTGTAGAAGATCAAGTTGTTACAAGCAAAGGTGACGAGCCTGCTCCAGTAGTAACCATTCCTGAATATACTGACCCAATTGGTACTGCGGGAGAACAGGAAGCTCCTATCGTAGATATTCCTGAGTACACTGAGCCTATCGGTACTGCGGGAGAACAGGATGCGCCTGTCGTGGATATTCTTGAGTACACTGAGCCTATCGGTACTGCGGGAGAACAGGATGCGCCTGTCGTAGATATCCCTGAGTACAATGGACCTATCGGTACTGCGGGAGAACAGGATGCGCCTGTCGTAGATATCCCTGAGTACAATGGACCTATCGGTACTGCGGGAGAACAAGATGCGCCTATCGTGGATATTCCTGAATACACTAAGCCTATCGGTACTGCGAGCGACCAAGTAGCGCCTATTGTAGATATCCCTGAATACACTGGGCCTATCGGTACTGCGAGCGACCAAGCGGCGCCTATCGTGGATATTCCTGAATACACTGGCCCTATCGGTACTGCGAGCGACCAAGCGGCGCCTATCATCTCTCTTCCTGAGTTTAAACTCAAAGCCTTAAAAGACCAGGCTACCGGAGTTCAAGTCATCAGTGGATCAAATGAGCTAGGTGAAGCAAGTTATCTTGAAATCCAGAAAGTAGACAAGCAAGAACTCTTGGGCAAGAAATATGATGCCTACGACATTCAACTCAAGAATGAAAATGGTCAACTAATCCAAGCAAAAGGTGCTGTACTGGTTCGGTTACCAATTTCTGGCACAGTCCAAGAATTCTATCGCTTCAGTTCAGAAAAAGACTTGAAAGCACAAGATTTCACAATTCGTGATGGCATGCTTGAGTTTCTCACCATTGATTTGACTACTTATGCTATCGTCTACAAGACTGAAACAGAAGTCCAACAACCAAGCTCAAGTCAAATCGAAGAAGCTAGTCCATTAGCAAATAAAAAAACCAGCTCAATGGTGAAAATTCTACAAATGACAAACAACTTCCTGCCACTGGAGGAGAGGCCAGCCCACTCCTCTTCATGGCAAGTCTCAGCTTAGCTTTAGCTGCAGCCTTCTTGCTAAAAGGTAAAAAAGAGTGATCCCAATAAATCTATAAAGATTTAGATAAATAGAAAAAGGATGAGTAAATTACTCATCCTTTTGATTTCTTTCAGAGTCTTTTTAAAAATAAACTAAAAAAAGCCAGTTATAAATCCAGTTAAAAAAATCGAATATAACAAATTCAAAAAGGAATTCATAAAAAAATAAACAAATGTGATACCAAATGAATTCTACAATCATAATCAGTGGCTTTGACTAGGATATAAAATAAAAATATCCCAAATAAATTTCATTTTTTTATCTTCCTTTCTAGGAAGTCCCGCAATCCAAGGCAGAGCAGATATCATTTTATAAGTCGCAAGAAATTTAACAACCTCTAAGGCTTTTTGGCTCAGATTCCTTCTTCTCAGTCAGTACTTCCATTCCTTTTTACCCAGAGGCATGTCCCAATAATTCTAGCCATTCCTGTAAAAAAATTTGGTTGGTTGTCCATGTGATTCTCCCTAGTTCATGTCATTTCTAACAGATTAGTTCTTATTGTATTCAGTATATCAAATTTATATAGATTATCAACTTTTTATCTGCAAAATAAAAAAAGTTTCATAATCTTTCTAGAAGACTTCTAGCTAGATTATAAAACTTTAGTGATTATTTCATTTCTTTTTTATAGCGTTCCAATTCTTCTTGGTTAGCCCAAACGTAATGACCTGGACGAATTTCAACCATAGAAGGTTTGTCTGTTTCATAGTCATGTTGGTCTGGATCATAGACTTTCAAAACTTTCTTACGTTCCAAGATTGGATCTGGAATCGGCACAGCTGATAAAAGTGCTTGTGTGTATGGATGAACTGGATTGTTAAACAATTCTTCAGTTTCAGCCACTTCAACAATAACACCCTTATAAATTACCGCAATACGATCAGAGATAAAACGAACTACTGACAAATCGTGGGCGATAAAGAGATAGGTCAAGCCCAATTCCTTCTGGAATTTCTTGAGCAAGTTCAAAACTTGGGCACGAACTGAAACGTCCAAGGCTGAAATCGGCTCATCTGCGATTACAAAGTCAGGTTGCATAACCAAGGCACGAGCGATACCAATACGTTGACGTTGTCCACCTGAAAACTCATGAGGATAACGTGTCAAATGTTCAGCCAAAAGTCCAACTTCACTAATGATTTTTTTAACTTTTTCTTGTCTTTCTTCCTCATCCTTAAATAGATGGAAATTATAAAGACCTTCAGAAATAATATAGTCAACCGTTGCACGCTCATTCAAACTAGCAGCAGGGTCTTGGAAAATCATTTGAATACGACGGATTACTTCAGCTTCTTGAGCTCGTGATTTTTTACCGTTGATCTTTTTACCTTCGAAGAGGATATCCCTTTACTGGTATTATTCAAACCGATAATTGCACGACCAATCGTTGTTTTACCACTACCTGACTCACCAACTAGAGAGAAAGTTTCACCTTTGTTGATAAAGAAGTTAGCATTTTTAACGGCTACAAACTTTTTGCTTCCTTCACCGAAGGAAATCTCTAAGTCTTTAATTTCTACTAATTTTTCAGACATTTCCTTCCTCCTAGTTTTCTAGATGAACAAGACCCATTCTCTGACGAATCTTGTCATGTAAATTTGAAATTACTGCTGGTTTTTCAACTTTTGGAGCTCGTTCATCAAGCAACCAAGTTTTAGCCCAATGAGTATCTGACACAGCAAATTGAGGTGCTTTTTCTTCGAAATCAATTTTCATTGCGTAATCTGAACGAAGAGCAAATGCATCACCTTTTAATTCTGTATATAGTGACGGAGGAGTACCTGGAATTGAATATAGTTCTCCTTTATCATCAGCTAACTGTGGCAAACTTGATAAGAGGCTCCATGTGTATGGGTGACGTGGATCGTAGAAGATTTCTTCAACTGTACCATACTCAACGATTTCACCAGCATACATAACCGCAACTTTATCTGCAATACTTGCTACCACACCAAGGTCGTGTGTGATAAAGATTGTTGTAAAGTGATATTCATTTTGAAGAGACTTCAACAAGTCAATAATCTGAGCTTGAATGGTAACATCAAGGGCCGTAGTTGGCTCATCACAGATAAGAACATCTGGACGACATGCAAGAGCAATAGCGATAACGATACGTTGACGCATCCCTCCAGAATATTGGAATGGGTACTCTTCAAAACGCTTTTCAGCATTAGGAATACCAACCTTATTCATGTAGTCGATAGCCATTTCTTTTGCTTCTTTTGCTGTTTTACCTTGGTGTTTAATGATAACCTCGGTAATTTGGCTTCCGATTGTTTTGATTGGGTCCAAACTAGTCATAGGATCTTGGAAGATAGTTGCAATCTTTGCGCCACGAATTTGTTCCCAATCTTTGTGAGACGAAAGTGCTGTTAGATCTTGTCCACGGTAATCGATGCTCCCCTGAGCGATACGCCCGTTTTCTTCTAACATTCCTGTAAAAGTTTTTGTCAAAACTGATTTACCCGAACCAGATTCTCCAACCAAGGCAAGAACTTCTCCTTCAATCAACTCAAGAGAAACTCCGCGAATAGCGGTCAAAACTTTGTCACGAACATCAAATTCCACGACAATATCTTGAGCAGATAAAATTACATTTTTATTATTTGTCATTTCTACTCCTATCTGTGTGTACGTGGATCACTAGCATCGGCTAAGTTTTGTCCAACAATGAAAAGTGATAAGGAAACCAAAACCAAAGTTGTCAATGGAATCCAGAAGAGGTAGGCATTTGTAGTTACGTTCTGAGAATAATCTGAGATCAAACGACCCAAACTTGGAACTGTAATCGGCAATCCAAGTCCAAAGAATGAAAGGAAAGCTTCATACGAGATAAAGGCTGGAAGCATTTGTGTCAAAGTCGTTACGATAACAGATACCAACTGAGGCATAATATTTTTACTATAATTTTATAAGTTGGTGTCCCCAGTGTCTGAGAAGCAAGGTTATATTCTAAATCACGATAACGCATGATTTGAATACGGATTGAATAAGCAATACCAATCCATGTAGTTACACTCATGGCAAAAATCAAATTCCAGAAACCTGCTCCGATAGAGTAAGTCAAAACGATAACGATCAATAGCGATGGAATATTGTTGATAACGTTGTAGACTTCCATCATGATACGGTCTACTGATTTTGAAATACCCCAGATTCCACCTACAATCACACCGATAACAAGGTTGATAAAGGTCGCAATTACAGAAATCAAGATAGAGTTACGAGCTCCAAACCAGACACCATCAAAGAGAGATTTCCCGTTACTATCTGTACCGAACCAATATTCACCATTCGGTTTGATATAGCGAGCACTAAAATCATTTACCTTACTTACATCGTTAAAGTCAAAATCTGAGAACATTGGATAGATGAAACTCATCAAAACGATGGCAATCAAGATACCGAGCATGATGACTGTTGATTTTTTCTTCAAAAACTGTCTAAAGACAGAACCCCAGTATGAATAAGCAGGAGTATCAATTGCTTCAGAGGCAAAATCATCACGTTTTACAAATTGAAATTTATCATTACTAATTGTAGACATTATTTGCCTCCTTTCTCTGTCAATTTAATACGTGGGTCAATCATAGTCATCCAAATATCCCCTACAAATAATGAGAAGATAGAGATACATGTAAAGATAAAGACAAGACCAACAACCATATTGTTGTTTGATGCTTTTACAGAGTCAATCAGCATTTTACCCATACCTGGGAAAGCGAAGACTGTTTCTGTAAGAGTTGCTCCACCGATAACACCAATAATAGAACCTGGAATACCTGAAACGAGTGGTACCATAGCGTTCTTAAAGATGTGTTTGTTTGAAATTTCTTTCTCAGATAGACCTTTTGCACGTGCAAAACGAACAAAGTCTTGAGATTGTAAGTCAATCATGTAACGACGAATCCAAATTGCCATACCAGGTGCACCCAACAAGCCCAAAATCACTGCAGGAAGGACATAAGAACGCCAATCTCCAGCACCCAAAATTGGGAATGAATCAGGGAATCCGATAGATGAACCAATCAAACGAATGATATAAACCAAGGCAATGGTTGGAAGGGCAAGCAAGAAAGTCAAAATTCCTGTTGAGAAACTATCAATCCAAGTATTCTTGAATCGAGCCATTGCAGAACCAAGTGGAATTGCAATCGCGTATGAAATAGCAAGACCAATCAAACCTGTGATAGCAGAACTTGCAATCATTGAAGGATACTGATAATTGCTTTCAGTAGCTGTATAAGGATCATCCTTACCATAGTTTGCTACTTCACGTGCATCTGCTTGACTTGGAGATTTGTAGGTTCTTGAGTAAATGTTGACTGATGAAGTTTTCTTACCTGTTGGGAATTGAACTTCTGAAGTCTTGGTTTGTCCTTGACCTTGTGTGATAACTTGAAGAACAGGAGTATTGGCATAAGTTGGGTAAGAATCTCCTAGGTTCAAGTTCACAAAGTTCTGATGAACAAATGGGAACTGACTGTTGAAGTACAAGAGGTATTTATGTTTAGTCCCTGAACCTACTAGAGACCATCCAATAGCCGGATCATTTTCAAATCGCAAATAACGCTCTAAATTAGGATTTTCCGGGTCTTGAATCTTGTTTGTATGGTCAATTTCAAGTAAGTTTGCATAGAATTTGAACACACGCTCGAAAATAGGGATTTCACGAGTAGCATAGAATTGACCACTCTCTGTAAACTCACCCAAAGTCCAACCGTTACCAAGTTGTTGGATATATTTTTCGTAGATAGCTTTATTTGTATCGTTTGCATCAACAGTTACAGAAGGGTCAATGCTACTAGCTTTTTCCTGCAACTCTTTTGTATCGTAATATTCGATATAACCCATACGCTCAAAAACGGTATTTTCATAGTTATCACGTTTATCAGCTGTTGTTGCAATTTTATTGTAGTTAGTATCTTGTTTGAAGATCAACTTCCGTGGAACCATCGTATAGATGATTGTGTAAATCAAGGTCGTTACTAAAAAGATAGAAACTAACGACCGCAAGATACGCATAAAAACATATTTTTTCATATTATTTCCTTTAAAATCCCAAAAGAACCTTCTCCTTTTGGAGAGAAAGTTCTGATGAGCATTATTTATTTCACGTGGCTCGCTAATTCTTTTTGAGCTTTTTCGTTTGATTCAGCTTTTTCTTTGAGCCATTTTTCACGAGCTTTTTGGTATTCTTCTTTTGTAATAGGTTTTTCACCAACTTCAGTGTACTTCAAGTAACCTGAGGTTTCTCCTTTAAGACCCGCAACTGAGTATGAAGAAGTAAATGGAATAACTTTAGATACAAATGATACAGCAGTTTCTTTCGGACCTGCCATTACAGGAATTGTCAAACCGTTGTCTGTTAACCAAGCTTGTGCAAGGGCATATTTTTCATAACGTTTTTGAACATCTTGATTTTCTTTGTTTGCTTCATCAAGTAATTTTTCATAGTCAGACAAACCAAGTTTTTGGATAACTGATGCATCAGTATCTTTATCGATACCCATAATCAAACGAGTATTACCACCTTTAATCGTGAACTGGTCTAAGAAAGTTGATGGATCTTGGTAATCAGGATTCCATCCAGTCAAGGTATGAATATCCCAGTCTTGTTCTTTAGCTGTTGGAGCACTAAATGAAAGTGGTAAAGCTTCCGCTTGGGTCATTTGTTGAAGATCGATGACAACATTGTCAGCTCCAAGTACGTTTTCAATAGACTGTTTAAGTGATTGAACACGGTTTACAACTGCTGTAGACTCTTGGATTGTTAGAGCATCCAAGTGAATTGGGAATTCTACCCCTTCTGCTTTCAAGCTTTCTTTTGCTTTTGCAAAGGCAGCTTTAGCTTTTTCTTCGTTGTAGAGACCATTTTGCGAATCAGCAAGCGATACGTTTGACCATGTGCTTGAGTTTGTCTTCGCAAGACTTTCTTCTACAAGTTTACCAAACTGTTTGTCCCCAACTTGAAGATCATATGGTGAGAAAGTATTACGGATTCCAACCGCAGCTCCCTCTGTACCATTTGTCTGAGCCGAGTATGAATTACGGTCTACCGCAAAGTTAAGAGCTTGACGGAATTCCTTGTTTAGCAAAGCTTTTCTTGTAGATTCTTTTTGGCTATCTGTTGTTTTTGAAGTATGGTTATAAGTTGTACGACCATAGTTCACACTTACAGTAGCGATAGCTGATCCTGGTTCATTAAAGAAGATATTATCTTTGAACTCAGACGCATATTTTTCATATGTTGAACTAGTAGGATAGATACGAGCTTTACTGTATTGTCCTTCTGAGAATCCTTTGGCAACAACATCTTGGTCTTTACCATCCCAGTAAGTAAATTTGATGTTTTGAATTTTAACAGCATCTTTATCCCAATAAGCGTCGTTCTTAGCCATTTCAATTGATGATTTAGCTGTGATTGATTTCAAAACAAATGGTCCATTGTACAAAATAGAAGATGGATCTGTAGGTGCACCAAAGCTTTCCCCTTTTGATTTAAGGAAATCTTCGTTAATTGGCATCATCACGCCGTTTGTTGTTTTGTCATTCCAGAAAGTTTCTGGTTGGTTCAATGTATATTCAAGAGTGTTGTCGTCAACTGCTTTTACACCAACCGTTGAAAAGTCGTTTGTTTCACCATTAATGTAAGCGTTGAGTCCTTTAATTGATGAACTAATAACTGACAAACCTTTTGATTTGCCTTCTACCGCGTGTTTCAAACCTGTCACAAAGTCTTGGGCTTTAACTGGAGCATATTCTTCTCCTTCAGCAGTAACCCACTTAGCATCCTTACGGATCTTATAAGTGTAAGTCAAACCATCTTGTGAAACTGTCCATGATTCAGCAATCGATGGTACAAGGTTTCCATATTTATCATTAGCAAGCAAACCATCTACCGCATTTGTAGTAACAAAAGAAGTAGAGTCAACGTTGTTAACAACATAATCCAATGTTTCAGGATCAACTGAATAAACGTATTTATAATCTGATGCTAATTTTGTGTTGCTTGAACCTGCATTTGAATTTGAACATGCAGCAAGTACTCCGACTGCAAGCAAGGATACTCCCGCTACCGCAAGAATCCGACTTTTTTTCATTTTTTAAACTCCTCGTTTTAAATAGTGGATATTGAAGATTATACCACAGTTTTTTTAAAAAAAGTAAACGAATTTTCAGAATATTTTTGTCGCATGTTTTTTTAAACATTTGAATCTTATGTTTTCAGAAAAAGAAAACTATTGACGAGAAACAATTTTCAAGGTATAATAATAAAAAGTTAAGGCGGTATAGCCAAGTGGTAAGGCACGGCTCTGCAAAAGCTTGATCGTCGGTTCAAATCCGTCTACCGCCTTTTTTAATTATAGGAATTTATCCGAAAAGAAAGCCCGATTTTACGGGCTTTTTTGTTTTTATCTTAGGATAAAAAAGGATAACTTTAAAAAACTTTTGGGGCGAGTTTGGGGCGAGGGTGTTTTTTAGAGCTTGGATTTTAAATCCAAGCTTTCAGGGTAAACAAAAAAGACCGCTCAAAAAAGCTTTATCAGTATTCTCTGATAAAGCTTTTGTTTTTATTCTGTTTCTTCTTCTGATTCAAGTTCTTGGATTTGAACCTTAAGCTTGGTTACACGACCATTTTTTACCTTGTCATTTGTCAAGGTGATATGCTTGTTGCCACTTTCTAACTCATAACTGAGTTTTTCTGATGTTGGAATAGTTCCCACACCTGTCAAATAATAACCAGCAATGGTATCTACATTGTCACTTTCAAGCTCGACATCAAAATAATCATTGAAATCGTTCAAATTCATTGTCCCTTGGACAATATGAGTGTCCTCGCCGATAGTATGAACATAGACTTCAGCACGGTCAGTTTCATCATCAATCTCACCAACAATCTCTTCAAGGAGATCCTCAAGTGTTACCAAACCAGCCATTCCTCCGTATTCATCAAGAAGAATAGCCATCTGTCTTTGTGAATTTCTCAGTTCTTTTAACAAATCGTCCACAAAAATGGTTTCAGGTACAAATAGAGGTTCCTGTAATATCTTTCTCAATACAATATTATCAAAACCATCGGTAAACCCTGCTTTTAGCAGATTCTTTGTATGAATCAAACCAATGACATTGTCCTTATCGCCGTCATAAACAGGAATTCGAGAAAAGTTTTGTTTTAAGATACTTTCGATAATGGTCTGAGTGTCATCTTGGATATCTACCATAAAGGCATCTGTTCGAGGAACCATGACTTCACGCGCCATAAGCTCATCCAGTGAGAAAATCCCCTGCAACATCTCGATTTCATCAGCATCCAAAGTTTCTTCGCTTTTAGTCAGCATGTACTCAATCTCATCACGAGTCATTTTTTCGTCTGCATCGTCAAATGTCATCGGCGTCAAACGGCTCAAAAGATTGGTTGATGCAGATAGCATCCAAACAAAAGGACTCACAATCTTACCGAGAGCAATAATAAATGGTACAGTTCGGATTGCCAAGGCATCCTTAAGATTTAGAGCAATGCGTTTAGGATAAAGTTCACCAAAAACGATAGAGATATAGGTCAAGAAAAGCAAGTGACAGGAAGCTTGCGATTGCGTGCGCAGTTTCGCTATTTCCCATCCATGAGGCTATCAATTGTCCTAGAGAGTCTGCTAGTTTAGCCCCTGACAAGATTGTAATTAAAGTAATACCAACTTGAATGGTTGATAAAAAGTGATTGGGGTTTTCAAGTACCTTTAGCAAACGGATATAGCGTTTATCCCCCTCTTCAGCCTTTTGTTCAACACGTGAGCGACTAAGAGAAACCATAGCCATCTCTGTAGCAGAGAAAAAAGCATTTAAAAAGGTCAAAACAACTAATAATACAAATTGCAGTAACAAATCCTGACTGCTAGGGTCTTCCATTTTCCTTCTCCTAAAAAGTATAATTGTGACTATTATACCATATTTTTCAACTTCTACACATTAAATTGTGATTTCTATAGTAAATCCCCTACCGAAACAATAAGGGACCGACTATCTATTAGTTCTTTGTAACAGTTACTTTTCCTGTTCGGTAATCTAACTGAATTCCCTTTTGAACGTTAGGAACCACGACGTTAAACTCCAATTCACCATCAGATGATTTGGCTTCAATCTGAGATGCAGAAGGAACCAAATCTTCTTCTGTAGCGTAGAGCAATGTGACACGGTAACGCACGCGCTTATTTTGATCCAAAGCCTTTCGAACTAAACTTTCATAGTAGTTTTGTCCAGTCGAATCTTCTGCGCGTGCTTGGTTGGCCCAGGCTGTTTGTACAGCGATATTTTTGGGATTGCTAGTAGATGCATCAAAACCATCTAAACCACCAATCAAGGCATAGCCTAATAAATGTCCTCTATCTACAGCGTGATTATAAGTCCCTTTTAAGTTTTTGACCTGATGCCATCCTGCCGGGGTCCAAGAAGTCGAACCATTCCCGGTTTCTTCACGGTCTTTGTACTGTCTTGTTGCTTTTGACATAAGGGCATTAGCAACAGTTGGGACCGTCTCCCCACCTACAGTTTTTGTCTTGTTATCAGCATAGGGTTTACTTGAAACCTTTGCATCTAAGTTCGTTTTGTTCCCATTTACGATAAAGGCACCTGCTCCATTCCACTCAAGAGTACCCTTTATTTGTTTTTTGACCGAATCAGTCAGTACACTCTCTGCCAATTCTTGACTTGGAGTATCAAGCGACTGGGATTTCTGGTTAACCTGTGTTTGCGGTGTAACATTGGAAGCCTGCATTTCTTTTATGTAGTAACTTCCTGCCGACAAAAGTAGGAAAAGCAGAAGACCTATTAGTGCCTGCCTTGTTTTTTTGTTCATACTTTCTCCTTCATTTCACTTCCTAGAAAAAGGCTGGTCACCCAGCCTATTTCCCTGTAAATTTCGCAATTAACTCATGCCACTTTTCTGGAGCTAAAATCGCCCATGGATCTTGGCCCTTGCCTAAGATACCGTAGCCAATCATCAAGCCAATTCCAAGTGCTAAGACACCTAAAAGTAAAACAATGATGACTAAAAGAAATCGACGCAGCACATAAGATACTTCTTTATTCATCTTCATCTTCATCAGCTTCCACACTTACCCGTTCAATATTAGCTCCTAACTGAGCTAATTTTTCATGAAACGATAATAACCTCTATCCAAATGGACAAGTTTCCCAACAACAGTCTCACCTTCAGCTATTAAACCTGTCAATATCAAGGCTGCACTTGCACGAAGGTCTGTAGACAGTACTTCTGCACCTTGGAGAGGTTGCCCGCCAACGATACGAGCAGTGTCACGGATAATCTCAGAATGCAAGCCCATGCGACGCATTTCCTCTAGATGTTGGAAACGATTCTCAAAGACTGTCTCAATCATAGTCGATTCTCCTTGAGCAACCGTCATAAGAGCAGTAAACTGCGCCTGCATGTCCGTAGGAAACCCTGGATGTGGTAAGGTCTTGACATGAACTGCTTTTAGTTTGTCTCGTTGAGAACGGATGCGGATTCCTTCATCTTCGTCGATGACTTCAACACCCATTTCCTGTAATTTCGCCAACAAGGGACGGTTGTGTTCCCAGATAGCATCTTGAATCAGGACATCTCCACCTGTCATTGCAGCAGCAACCATGAATGTCCCTGCTTCGATGCGGTCTTGAACAACGTTATGGGTTGCACCATGCAAGTTTTCAACACCAGTGATGGTAATGCTCTCTGTTCCCGCACCTTTGACTTTAGCTCCCATTTTATTCAAGAGGACAGCCAAGTCTACAATTTCAGGTTCACGCGCAGCATTTTCGATAACAGTTGTGCCATCAGCTAGCGTTGCAGCCATCATCAAGTTTTGGGTTGCCCCAACACTAGGAAAGTCCATATAGATATGGGCTCCATGCAAGCGTTCTGCCTTAGCTTCGATATAGCCAGCTGTTTGGGTGATCTTAGCCCCCATTGCTTCCAAACCTTTAAGGTGAAGGTCAATAGGACGACTACCAATTGTACAACCACCTGGCATCGAAACTTTAGCGTGACCAACCCTAGCCAGGATTGGACCCAAGACTACAATAGAAGCACGCATCTTGCTGACATACTTATACGGAGCTTCTTCTGTGATATCATCTGTCGCATCAACTTCAACAATGTGTGCATCTTGATCAAAATTAACTTTCGCATTTAATCCACGAACTACTTGGTTCATGGTAAAGACATCCGATAGGATAGGAACATTTTTTAAAACTGTTTCCTTCGCTTGCTAAAATTGTCGCCGCAAGTAGTGGCAAAACTGCATTTTTCGCGCCCTCAATTGTAACACTTCCGACAAGGCGATTATCGCCACCTCGAACTACAATTTTTTCCATAAATATTTTCCTTTACTTTCGAGTTTAGAATAATGTCCGTACGGCTTCTTGCCATAATTGGTAGAGATTTAGGAAAAAAGAACTGATTAGATATCCTAAACCGATACTACACAATACTACCAAAAGTCGTACCTTCCTCGCATTGTCCTTGGTCACCTTCAAAATTTGATCCCATTTGACTAAATCTTTCAAAAGTTGAAAAACTAGGTAGACAAAAAACATATGACTACTGAGGGTAAAAAACAATTGAATCATCTGCCTATTATACCATCTTCTCTTTTTCTACGCTAGTCTATGGACTTGCACTATATTTTATGGGTTGTTTTTCAAGTAATCAATTGCATCCTGAAGTGTTTTTACAGGAACAATCTTCATGTCTGTTTTAATCATTTCAGCAGCTTCTACAGCCGTGTCATAATTACTTTTAGCATTAGGATTGGCCTTTCTAGCTTCTTCAGTTACTGGATTGTTAGGAGCAAAGAATACAGTAGCTCCTTTTTTTGCAGCAGCAACAACTTTTTTGTCAATTCCACCAATATCACCAACATTTCCATCTCTGTCGATACTTCCTGTACCAGCAATAATACGTCCATTTCGAAGAGTTGGATCTGCAATTTGCGTATAGATGGATAAACTAAACATCATTCCAGCACTCGGACCACCAATGCCAGCAGTTGAAAACTTGATTGGCACATCACTTGACACTTCTGTGCGGTCAATCAACCCGATTCCAATACCGTTTTTCCCATTTTCCAGAGTAATGATTTTTCCTTCAGCGGTTTTGACTTTCCCATCTTCTTGATAAGTAACCTTAACCTTGTCACCTAGCGTTTGAGAATTAACGTAGTCGACCATTTCCTTGGAGCTCTCAAAAGTCTTATCATTGACAGCTGTTACTGTGTCGGCAATATTAAGGATCCCCTTGAAGGTTGAGTTATCTGTTACGGTCAAAACATAGACTCCCAGGTATTTGAGTTCTATTTCCTTGCCCGCCACCTTCAGACCTTGATATTTGGCCATGTTCTGCGAAGTTTCCATGTAAAATTGGTTGATTCGCATAAATTCTGCATCTGAAGAACCACCTGTCATTTCTTTGGCACTACGAATATCCGTAAAAGGTGTTAGCCAAGCATAAACCAAGTCCACCATTCTGGCGTGTTTAACTCCTACCGTCACAAATTGGTAAGAACCTTCTTCTTGGTCAGATTGGTTATTGACTTGTAAAACCTTTCGAATATCTTCTGAAGTCCCTGGCACCTCAATGTAATAAGGAAGTGGTACCGTAAAAGCTATAAAAGTGATAATGAGCCCGATGATTAAATATATGGGCCATCTAGTTTTTTTCTTCATTCTTTAACTCCTCCAAGACTACATTTGGTACATACTTGCTAATATCTTGTTCAAACTTCAATAGTTCTCTCACAGCTGAAGAGCTGATATAAACATGCTCTGGGCGACTATGGAGATAGACTGTCTCAATCTCTCCTGCTAATTGATGGTTGTAAAAATCAAAACTGGCTTCATACTGAAGATCAGTAGCGTTACGCAAACCACGAACAAGAACATGGACACCCAGTTTTCTAGCAACATCAACGACTAATTCATCATGAGAGGATATGACCTGAACATTTTTTAGATGCGTCACTGCTTTTTCAACCGTCTCTAGCCGACTTTCTATCGGTAAAAATCCATTTTTGTGTGGATTATAAAAATCCCCACATACAATTTATCAAAGAGCTTACTTGCACGCTCAATGAGATCCATATGCCCATTTGTCATTGGATCAAAAGAACCTGTGAATAGGCCAATTCTATCTGACATAAACCGTCACCTTACTAATCCCATATATTTTTTCCTTCCAGATACCCAAACAGGCGATTTCTTCTGGAAGTTCTACTGATTTATCGGTCTCGCAGACCACCATGACATCTTCTGAAAAAATATTTCTCTCCGCCATTTTTTCAATGTCGGATACGATCTGTTCTTTTGCATAGGGAGGGTCCAAAAAGATGAGATCAAAGACACCATCCACTTGCTCCAATGCGCGACTGGATTCCATTTTCAATAATTGAAATTTAGAGGTCTCCTTGGTCATCCGGATGTTTTCTGCCACAATATTCTGTGCTCGGCGATCCTTCTCAACTAGGACAGCGCTCGACATCCCTCTTGAAACTGCTTCAATGGATAAGCCCCCACTACCAGCATAGAGATCTAGTACACGTCCTCCTTCAAAGTAAGGGCCAATCATATTGAAAATAGCTCCGCGGACCTTGTCCGATGTCGGCCTCGTTGTTTTCCCGTCCAAGGTCTTTAAAGGACGTCCTCCGTAGATTCCTGATACGATTTTCATAAGGTATATTATACCAAATTCTGATGAAATAAGAAAATCGAACCTCTCGGTTCGATTGATTAAAGAATATTCTCGTAAGTATCTCTGACTTCTTGTGGCCAAACACTGGTTTGAACTTCACCGATGTGCTTCTTACGAAGTAAGAACATGGCCATACGAGACTGCCCAATTCCTCCACCGATTGTCAAAGGGAAGAGTCCATTCAAGAGAGCCTTATGCCATTCAAGAGATAAGCGATCTTCATCTCCTGTAATAGCTACCTGACGACGAAGAGTGTCTTCATCAACACGAATCCCCATTGAAGACAATTCAAAGGCTGCACCCAAATTATCATTCCAAACAAGGATATCTCCATTCAAGCCATGATAGCCATTTTCAGATTCTGTTGTCCAGTCATCATAGTCCGGCGCACGTCCGTCATGAGGTTTTCCATCTGACAATACACCACCGATACCAATTAGGAAGACCGCACCGAACTCCTTACAGATAGCATTTTCACGTTCTTTTGGAGTTAAGTCTGGGTAACGTTCTACCAATTCTTCAGTATGGATAAAGGTAATTTGTTTGGGCAAGATTGACTCAATATCGTAACGTGCTTCAACTGCTAACTCAGTCAAACGAATAGCCTTATAAATTTTTTCAACCGTTTCTTTAAGATAGGCTATGTTGCGTTGTCCATTAGGAATAACCTTTTCCCAGTCCCACTGGTCCACATAAACCGAGTGAGTCGCATCTAGTGAATCTTCGTCTGGACGAAGAGCCTTCATGTGAACGAAGAGACCTTCTCCTTCACCGAAACCAAAACGTGCCAAAGTATGCCGTTTCCACTTAGCAAGCGAATGTACCACCTCGTAGGTTTCGTCTGGGATTTGTAAAACCTTAACAGATACCGGATGTTCAATCCCTGAAAGGTTATCCTGCATCCCGTCTCCAACCTTACTCAAGATTGGACCCTGCACTTCTACTACTTCTAACTTATCTTTCAAATACTGGGTAAAGGTATTTTTTACAAAGGAAATCTCTTCTTGCTGATGGATAAAACTTTTCTTCATACGTTCCTCCTTTTGAATAATAAGAAGATTATACCTTTTTGTTAGTAAAAATGAAAGTAAAAATTAAAAAAGAGCTCATTTGAGCTCTAAAAGTATTAATCGTCTCTTCCAAAGATACGTAGGAAGCTAAGGAAGAGGTTGATAAAGTCGAGGTAGAGGCTAAGTGCTAAAGAAATTGCCCAGCCTGTAGCTACCTGACCATCTGACTCTTCGTAAACATAACGAATTTTTTGATTATCCCAAGCAATCAGACCTGCAAAAACAAGCACCATAACAATACTAATAATGTAGTCCATTAGGTCACTATTTAAGAAGATATTGACAACCATAGCGAGTATCAAACCAAATAAGGGCTGCAATCAAAGCACGACCGATTCCACTCAAATCCTTTTTAATGACTACTCCTACGATAGCCATCACAAAGAAGAGGGCTGCACTGGAGATAAAGGCTGTCAAAACTGTCCCAGGAAGATAGAGCGAAACAATGAAGCTTAGTGAAAAACCATTAACCGCTGAGTAGAGCAGAAATATTGGAAAGGTTGCTGGACTATTCTTTACCGCTAAACCACTCGCAAAAATCACTAGAGCTACTTCTACAATTCCTGTTACGATTAGCCATATACGGGCGTTAATCATTAACTGAACAAGAAGATCTTGGAAGGTTGTTAACATCAAGGCTGAAACAATTGCAGATAAGGCAATCCCAATCCCGACAAAAAGCATAGACTTTTTGCATAAAAATTGATTCAGACCAGAACGTTCTTGAATAATTGTTTGATTCATATCTTTTTTTCTCCTTATGAAATCTTTTTTTACTGATTATAACAAAAAAATAAAACAATTTTAACTCAAATAAAACATGAGTATGCCTGCAGCAATGGCAACGTTGAGACTTTCCGCTTGCCCTTTCATGGTAATATGAACCAGTTGATCTGCCTGATTTGTCATGAATGGACTAATGCCTTGACCTTCATTTCCCATAACCAAGACGAAAATCTGCTAGCTGAGCAAGCTCACGATAATCTTTAGAGTTTTGGGACAAAGTAGTTGCCAGAATTGGTAAATGCCCTTTTTAGCCTCTTCAACAAAAGTTTCAATAGGCATCCGATAAATCGGTAAATGAAAATGACTGCCCTGCATGGATCGAAGAGTCTTCAAGCTATAAATATCTGCTGACTTGCTTGAAACAATGACTCCCAAAAAACCTGCCGCATCTGCCGTTCGGATCATTGTGCCAACATTTCCAGGATCCTGCACGTCTTCCAAGAAAAGATATTTCCCTTGGCTCAAATCCGGCAACTGCTCTTCTTCCTTTTGAACAATGGCTACAATGCCCTGAGGAGTTTGTGAATCTGCTAAATCAAGCAAGATTTCTTCGGCCACAAAGACAGTCTGAGGGTAGTCCGTTAATTTTTCACCATACTCTGAAAGGGCAAATATTTTCTCAATCTTTGCACCAGCCTGAACAGCCTCTTCAAACAAATGCCATCCTTCAATTAAATAAGAAGATTTTCGATATTTTTTTTGATGCAATTTCTTGGCATTTTTTACCACAGAATTGGCTTTAGAGGTTATAATAGTCATAGGAGTATTATAACACAATCAAGGAGGTTTGGTATGCAAAAGGTCAAAATGATCGCACAGGGTCGAGTTCAAGGCGTTGGTTTCCGCTGGGGCGTCTATACCCTTGCCCTCGAACTAGGTGGAATCACTGGTCGTGTCTGGAACAACGATGACGGAACCGTTGAAATTCTTGCCCAAGCAGAGTCTTCAGCTATCATGGCTAAGTTCATCCAAGAGATTCGAAAAGGACCTACTCCCTTCTCAAAAGTAACTTATCTAGATGTTCAATTGAGCAACTTCCCATCCTATTCAGATTTCAAAGTAGCAAATTAGGTCTCTAGAACTATTGTATATTTTCAAAAAAAACAGTAGAATAGAAAGGTATCATTTTTAAGAAGGAATTAAAACAGTGAAATCAATTAAACGAATCGCCCTCTCTATCATGGGAGTGGCCATGCTATTAGTCTTAACAGGCTGTGTCCAGGTTGATAAAGCAACTGGACAACCAACAGGATTTATTTGGAATACAATCGGAGCACCTATGGCTGAAGCTATCAAGTACTTTGCTACTGATAAAGGGCTAGGCTTTGGGGTCGCTATTATTATCGTAACCATTATCGTCCGCTTGATTATTTTGCCACTGGGTATCTACCAATCATGGAAGGCAACGCTTCACTCTGAAAAGATGAACGCCCTCAAGCATGTTCTTGAGCCACATCAAACTCGTCTCAAAGAAGCAACTACTCAAGAAGAAAAACTGGAAGCCCAACAAGCTCTCTTTGCTGCTCAAAAAGAGCACGGTATCAGCATGTTTGGCGGAGTAGGATGTTTCCCTCTCCTCATCCAAATGCCTTTCTTCTCAGCGATCTACTTTGCTGCTCAACATACAGAAGGTGTTGCTGAAGCTAGCTTCTTAGGAATCGCACTTGGTTCTCCAAGTTGGATTCTTATCGCCTGTGCAGGTGTTCTCTACTACGTCCAATCGCTCCTTTCACTACACGGAGTTGAAGATGAGACTCAAAGAGAACAACTCAAGAAGATGATTTACATGAGTCCAATGATGATTGTCATGTTCTCAATCTTTTCACCAGCCAGCGTTACGCTTTACTGGGTTGTCGGTGGTTTCATGATGATCCTTCAACAATTCATCGTCAACTACATCATTCGTCCAAAACTTCGTAAAAAAGTACGTGAAGAATATGCCAAGAACCCACCAAAAGCAAGCAAAACTTCAGGTGCTCGTAAAGATGTAACTCCTGAATCAGCAGCAGTTATCTCAACTTCTGCTAAGAAGAAAAAAATAAAAAAACGCAATTCTGGAAAAACAACATTCTAGATAAAAAAATAAAAAGGCTTAGCATTCTGAGCTAAGCTTTTTTTATATCAGAAAAAAGCCCGATGTTCCCATCAGGCTTCTTTTTTTATCCATGTACACGTTTCATGTAATCTTGATAACTTTCTGTATCCATCAATTCCTTAGCATTCTTCACACGATCTGCCGTTGGAGGTTTAACCCCTTCGAGTGAATACGGAATCCCAAGTTCACGCCATTTGAATTCTCCCATAGTATGGTAGGGTAGGATTTCAAACTTATCAACGTTTTTAAGAGTTTTTACGAACTTCCCAAGTTCAATCAAATCTTCATCACGGTCTGTCAATCCAGGCACAAGAACGTGACGAATCCAAACAGGTTTCCCAATATCTGACAAGTACTGAGCACATGCCAAGATATTTTTATTGGTTTGACTGGTTACAATCTTGTGTTGTGCTTCGTTGATTTCCTTGATATCAAGAAGAACCAAGTCTGTCACAGCCATGAGCTTGTTGAATTTCTCTAGATAGCGTGGTTTGTTACGGAATGGAAGAGCACAAGTATCCAAGGTACAGTGGATACCTTTTTTTCTTTTTGCTTTTTGTAAAGAGAGCAATTAGGAAATCAATCTGCAAGAGAGCTTCTCCTCCACTGACTGTGATGCCTCCTTGTCTCCCCAGAAACCACGATAACGAAGCGCTTCTTCTAGAACATCATCTACTGTTCGTACACGAGATTTATTGGTTTCCATCGCCCACGTGTCAGGGGTTATGGCAATATTGGCAACGCATCTGACAGCCCTGCAAAAAGACAATAAAAACGAATCCCAGGGCCATCTACCGCCCCAAAAACTCTCTGTCGAATGCACCATTCCTGTCACTTGTCCATAGTCAATTGTTTCTTCAGACATCACGTCACCTTCCTTGAAACCGTTTTTATACTTTTATTATATCATGCCTGAAAAGGAAAAAAACCACAGATTTTGTCTATTTTTAGAAAAACAAACTGTTTTTCACTTTCAACTTTCATGATTTTTCAAAAATTCTTCTAATCCTTGTCAAAGTCGAATCCATAGAGAGTTGCAAAAAATAGTCCTCAGGTCGCTCTGCTCTACGGATTAGTCGTGCACCACCGTCCTCTGTATAGAGGACCTCTGCTGAACGAAGTTTGGCATTGTACTGGTAGCCCATAGAGAAGCCATGCGCACCTGTATCATGAATGACTAACAAATCACCAATTTCTGTTTGAGGTAGTTCACGATTAACTGCAAACTTGTCGTTGTTTTTCACAAAGAGAGCCAACAACATCAACGACTTCCGTCTGACCGTCAGGATTCATCATATTGGTGATGTGGTGATAAGCTCCATACATAGCCGGTCTCATAAGATTGACAGCTGATGCATCTACTCCGAGATAAGTTCGGTAGGTTTTCTTTTTATGGGTTACTTTAGTCACTAGAGTTCCATGAGGCGCTAACATAAAGCGTCCTAGTTCTGTAAAAATCTTAACTTGACCAAGACCTGCTGGCGTAAGAACTTCTTCATAAACCTGACGAACACCCTCACCAATTAAAGCAATATCATTTGGCTCCTGGTCCGGACGATAGTTGACCCCGATTCCTCCAGAAAGATTGATAAAATCAAGGGAAATTCCTAATTTTTCCTTGATTTCAACAGCTAACTGCAAAAAGCTGGCGCGCCAATTCTGGATAATAGAGATGAGTCACAGTATTAGAAGCTAGGAAGGAATGAATCCCAAAAGTTCTTGCTCCCTTTTCTTTCAAGATAGCAAAAGCTTCAAAGAGCTGTTCCTTAGTCATCCCGAACTTAGCTTCACCAGGATTATCCATAATATCCGTTCCTAGTTCAAATAAGCCACCAGGATTGTAACGGCATGAGATAATCTCAGGGATGCCTCGCACGTTCTAAATGCTCAATATCTTCAAAGGCATCCAAGTTGATCGTCGCCCCTAATTCTGCGGGCATAAGTATACTCTCTAGTCCGGAGTATTGTTCGATGAGAACATCATTTCGGAACCGGCAAATCCTAGTTTGTGACTCATTAAGAGTTCTACATAACTAGAACAATCCACTCCACATCCTTCTTCTTGCAAAATCTTCAAGATAGCTGGAGTTGGGGTTGCCTTAACTGCGAAGTATTCTTTAAAGCCTTTATTCCAAGAGAAAGCTTCATTAACTGCGCGTGCTTTCTCGCGAATGCCTTTTTCATCGTAGAGATGGAATGGAGTTTGAAACTCTTCAACAATCTTTTCTAAGATCTTCACGTTTAATAAATGGCGTCTTCATAGGGCTCCTTCATATTCATTATCAAAGAAAGGCTGGGACGAAAGTTCCAACCTTTAAGCATCTTATTCTCTCTTATTTTTCTGTTTCGAAGATATTCCCAACTTCAACTTCAATTTGTTGGTTCTTCACATCAATATTGGTAACTTTTAAGAGTGATTTGTAGTCAAACTGCTGTTCACGATCTTCCTGAGCATTATCAGCAAAGACAGCTACACCAGCTAACTCAGAATCAAACTCTGTTAAAAGGCTAATCATACCATTAATCGTTCCTCCGCCTTTCAAGAAGTCATCAACAATCAAGACACGGCTTCCTGCTTTAAGGCTACGTTTTGAAAGGAACATTTTTTCAATACGGTCGCTAGAACCTGAAACATAGTTAACACTCACAGTTGAACCTTCTGTAATTTTCAAGTCACGACGGACAATGACAAAAGGTACGTTGAGAACATTTGCTACTGCATTTGCAAGCGGAACCCCTTTGGTCGCTACCGTCATAACAGCATCAATCTTTTGGTCCATAAAGCTCTTGGCAATAATACGTCCAATATTTTTCAAAATAGCTGGAGTGCTAAGGAGATCAGACAAATAAATGTAGCCTCCTGGAAGAATGCGGTCGCTCTCTGAAAGTTTATCGCGAAGCTCTTGGATGATTGTTTTAGGACTCAAGGGTAGAGATAGATGGTGTGAAAATAACCCCACCACCAGCACCTGTCACCGTTTGAATATGACCGATTTCAATTTCTTCAAAGGCGCTTAATAATGACAATATCTTCTGAAATAGAAGATTTGGCAGATTCATACTTTTCCGCAAAAGGTATTGAGACTGGTTAATTTGTATGGATTGTTAATCAAATAATTGGAAATAACAACCATCCGATCACTTCTTCTTAATTTCATTAGTTATTCACCATTCTTTTTAATTAGTCTTTTTCTCATTATAACACTAAAAGCAAAAAACGAACTTTATTGTCTAAATAAAAGCTCATTTTTTTAGTTTCTAGTCTAATTTTGGCTTGTAGAAGGAACGATTGTCCATTGCGAAGACTTTATTGGTCATTTCCCCCTCATCAACAAGAGCCAGAGCTGTTGACATCATCATCATACTCGCATCCAAATTATCAATCATATGAATAATTTCAGCTTCCATTACACGAGGACGAACTGGACTACCATACTCGAGTAATCCATGGTGGCTGAGAATCACATGGCGCAGAAGCACCACTTCTTCTCGAGTATCATCAATGCCAAGTTCCATAACCGCTTTGGTAATCTCGCTATCAATCAAGGAGATATGTCCGATAAGATTTCCTCTCACTGTATACTCTGTCTGGTCCGGACCTGTTAACTCAATAACCTTAGCCAGGTCATGAAGCATAATTCCCGCATAGAGCAAGCTCTTATTGAGTTGTGGGTAGACATCTGCAATTGCCTCTGCTAAACGAACCATAGTTGCCGTATGATAAGCAAGCCCTGTTTCAAAGGCATGGTGGTTGGTTTTTGCAGCTGGATAGGAATAAAATTTTTTATCATATTTGGTATAGAGGGCCCGAACGATTCGTTGCCAGATGGGATTTTCAATCTTGAAAATCATCTGTGCCATGTACTCACGGATTTCTTTAACATCTACTGGTGATTTGACCTTGAAGTCTGCTGGGTCATTGGGTTCGCCAGGCTGAGGTAAGCGAAGGGTGATTTGATTTACCTGTGGAGTGTTGTTGTAAACTTCACGACGCCCTTGCATGTGGACAACTTTTCCTGCAGTATAGGCCTCAACGTTATGAGGTTGGGCATCCCAGAGCTTTCCTTCGATTTCCCCACTATCATCTTGGAAGGTGAAAGCTAGGTAATTTTTCCCAGCACGCGTCTGTCTCAGATCGGCTGATTTGATCAGGTAAAAGCCCTCGAACAGTTCATCTTTTTCATGTGACTAATCTTCATATTCTTCCTCATCTTCTTGGAACTGGAGCAAATCAAGCATAGGCTCACCTTCTGACAATTCAATATGTCGGAGAGTTCGCTCGATAGCTGAAGTACGTCGGTTTAACAATTCATCAATATTACCAGTGGCATGTTGGAGGTGTTTTTGCGCTTTAACCAAAATACCACCAAACTTGCCAAATTCGGTTTTGACGTTGGCTAGAGTTTGGCTAATATGGTCAGCACTCTTTTGGATATTCAGAGTCTTGAAGCCGACCGATAGGGAGTTCAGAAGGGCTGACAAGGTACTTGGTCCCGCAACGATAATCTGCTCTTCCCGTCTCAAGCCATCAAAGAAAATCGGATTTCTAACGATTTCTGAGTAAAGACCTTCTGTCGGAACAAACAGAACTCCAAAATTGGTCGTCCTTGGCGGTGCTATGTACTTGTTCTTGATATCTTTGGCAAAACGCTTAACGCTTGTTTGGAGGGATTTGCGACAACTTTCGATCTCTTCCTTATCACCTGCTTCATAGGCTTCTTCAAGGCGGTAATAATCTGCCAGTGGAAACTTAGAGTCAATTGGTAGATAAACATATTCCTGGTCACCTTGCCCAGGCAACTTGATGGCGTACTCGACTCGCTCACTCGAATTTTCAACCGTTGCAAATTCTCGTTCATACTGGGCAGGTGTCATGATATCTTCAATAATCTGCCCCAGTTGTAATTCTCCTAAAATTCCTCGAGTTTTTGTACCAGATAAGACCTTATTAAGAGCGCCGACATCACGGGCAACCGTCTGCATTTCTCCAAGGCCGCGATTGACAGATTCCAGTTGTTTTGAAACTGTCTCGAAAGACGCTTGCAAGCGTGTCTGCAAGGTCTTTTCTAACTTTTCCTCGACCGTTTGGCGCATCTGCTCTAAACGTTGCTCATTTGACTCCTGCAAGGCCTGAAGGCGTTGGTCAGTCTTATCTCTGGTTTGGAGGAGGTTTTCATTCATCTCCTGTCGAACCTGGGTAAGACTTTGGTGCAATTCGATTCGCACCTCCTGCAAACGATCACTGACAGCCACTTCAAGATTTTTTTGGTCAAGCTGATTAGACTGTCTGGCTTGCTCAAATCGATAATCTAACTGATCTGAAAGATTATCTGCCTGGTCTTCTAAACTCTGGTCAGATATTTCTCCTGCTTTTCCTGCCTCTGCCAAATAAGAAAGAGGCCGGCTAGGTTAGCAATTAGTAACAGTAGTAATATAATCTCCATCCTATCTCCTGTCCTTGCTATGCAGTACGACCACATAGCCATCTGGGCAAGTCACCGAAACTTCCCTATCTATATATTCGTTAGAAGCATAAACTTTCTTAAAGAAAAAATTCGCCTCCGTCAGTTCATACTTGGCTCCGATAATAGTCAACTGGCTATCCCGAACCGGCATAAAGCAAGATAATCATAGTCCGAACGTGGCTCTAGTTGACTGGTACCTTCTGGACAATAGCTAATCAAATTTTGTCCATCCTCAATCTCTATCTGACGCATGTAAGGTGCTAATTTGGGATTGCTGGGTAGAAAGACATTAGCCAGCATATGGTCGATGCGACCCCCTAGGGCACCAAAAATGGTCACCTGAGCCTGAGGATTTTTTTCAAAAATCGTTAACAGTGCTAGTTCCAGATCGGTATCATCCTTCTCTGGCTGAGCTTGGACAAAGTGCTGGGCACGTTCTTGAATCAACTGACGTTCTTCTACAGTCACAGAATCAAAATCCCCAACTGCTAAAGCAAGAGGAAGTTCTTCTTCCAATACCCAGAGTGAGCCTCGATCCACACCGACAAAACAGTCAAAATCTGTCCGGTAGTGGCCACGGTCTCCACCAGCAAAAACTGCAGCTTTAGTCCAGTTGATTTTTGAGAGCTTGCACTCGTTCATTGACATCTCCCTTAAAGACATAAGATCCTGCTACAAAAACTGTTGCACCAGCTTCCTTGGCTTGAGCAATGGTTTGGTCATCAATACCACCATCGACTTCGATTTCAAAGTTCAAGCCTTTTCCCTCACGAAGGGCAACTAACTCACTAATCTTATCCATGGTTTCAGGCAGAAAAGCTTGCCCACCAAATCCAGGATTCACCGTCATGACTAAGACTTGGTCAACTAGGTGAAGCACATGCTTAATAGCTTCAACAGGCGTACCTGGGTTAATGACAACCGAAGGTTTAACACCGAGAGAACGAATCTTTTGAAGAGCGCCATGGATGTGAGGTGTTGCCTCAACATGGATGCTGATGATATCTGCTCCTGCACGCGCAAAATCCTCTAAATGATGTTCTGGGTTAGAGACCATCAAGTGGCAGTCAAAGACCATCTTACTATGAGGTCGAAGACTTTCGACTACACCTGCACCAAAGCTAATCTGAGGTACAAAGTGACCATCCATGATATCGATATGGGCGTATTCTGCCCCAGTTGCTTCTAGGCGTTTAATTTCACGTTCAAAGTTGGCATAATCTGCTGCCAGAATTGACGGAGCAATCTTGTATTGAGACATAGGTTTCTCCTTATTTTGGAATTTTTTTGCTGACTTTTTTATAGGTTTCTCTACGATTTTTCAATCTCACTGAGGAATTGCAGATAGTTGTCGAAACGGAAGTTTGCAATGATGCCCTCTTCTACTGCTGGTTTCACTGCACAAGATGGCTCATGAGTATGCGTACAAGTACGGAACTTACAGTCGCGACTGACACTAGCAATCTCTGGAAAGGCCTGGTTCAGCTCTTCAGCACTTGATACTTCATAATCTAGCGACGAAAAACCTGGTGTATCTGCGATTTTGCCTCCATTTAGGTTGTAAAAACTAACAGCTCGAGTGGTATGACGACCACGACCTAGACTGTCTGAGATTTCTCCTGTTTCTAGATTGAGGTCAGGTGCAATTTTATTAAGGAGGGTTGACTTTCCAACACCTGTCTGCCCCATAAAGACTGTCACTTTGTCTGTCAACAAGAGGCAAGAGTTCCTCTTTACTAGTCACAAAATCGTAACCAATAGCACCATAGGTTTTCTCGTAAAAATCCAGTTCTCCCCTATCCTCTAGTAAGTCCATCTTGGAAATATAGACGATAGGATGAATGCCCTTGTGCTCTAAAAGAACCAAGAAAGCGATCCAACAAGTTGCTATTAAAGTCAGGTTCTTTAACGGACATAATGACAACGGCTTGGTCAATATTGACAATGGGTGGACGAACCAGACTATTTTTTCGTTCATGAATTTCCAATATATAGCCTTCTGAGTTCTCCTCTGCAGAAAATTCTACCCAATCTCCAACATAGGGTGTATGGCCTTTTTTACGAAAATTCCCACGCGCGCGTGTTTGATAAACCTGACCATCACTCTCCACATAGTAGAAACCCGCCAAAGCTTTAATGATTTGTCCCTGCATCTTATAGTCCTTGTCCTTTAAGCGCATCGGCTAGACTGGCAAATTCTTCTAAGCCAAGAGCTTCACCACGTACACTTGGTGACAAGCCTGCCTGGTCCAAAGCCTTGGTCAGCTTGTCCTTGATTTCCTCAGTTTTCCCAAAGTAACCAGTCAAGTTGTTCCACAAGGTCTTGCGACGATGGGTGAAACTAGCCTTGAAACCTTTAAAGAAGAAGTTCTCGTCTTCTACTGCTACAGCTGGCTCTGGACGGCGCACCATTTTCAAGATAGCTGAATCCACGTTTGGCGCTGGGACAAAGACTGTACGAGGCACGATAAAGGCAACCTTGGCCGTCATATAATACTGAACTGCAATTGACAAGCTACCGTAAGCCTTGGTATTTGGCTTAGCAGAGATACGATCTGCCACTTCTTTTTGCATCATGACCACAAACTCACTAAAAGGAATGCCACTCTCGATCAAGTGCATGAGAATAGGAGTTGTGATATAGTAAGGCAAGTTAGCTACTACCTTAATTGGTAAGTCAGGATTTTTTTAAAATTTTTGGATATGCTGCGCTAAGTCAACCTTTGAGAATATCCTCGTTGACTACGGTCACATTGTCAAAAATCACGCAGGGTATCTGCTAGGATTGGTACCAAGCGGTGGTCAATCTCAAAGGCCATGACTTCAGCTGCACGCTCAGCCAAAAATTCCGTCAAGGCACCTATCCCTGGCCCGATTTCGATGACATTGACCTGATCATCAATCTCAGCCGTATCCACGATTTTTTGAAGGATATTGGTATCGGTCAAGAAATTTTGCCCGAAGGATTTTTTTAAAGGTAAAACCGTGACGCTCTAGCACTGCCTTAGTCACGCTATAATCTGCAATTCTCATCTATTCTCTTTTCTAATCTTAAAGAACTTTCTAATCTTGAGCTCTTCCTCTTTGCTTGTCACTGAGCTTTTGCATGTCTTTAAAAGCTGTTAGACTAACATAAGCACCTGCTTCATAGTATTCCGTTGGGTTTATGGCATAGTCAAAAACCCTTCAATCATGCCTCCAGCTTCTTCAATCATGCCATTCCACTTTTCATCAAAGACCATTCTCAGACGTTTCCAATCGGTAAAGACTGGGACGGAATTTCGTCCATCTTTTCCTTCTCTAACGGGAATATTAAAGTTAGCATCTTTTTCCAAAACAAAGGAATTTCCTTCTGAATTATCCTCTGGGAATCCTGATGTTGCATCTAATGGAAGCAAGAATTTTGCTTTAGGCATAGCCATAGAGAAGAACTTGTAGTAAAGTCCATAAACTAGTTCTTGCTCTTCTGTAGTCGGTTGGTCCATCTGCCCCATCAAGAGCATCCACCTTACCAGGTCAGGATTCATGACAGGAACTTGTATTTCTGGTAAATCAGAAAAATCTGGTTTTTGGACCAAGGCAGAGGCACTGATGCTGACTTCCTTGGAATTAAAGATTGCTCCCAAGGCACCGTTTAAGTAAAAGGCTGTCCCAAGGAAATTCTCAATCTCTTTTTTATCTTCCGTATTTTCAATCAGTTTTACGACTGAGTTTGGTCGGCTGTCAATGGTTTCCTTAAATTGATGATACCAACGATGGGTGTCAAAAAGCATGATCATAGGGATCAGTACACAGATAACCTTCCTCACCTCTGTCATAGGTAGTTGAAAAAGAGGTAAGGTTCGCCTGTTTTTTTCTGAATAAACTGCATAAACTGAATCTGCTTCTAAAAGCTTATCTTTAACGATTTCCGCTAGACGTTCCAACTTGCGAGTGTTGGATTGATAGCTTTCTTCACTTTCAGTTTCCTGATTTTGACGGCATTTCCATAAAAAGAGACGTAAAATCTCTACGCTGTCATCAAGGGTAGCTGCCAAATAGTCTTCATTTGTTAACTGACCCTCTTGGATGGCTACAAAAGCACGATAAAGAGCATCTGAATAGCTAGATAATTTTTGCTCTTCCTCAATACCTGAACTAAAGAGCACACTTCCTTTTTTCAGTTTATCCAAAGAAGGAATCCTATCAACCACTAGATGGGCAAGAACTTCATCAGTTAGACTATCTGCATCTTTGTTTTGACTGCTAAGTTTTTTAATCTCTACAGTACCAAGACTTTCCATTCCTTGGTCGGGATTGCAAAACTGCAACTGATCTCCAACCTTGATACTACCTTCTAGACTCCCAACAATCAATAATTGATTCGTTTCCTTCATCGGGAAAAAATCTAGAATACCCACGCAAGCATTGCCTTTCGCCTCTTCTGCTTCCTTATTGGATTCAGTTATTTCAGTTGGTTTTGTTGCTTCTGTCTTTTTTAAAAAATCAAAGATTCCCATAACTTTTCCTCATCATCTCCACTTAGCACAATTTCTATGGAGTCACTTTTCTAATGCTTGCTACCAAGCCTGATTAAACCGTATATGATTACTTCTATTGTATCACATTCCCTCCACATTTTGGGGGAGTTTCTCAATTCTCATATGATTTCATAGCTTCTTCAACTTCAGCTAAACTGATCCCAAATAATTCTAAACGTTTAAGGAGTTGTTTCCCATTGGAATAACCGATACGAAGACTTTCTCCTAGATATTCTCTGCGTTTTCGGCTATCTGCTCCGGCTAGAAAACCAAGGCGAATCAAGTCACTACGGCTAATATCAAAGTCGCTTTCTACTTCAAACTGTTCAGTTACTTGTTCTAGTGCTGTCTTCAAGTCTTCGTAGCTAGCATGCTCAATCCCCAGAGAACGTCCCTTGGTCTTAGATTTTGGCACTGCCTCATCACGTTTGAGAAAGGCGTGCTGAACTGTCGGAATGGCCGTCATAATCATCCGACGAATGCGTTCCCCGTTAAAATCCGGATCTGTAAAGACAACAACCCCATAACGTTCATGTAGACGTTGGATTCGTTCAAGGTCCTGTTCATTGATAGCCGAACCACGAGTCTCATAGGTCTCCACATCAAAATAACGTTTGAGATTGGCCGTATCATCGCGTCCTTCAACTACGATGACTTGGGAAATTTTCTCTTTCATGATTTACGTTCCAATCCAAAGATGCCTTCTGCATTGGCACTTGTCACTGCTGCCAATTCTTCTGTCGTCATGCCACGCAAGTCCGCAATAAAGTCTACTACATAGCGCGTGTAAGCTGTCTTGTTTTCACGACCACGCTTGGGTACTGGGGCTAAATAAGGTGCATCCGTTTCTACCAAAATCTTATCCAAAGGCAACTCTTTAGCCGCTTCCTGAATATCTGTCGCCTTCTTGAAAGTCACTACTCCAGAAAAGGAAATAAACATCCCAAGATCTACAAACTTCTCCGCCCAATCCAAAGAACCTGAGAAGGAGTGCATAATCCCGCCACGGGGACCAACTCCCTCGCTCTTAATAATCTCATAGGTGTCTTCGAGTGCATCACGGGTATGAACCACAAAAGGCAAGTCCAGTTCCTTAGATAGCTGAATCTGACGACGGAAAACTTGTTCCTGCACTTCTTTAGGCGCTGTCATCCAGTGATAGTCCAAACCAATCTCACCCAAGGCAACAACTTTAGGATGTTTTAGTTTTTCTAGCAAGTAATTCTCAACATCCTCTGTATAGGTCCCTGCCTCTGTCGGATGCCAACCAATCGTCGCATAGAGTTGATCATACTTATCTGCTAGTTCTATGGCCCGCTCAATAGTAGGCTTGTCAAAACCCACGATATTCATCCGAGTCACGCCCATTTCAGCAGCCAAGGCTAATTCTTCATCTTCGCGTCCCAAAAATTCTTCTATATTTAAATGTGTATGAGTATCAAAAATCATTTATATTTCCTCGTTTTTTTCTACCTTCTATTATACCAAAAAGAGAAAGAGGCGGAGCACCATCTTTCTCTTACTTGTTCAAAATTTAATAACAGAGTCTTGCATACATCCTTTGAAATAAAAGAAAAATCAGTAGGCTCGAGTTCCTACTGACTTCTTTGTTTCATTTGTTTGGATTATGCAGCCAAAACTTTGCGTCCTTTACGACGACGAGCTGCCAATACGCGACGACCGTTTTTAGTTGACATACGGTTACGGAATCCGTGTTTGCGCGCACGACGAAGTTTACTTGGTTGATAAGTACGTTTCACGATGAATACCTCCTCATAGATTTTGTATTCGTTTAGCCGGCTATAAAGTGATCAGTTACTAAACATACTTTACTATTCTATCTGATTCTTACGTATTTGTCAATAGCTCTGACAAATGTTTCCAGCTTTTTTGCTATGAAAGCCTTATCTACGATACTGCTTCAAGAAGCGAGTCATCTTTTCCTGTATTTGGGCTAACTCATCGACACGCGGTAGATAAACGATACGGAAGTGATCTGGTTCTTTCCAGTTAAAGCCACGTCCATGTACCAAAAGCACCTTTTCTTGTTTCAAGAAATTAAGGACAAATTGTTCATCGTCATCGATACGGTACATATTGCGGTCGATTTTAGGGAAGATATAAAGACCCGCTTTTGGCTTAACAGCTGATAAACCAGGGATATCTTGAATAGCATTATAAATAAAGTTTCTTTGTTCATAGATACGACCACCAGGAAGAAGCAACTCATCCACTGACTGGTGACCACCTAGTGAAGTTTGAACTACCTGCTGGGCAAGTACATTCGAACAGAGGCGCATATTTGAAAGCATATTGAGACCTTCAATGTAGCCTTTTACGTGATGTTTAGGTCCAGATAAGACCATCCAACCAACACGGAACCCAGCGATACGGTGAGATTTAGACAGACCATTCATGCTGACACAGAAAAGGTCTGGAGCCAAACTTGCGACTGGTGTGTGGACATTGCCATCCATAACCATACGGTCGTAAATTTCATCCGCAAAGATAATCAAGTCATTTTGACGAGCAATCTCGATGATATCTAGTAAGAGTTCTTTAGGATAGAGAGCCCCCGTTGGGTTATTCGGATTGATCAAAACAATAGCCTTAGTATTTGAACTAATCTTAGACTTAATATCATCTAGGTCTGGATACCATTCCGCTTCTTCATCACAGATGTAGTGAACGGCATTTCCCCCAGCCAAGCTGACAGCAGCAGTCCAAAGTGGATAATCAGGCATAGGAACCAAGACTTCATCGCCATTGTCCAAGAGACCTTGCATAGACATAACGATTAGCTCACTAACCCCATTTCCAAGGTAGATATCATCAATATCCACATTGGGAAATTTCTTTAGTTGGCAATACTGCATGATGGCCTTACGAGCTGAAAAAATCCCTTTTGAATCTGAATAACCTTCACTATCACGAGCATTCATAATCAAGTCGTGGATAACCTCATCTGGTGCTGTAAAGCCAAACTCTGCTGGGTTCCCTGTATTCAAACGCAAAATCTTTTCACCATTTGCGCGCATGCGCATAGCTTCTTCCAAAACTGGACCACGGATATCATAAGCCACATGCTCTAATTTTATTGATTTGTTAAATTCTTTCATTTGAGTTCCTCTATTCATCAGGATAGTTAATATTATACCACTCAAAAACGAAATCGTAAATTTCCCAGTACTATTCCACAAAAAAACCTTGCATAATGCAAGGTAACAGAGCAAAGTCGATTTCTTTCTATTTTTGGAGAAGAAAGAGTAGATATACTTCTCTAAAAAGCTGGACAAATTGGACCAAAATCTTTGTAGAGAAACTCTGGTGATCGAAAACAAAGTCATTGTAAGGGATGGTAACTGCATGAACAAAAGAATTTCTACTTCTATTCAGCAAAACGCAAAGAAAAAATAAGTAGACTGACCAACATTAGGAATAATGTTAGACTATGCCGAGTCTAGTTGTAAAAATACCATCTCACTAACTTATTTCCTTGCCCTGTCAATTCATATTATACACTAAAATCTTTGCATTTTCAAACAAGTATGCATATAAAAAGAGCTCAATATTTAAGCTCTTTTTGTATGCTATTTTGCAATTTCTGCCAACATTTTTTCGATGTGTTGGATGGATTTTTCACGTCCAAGCAAGTAGATGGTATCTGGCAATTCAGGACCATGCATCTCCCCTGAAACGGCGATACGGATTGGCATGAAGAGATTTTTCCCTTTGATACCAGTTTCCTTTTGGACTGCTTTGATTTGTGGGAAGATATTTTCTACCACAAACTCATCGTCTGACATGGCTTCGAGTTTCGCTTTAAAGGCTTCAAGTACAGTCGGAACAGTTTCACCAGCCATGACTTCTCGTTCAGCTTCTGTCAATTCTGGGAAGTCTGAGAAGAAGAGGTCTGTCAATGGAACGATTTCGTCCACTGACTTCATTTGTGGTTTGTAGAGTTCCACCAATTTCTCAGCCTTGTCTGTCAAACGTCCCGCTTCTTCAAGGAATGGTTTTGCCATTTCAAAGATAGTCTCAAGATCCGCATTCTTAATGTACTCATTACTCATCCAGTCCATTTTCTTCTGATCGAAGGCTGCTGGAGACTTGCTGAGACGGTTTTCATCAAAGAGGTTAATGAGTTCTTGACGAGAGAAGATTTCATCTTCCCCTCCAGGATTCCATCCAAGAAGGGCGATGAAGTTAAAGACTGCTTCTGGAAGGTACCCTTTCTTGCGGTAGTCTTCGATAAATTGAAGGGTATTCGTATCACGTTTAGACAACTTCTTACCTGTTTCAGAGTTGATAATCAAAGTCATGTGACCGAACTCTGGAGCTTCCCAACCAAGCGCTTCATAAACCATGAGCTGTTTTGGTGTGTTGGCAATGTGGTCATCTCCACGGATAACGTGAGAAATTTGCATATCGTGGTCGTCGATGACAACAGCAAAGTTGTAAGTTGGGTAGCCATCTTTCTTTTGGATAACCCAGTCACCGCCGATATTGCCACCTTCAAATTCGATATCACCTTTGACCATATCATGCCACTTGTAGATACCTGACTCATTGACAGCCAAACGAACAGTCGGGATAATCCCCGCTGCTTCACGTTCTGCAACGTAAGCTGCTTTTTCTTCTTCACTCATACCAAGGTATTCGTTGATGTAGCGAGGTGTTTCACCCGCCGCTTCTTGGCGTTCACGTTCTGCCGCCAATTCTTCTTCTGTAACGTAAGATTTGTAGGCTTTTCCTTCAGCTAAGAGTTGGTCGATATATTTTTGATAGAGTTCCAAACGCTCAGACTGGCGGTAGTTTTCATGAGTCTCTGGACTTTCATCCCAGTCCATACCTAACCAACGAAGGTTTTCAAGCTGTGAACGTTCTCCGTCTTCGACATGACGTTTGCGGTCAGTATCTTCGATACGGATGATAAAAGTTCCACCATGGTGGCGTGCATACAAGTAGTTAAACAATGCTGTACGGGCATTTCCGATGTGTAGTAGTCCTGTTGGACTTGGTGCATAACGCACACGAATATCTTTTGACATATCTTCTCCTATAAAGTCTCTAGGCATCTGCCTTTTCGCTCTCTATATTATATCACAAGTCTCGCCAGAGTCCAATTTCTCTTTTCGAGAAAAAGCAAAAAGAGTGGTAAAACCACTCTTTTTTATTCTATTATAGACGAGCGTTGAGTTCTTTGCTCAATTCTTCAAATCCTGGTTTACCAAGAAGGGCAAACATGTTACGTTTGTATGCTTCAACACCCGGTTGGTCAAATGGGTTGATAGCGTTCAAGTAACCTGAAAGTGCGATTGCCAATTCGAAGAAGTAGATTGTGTAACCAAGAGTGAAGGCATCTTGCTCAGGAAGAGTCACGTACATGTTTGGCACGTCACCGTCAGTGTGGGCAAGAAGAACACCGTCAGTTGCTTTTTTGTTAACGAAGTCAACGTCTTTTCCTTGAAGGTAACCAAGTCCGTCAAGGTCTTCTTCCAAAGTAGGGATGATCACATTCTTACGTGGTTTGTCAACGCGGACAACTGTTTCAAACATGATACGAGTTCCTTCTTGGATAAATTGACCCAATGAGTGCAAGTCTGTTGAGAAGTTAGCTGAAGTTGGGTAAATTCCTTTTTGGTCTTTTCCTTCTGACTCACCAGCTAATTGTTTCCACCATTCTGAGAAGTATTGAAGTGATGGCTCGTAGTTTACCAAGATTTCAGTTGCATAACCTTTACGGTAAAGGATGTTACGAACAGCTGCATATTGGTAAGCTTCGTTTTCAGAGATTTTATCTGAAGTATAGTCTTTACGAGCTGCGTTAGCACCTTCCATAAGGGCTTTGATGTCTGCACCTGACGCAGCGATTGGAAGCAATCCAACTGCTGTCAATACTGAGAAGCGTCCACCGATATCATCTGGAACCACAAATGTTTCCCAACCGTTAGCATCTGCTTCAACCTTAACAGCACCTTTTTGGCGGTCAGTTGTTGCGTAGATACGTTTGTTAGCTTCTTCTTGTCCGTATTTCTTAACCAAAAGTTCTTTGAAGACACGGAAAGCAATCGCTGGTTCAGTTGTTGTACCTGATTTAGAAATCACGTTTACTGAGAAATCTTTATCTGAAACGTACTCTACCAAGTCAGCAAGGTAAGTAGATGAGATTGAGTTCCCAGCGTAAAGGATTTGTGGTGCTTTACGTTCTTCTTTTGTTTGCAAGTTTGCAAAGTGGTGGTTCAAGAAGTCAATGGCAGCTTTTGCTCCAAGGTATGATCCACCGATACCGATAACCACCAAAACATCGCTGTCTGATTTGATTTGTTCAGCAGCTTTCAAGATGCGGTCAAATTCTTCGCGGTCATAGTTTTCAGGAAGGTCCAACCAACCCAAGAAGTCGCTACCAGCACCAGTTCCTTTACGGATCAATTCGTCTGCCGCTGTAACTTGTGCTTGCATGTATTCCACTTCATGTGGTGCAACAAATTTGTCTAATACTTTTGAATAATCAAATTTAATATGTGACATAGTATTCCTCCAAAATTTCTTCTTTTCTATCATAACGCTTACTAACAATTTTTTCAAGTTTTTATACTAAAAATTTCCAATTTTTATCACAATTCAAACGTTTGCATAGAATCTTACAAAATTTAAAAACTTGAGGCATCAAACCCTACGAATAATAAAACGACTAGGATTCTAGTCGTTATAGTTCATTCAATAAATACTCAAATAATTCTAAGTTGCCATCTTCTTCATTGACCAAGAATTCTGGATGCCACTGGAGACCAATAATACGGTGTTCATCGATAGATTCGATTGCTTCAACAGTTTGATCACGTGGATCCACAGCCGTCACACGGAAATTGGGTGCCAGATTTTTAATGCTCTGACGATGCACTGAATTAACCTGACTTTCTTTGCCAAACAATTTAGATACAACACTGCCATCCACTGTCTCAATAGAATGTGAAGTCCCAAAAGGTAGGCCTTGCCAATGACCTTCAATATCCTGATTGAGTGTCCCACCAAAGGCAACGTTGACAAGCTGAACACCACGGCAAATGGCTAAGATTGGCTTGTTCTGACGCAAGGCTTCTTGTAGAAGAGCTAGCTCAAACTCGTCGCGAGTTAGGTTATAGTCGTCGCTATCAATTGTTTTTTCCTCACCATAAAACTGAGGATGAACATTTTGTCCTCCAGTCAAGATAAGCTTTATCTATCATTTCTACATAGTCGTGCACAACTGACTCATCACCAACTGGGATGACCAAAGGAAGTCCGCCAACCTGACGAATACTCTCAGCAAATTTACAAGAGACTGATGAATGAATATTTTTTCCTTCTGCGTCCACAGGACATAGGTTTGCCGCTACTCCAACAACTGTTCTTGCCATCACTGATTTCCTTTCCTTTTCCATTGATAATCTTATCTTATCATCCTTGCCCACTCCTGTCTAATATGTATTTTTTAAGTCCGTGATAAAATTTTTTTATCAGAAAAAGTTGCCCAAAATCAGGACAACTTTTTTGCTTATTCAAAGACAAATTGATTGTGATAAAGTTCAGAGTAAAAGCCTCCAAGCTTGAGTAATTCATGATGATTTCCTTGTTCGATAACCTCACCATCCTTAAGGACAATAATCTGATCTGCATTGAGAATAGTTTTCAAGCGATGGGCAATCACAAAACTAGTTCTTCCTGCCACAATAGCTTCCATGGCATTTTGAATCTTGCTTTCTGTTACAGTATCAACGTTTGATGTTGCCTCATCCAAGATTAAGACCTGTGGATCTGTCATCAAGGTACGAGCAATAGAAATCAACTGTTTCTGACCGGTTGAGAAGACGCTCTGGTCATCATTAATCAAAGTATCATACTTATCTGGCAGGCTTTCGATGTAGTCATGGATGTGTGTAGCCTTAGCAGCTGCTTCGACCATTTCCTGACTGGCATCTGGTACTCCAAATCGAATATTGTCACGAATAGTTCCACTGAACAAAACAGAATCCTGTAGGACAATTCCTACCTTACTTCGCAAACTGTCTAAATCAAACTCACGGATATCTCTACCATCAAAACTGATACTTCCTGCATCCACATCATAAAAACGATTGATTAAGTTCATGATGGTCGTTTTCCCCGAACCTGTCGGACCAACAACCGCAATCATTTTCCCTTTTGGAGCTGAAATGCTGACATCTTTTAGAATCGGTTTCCCTGACAGGTAGGAGAAGTCCACATTACGAATCTCCACACCCCCTCGCAATTCTGTGAAAACTGGAGCATCTTGAGGACGAATTTCTTCTTCTGCATCAAACATTTCTTGGATACGTTCTGCACCTGTAAAGGCCAGTTGCAAACTTCCCCAACTAGCTGCCAATTGGATTATGGGTTGATAATACTGTTGTGAAAACTGGGTAAACATGACAATCAAACCCAGAGCAGTTGCTGTCTCGATGTTCTGATCATTCAGTAAAACAGCTGAACCGATAAAAATAACTACTGCTGTATTGACCAAACTCATTCCGTTCATGACAGGAAAGAGAATCCCTGAAAACATTCTGCCCTTGAAAGTGGCCTTTCGAACCCGTTCATTTTGCTCAACAAAACCTGCAATCACATCTTCTTGAATGCCTTGAACAATAACGGCTTTTTGTCCAGAGATGCTCTCATCCATATAAGCATTGAGCTTCCCAACCTCTTTTTGCTGAAGATTGGTATATTTTCTTGCCAATTTCAAAATGACAATCAGCATGATGACAGCTATCGGAGTGCTAGCAATCGTAATCAAAGCCAAGGTCACATTTTTTGCGAACATGACAATCAACAAACCAATATAAAGGGCAATATTGGTCATAACAGACACAAGGCTTTCGTTAAAAGCTTGGAGGATGTTATCCAAATCACTGGTGAAACGTGACAGGATATCACCATCTTGATGGCGGTCAAAGAAGGAAACAGTCAAGCGAGAAAGCTTGCCAAAAAGGCCCTTACGCATCTCATTTGTCGATTCGGCAATAATACGGCTCATCAAAACCATATAGATAAGACTCGACACCACGAGCACAATCAAAATATAAGCAAGATTGATTAGGAGTCCCAATAGACTTTGCCAAACCATATCAGGATTTCCATTTTGATAAGCTATAACTAAATTAGCTAGTTCCGTGACTGTTTGACCTGCAAATACTGGAAAGAGGGCTTGTGCAATCGTTGCAATGATAATCATAGCAATAACAACGACAAAAGGATATCTTATAAACTTTAAAAATAGTTCCAAAAGAATTCAAATGTCTTCATCCTACTCCTCCTTTCCTTTTTGCGTCTCGTAAATTTCACGATAAACTGGGTTTGTTGCAACCAAGTCAGCGTGTTTGCCTTGACCAATCAAGCGACCTTGGTCAAGCACTAAAATTTTTATCAGCATGCACAACAGAGCTAATCTTTTTGTGCGATGATAATCGTAGTCGTCCCTTCAAATCCTTGTTGAGGGCTTCTTGAACCAAACGTTCCGATTTGGCATCAAGGGCAGAGGTTGAATCATCAAAAATCAAGATACGAGGATTGCTGACAATCCCACGCGCAATAGACATTCTTTGTTTTTGTCCACCAGAAAAGTTAGTCCCACGTTCCTCAACCGGACTCTCAAAGGCCAAGTCCATACGACTAATAAATTCACTGGCCTGGGCGATGCGAGCTGCGCGTTCCATTTCTGAAACTGTCGCATCTCCCTTTACCTTGTCTGAGATTATCTGCGATGGTTCCACTAAAGAGAATGGCTTTTTGTAGGGACGATAGAAACTGTCTTACGAAGCGTCCCTTCACTAACTGTCCGAATATCCTTTCCACCAATCTTGATCGAACCTTGCTGAGGATCAAACAGTCGTGGAATCAACTGAGCCAAGGTTGATTTCCCTGCACCAGTTGCTCCGACAACCCCAACCATCTCACCAGCTGCGATATCGAAGGATACATCTTTTTAGGATAGGTTCTGCATCATTTGGATAGGTGAAGGTCACATTTTCAAAACTGAGACTTCCTTCCAATTCTTCATCTTCCACATCCTTGAAGGTCATAGCCGGTTCTGTATCCAGGATTTCACGAATACGACGGAAGGAAATCATAGCACGAGTGACTGAATTCCCCAAAAATCCAACCATGACGATGGTAAAGATAATCTGACTCAGATAGTTCACAAAGGAAGCAATGGAACCAACTACTGATGGATCTGACTCTGCCATACCTGCTACAAGCCAGATTGAGAGAAAAACAGCCCCGTAAGAAATCAACATCATTGCAGGTTGCATAACAGAAAAGGCATAACCGATATAAAGGTTTTCTCCCAACAATTCATCTGACACCTGCGTAAATTTATCAAACTGATCTTTTTCTCGGACAAAAGACTTAACCACACGCACACCACGCAAATTTTCTTTAGCAATGGCATTGATACGCTCTAGTAAGGTCTGGAATTTTGCAAAGCGTGGTCCCACAACTCCCATCATAAAACCCATTATGGCAACAATCAGAACGACCATGAGAACTAGCACCCACCACAGCGAAGGCAGAGTGACAACGGCTAATATAAAGGAACCAATAAATAAAATCGGTAGTCGAAAGAGGATTTGGAAGGTCATCATAACGACGTTTTGAATCTGGTTGATATCGTTGGTCATACGAACGACAAGGTTCCCTGCATTAAACTTCTCAATATTGGCGTATGAAAAAGTTTGAATCTTACGAAAGGCATCTTCACGTAAGTCAGACGAAACTCCTTGAGCAATGTAAGCTGCTAACACTACATTGATCCCACCTGCAACCAAACCAATCAAGGCAACAAGAATTAACCAAAAACCGATAGTATAAATAGCTTCATTATCACCCGTTAGCAGTGCCTCTAAAACCTCCTGCAAATAACGTGGTTGCAAGAGTGAACTAGTAACCATTAGACCTGTCATAACCAAGGAAGCCAGGGCCTGCCATTTATAGGCTTTTATTTTCTGAAACAGCATATTTCCCCCTTATAAGATAGACAAAAGGGGACGACAGTTCTGTCAGTCCCTTCTTATGCTTTCATGTTGATACTATTCTAACAAAAAAGAATGCTATTGTCAAAGCACTCAGCTCTCTCAAGCTTGTGAATCACGACATTAGCATTCTATCAATCCTTTAAAATTTCTTCTAAATTTAGTGCTGAATTTTATTGTTCTGAACTATCTTGCTCGTCTAATTGAGCTCGTCCAATTTCACGGTAGCTACAGTCCCCAACAATCTTGACTGAAAACTGACCATCTTCGTACTCAAGAATCGTCACACTTCCGTTATCAAGACCATGTGGATGCATGCCGTTAATGAGGTAAACAATGGTACCAATAGTCATTCCATGACTGACAACGAGAGCATTTCCTCCACCATTGGCTTCCATTTCCTTGGCAATGGCTTCAAAGCCTTCCCAGATACGACCACTTAGTTTTTCCCATCCTTCAGCCCAGCCTGCTGTATCCACTTCTACCAAACCTTCAGCTAGCTCCGCATAGGACAAACGATGCACATGATCGACATTAAAGATACGAGGAATGATGCCCATAAATAGGTCTCCATCATAAGCACCATCAAAGCTACCAAAGCACCACTCACGGATTCGCTTATCCATACGATAAGGAATTTGTCCTGTTAAACCTAGTTCCTCAAGGATAATTCCCATAGTCTGGATGGTACGTCCTGAGTCACTCGAGTAAGCACGCTCAAACTTTAAGCCTGACTCACGCAAACCAATTCCCAATTCGTGAATACCTCGCTCACCTTCAGCTGTTAAAGGAGTATCACTCCAGCCTTGAGCACGCCCAATCGTATTAAACATTGTTTTCCCATGACGCACTAGATACAATTTTACACTTGCCATTTTTGGTCCTCCATATGTATCTATTATAGCATGATTTCAGGTAAAAACCTCGTCCAAACTACTCTGTGCCCGTTCTTTGAAGGTGCTAATTTGGAAGACCTAGCAGTCTCTTTTTTGCTCCCTTCTTCTGTTTTCTCCTCATTTCCTTCTTTGGACTTGTTTTCTGTTTTCTCAGACTTTTGACCGGTCTTTTTTAAAGGAGAAAAGTGAAATTCAAACTTATTTTTTCCTGTATCAATAGTCGTTGTGAAGAATTTTTCGTCATTTCGATAAGTTGACTTCCCTACATTAAATGACTGCTCTCCATTTTCAGAAGAAGCTTTTTCATAGGTTCTCTTAGCCATAGCAAATGCAAGAAGTTTTTCTTTATTTAAGGCATAATCCTGATGATGTGCTACTTGCCGATTTAGATAAAACTGCAACAAAAGACTAAAAATTCCAGCAATAGTGACAGCGTATAGGAGAACTCCTGCTCTAACTTTTTTCTTTTTCAACACGATAGATAAATTCCCTCTCTAGTCCCTTTTCAAACTGAAAGTGAAAGTGCAGCTCCTGCCCTTTTTCTTGAATTCGAGCTGATTTTAGACCGTAGACCATGGGTTGATAACCACGTCCACTAGCATCTGTTTTCCGGAAATCATTTGACTTTGATTTACCCATGGAAATGGGTTTGCCTTCCTGTTTGAGGTAAAGCCTATCATTCTCCACTTTTTCAAATTGGGCTCGATTCAGCTCTGCTTCCAGCTGATCCACAAATAAAAGCCATTCTTTTTGCTCACTTCTCTGCTGGTAGCGAACCTCTGAAATCAAGAGTCGGCTCATAGATTGAAAAAGAAGCAAGCTACCACTAATAACGATAAGGGCAACCAAGGATTCTAAAAGTGTAAAAGCTCTGACCCTACTTGTCTTGAATCGCCAGTAATTTCTCCGTTCCATGGTATACCTCCAAACCTTGCTCATTCGAGACAACATGAACCGTAAGGCCATTGACAGTCAACTGCTTTTGTCCAGTCTGCAAAGCCATACGAGCCACTCGCAAAACTTCTTCCTGTTTTAGAAGTTCTACTTCTCTTTTTCTACTTTCTTGAATCTGTCCCAGCAAGAGGGTTGCAATACTGGCAAAAATGGCTAGTGAAATCACTGCCTCTAGTAAAATAACCGCCTTAATTTTTTGCTTCTTGAATACGTTTAATCTTTCCATTTCCTAGATATAGTTGGTAGCGAACCACTTCTTTCCTTGTTTGAAATCTCACGCTAGCTAGAGACGAATTCCCTCCAGCCTTATCAAAGGTAATTGACTGATTAGACTGCAATTGAATGCCTTTAGGGATGGCTAATTTCTGATAGCCATTCCCAATACTTCTCTCTTCTAGCATTAAGTTCATCTTTTGCTGACTAGCCAGACTTCGCTTCTGGGTTTCTCGATAAAGTTCCTCAAACTCCATAAAGAAAATTTGCTCTTCCACAGCTGCAAAAGTCGATTGAACTGAACTTGACAAACCCAAGGCTAACAGGCTGACTATTCCTAAGACCAATAAACTTTCTAGCATGGTAAAGGCCCTAATCTGCAACTGACTGACTCTTATTTTGCTTGGCATGATACTCTTTATAGGCTTTTGCTTGCTCAGCAGTAATGCGTCCATCTGCCTGTAATTTACTTAGACTAGCATCTTCATTTTTATCCAGACTATAGAGTTCTGCTTGACTTTCTACCACCTTGACGACAGCTGCTTTCCCCTTATCATTGACTGCATCCTTTTGCTTAGTAAGATTTGGCACAAACAGTAAGAGTAGGACGCTAATGATAAGCAACGACCACTAACATTTCTACAAGAGTGAAACCTTTTACCGTAGCTTTTTTTAATTTCATCATCATTTTTTTCATCTAAAAATTTACCTCCATATTTTGATACATTGGCAGCAACATAGCTGCGTACAATAAAACGATTAGCAGGGCTACAAAAATAAAGACCAGTGGTTGAACAAGGTTCATGGTCCGATTGACTCGGGTAAAGAAGGATTCCCAAGTTTTTTCTGCATAGATTTCCAATTCACTTCCCAACTTGGATTTAACCTCTCCATATTCAATGATTAATCCCAACTCCTTTCTAAAGAAGGGATAGGTCTGAACAACCTTAGAAAATTCATGCCCATTTTGCAAAGATTGATCTAAATCGTATCCAATTTCCTTAAAAAGAGGATTCCCTTGCTCCTGCATCATCTGGAAAATCTGTGCCAACTCTAAACCTTGTCCAATCATATTTCCCCATTCCCGAGCATAATAAGCAGTTAGATAGTACTGAACAAACACACCTAAAAAGGGGATTCTAGCCAGATAAGAAAAGACTTGTATCTTCTTAGATTTTCTGTAGAATATCAGTCCTGTTAAAGATGCAAGACTTAGTGCCAGAATAAGTCCGAGAAAAATCTGTGGCAGGTTACTAATCACTAAGGTAGCTATGTTACTACTATCCAGTTGGGGCAAGAGATAATTCCGCAATCCTAGCATAATTAACAGTAAAAAAGCTAGCAAAATAAGTGGGTAGGTCGCAACTTCAATTAACTTCTTCTTGACCTTAGCAAGATTATCCAAATATTCTTCAATTTTCCCCAAACTCAAATGGAGATTTCCATGAACTTCAGCCAATGAAAGTTGAGTGACAATCGCACTCGAAAAACCTAAATTCCCCATCATTTCCGAGAAAGATTTTCCTTTCGATAGTCCTAGGCGCATCTGTGAAACATATTCCTTCTCCAACAAAAGACTTCTATCAAGAAAGGAAATGATTTCTACCAAGTGAAAACCACTAGAAAACAAATTGTTAAAGAGAGTGATAATTTTCTTCTGCTTACTGGTAGCTAATTTTCTCCGTTTCAGCTTGAAGGGCAGTGATATGTCCGTCTTTAAGAAGCTGATCAATTTGCTCATTCCACTTTTCTGCCTGGTGTTCTGAATAATTTTGGTTTGCAAAATCAATAATTCCTCCTCCCCCGATTAGTCTCTGGTAGCAAACACCTTGTAAAACAACTGCGAGTTCATCTTCACTGACACCAAGTTCTAAAAGACGCTCATAAACCCCACGAATACTTTTGGCATGAATGGTTGAGAATACTGTAGCTCCCGTTAAGCTCGCTCTTACAACAGAACGGGCTGTTTCGCTATCTCGAATTTCCCCAATGATTAAAAGATCTGGGCGGTGCCGCAAAGAAAGTTTTATCAAGTTTTCATAACTCAGTCCAATAGCTTCATTGAGTTGTAATTGCAGCATCTCTTCTTGCTTAATCTCGACTGGGTCCTCAATGGACATGACTTGTTGTCCCTTAAACAATGACTTAGCTAATTCATGCATTAAGGTAGTTTTACCACTTCCTACAGGTCCTGCAAATAGATAAAGGCCGCGTTGCCTAAAGCCCTTTTCCAGTTCCTTAAGGTCTTGAAACCAGAAAGCGCAACTCTTGTTCTTCATCATGCAAAAGGCGAATAACTAAACTCTCATGACCACGATAATCTCCTACCGTCGATAAGCGTAGTGAAGAAACCTTGCCATCATGCTGATAATCACAGGACCCAAGCTGACTACGACGCTTTTCTCCAACATTCATCCCCGCAATAAATTTAAAATGACTAATAACTGCGCCCAACTTTTCAAAGTCATAGCTATTAATCAAACGCCTTTCATCACCTATTCGCATATGCAACTCATAAACCTTGTCCTTGGGAATAAAATAGATATCCTGAGCTCCATCCTTTTTTGCGAGACTAATCAATTCTTGTGCAAGTGCTTGTACCATATTCCCTCCTCAGTTTATTATTCGAAGAAAATACAAAAAAAGAACAACTTTATTAAAAAGTTGTTCCATCTTTTTTGATGCGACACGTCCGGTGGATTTCTAAACCAGTTTGTTTTTCATAACCCGGTCTGAATTTTTCATCTGGTATAACTTGACCATCTTCCAGTAAAGCCAAGGAATGATATTGCTGCAGAAATTCATCACATTCCTCACACCAACGCTTATCCTCCGGATTCCAAAATATGGTCATTAAGTCTCCTCGACTTTTATATAGTGGAATTTTCTTTTCCAGTTCAAACCAGCAAGATTTATAATACTTCAAGGCATCATAGTAATTTTCAAATTTCTTACTACTAATGACGTCTTCTTCCCATCCTTCTATGAACCACCAAGGTTCAAAATCCCCGTACATTTCTATAACTCGATACATAGTTTCATTTCCTTTGTATCGTATATTATAGCGAAATTTTAAGAACAATGAAAGAAATTTGCTTGCTTTCACGAATTATCTAATATTTTCAAAAAATCCAGCTATTCTAAAAAGAATAACTGGATTCAAAATTCGATTAACCTTCTGAAATATCGTTTTCAATGATAACCTTAATCGCATGATGATCTGCAGCCTTACCAAATACTTCATAGGCCTTTTCAATTTCACTTAGTTTGAAGTAATGAGTTACCAATTTTTCTGGTTCAATTTTATGGCTTTCTAAAGCTTTCAAAAGCTGAGGAGTTGTGTTGGTAGAAACCAAACCGGTAGTTACGTTAATGTTACGAATCCATAGAGTATCCAAATCAAACTGAACTGGCTTACCATGCACACCACAGTTGGCTACTGTTCCATCTACACCGATAATCTTTTGGCAGAGATCAAACGTTTCAGGAATACCAACAGCTTCTATAGCAACATCCACACCTCTACCATCTGTTAAATCATAAATTTCTTGAATTGCTTTTTCAGGGTCTGAAGAATTAATCTTATGAGTAGCACCGAAAGAAACTGCAGTATCCAAACGGTTATCGTCTAGGTCTACCATGATCAATTTAGCAGGTGAATAGAATTGAGCAGTCAATAGAGCTGCTAAACCAACTGGACCTGAACCAACGATTGCCACACTACAACCAGGCTCTACTTTCCCTTTTAAGACACCAATTTCATAACCAGTTGGTAGGATATCAGATAACATAACCAAGGCTTCATCAGACAAATCAGCTGGAGTGTGATAGAGAGTATTATCAGCATGAGGAACACGAAGATATTCGGCTTGCATACCGTCGATCAAATGTCCAAAAATCCAACCTCCTTCGTCTTCACAGTGGGCATAGATTCCCTTTTTACAGTAGTAGCATTTACCACAGGCACAAACACAAGAAATCAAAACCTTATCGCCTTTTTTGAAGTTTGAAACGCCTGCTCCAACTTCCTCTACAATCCCAATTCCTTCATGGCCAAGGATAGTTCCACTCTTACATGCAGGGACATCTCCTTTGATAATATGAAGATCTGTTCCACAAATAGTAGTTTTTACAATACGCACAATAGCGTCAGTTGGCTTGCGAATAACTGGTTTGTCAACATCAACAAATGAAGCAAGTCCTGGTTTAACATAAGTATAGGCTTTCATAAAGCTTACCTCCGTTTTTTTATTTGTATTGTTTATATCACAATTGTAAGCCTTTTCATAAATAAAATCAAGTAATATGTGAAAAAATTAACAAACTAAATTAAAAAAAGTAGAAACTAAATTAGTTTCTACTTTAGAGATTATGCTTGATAACGTTTTTCACCATCAAGGTAAGTTGCTACCAATTCCAAATCCTTATCAAGAACGATAAAGTCAGCATCGTAGCCTTCACGGATTTGTCCACAAACGTCATCAATATGAACTGATTTTGCTGGGTTGAGACTGGCCATCATAACTGCTTCATGAGGATTTGCAATGCCCCATTCAACAACATTTTTCAAACCGTCTTTAAGTTTGAGAATAGAACCTGCCAAGTTCCCAGTAGATTTGAGACGAGCAGTACCATTTGCAACCACAACTGGGAATTCTCCTAACATATAGTCCCCATCTTGCAAACCACCCGCTGTCATACAGTCAGTGATAAGAGCAATATTTTCAGTACCTTTTTGTTTAAGTAGGATGTCACAAGCCTTAGGATCAACGTGATGCCCATCGCAAATCAATTCAGCATAAGTATGTGGCAATTCATACATAGCACCAACCATACCAAGCTCACGGTGAGTTAACCCACGCATACCATTATAAGCATGAACCCAAACACTTGCACCAGCGTCAACAGCCTTCTTAGCCTGATCAAAAGTTGCATTTGAGTGACCTAAAGCAACAGTAACACCTTCACCAGTAACCGTACGTACAAAGTCCTCAACACCTTCACGTTCAGGTGCAAGAGCAATTTTATTTAGAAGACCATTAGCAGCCTTCTGCCAAGCACGAAATTCATCCATGCGAGGATCTTTCATGTAAGCAGGGTTTTGAGCTCCTTTAAATTCCTCAGTAAAGTATGGGACCTTCAAAGTAAATCCCACGAATTTTAGCACCAGAAGCCTCTTTGATAACGCGCACCAATATTTTCAGTAACAGCTAATAATTGTTCGTATGATGATGTTAGAGTAGTTGGTAGGAAACTAGTAACACCTGTGCTAAGAAGACCTTCACTCATTGTATGAAGAGTACCTTCGATGTTATTATCCATAACATCAACCCCACCAAATCCATGAATATGTGTATCAACAAGACCAGGAGCAATACTATAACCAGTATAGTCAATAATTTCTGCGTCCTCAGATACTTGATCCACATGCTTACCAAATTTACCATCAACAAGTTCTAGAAAACCGCCACGACGAACACCATGAGGATAGAAAAATTGATCCGCTTTAATATATTTAGGCATAATGATAACCTCCGTAATTCATTTTTCTAATATTTATTATGTCAATTACATTATAAACCTTTCTGTGTAATTTGTAAATGGTATAGACCTATTATAGTTAAATTTATAAAGAAATAATTTAAGATTTAGTAAATATATAGTAAAAGTAATATTGATCATTCAGGTTTAACAATAAAATTTAGAAAAAAATATAAGTAATTTTAAGTAACTGCGAGAGAAAAAAATGGAAGAGAAAATAAAAAGACAAGGTCCGAAAACCTTGTCTTTATTACTATACCGGCGGCCGGGGTCGAACCGGCACGTCCTTGCGGACACTGGATTTTGAGTCCAGCGCGTCTGCCAATTCCGCCACGCCGGCAAATAGTAACTGGGGTAGCTGGATTCGAACCAACGCATGAGGGAGTCAAAGTCCCTTGCCTTACCGCTTGGCTATACCCCAATAATATAAAATAGGCGAGTGAGGGGAATCGAACCCCCGAATGTCAGAGCCACAATCTGATGTGTTAACCACTTCACCACACCCGCCATAACGTTTAACACGGGCAGTAGGAATTGAACCCACACTGAAGGTTTTGGAGACCTTAGTTCTACCTTTAAACTATGCCCGTATAAGATGGAAGGGGAGGGATTCGAACCCCCGAACCCGAAGGAGCGGATTTACAGTCCGCCGCGTTTAGCCTCTTCGCTACCCTTCCGTATGATATAAGAAATGGCGCGAGACGGAATCGAACCGCCGACACATGGAGCTTCAATCCATTGCTCTACCAACTGAGCTACCGAGCCAAATATTGCGGGAGCAGGATTTGAACCTACGACCTTCGGGTTATGAGCCCGACGAGCTACCGAGCTGCTCCATCCCGCGTTAATAATAAATAAAGGAGGATGTGGGATTCGAACCCACGCACGCTTTTACACGCCTGACGGTTTTCAAGACCGTTCCCTTCAGCCGGACTTGGGTAATCCTCCAACAAAATAGTCCGTACGGGATTCGAACCCGTGTTACCGCCGTGAAAAGGCGGTGTCTTAACCCCTTGACCAACGGACCATATTTATAAAAATGGGCACGAGTGGACTCGAACCACCGACCTCACGCTTATCAGGCGTGCGCTCTAACCACCTGAGCTACGCGCCCAAGTTAAAAACTTGGTACTTTGAACAAAAGTTCAAAGCGGGTGACGAGAATCGAACTCGCGACAACAGCTTGGAAGGCTGTAGTTTTACCACTAAACTACACCCGCTTATATGGGAGTTAACGGGATCGAACCGCTGACCCTCTGCTTGTAAGGCAGATGCTCTCCCAGCTGAGCTAAACTCCCTCGAGCTAAGCGACTTCCATATCTCACAGGGGGCAACCCCCAACTACTTCCGGCGTTCTAGGGCTTAACTTCTGTGTTCGGCATGGGTACAGGTGTATCTCCTAGGCTATCGTCACTTAACTCTGAGTAATACCTACTCAAAAATTGAATATCTATCAAATTCCAAGAAAAACCTTACGCTTTCGTATTCTCAGTTACTTTGGATAAGTCCTCGAGCTATTAGTATTAGTCCGCTACATGTGTCGCCACACTTCCACTTCTAACCTATCTACCTGATCATCTCTCAGGGCTCTTACTGATATAAAATCATGGGAAATCTCATCTTGAGGTGGGTTTCACACTTAGATGCTTTCAGCGTTTATCCCTTCCCCTACATAGCTACCCAGCGATGCCTTTGGCAAGACAACTGGTACACCAGCGGTAAGTCCACTCTGGTCCTCTCGTACTAGGAGCAGATCCTCTCAAATTTCCTACGCCCGCGACGGATAGGGACCGAACTGTCTCACGACGTTCTGAACCCAGCTCGCGTGCCGCTTTAATGGGCGAACAGCCCAACCCTTGGGACCGACTACAGCCCCAGGATGCGACGAGCCGACATCGAGGTGCCAAACCTCCCCGTCGATGTGAACTCTTGGGGGAGATAAGCCTGTTATCCCCAGGGTAGCTTTTTATCCGTTGAGCGATGGCCCTTCCATACGGAACCACCGGATCACTAAGCCTCGACTTTTCGTCCCTGCTCGAGTTGTAGCTCTCGCAGTCAAGCTCCCTTTATACCTTTTACACTCTGCGAATGATTTCCAACCATTCTGAGGGGAACCTTTGGGCGCCTCCGTTACCTTTTTAGGAGGCGACCGCCCCAGTCAAACTGCCCGTCAGACACTGTCTCCGATAGGGATCACCCTATCCGGGTTAGAGTGGCCATAACACAAGGGTAGTATCCCAACAACGTCTCCTTCGAAACTGGCGTCCCTGATCTCATAGACTCCTACCTATCCTGTACATGTGGTACAGACACTCAATATCAAACTGCAGTAAAGCTCCATGGGGTCTTTCCGTCCTGTCGCGGGTAACCTGCATCTTCACAGGTACTAAAATTTCACCGAGTCTCTCGTTGAGACAGTGCCCAAATCATTACGCCTTTCGTGCGGGTCGGAACTTACCCGACAAGGAATTTCGCTACCTTAGGACCGTTATAGTTACGGCCGCCGTTTACTGGGGCTTCAATTCATACCTTCGCATTACGCTAAGCACTCCTCTTAACCTTCCAGCACCGGGCAGGCGTCACCCCCGATACATCATCTTACGATTTAGCAGAGAGCTGTGTTTTTGATAAACAGTTGCTTGGGCCTATTCACTGCGGCTGACGTAAAGTCAGCACCCCTTCTCCCGAAGTTACGGGGTCATTTTGCCGAGTTCCTTAACGAGAGTTCTCTCGCTCACCTGAGGCTACTCGCCCTCGACTACCTGTGTCGGTTTGCGGTACGGGTAGAGTATGTTTAAACGCTAGAAGCTTTTTCTTGGCAGTGTGACGTCACTAACTTCGCTACTAAACTTCGCTCCCCATCACAGCTCAATGTTATAGAACTAAGCATTTGACTCAATTCACACCTCACTGCTTAGACAGACACTTCCAATCGTCTGCTTTTAGTTAGCCTACTGCGTCCCTCCATCACTACATACTCTAGTACAGGAATATCAACCTGTTGTCCATCGGATACACCTTTCGGTCTCTCCTTAGGTCCCGACTAACCCAGGGCGGACGAGCCTTCCCCTGGAAACCTTAGTCTTACGGTGGACAGGATTCTCACCTGTCTTTCGCTACTCATACCGGCATTCTCACTTCTATGCGTTCCAGCGCTCCTCACGGTACACCTTCTCCACACATAGAACGCTCTCCTACCATACCTATAAAGGTATCCACAGCTTCGGTAAATTGTTTTTAGCCCCGGTACATTTTTCGGCGCAGGGTCACTCGACTAGTGAGCTATTACGCACTCTTTTGAATGAATAGCTGCTTCTAAGCTAACATCCTAGTTGTCTGTGCAACCCCACATCCTTTTTCCACTTAACAATTATTTTTGGGACCTTAGCTGGTGGTCTGGGCTGTTTCCCTTTTCGACTACGGATCTTAGCACTCGCAGTCTGACTGCCGACCATAATTCATTGGCATTCGGAGTTTATCTGAGATTGGTAATCCGGGATGGACCCCTCACCCAAACAGTGCTCTCACCTCCAAGAATCTTTAATGTCGACGCTAGCCCTAAAGCTATTTCGGAGAGAACCAGCTATCTCCAAGTTCGTTTGGAATTTCTCCGCTACCCACAAGTCATCCAAGCACTTTTTCAACGTGCCCTGGTTCGGTCCTCCAGTGCGTCTTACCGCACCTTCAACCTGCTCATGGGTAGGTCACATGGTTTCGGGTCTACGACATGATACTAAAGCGCCCTATTCAGACTCGGTTTCCTACGGCTCCGTCTCTTCAACTTAACCTCGCATCATATCGTAACTCGCCGGTTCATTCTACAAAGGCACGCTCTCACCCATTAACGGGCTCGAACTTGTTGTAGGCACACGGTTTCAGGTTCTATTTCACTCCCTCCCGGGGTGCTTTTTCACCTTTCCCTCACGGTACTGGTTCACTATCGGTCACTAGGGAGTATTTAGGGTTGGGAGATGGTCCTCCCAGATTCCGACGGATTTCACGTGTCCCGCCGTACTCAGGATACTGCTAGGTACAAAGACTATTTTAAATACGAGGCTCTCACTCTCTTTGGCTGATCTTCCCATGTCATTCTTCTATAGTCTTTGAGTCCACATTGCAGTCCTACAACCCCGAAGAGTAAACTCTTCGGTTTGCCCTCCTGCCGTTTCTGCTCGCCGCTACTAAGGCAATCGCTTTTTGCTTTCTCTTCCTGCAGCTACTTAGATGTTTCAGTTCACTGCGTCTTCCTCCTCATATCCTTAACAGATATGGGTAACAGGTAGTACCTGTTGGGTTCCCCATTCGGAAATCCCTGGATCATCGCTTACTTACAGCTACCCAAGGCATATCGTCGTTTGTCACGTCCTTCTTCGGCTCCTAGTGCCAAGGCATCCACCGTGCGCCCTTATTAACTTAACCTTATTTTTTTTTGACCTTTCAGTCATAAACTCTTATTAATACTACAGCGTTTTTCGGTTTATTTTCTTGTTACTATTTGATATAGATATTCAATTTTTCAATGTGCATTACTTGGTGATCTCTCACCAATGGAGCCTAGTGGGATCGAACCGCTGACCTCCTGCGTGCAAAGCAGGCGCTCTCCCAGCTGAGCTAAGGCCCCACAAGACCTCTCAAGACTAAACAAGACCAATGTGCATTCCTTATCCTTAGAAAGGAGGTGATCCAGCCGCACCTTCCGATACGGCTACCTTGTTACGACTTCACCCCAATCATCTATCCCACCCTTAGGCGGCTGGCTCCAAATGGTTACCTCACCGACTTCGGGTGTTACAAACTCGTGGTGTGACGGGCGGTGTGTACAAGGCCCGGGAACGTATTCACCGCGGCGTGCTGATCCGCGATTACTAGCGATTCCGACTTCATGTAGGGCGAGTTGCAGCCTACAATCCGAACTGAGACTGGCTTTAAGAGATTAGCTTGCCGTCACCGACTTGCGACTCGTTGTACCAGCCATTGTAGCACGTGTGTAGCCCAGGTCATAAGGGGCATGATGATTTGACGTCATCCCCACCTTCCTCCGGTTTATTACCGGCAGTCTCGCTAGAGTGCCCAACTGAAATGATGGCAACTAACAATAGGGGTTGCGCTCGTTGCGGGACTTAACCCAACATCTCACGACACGAGCTGACGACAACCATGCACCACCTGTCACCTCTGTCCCGAAGGAAAACTCTATCTCTAGAGCGGTCAGAGGGATGTCAAGACCTGGTAAGGTTCTTCGCGTTGCTTCGAATTAAACCACATGCTCCACCGCTTGTGCGGGCCCCCGTCAATTCCTTTTGAGTTTCAACCTTGCGGTCGTACTCCCCAGGCGGAGTGCTTAATGCGTTAGCTACGGCACTAAACCCCGGAAAGGGTCTAACACCCTAGCACTCATCGTTTACGGCGTGGACTACCAGGGTATCTAATCCTGTTTGCTCCCCACGCTTTCGAGCCTCAGCGTCAGTTACAAGCCAGAGAGCTGCTTTCGCCACCGGTGTTCCTCCATATATCTACGCATTTCACCGCTACACATGGAATTCCACTCTCCCTCTTGCACTCAAGTTAAACAGTTTCCAAAGCGTACTATGGTTAAGCCACAGCCTTTAACTTCAGACTTATCTAACCGCCTGCGCTCGCTTTTACGCCCAATAAATCCGGACAACGCTCGGGACCTACGTATTACCGCGGCTGCTGGCACGTAGTTAGCCGTCCCTTTCTGGTAAGATACCGTCACAGTGTGAACTTTCCACTCTCACACTCGTTCTTCTCTTACAACAGAGCTTTACGATCCGAAAACCTTCTTCACTCACGCGGCGTTGCTCGGTCAGACTTCCGTCCATTGCCGAAGATTCCCTACTGCTGCCTCCCTGTAGGAGTCTGGGCCGTGTCTCAGTCCCAGTGTGGCTGATCACCCTCTCAGGTCGGCTATGTATCGTCGCCTTGGTGAGCCGTTACCTCACCAACTAGCTAATACAACGCAGGTCCATCTGGTAGTGATGCAATTGCACCTTTTCAAGCAGCTATCATGCGATATCTACTGTTATGCGGTATTAGCTATCGTTTCCAATAGTTATCCCCCGCTACCAGGCAGGTTACCTACGCGTTACTCACCCGTTCGCAACTCATCCGGAGAAGCAAGCTCCTCCTTCAGCGTTCTACTTGCATGTATTAGGCACGCCGCCAGCGTTCGTCCTGAGCCAGGATCAAACTCTCATTAAAAGTTTGAGTTCTCACTCATTTCTGTCACTGACAGATTTATTGTTTTTTTCATTGTTCAGTACTACAACATCAGTTGTAGTGCCCTGCACATTGGTTCGTCTTGTTCAGTTTTCAAAGGTCTTTGTCGCGCTTACGACAACTATATTAGTATATCACAGTCACTTTTCTCTGTCAACAGGTTTTTTTAACTTTTTTTAAATCCTATTTCCATCAACCGCGATACACCCATAGTCCGTACGGGATTCGAACCCGTGTTACCGCCGTGAAAAGGCGGTGTCTTAACCCCTTGACCAACGGACCCTGAGCTTTTTCAACTCTTTCTATTATACCTACTTTTTCTGCCTTGTCAAGAACTTGAGATAAATTTTTCTTATTTTTTAGTTTTTTTAAAAGCAAAAAGCCCACTGTTGTAGGCTTTTCTGTAAGCATATATCTTAAAATTAAAGCATCTTGTTGTAGAATTCAACGATAAGTGCTTCGTTGATTTCTGGGTTGATTTCATCACGTTCTGGCAAACGAGTCAATGAACCTTCCAATTTTTCAGCATCGAATGATACGAATGCTGGACGTCCAAGAGTAGCTTCAACTGCTTCAAGGATTGCTGGAACTTTCAATGATTTTTCGCGAACTGAGATTACTTGACCTGGAGTTACGCGGTATGATGGGATATCAACACGTTTTCCGTCAACAAGGATGTGACCGTGGTTTACGAATTGACGAGCTTGACGACGAGTAGTCGCAAGACCAAGACGGTAAACTACGTTATCCAAACGACGTTCCAAAAGAAGCATGAAGTTGAAACCTAGGATTCCGCCCTTGATTTTTGTAGCTTGTACGAACAAGTTACGGAATTGTTTTTCACCCACTCCGTAAGTGAAACGAAGTTTTTGTTTTTCAGCCAATTGCAAACCGTATTCTGACAATTTAGAACGGTTGTTTGGTCCGTGTTGTCCTGGTACGTAGTTACGACGTGCCAATTCTTTACCTGTACCTGTAAGTGAAAGGCCAAGGCGACGAGCTTGTTTCCAAGATGGTCCTGTATAACGTGACATATGTATGTCCTCCTAATATAAATATAATTTCGGCGGAAATAGTCACTTAGAAAGCCCTGATTCGTGCAGATGCCCTTCGCCTAAACAGCCAAGGTTACTTGTTATAAGACACCTGTTGACGAGCTTCATGCTTTCCTGCTGCTATTTCACACAAAGGCTATTGTACCATGAAATACTACATTTGTAAAGAGAATTTTCTATCTAATTTTTTTTTCGTTAAATTTAGATAAGGTATCCAAATATTGGTTATTAATCACCGCCATGATATAGGAGTCAGCTTTCAATAGATCATTCGGCCCAAACTGAACGTCTAGAGGAGCATTTTCATAGTCACGAAAACCAAGAATATTGAGATTGTATTGTCCTCGAAGATCAAGTTCACTTAGACTCTTACCTGCCCACGACCGTGGAATTTTCATCTCGACTATCGAGACATTTTTGTCCAACTGAAAAACATCAACGCTGTTATTAAATAAAATAGTCTGTGCCAATGAGCGCCCCATTTCAAACTCTGGTGAGATGACTGAGTCTGCGCCAATTTTTTCAAGGACTTTTTTTGCTGTATGGCTTTTAACCTTAGCAATAACAGTTGGTACTCCTAGACTCTTGCAATGCATGACTGCAAGCACACTAGATTCTAAGTTTTCCCCAGTTGCCACCACAACTGTATCGCAGGTATCAATTCCTGCTGAGAGCAAGAGCTCTTCATCTGTTATATCTCCAACAACTCCACGTACCAAGACTGGTTCGAACTGATTGATTCGCTCCTCATGGTCGTCAATGGCGATTATATTTATATCATGCTGAGCAAGAGCGGTAAGTACACTACTCCCAAAAATTCCCAAACCTAAAATTCCAATTGTCCGATCTGACATACTTTATCCTTTCTTATCCTATGGTAATATCTGCTTTCATATAGTGGATCATATCTTTCTTATCTGGTTGATACTCAGCCAAACTGACTAACAGTGTGAGTGGCCCAATTCGTCCGATAAACATCAATAGCATGACAATGCTAAGAGCTAATTTGCCTAACTCTGGTGTCAAATTTGCAGTTACTCCGACCGTAGCAAGGGCAGAAATTGTCTCGAACATGATGTAGATAAAGCGCGGATTCCCCTCAGCTGTTATTCCTACTAAGATTAAGCCCGCTAAAAAAGTTATCAAGAAGATGATAAAGACACTGAATGATTTTTGGACTGTACGAGGTTCAATCGTTCTTCGAGCCACATTCGCATGAGGCAAGCCTAAAAGCTCACTGCGTGCAAAGACCAATAATACAAAGAAGGTTGTGATTTTAAGTCCCCCGGCTGTTCCGCCAGGAGCCCCACCGAGAAACATTTGTAAAATATAAATCAGCAAAGTAACAGGCCGAGCCTGGGTGTAATCAATAGAAGCAAAACCTGCCGTTCTCATGCTAACTGTTTGGAAAAAACTGACTAGTAATTTATCAGGGATGCTGAGATTGCCAATCGTTCCCGGATTGTTCCACTCTATCAAGAGGGTTGAAACTGTTCCAGTAAATAAAATTCCAGCCGTCAAGAAGAGAACCAACTTGGTATGGAAGCGAAGCCGACGTTTTTTCTTGCTCAACTGTGTAGCCAGGTCAAACCAAACCATAAATCCTAAACCACCTGTGATGATCAAAGCAGCAAGCACTAGATTAATCAAAGGATCAGTTTGAAAAGCTACTAAACTTGTACTGCCAAAATTATCAAAACCAGCATTACAGAAAGCTGAAATAGCTACGAAGATAGAGGTAAAAATCCCTCGACCCCAACCAAATTCCGGAACAAAACGAAAACTTAACAGGAAGGCTCCTAGTCCTTCAACGATAAAAGTCGTCAAGAAAATCGAACGTATGAAAACTATTAAAGACTGAGTTTCTCCATAACTAAAGCTCTCCAGAATTGTTTCACGGCTACGAAGACTTAGCTTTTGCTTACTTTGAATATAAAAGACCCCTATAAAGGTCATGAGACCCAAACCACCAATCTGGATCAAAAACATACAGATTAACTGACCCCAGATGTTATATGTTGCTGCTACTGGTTGAGTAAAGAGTCCTGTCACACAGACCATGGATACTGCTGTAAAGAGATGGTCGAAATAGGTCGCTTGGGAGCTTGTTGCTTGCACAAAAGGCATACTCAAAAGGAGAGAGCCTGCGAAAATAACCAAAGCAAAACTTAAAAAAATTCGACGAGCAGGTGATAAACGTCCCAAGGTCGTGTTTATTTTTTCCGAAAATGATTTGAATAACATAGCTACATTGTACCATAAAACAGTTAAAGCAGTCACATATGACTAACAATTTCAAGACAGAGTTCTAACGCCTTGTCAAAAGCTTCTGCGCCCCAATCACGCTGGTCATAGTTATCAAGATCTGCCAATGAATCAGCAGTGAACAGCAACTCACCCCAAACCACTCCTCGAAGCTGGGCAACTGCTGCCAATGCCGAACACTCCATCTCCACAACTGCACAGCCTTCTTCCTTACGATAGGCCACTTTTTCAGCTGTTTCTCGGTAAAAACCATCTGTCGACCAGGTCATAACCTCTTCATAAGGAACGCCTAGCTGTTCCAAGACTTGCTCGATAGCAGAAATCGCTTCTACATGTACATCCATATAACGAGAAGGTGGCGCATAATGGTAACTAGCCCCTTCATCACGCAGGGCTCGGACCGGAACCAGGAAGGCATTTTCTTCTATATTCATTAACACTCCACAAGTACCGGTGGAAATGATTTTCTCCACACCATAGCCAATCAACCAATCCAAAAACTGGGCCGCAGGGGCAGAACCGACAGGAGCTTGGGCTAGACACACTTTTTCGCCTTTGTAGTCCATGACATAAACCGGGTAGGTCTTAGTGGCAGAAATGAACTCGCCTGCGCACTCTGCTCCTACTTCTCGAGCATAACGATCAATCTCCTCCTCCAAAAATGCATAGATGCACTTCTTTGGTAACTGTAAATCCAAGCCTTCATGATTCGGCATAATGACTGCTTGAGGATTATCATCAAACTCTAAAAATAGGAATAGCATGTTTTTGAATCATAGAATACCTCCTCTAAATTTTGTACTATTATAACAAAAAGCTAAAACGAAAGTCAAGACGGGAGGCTAAGTCAAATCAGAAAAAAACCTACCTTAAGTAGGAAACAACAATTAAATGCTTTTTTTCGTCATAATAAAATTGCTATAACTTAGGAATTAGTTTATAATAGATTGTATTTTAAAAAGGAGATATCTTATGAAATTCTATTCATACGACTATGTTCTCAGTCAGATTAGTCAGCAGAATTGGGCCATGATTATTGTGTCAACGCTCTTAGTAATTGCGACTGGTTTTTTTGCATTTAAAGCTTTCAAAGATAAAAAAGGAAGCAAGTTCCGTGAATTATCGATTATTTCTATTTTGACTTTAATTGCTTTTGTACTGATTAGTATTGCGAATTTCCAAACTAGTCAATCAAATGATAATCAATTTCGTAGTTCCTTACACTTCATCGAGATTGTATCAAAAGAGTTAGGTGTTGATAAAAAAGATGTTTATGTCAATACTTCAGCTACAACTGATGGAGCTATCATTAAGGTTGGCGATAATTTTTATCGTGCTATTAACGGGACTGACCCAGATAGCTATTTATTAGAAAAAATGGAACTGTATAAAGCAGACGTTGAACTCGTGGAGGTTGAAAAATGATAAGCTATTTTGCTACAATTGCAATTAAATTAGCCTTGGGGCTTCTTTCTCTTGTTTTTGTTATCAATGTAACAGGTAAAGGAAATCTAGCACCAAATTCTGCAGTGGACCAGATACAAAACTTTGTTCTCGGGGGTATTATCGGCGGGGTCATCTACAATAGTTCGATTACTATCATCCAGTATGTAACAATCTTAATTATTTGGACTATTCTCATCTTACTCCTTAAATGGCTGAACACCAATGTTTCTTTTATTAAACAACTGATTGACGGAAACCCTACTATTATTATTAAAAATGGAAAATTAGATTCAGAAGCTTGTCGTTCAAAAGGTCTTGCAGCTGCAGATGTAGCTCTTAAATTGCGTGCCCAAGGAATTTTCCAATTAAAGGATGTCAAAAGAGCTGTGATTGAACAAAACGGACAATTGATTGTCGTAAGAATGGGTGACGAAAATCCTAAGTACCCAGTGATTACAGATGGTGTTGTCCAAGTTGAAATCTTAGAAACCATTGGCAAATCCGAGGAGTGGCTAACTGAGAAATTGAAAGAAGAAGGTTTCGAAGAAGTCTCAAATATCTTTATTGCTGAATATGATAAAGGTCAATTGAATGTTGTAATCTATTAAAAAATAAACTGATGCTTTTCGTATCAGTTTTTTTTGCTTTTTGCATAAAAAGGGTATATACTTAAATTAATATCTGATGTAATTTAGATAATACAAAAAAATTAACGGAGGTATCCCCCATGTCAATCGAAGAAAAAAATTCAACCAAGCTAAAGGTTCTGTTAAAGAAGGTTTTGGTAAACTAACTGGCGATACAAAAAAACTCAAGCAGAAGGAGCTGCAGAAAAAGGTAGCTTCAAAAAGCTAAAAGAAGTTGCTGAAGATGCAAAAGAAGCTGTCGAAGGTGCAGTATCTGGCGTAAAAAAACATCTTTTAAAAAAAGACGAAGAATAATTCTTTTTCGTCCTATTAACATAAGAAAAATCTCCCTTCTCTTTCGAGAAAGGAGATTTTTCTTTTATGGTCGTCCACCAGGACCTCCATTCCCTTGAGGGCCAACGCCAGGTGCTCCTCCGCCGCCAGGCATCGAATTTACAATCTCAGTTTGTTTTTCACCGTTGATGTAGATATCACCACCTGTGTAGGTCGCTGTTCCATCAAAGTCAAAACCAGTTTGACCAGTCATTTTGATGGTTCCTCCTGTAACAGTAATGTTACCATTTGAGTCAATTGGATCCGTGTCCCCCTGACCAACTTCAACCGTCAAGTTCCCACCATTCATAGTAAAGAAGATTTCACTTTGTTGGGCATTTTTGTTGGCCGCATTGACACCATCATCTGTTGAGTATATGGTGATGTCTCCACCGTTGATAGTGATTGACTTACCTTCAAGCCCTTCTGCAGAATTCTTAACGGTATAGGTACCACTATCAATAACCAAATCACCTGATGCGTGGATACCATCGTCCCCTGCAGTAACAGTGATGGTATTATCAGAGAGATACATGGTTCCTACAGATGTGTCCTCATCATTGTCGACCTTAACTCCGTCTTCCTTGGCATCGATAGTCATGGTTGTGCTGGTAATGTTGAGTTCATCATTGACATTAAAAGCGTCTCCGACTGCTGTGATGTTATAGGTTCCTCCTGTGATGTGAAGGGTATCATTTGCCTTAATACCATTATTTTTCTTGCCATCTACATTGAGAGTTCCCTTACCATTGATGGTCAAGTCCACTTTAGAGAAGAGGGCTGCGTCTGCCTTGTTATCACTGTTTGAAGCTGAATCTGAGAGACTATTGGTTGTCCCATCTGCTAGAGTTAGATATACATGACCAGCTGATCTCGCAGAAATAGCTGCATTAGTATTGGTCATGGTGACACCGTTTAGTACGATATGTACATCGTCAGTCTTTTCGGCTTCAATCTTAATTTGAACTCCGTCGGATTGACCAGAAATCACATAGGTTCCTGCTTTGGAAATTGTTACCGTCGACCCTGAAACTGCAACTCCATCACCTGATTCCGTCGCTGTTGTTCCTGACAGAGTTACAGTTGCTGCTGCCTTTTCATCATAAGAAGTATCATAGTCCTTATCTGTAAAATAGCTAGTTTTCTTAGCATCTGTCGTGGATGTCGTTTTCGTTGTTGTAGTATTGCTAGTTGTTGTATTTGAAGTTGACTGGGTACAAGCTGTTACCAGTGCTAGAGTTGCTATACTTGTTAATAGGAATATCCATTTTTTTGCTTTCATGCTCGTTTCCTCGACTTTCATTTTACATGCTCTTAGTCTACGGGACTTTCCTAAAAGAAGTCTGAATTTTTTCTGAAAGTTTTCTTAAGTTTGGTTTCAATCAAGTCAGATTTAAAAAAAGTTTTAGAAATCCCCTCTAAAAAGGTACAGGAAGTTATCAAAAATCTCTTAACCAATTCTGCTCAGAAGTTGACATGATTACAATGAATAGCACTAACGCAGGTGATAATCTAACAATCGTCTATGAAGTCGAGCTTAAATCTGATACCGATGATTTCCAAGTCGCTAGCTATCTTACACGCAACATTGCTGAGTGCGATGTGGCTCTCACTAAAAAAGCTAAAAAGAGAAAAAATCTCTAGCAAAAAAGAACAGCATTTCGCTGTTCTTTTAATTTTTGACTGGAATTTCTTTGATAACTCGTGCTGGGTTGCCTGCCAGAACTACATTATCACCAAAAAGATTTAGTAATGACAGCTCCTGCTCCTGCAACAACGTTATCACCTAGTGTAACACCTGGAAGGACAATAACACCACCACCCGCCCAGAAGTTCTTGCCAATTGCAATTGGTTTCCCAAATTCTAAACCTGAATTTCGTTCATCTGGATCCAGTGGATGAAGGGGTGTTAAAAATTGGCAGTTAGGACCAATCATAGCATTGTCGCCAATGGTAATAGGGACAAACATCTAACATGGTCAGATTCCAATTAGAATAGAAATTTTCTCCCAAATGAATATTGACACCATAATCCACCACCAAACGAGTATTGACATAGAGATTTTTACCAGTTGAACCAAACCATCCTTTGATGATTTCCATACCTTTTACTGGGTCGACCTCTTCATTAAAGGAGGCTTGCTTTTGTCGTGCTGTTTGTGCTAGAGCACGAAGTTCTGGATCGAACGGGTGATAGGGCTCTCCCGCAATCATTTTTTTGGTATTCACTTTTCATATCTTGATATCCTTGTTTTATTTTACAAGATTGTAGCATAGTTCTATCCTTAAAACAAGCAGTAAAGAGATAAAAAAACTAGTGCATCTATCGATGCACTAGTTTTTAATTAGAAAGGTGACTTTCTCACTATTCTACAGAGTTGATTAGTCTTCTTTCTTTTTACGAGCGATAAGTCCAAATCCACTCAAGACACCTACTAAAACCAAGGGCAGCAAGGCTAGCATGATCTTCAGTACCAGTATTTGGCAATTGGTCAGTTACCCAAACTACCTCTTCAGCTACTGGCGCTGGTTTTTTTCTTGAGCTGGTGTTGGCACCGGATCTGGTGTTGGTACTGGATCTGGTGTTGGTACTGGATCTGGCGTTGGCACTGGATCTGGTGTTGGTACTGGATCTGGTGTTGGCACTGGATCTGGCGTTGGCACTGGATCTGGCGTTGGCACTGGATCTGGCGTTGGCACTGGATCTGGCGTTGGCACTGGATCTGGCGTTGGCACTGGATCTGGCGTTGGTACTGGATCTGGCGTTGGCACTGGATCTGGCGTTGGCACTGGATCTGGTGTTGGCACTGGATCTGGCGTTGGCACTGGATCTGGCGTTGGTTCTGGATCTGGAGTTGGTTTTGGATCTGGCGTTGGCACTGGATCTGGTGTTGGCACTGGATCTGGTGTTGGTACTGGATCTGGTGTTGGCACTGGATCTGGCGTTGGCACTGGATCTGGTGTTGGTACTGGATCTGGTGTTGGCACTGGATCTGGTGTTGGTACTGGATCTGGCGTTGGCACTGGATCTGGTGTTGGCACTGGATCTGGTGTTGGCACTGGATCTGGTGTTGGTACTGGATCTGGCGTTGGCACTGGATCTGGCGTTGGCACTGGATCTGGTGTTGGCACTGGATCTGGCGTTGGCACTGGATCTGGCGTTGGTTCTGGATCTGGAGTTGGTTTTGGATCTGGCGTTGGCTCTGGATCTGGAGTTGGTTCTGGATCTGGACTCTTCACTTTTTCGTAGACATGTTCTGTGTCGCCGTTTGGAAGTTTCTTAGTCTCTACGAAGCGGTAACCTGGAATATCTTTCTTAGGTTGTTCACCGTCTTCTGTTGGATAACCTGGAATTTCATTGCCTTCCTTATCCTTATGACTAGTCTTCACTTTTTCGTAGACATGTTCTGTGTCGCCGTTTGGAAGTTTCTTAGTCTCTACGAAGCGGTAGCCTGGGATCTCAGCTTTAGGCTGTTCATTATCCTCCGTTGGATATCCTGGAATCTCTTTTCCTTCTTTATCTACAAATGTAGTAACTGGTGTTACGGTTGGTGTGTAAGTCGCAGAAGCCTTAGTACCGTTCATATCTTCACGGACAACTGTTACAGATGGAGCTGTTCCTGTAAATTCTGGTTCTGGTTTGAAGGTTACTGTTCCGTCTGGTGCTACTGTATAAGTGCCGACACCTGGAATAGTCTTCGTTGTTGAGCCATCTTCAAATGTCGCTGGTACTTCATCATTCATTGGAACACTTGGGTCACCTTCTGTGAATTTTGGTTTTCCAGATTGTTCTTGACCTTTTGGTCCAATAGTTGTAACAGGTTCACCTGTTGGTGTTACAGGTGTTACGGTTGGTGTGTACTTAGCTGTTACTGATGTACCATTCTTATCTACACGTTTAACCGTTACTCCTGTTCCTTCACCTGTGAATGATTTTTCTGGGACAAATGTTACTGTTCCATCTGGAGCTACAGTGTAAGTACCTTCACCTGGAATTGTCTTAGTTGTTGAACCATCTTCAAATGTAGCTGGTGTATCATCATCCATTGGAATGTTTGGATTTCCTTCTGTAAACTTAGGCTTACCTGTTTGGGTTTGGCCTTGTTTATCTTTTGAAGTTACATCCTCAGCTGTTGGAACTACTGGTGTAATCTTAGGTGTATAAGCTGTTTCTACAGCAGTACCGTTAGCGTCTTTAGCTTGAACCTTAACGGCAACCACATCACCTGAGTATGACTTGTCAGTTGGTGTGAAGGTTACAACACCTGTTTCTTTATCAACTGTGAAGGTACCGATTTCTTTACCTTCTGGTGATTTAGCAACTACTGATGCAGCTGGTTGACCATTTTCATCAAGAAGAGTAATGGTATCCTTGTTGATTGGCGCAACTGGATCACCTTCTAGAAAGTTACTGTTCCAGTTTGAACCACACCCTTGAGGAGCTACTGATTCAGCTGGTATTGCAGTTGGTGTCACAGGTGTTACAGTTGGTGTGTACTTAGCTGTAACTGGTGTTCCGTTCTTATCTACACGTTTAACAGTTACGCCTGTTCCTTCACCTGTGAATGATTTTTCTGGGACAAAAGTAACTGTTCCATCTGGCGCTACTGTGTAGGTTCCTTCACCTGGAATTGTCTTAGTTGTTGAACCATCTTCGAATGTAGCTGGCGTATCATCATCCATTGGTACACTTGGGTTACCTTCTGTAAAGTTAGGTTTACCTATTTGTTCTTGACCTTGTTTGTCAGTTGATGTTGCATCTTCAGCTGTTGGTGTCACTGGCGTTACTGTTGGGGTGTATGTTGCAGAGGCTTTTGTTCCGTTCTTATCTTCGCGGACAACTGTCACAGATGGTGCAGTTCAACGAATGATTTTTCTGGGACAAATGTTACTGTTCCATCTGGTGCTACTGTGATGTACCAACTCCTTCTACTGTCTTAGTTGTTGATCCATCATCAAATGTTGCTGGAACATCTTCATTGATTGGTACACGGCTATCACCCTCAGTAAATTCAGGTTTACCTGTTTGTGTTGCACCTTGAATATCTTTTGTTTCTGCTGGTGTTGCGGTTGGTGTTACTCCTACTACAGTTGGAGTGTATGTCGCAGAAGCTTTTGTTCCGTTCTTATCTTCGCGGACAACTGTCACAGATGGTGCAGTTCCAACGAATGATTTTTCTGGGACAAATGTTACTGTTCCATCTGGTGCTACTGTGTATGTACCAACTCCTTCTACTGTCTTAGTTGTTGATCCATCGTCAAATGTTGCTGGAACATCTTCGTTGATTGAACAGTCTTTTTCAATACTCGTTAACTTCAACTGTACCACCCTTTGAATTCAGGCTTACCTGTTTGTGTTGCACCTTGAATATCTTTTGTTTCTGCTGGTGTTGCAGTTGGTTTTAACTGGTGTTACTGTTGGGTGTGTATGTTGCAGAGGCTTTTGTTCCGTTCTTATCTTCGCGGACAACTGTTACTGCTGGGGCAGTTCCAACGAATGATTTTTTTCTGGGACGAAAGTAACTGTTCCATCTGGTGCTACTGTGTATGTACCAACTCCTTCTACTGTCTTAGTTGTTGATCCATCGTCAAATGTTGCTGGAACATCTTCGTTGATTGGAACAGTCTTTTTCAACACCGTTAACTTCAACTGTACCACCCTTGAATTCAGGCTTACCTGTTTGTGTTGCACCTTGAATATTTTTGTTTCTGCTGGTGTTGCAGTTGGTTTTAACTGGTGTTACTGTTGGTGTGTATGTTGCAGAGGCTTTTGTTCCGTTCTTATCTTCGCGGACAACTGTTACTGCTGGGAGCAGTTCCAACGAATGATTTCTCTGGGACGAAAGTAACTGTTCCATCTGGTGCTACTGTGTATGTACCAACTCCTTCTACTGTCTTAGTTGTTGATCCATCGTCAAATGTTGCTGGAACATCTTCGTTGATTGGAACAGTCTTTTCAACACCGTTAACTTCAACTGTACCACCCTTGAATTCAGGCTTACCTGTTTGTGTTGCACCTTGAATATCTTTTTGTTTCTGCTGAGTGTTGCGGTTGGTGTTACTCCTACAACTGTTGGTGTACTTAGCTGTAGCAGTCTTAATGTACTCTTTTTGAATCTGACCGTCTTTATTTCGACCAACTGGCGCTGACAATGTAACTTCCACACCTTTGGCTGTACCAGTAAAGCTTGGTTCTGGAGTGAAGGTTACTTCTCCAGTTGTAGGATTAATAGTGTAAGTCCCTTCTCTTGCTACTGTTACAGATGTCTCATCAATAGTACGACCTGTTGCTGGGTCTACCAACTTAGCAGGATAGTTCGCACTTGGAGCAATAGCAATCTTATCACCAGCTGAGTTAGAAGCTGTTGTATTAAAGGTAGGTGTTTCTTTTTGAGTTGCACCTTGAATATCTTTAGAAGTCTTGTCAACCCCTTCAATGTCAATCGGTGTTACAGTAGGAACATATTGACCATCCATAGTATTTAATTGGCCATTCACATTAGGTTCGCTGTCTGGGAATTTTGTTGACCAACCAGTATCATAGCCATTATTATCTGAACGACGGATAGAGATACCATCAGCTGTTCCTAGGAAGTTATCTTCTGGGATAAACTCAACGTCTCACATCTTTGCCCCTTAGCAGTAATCTTGTATTTACCTTGTCCTTGAACGACGTAGTAACCGTCTGCGTCAAGGGTTGCGCGGTTGCCATCTTTGTCAACGATGTATGGTTCTACAGTTTCATCAATCACAGCATTAGAATCACGTTCAAACTTGTGTTCTCCACGTGCTGTAAAGGCCACAGTTGCTGATTGTTTCGTACCTTGAGGGCCACTTGTTTCCTTAAATTCTCCTTTTGGTGGGTGGGTGATTTGAGTCTTGAAGTCTTCTACTTCACCTGAGAAGGCCATGCCAGTTGGGCTTTCGATCTCGTTCGCTTTCTTAGCGATACGAACACGTGCACCTAACTCTTTAACGCTTGGGTCGACGTAAGTCTTGCTGTTTGCAAAGGTCAACTCAACAGTACCATCTTGTGTGATTGTAGCGAGATTTGAGCGTTCATCTTCATCGAATTTACCATTTTGGTTAAAGTCTACCCAACCATAGATATGTGCTTCTGAAGCTCCATCCGTATGAGCTTGAATTGACATCTTGTAGTTACCTGGTTTGGTACGGTCCATTTGGATCATCTCATTGGTTGTCCTTTGAGTTCCTCTGGAAGCAATTGGTTAATTCCTTCATCGGCCGTAGTTGAGTTATCATCACCGAACCAGTCAAGAGTGGTGTTCTCATCCATATCTGGGCTCACGTTACCAATATATGGTTGATTTACTTTAGCTCCAGTCACACCGTCTACAGTTGCAATGCTATGCATAGCCTTACCATATGACTCAGGAGCGTCCCCTTCATCAATTGGGAAGAATCCAAGCATAGCTGACTGTTTACCGCCAGAAGCGATATAAAGTCCCACTTCAGAAGCCCCGCGTGTCATCACAAGCGGAACTGTTCTATTCCCTTCAGAAATGTTTGGTCCAAAGATACCAGTTCCTAGACCACCCGTCACTTTGTCAGGATTTCCAAAGTACTTCCAAGCTACTGGTTTTTTCTGGTCCAACTTCAGTAGAATCACGAAGTTGTCTTAGGTTAATGTTATTATATTTAGGTTTAGGCCCCACAAGATTCTCAGTATCTTGTGGTTGATAAGGTACAGAGGTGGATGGTCTAGTAAATTTCTTCCATTCCCCAATGTGCTGCCAACCTTGTCCGTTGGTAGTGAACATAACAAATTCACCGGGGTTAGCAGACTCTCCATCAGCCATGACAACAGCCGGTTTAACAGATTTACCACGGAAGGTTGCAGAAATTTCAAACTGAACCCCAATATTCCCACCATTATATGCAGAACCCATGGTCGTCTTCTTGGTTTTCGTATCAACGTTTTCGAATTTGATTTCACTCCAACGAGTTTGGGCATCAGCGATAACGTCGGCTTCTTTTCCTTCATTAAAATATTGCTTAGCAATTGGTGAAGTAACTTTACTTACATAGCCATTTTTAGCACTTGGGTCATAAGTTGCTTTTTCGGCTTCTGTAGCCCCTTGCTCTTCCATCCGTTTTTTATAGATTTCAGTTGCTTGGAATGGTTTCAAAGATTTGACTTTAACAGTAACTACATAACCAGGCATGATTTTCCTTGGTATAAGTAGCCCTCAACTTGAAGTGCTAAGCTCTCTGTTAGCTCATTTGGCTTCAATTCATTTTTAGCGACTTGGATTGTTTTTGCCCCTGTCCAGTTGGCTACATCTCCAAAGTCCAACCAAGCGATTTGGCTAGTCATAGATTTGGCATCAACATCTGTTGTAAAGCCAGGTTTTTCAACTTTCGGAGTTGAAGTTGCATCTACAACGTCATCTCCAATCAAGTTTGGATCATTTGCGTCACCAACAGCACGACGAGAACGGCGTTTCCCAGTGTTTTCTGATGGAGCTGTTGCAACTTTCTCTTCTTTTTGCTGATGCTTCTACGTCTGCAGCAGGAACTTCTGTTTTCTGGTCTGCTTGCGCTGGGGCAACAGGTGCCACAACTGGAGTTTTTTCTTCAACAGGAGCTGTTGTAGTTGGGGCAGTTTCTGTAGCAGTTACAGGAGCTTGAGCTTTATCACTTGTTGCTGGAGCTGTTAATTCTGCAGGAACTACAGGGAGCTGCATCTGCTTGATAAGTTACTTCTTTAGCAGGTGCTGTTTCTGTAGTTTCAGGAGTTTCTGTCTTGTCAACTTCTGTTGTAGCTACAACTCCTTCAGCTTTTTTTATCCTCTACAGCTTCATCCGCACTAACGTTTGCGGCTGTTCCGAGCATAACTAATGTTCCGAGTAAGACTGAGCATACTCCAACATTTAGTTTACGAATCGAAAATCGACTGATACGATCATTAAACAAATCATTTTTTCACGATTTTTCTCCATTCCCCTTTTCGGGAGTGTATATATTGTTATATTTTTATGCGTTGTTTTTTTAATAATTCTCTAAACAAGCAACGTCTTATTTTAGCACTATTATACTTATTTTTAAAGCTTTTTGCTCACTATTTTGAAAAATTAAAAGTAATGTTTTTATTTCAATTTACTATCATTTTTCTAGAAAAATATACATAGAATTTTCAGTATCTATACGTTCAAAAAAAGAGGGATGACCTCTTTTTTTGTTTAAGCATTATTTTATTCACTTGTTTCAACAGTCTCAACCTGGGCATCTACTTGCTCTTCTAGTGAATCTGCAAGGAGTGACTCTTCATTGACTGCTTGTGGTTCAAGGTTACGGTAGCGAGCCATACCTGTACCAGCTGGGATAATCTTACCGATGATAACATTTTCCTTGAGACCAAGGAGATGGTCTTTCTTACCACGGATAGCTGCGTCTGTAAGGACACGAGTTGTTTCCTGGAAGGAAGCAGCTGACAAGAAACTATTTGTTTCAAGTGAGGCTTTGGTAATTCCCATAAGGACTGGGCGACCAGTTGCTGGAACACCACCTGCGATAAGAACATCTTTGTTGGCATCTGTAAAGTCGTTGATATCCATGAGAGTACCCATGAGAAGGTCTGTATCCCCTGGATCCATGACACGAACTTTACGGATCATTTGACGAACCATTACCTCGATGTGTTTGTCACCGATTTCTACCCCTTGGCTACGGTATACTTTTTGTACTTCACCGAGGAGGTAAGTTTCAACTGACAAGACATCACGTACAGCAAGGAGACGTTTTGGTTGGATAGAACCTTCTGTAAGAGCTGCACCGCGAGAGATTTGATCTCCAACTTGGACACGCATACGGGCTGTAAATGGTACCACGTATTCGCCTTCTCCAGTTTCGCCTTTAACGAAGACTTTCTTGGTACGAGTTGAAGCATCTTCTTCGATTGCTGTAACTTCCCCTTTGACTTCTGTGATAACCGCTTCCCCTTTAGGGATTGCGGGCTTCAAAAGATTTCTTGGACACGAGGAAGACCCTGAGTGATATCGGTATTTGAGGCAACCCCACCCGTGTGGAAGGTACGCATTGTAAGCTGTGTACCAGGTTCCCCGATAGATTGGGCAGCAATTGTACCAACTGCTTCACCAACTTCAACCGCATCACCAGTCGCCAAGTTGATACCGTAACAGTGACGGCAGACACCATGACGAGTGTTACATGTAAATACTGAGCGGATGGTTACTTCTTCAACACCGGCATTAACAATTTCACGAGCCTTGTCTTCTGTGATTAATTCATTTGGACCGATGATAACTGCACCAGTTTCTGGGTGTTTAACAGTTTTCTTAGTGTAACGACCATTGAGACGTTCTTCAAGAGACTCAATCATCTCTTTACCCTCAGTAATAGAACGGATCAAGAGACCACGGTCAGTTCCACAGTCGTCCTCACGGATGATAACGTCTTGGGCAACGTCAACCAAACGACGAGTCAAGTAACCTGAGTCGGCTGTCTTAAGGGCCGTATCGGTCATACCTTTACGGGCACCGTGAGTTGAGAAGAACATTTCGAGTACTGACAAACCTTCGCGGAAGTTTGAAAGGATTGGCAATTCCATGATACGTCCGTTCGGAGCGGCCATCAGACCACGCATACCGGCAAGCTGTGAGAAGTTTGAGATGTTACCACGGGCTCCAGAGTCCATCATCATAACGATAGGGTTCTTAGGATCTTGGTTGGCAACCAAACGTTTCTCGAGTTTTTCACGGGCAGCACGCCATTCAGCTGTAACAGCATTGTAGCGTTCGTCATCTGTGATCATACCACGACGGAATTGTTTTGTGATTTGTTCTACACGTTTGTGTGATTCTTCGATGATTTCAGCCTTGTCTTCAACAACTGGAATATCGGCGATACCTACTGTCAAACCTGCAAGAGTTGAATGGTGGTAACCGAGGTTCTTCATACGGTCAAGTAGGGCAGATGTTTCTGTCGTACGGAAACGTTTGAAGATTTCAGCGATGATATTTCCAAGGTTTTTCTTCTTGAATGGTGGGTTGAGTTCAAGTCCTTCAATAGCTTCCTTGATATTTCCACCTAATGGCAAGAAGTACTTAGCCGGAACACCTTCTGTCAAGTTAGCGTTTGTTGGCTCTTGCAAGTAAGGTAGTCCTTCTGGCATGATATCGTTGAAGAGGATTTTACCAACAGTTGTAAGCAAGATTTTGTGTTTTTTGCTCTTCTGTCCATGGTTTGTTAAGGCTATCTGTTGCGATACCAACACGTGAGTGGATAAGTGAACATAACCATTACGGTAAGCCATGACAGCTTCGTCACGGTCCTTGAAGACCATACCTTCGCCTTCACGACCAGCTTCTTCCATAGTCAAGTAGTAGTTACCCAAAACCATGTCCTGAGATGGAGTAACAACTGGTTTACCATCTTTAGGGTTCAAGATATGCTCAGCAGCAAGCATCAAGATCCGAGCTTCTGCTTGGGCTTCTTCTGAAAGTGGTACGTGGATGGCCATTTGGTCACCGTCAAAGTCGGCATTGTAAAGCTTCACGACAAGCGGGTGCAAGCGAAGGGCTTTACCGTCAATCAAGACAGGTTCAAAGGCTTGGATACCCAAACGGTGAAGGGTAGGTGCGCGGTTCAAAAAGTACTGGGTGTTCTTTGATAACTTCTTCGAGGATATCCCAGATACGTTCATCTCCACGTTCTACCAAGCGTTTAGCCGCTTTAACGTTTTGCACGATATCGCGCGCAACGATTTCACGCATAACGAATGGTTTAAAGAGCTCGATTGCCATTTCACGTGGCACACCACATTGGTACATCTTAAGAGTTGGACCAACGGCAATAACAGAACGTCCTGAGAAGTCAACACGTTTACCGAGCAAGTTTTGACGGAAACGTCCTTGTTTCCTCGAGCATAGTGGCTCAATGATTTAAGTGGACGGCTACCTGGCCCTCGTGATCGGACGACCACGACGGCCATTGTCAATCAAAGCGTCAACCGCTTCTGAAGCATACGCTTCTCATGTTTGAACGATGATACCTGGCGCGTTCAACTCAAGCAAACGAGCCAAACGATTGTTACGGTTGATAACACGACGGTAAGGTCGTTCAAGTCAGATGAGGCAAAACAGCCACCATCCAACTGCAACATTGGACGAAGATCTGGTGGAATAACTGGAAGGATGTTGAGAATCATCCATTCAGGCTTGTTTCAGACTTGTGGAAAGCATCCAAAAACATCCAAACGACGGATAGCTTTCACACGTTTTTGTCCAGTAGCTGTTTTCAACTCTTCTTTGAGTTCAGCAATTTCTTTTTCAAAGATCTACTTGTTTCAAGAGGTCTTGGATAGCTTCAGCACCCATTTTGGCAACGAATGAACCATGACCAAACTTCACGCAAGCGTTCACGGTATTCACGCTCTGTCATGATAGACTTGTGCTCAAGTGGTGTATCTTTTGGATCAATCACCACGTAAGCAGCAAAGTAGATAACTTCCTCGAGGCACGAGGACTCATGTCAAGGGTCAAGCCCATACGGCTTGGAATCCCTTGAAATACCAGATATGAGATACAGGAGCTTTTAACTCGATGTGTCCCATACGTTCACGACGAACTTTTGTACGCGTTACTTCAACACCACAACGGTCACAAACAATCCCTCTGTAACAGAATGCGTTTGTATTTACCACAAGCACATTCCCAGTCTTTTGTAGGGACCAAAGATCACTTCGTCAAAGAGTCCTTCACGTTCTGGTTTCAAGGTACGGTAATTGATTGTTTCAGGTTTTTGACTTCTCCATAAGACCATGAACGGACTTTGCTTGGAGAAGCTAGTGTGATTTGCATACTTTTTAAAAACGATTTACATCAACCACTATTTCTTCCCTTTCTATTATAAGTGAACTGCTTATTCTTGTTCAGCAGCTTCTTCTGTTGTTTCGCTTTTGCATTTTTCTTCTGCTTCAAAGGCTGCTTTAGCCTCTTGAGCTGCTCTTCGCGGGCTTTTTCAAGGTCATCTACGTGGATGACATCTTCGTCCATTCCTTCATCAAGGTCACGAAGTTCCACTTCTGATCGTCTTCGTCAGGACACGCATGTCAAGACCAAGAGATTGCAATTCTTTTACAAGAACTCGGAATGATTCTGGAACACCTGGTTTTGGAATTGGTTTTCCTTTTGTAATAGCTTCATAAGCTTTTCAAACGTCCGTTGATATCGTCAGACTTGTAAGTCAAGATTTCTTGAAGAACATTTGACGCACCATAGGCTTCAAGCGCCCAAACCTCCATCTCACCGAAACGTTGTCCACCAAACTGAGCTTTACCTCCGAGTGGTTGTCTGTAACGGTTGAGTATGGTCCGACTGAACGAGCGTGCAATTTATCATCAACCATGTGGTGAAGTTTGATCATGTACATGACACCAACTGACACACGGTTATCAAATGGTTCACCAGTACGTCCATCGTATAGGATAGTCTTAGCATCGCTATCCATACCTGCTTCTTTGACAGTGTCCCAAAGATCTTCAGAACTTGCTCCGTCAAAGACTGGTGTTGCGATGTGGATGCCAAGAGTACGAGCCGCCATACCAAGGTGAAGTTCCATAACCTGACCGATATTCATACGAGATGGTACCCCGAGCGGGTTCAACATGATATCGACTGGAGTTCCATCCGGAAGGTAAGGCATGTCTTCTACAGGAACGATACGAGAGACAACCCCTTTGTTTCCGTGACGTCCGGCCATCTTATCTCCGACCTTGATCTTACGTTTTTGTGCGATGTATACGCGAACCAGCATGTTGACACCAGATTGCAATTCATCACCGTTTGCACGTGTAAAGATTTTAACATCACGAACGACACCATCGGCACCGTGTGGTACACGAAGGGAAGTATCACGAACTTCGCGAGATTTATCACCGAAGATAGCGTGCAAGAGACGTTCTTCAGCAGAAAGGTCTTTTTCACCCTTAGGTGTGACTTTCCCTACAAGGATATCCCCTTCTTTAACCTCAGCACCGATACGGATAATACCCATTTCGTCAAGGTCTTTAAGGGCATCTTCACCAACGTTTGGAATTTCACGAGTGATTTCTTCAGGCCCAAGCTTTGTATCGCGTGTTTCTGATTCGTATTCTTCGAGGTGAACAGATGTGTAAACATCGTCTTTCACCAGCGTTCGCTCATGATAACGGCATCCTCAAAGTTGTAACCTTCCCATGTCATGTAGGCAACGATTGGGTTTTTGTCCAAGCGCCATTTCACCTTTTTTTCCATAGAAGGTCCATCTGCGATAAAGTCACCTTTTTCGATGACATCGCCAACTCGAACAAGGGTACGTTGGTTGTAAGCAGTACCTGAGTTTTGAACGACGGAATTTTTGGATGTGGTAAACATCAAGGGAACCATCTTCACGACGAACTTCTACTTTGTCCGCATCCGCATAGGTAACCTTACCACCATGTTGTGCAATAACTGCAGCTCCTGAGTCATGGGCTGCTTGGTATTCCATACCAGTACCAACGAAAGGCGCTTTAGGATCGATCAAAGGAACAGCCTGACGTTGCATGTTGGCACCCATGAGGGCACGGTTGGAGTCATCGTTTTTCCAAGAAAGGAATACATGCTGTCGCAACGGCAACTACCTGTTTAGGAGAAACGTCCATGTAATCTACACTAGATGCTGGATATTCTTGGTTAACCCCTTGGTGACGTCCCATGACAACTTTTTCAGCAAAAGTTCCATCTGCGTTCAATTTAGAGTTAGCCTGAGCTACTGTGTATTCATCTTCTTCATCGGCAGTCAACCAAACAATTTCGTTGGTAACTTTACCAGTTGCACGGTCAACTTTACGGTATGGTGTTTGAATGAAACCATACTTGTTGAGGTGTCCGTATGAAGACAAGTTATTGATCAAACCGATGTTTGGTCCTTCAGGCGTTTCGATTGGACACATACGACCATAGTGAGTGTAGTGCACGTCACGCACTTCATATCCAGCGCGGTCACGTGTCAAAACCACCAGGCCCTAAGGGCAGACAAACGACGTTTGTGTGACAACTCAGAAAGTGGGTTGTGTTGGTCCACGAACTGTGACAATTGTGAAGAACCAAAGAATTCTTTTAATCGCTGCAGTCACTGGACGGATGTTAATGATTTGTTGAGGTGTCAATACTTCGTTATCTTGAACAGACATACGTTCACGAACATTACGTTCCATACGTGAAAGTCCAAGACGTACTTGGTTGGCAAGCAATTCACCAACGGCACGAATACGACGGTTCCCGAGATGGTCGATATCATCGATACGACCGATACCTTCAGCCAAGTTAAGGAAGTAGCTCATTTCAGCAAGGATATCTGCCGGAGTGATAGTGCGAACTTTATCATCTGGGTTTGCATTTCCGATGATTGTTACAACACGGTCTGGATCAGTTGGTGCCACAACCTTGAATTTTTGAAGGACAACTGGTTCTGTCAAAAACACCTGAGTCATTTGGAGTGTAGACAATCTTGTTCAAATCACCATCTAAGTGACTTTCGATGCTTTCGATGACATCACGAGTCATAACAGTACCTTTTCAACCAGGATTTCACCAGTTTCAGGATCCACTAATGGTTCAGCGATTGTTAGGTTGAGCAAACGAGTTTTTAATATTTAATTTCTTGTTAATCTTGTAGCGTCCAACAGCTGCCAAGTCATAACGACGTGGGTCGAAGAAACGAGCCACAAGCAAGGTACGTGAACTCTCAGCAGTTTTTGGTTCACCTGGACGAAGACGCTCATAAATTTCTTTCAAAGCTTCGTCTGTACGAGAGTCCATTGGGTTTTTATGGATATCTTTTTCAACAGTGCTGCGAACCAACTCGCTGTCACCAAAAGATATCAAAAGATTTCGTCATCGCCTGAGAAACCAAGTGCACGAACCAAAGTCGTAAATGGAATTTTACGTGTACGGTCGATACGAGTGTAGGCGATGTCTTTTGAGTCACTTTCAAGTTCCAACCAAGCTCCACGGTTAGGGATAACAGTTGAACCGTAGCCACTTTACCGTTTTTGTCTACTTTATCATTAAAGTAAACACCTGGTGAACGCACCAACTGTGATACGATGATACGTTCACCACCATTGATGATGAAAGTACCCATCTCAGTCATGATTGGGAAATCACCAAAGAAGACTTCTTGAGTTTTGATTTCGCCAGTTTTCTTTGTTAATCAAGCGGAAAGTTACAAAATTGGTGCTGAATAACTAGCATCATGGATGCGAGCTTCTTCAAGCGTATATTTAGGTTCTTTGATTTTCGTAGCCAACAAATTCCAACTCCATTGTTTCTGTGAAGTTTGAAATTGGCAATACATCTTCAAACACTTCCTTCAGACCATGGTCTAGGAAATCTTTAAATGAATCAGTTTGAATTTCAATCAAATTTGGTAAGTCAAGAACTTCTTTGATTCTTGAAAAACTACGACGGGTACGATGTTTCCCGTATTGAACGTCATGTCCTGCCAAGATGATTCTCCTTTGTAAATAAAGTTCCAAGCTTAGTCGCCTAAGCTAATAATTATCGTTTAATGGTTCTAAAACCCCTATCAACTTATCCCCATTGGCTAATTTTTCAGAATCTTTAAATCTCTGTTACAGATGCAAAAAATACCGAAAAAAAGCACAAAAAGAGCAGTTAAATCTGACTTTTTTCAGGAGATTTAACTGCTGTGAGCCTTGTCCGGACAATATTTCAGACAAAACCTACGACAAATGATTACTCATATTATACCCGATTTTCTCTAATATTTCAAGTCCTTTGAAGGATTTTTCTTGCTTTAGTATAGTTGTGGCTTGTTTTCAGAAAAGGTGATTTTCAAATTTTTGTAATTTTTCTTATAGTTTCTTCACCTCATAGTTACATAAATCCCTTTATTGCTAGCTATGAAGAGTTAGGATATAAGGACAGTAAGTACGCAACAAAAGAGCTTTTCACTCTCTAGAAACCTAACTAAATATAAAAAAGAACAATTCCAACTACTGATAAGGTAGACCGAAGCACTCTATTCTAATTTCCTACTCTAACTCTCGTAACGATACCGTCTTTATCAGTCATGCTGAACTCTGCCGAAGAAATCCACTGAGTTATAGCATTGGCGCTTTGAGATTGAGCAAATACTTTCAACAACTCCTCTTTATTCTCAACTTCAACCACATAGTAGGCTAGCCCCACCATTCCATGCTTACGTCGAGCTAAGTTTTTACCACCCCATTCATTTACAGCCAAATAAATCTGACTATTATAATCGTAAACCAGAGAAAACCTCTCTTTGTTGCAACTATTTTTATTACATCTATTGTACTCCCTTCTCAGCCAATGTCAATCCAGATGCTCAACGATGATAAAAGCAAAAATCCTCCCCATGTAGGGAAGGATTGTTTTGGATTTAATGAGCTAACATTTCTTGAGCAATCTCTTGACCTGATAAGCTATCTGGATAGTAGGTTGGCGAGTTGTCCATCTCTTCAAATAGGGCTTCTTGGCTAGTCTGTCCAAAGAAGATATGGAAATGCTCTGCCTTGACTGGAGCAATATTATGGTCACTTCAAACTGAACATACTTGAATTGTCCAGCGTCTGCATCAGTCGCTTCAAAGAGAAGCGTACTCCACGATTCCCTTTCTTATAAGTCAAAATTTTCTTGCCGACATACTTGTAAGTATATTTCTTACTTTGGTCACCTTGGATGAATTCCATAGTGTTATCCGTGATGTTAATCTTGGTCACATCTGTTTGGTAACCTTTTTGATAGTAGGCTTTGTACTCATCCTTGGTCATCTTACCAGTCAACTTAGCCTTGTAGTCAAATACTTGGTCAAGAGTACCATTTTCAAGGAAAGGATAGACAGACTGCCAGTTGCCAGCATAATCACTTAGGGTACGGTCCTTAACATCTGCATCCTCAAAGTAGCCATTTTGAACGGTTTTAGTTTCCTTTGCCTTTTCTGGTTCAATCTCTGCTCCTGCCTGATCAGTTGTCTGCTTGAGAGACTTAAGATTTTTCTCCATGACAGAGATATAGTTTTCTCCAGCCTTCATGTCCTCTTCGGTCAAGCTTTCAAGAGGATTCAGAACATCTAACTTCACTCCTGTTTCTTTTGAGAGGGTATTCGCTAGCGCTTGAGAAGCATTTTCTTCAAAGTAGATATAAGAGATTTTGTTTTTCTTGATGTACTCGGTCAATTCTGCCAAGCGGCTTGCTGATGGTTCCGCATCTGGTGAAAGTCCTGAGATAGAGACTTGATTGAGTCCGTAGTCCAAGGCTAGATAACGAAAGGCTGCGTGTTGAGTCACAAAACTCTTTTGTTTTGCACTAGAAAGTCCTTCAGTATAGGCCTTGTCCAAGGCTTGCAGTTTTTCGATATAGGCTGCTGCATTTTGTTCAAAAGTCGCCTTCTTATCTGGATAGTCAGCTGAAAGACTATCACGGATATGTTCTACAAGTTTGATTGCACGCGCAGGAGACAACCAGACATGAGGGTCATACTCGTGATGATGACCTTCTTCACCATGGTCATGGTCTTCCTCTTCTTCACTTCCTGGAAGAAGTAGCATATCTCCAGTAGCTTTAATCGTTTTTACTTTTTTCGCATCTAAGGATTCTAATAACTTAGGAACCCAAGTTTCCATATTTTCATTCTCATAAACAAAGGCATCAGCATCTTGGATTTTAGCTACTGCCTTAGGTGATGGTTCATAGTCATGTGGCTCTGTTCCAGCCCCGATTAAGAGTTCAACATTGGCTGTGTCCCCTGCTACTTGCTTGGTAAATTCGTAGACAGGATAGAAAGTTGTAACGATATTTAATTTTCCGTCTGCTTGTTTTTGATTGGAACAAGCAACTAAGAATAGTGTCACAAGACTTGCCAAAAGTAGGCTTAGTTTTTTCATCTACTTCTCCTATTTGATAAAACGTTTGAGTAAGCTGACTAACAAAAAGACAACTACAAAAATAATGGTGATACTTGCACTCGGTGGTGTCTCTGCATAATAGGAAATATAGAGTCCCGCAACCATGCCTAGAAAACCAATAACACTGGCAAGAATCATCACTGAACTAAAAGTTCTTCCCTAAACGCAAAGCAATACTTGCTGGTAAGACCATGATAGTCGATACCAAAAGTGCTCCCGCAGCTGGAATCATGAGGGCAATAGCCACACCCGTTACCATGTTAAAGAGAATAGACATGGTACGCACTGGAAGACCATCTACAAAGGCTGTATCCTCGTCAAAAGTTAGAATATACATAGGTCTTAAAAAGAGGAAGGTCAGGATTAAAACAACCGCTGCAATAACAAAGAGACCAATGACCTGCTCTTGACTAATGGTCACGATAGAACCAAAAAGGTACTGATCCAGACTCATAGAACTAGAGCTCTTCCCCTTACTCATGACAATGAGCGATACTGCAAGTCCTGTAGACATGAGGATGGCTGTCCCAATCTCCATAAAGCTTTTATAAACCGTGCGTAGATACTCAAGGAAGACCGCTGCAATCAAGACAATCACAATGGTTGAAATGGTCGGAGAAATTCCTAAAACCAAGCCAAAGGCAACCCCTGAAAGCGAGACGTGACTCAGAGTATCACTCATAAGACTCTGACGACGCAAGATAAGGAAGGTCCCAAGGACTGGTGAAAAGAGACTCATGGCAATAACTGCCAAAAAGGCTCGCTGCATAAAATCATAAGACAGTAGATTAAGCATGCTCCACCTCCTGGTCACTTTCATGGACATTAAGCAACGCCATGGGGAATCTTGGTCTCGGACCAGGTGAATATTGCGATCTGCGTAATCCTTGACTTCTTCAGGATCGTGGGTAATCATCAAAACAGCCTTGCCATGATGGTGGGCACTGTGGTGCATGAGTTCATAAAACTCATCTTTGGTTCCCGCATCCATCCCTGTCGTCGGCTCATCCAAGATAAAGATATCAGGATCTGAAGCAAACATACGTGCGATAACAGCCCTTTGCTTTTGCCCGCCAGAAAGGGAACCAATCCTTTTGTCTCGATGTTCCCACATACCAACAGAGTTTAAACTAGCCTTGATATGTTCTTCATCGTGAGCATTTAGACGACGGAACCAACCTTTTCTTGGATAACGACCTGATTTTACAAATTCATAAACAGTGCTCGGAAAGCCTGCATTAAAACTTGCAATCTGCTGGGGAAGGTAGGCGATTCTTAGTTTTGTCCCACGAGTGTTGGTCTTTGAAATGGTAACTTTGCCAAATCTTGGTTGTAGAATACCAAGACTAGCCTTGATAAGAGTCGTCTTGGCGGCTCCATTTTCTCCAGTAAGGGTGACAAATTCCCCACTATCAACACTATAGTTGATGTGCTCAAGCACAGGTTCCTTGTCATAATAGAAGGACAAATCCTCTACTGTGATGTATCTCATTACTTGATTTCTCCTACTAAAGCAGTTAAAAACCGCTGGATAATTTTTTGCTCTTCATCTGAGAATTGACTGGCAACTTGTTCATAAGTCGAGAGGGTGTGCTCATGATGATGGTGATGCTCCTCAGCAATCGGTCGAGCTAGATCTGTCAATTGATAGAAAATCACTCGAGCATCCTTTGGATCCTTAGACGTTTCCAGCATCCCCTCTTTAATCAAGGACTTAATAGCCTTGGTGACAGCCGCTTGACTGACATTAAGGCGACGTGCCAACTCAGAATTGGTCAATGATTCTTCTGATAAGAGCATAAGAATATGCTCCTGGGTATTGGTCAAAGCCACATTACTGGTACAATGACCAATCAAAATTTCATGCTGATTTTCAGCTTTCAGGATTACTTCATTTAAAAAATGATCAATTTCTGTTGCTAATTGTCTCATGAACTTCTCCTTTCCTAGTTATCTTTTTCCTAAAACAATATAGATCACCACAGATTCTTTACTGGTTAATTATATCATAAACCAAAAAAGAATCAAGAAAAAAGATGAAAACACCTGAGATGTTTTCATCTTCTCGATCTCTTTTTACTTACCTTTATTCAAATGAGGAGGCCACTACCACACTGTCCATTACCAAAAATCATTCATTACAAAGAGCCCAAACTAAGGTTCAGGCTCTTTTACTATTTATTGAAAATCTTTGATGTTACCATCGTAATCCGCCCAATCTTGGCTAAAGAAGCGGTCATTCATTTGGTAACTAGGTGCTGTTGTTGGATTACTCAAAAAAAGGATTTACAACCTTATCAAACGCCAACCAGCCTAACCAACCGATATGAATCGTATCCTTGACAAAGTATGGATCTCCTCCGTTTTTTGAAAAGTCAGCAATATTGGTAAAACCTTGACTTTCCAACTGGTAACGGATCTTTTCAACAGATTGTTGATACATTTCTTCACTCAAGCCTGTATAGTCCATCCATTTTTTATTGACAGGTTGAAAGACAAAGAGTACATTCACCTTAGATTTGGCAAATTGATCGAGCACTAACTGCAAATCATTGTATTCCCTTGACTGGAGGAAGTTGTAATTTTTTTGATACCCTTCCCACTTTTTCAAATCCTTCTTTAGTTGAGTATTATAAAAGTGGTTCTCCATTCCCAAATCATTATTGGTCGTATTTTCTTCTGCATCTTTACGTGCAATATTTTCCAATTCTTCATAAGAAAATTGTTCCGGGAGACTGCTCAAATATTTCTCAACATGATCTTTGTACTTTAATCGACCTCGAATCGAGAATTGACCAAAAAGGGCAGCTTGTCTTTCATTGAACTCAGCAGAGAGAGAGTAACCATCGTTTGATCAAAGTCTGACAACTGTTCATTCCTAGCCAGTTTTTCAACAATCCCCTTCATCGGTACGCTTGGATTCTGCTTCAAGAGTCTATTAGCCGCATACTGAGTGGCCACATCCCCAGATTGATTTTCCAAGAAGGCAGTCAACTGATCATTGTTAAAATAAGTTTGAAAAATAGTCGGGTCATGATCCTCTTTTGTAAACCACTGTGGAGAGATTACAAATACCGCTTGTTTATTTTCAAGTTCAGATGTGATTTGTTGCATCCCAAAATACTGACTAAGAGAAGCGGCTCCTGCCTGCCCCATAAAATAAGGACGGTAGGAGCGGTTATACTTTTCAGCCAACACTCCTGGATGCATGCTATCAAAACGAATCCATTCACTCGAACCCAAAAAGGGAATAAAACGTATATTAGGATCCGTGAAAGCTCTCACTTTTTGACTTCTCTCTTTGAAACTTTCTGCACTTACTGAGGCTGCAGAGTATTTTTCCTCCATTAGATTATGACTTGGACTACTTGGATAGAAACAGATAAGAAGAAAAACCAATAATCCCGCTACAAAGATAGGCCCGAAGATTAACCACAGGCGTTTAAGCATTCTTTAACTCCGTAATTCCTGCTATGATTTATTAGCTGTATTCCAGTCATCACGACCAAATTCTGTAACTGGGACACGAATATCAAAGCGATTTTCGATTTCCACAATCAATTCAACCGTTCCCATACTGTCCAAGACACCTGCATCGAAAAGATCTTCATCCATCATGTCAGAAACATCTTCCATAAATAATTCATCGATAATTTCAATAACTTCTGATTTGATATCCATTTTTAAATTTCCTTCTATTTTTTTAATTCCATTTATTTTTTTAAACCATAAATCATTCAAAAAATCCAGAAAAAGATTAAGAATGAAACCATTACGACATGGAAGGTTATAACCATGCCAAGCAACTGAATCCAACGGTTCTCAGGAAAAGGTGGTTGCCCTGCTTTTTTCCGTTCTTTATTGAGCATTTTTTTCTTTCTGACCCAGGCATCATTCATCACTAAGCCTATCCCATGAAAGAGTCCGTAAGCGATATAAAACCATGTTATCCCATGCCAGAACCCCATAAGTAGCATGTTCAAGACATAGGCAACACTTGAAGTCACATTTCGATTCTTAAAAAGCTTCTTTCTCGTTATCACCATGACCATGCGCATAAAGACAAAATCACGGAACCAGAAGGATAAACTCATGTGTCAACGATTCCAAAACTCTTTCAAATCTCTTGACAAAAAGGGTTTGTTGAAGTTAATCGGACTACGAATTCCCATCAGATTTGAAATAGCTATAGCAAACATAGAGTAACCTGCAAAGTCAAAGAAGAGTTCCAAACCAAATGTGTACATGATGGCCACTACATAATAGTTAAAGACGCCACCTGTTTGTAAAGCTAAATTCTTTAGCGGTGGTAATAAAATCTCGCCTAAAATATGAGCTAGGATAAATTTATACAGAAATCCCCACATGATATACCGAACGGACTCGGCTAGCATATCTAGCAACCCATCGCTCTCTGGTATCGTCTTATAATTCTCATTAAAACGTTTGAAACGATCAATAGGACCACTTGAAAATGTCGGCATAAAGAGAAGAAAACGCAAATACTCCCATATCTTCAAATCCTTAATGACTCCATCTCTAAGTTCGATGATGATTCCCACTGAACGAAAAGTCATATAAGAAATTCCCAAGAATCCAAGCAAAGACTGCGTTCCATTGATAGCCGGCTGCACCTTGACAAAGATAATCGGAAGGAGGGACAGAAAACTAACGAGGTAGAATACCCACTTGCCATCCTTACTTTTTCGATATTGCTTGTAAAAAAGAACCAGTACCATTTGCCAAATTAGATAGATTCCTAAGGCAGCTAATTGATTGGTCTTGCCTCCCGTCAGCATAGTGACTATAAAGAACAGACTAACCAATATTTCATACCAGCCAAAACGTTTTTGGAAAAAAAGACCGATAAAGATTGGCAAGGTAACAGTAATCACGTACAAAAAGTACTGAGGATTCCCATACGGCTCAATATGAGGGAGCTGTTTCAGGAAATCCATCATCTATTGTTTACCTCACTAATCAACCCTTTGATGTCGATTTTCCCATTTGGAGTTAGCGGCAAGCTGTCACGGTAGAGGAATTTCGAAGGCATCATATAAGACATCATAATATCTTCCAAGTCTTCCTTGATCGCTTTGGTAATATCAATCTCGCGCTCAAATTGTTCTTTAACCCCATCTTTTAAGATAACATAGGCCAAGAGATTTTGAACCTTGTGATCTTTATTATAGCGCGGTACCGCAACAGCCGAGTCAATGTACTGAGATTTGTTCAAGTTTTGAGAAACATCTTCTAGCTCAATACGGTAACCGTTAAACTTGATTTGGAAATCCATCCGTCCACCGTAGAGAAGAAGGCCTTCATCCGTCATAGTTCCGACATCTCCCGTATGGTAGGCTGGCAGACCTTCAAATTCGAAGAAAGCTTCTGCTGTTTTCTCAGGATTATTCATATAACCTTTTGAAACAGCCGGCCCAGACACGATGATTTCTCCTTGCTCTCCATTTGGCAATTTGTTTCCTGCCTCATCAATGATGAAGGTTGGAGAATCTTCTTTGGTGTAACCAATTGGTAGACGTTTCAAAGTAGCTAACATCTCATCTGTTACGGCTACAGCCGAAAGAGCTACAGTTGCTTCAGTTGGGCCATAAGCATTGATGATGCGCGCATTTGGGAAACGTTCGCGTAATTTCTGAGCAGTTTTAACAGTCAACTCTTCCCCATCAAAGTAGAAATGGGTAATGCCTGGCATCTTTTCAGCATTGAAATCTTCAGATAACATGGCCATATCTGCAAAAGATGGTGTTGAAGTCCAGATAGCAATCGGAAGAGAAAAAATAGTTGCAAAGAGTTGTTTGAAGTCTTGAGTAATGGCTGATGGGAGAGCAAAAAGCGTTCCTCCAAGAGCCAAGGTTGGTGCCCAGTACATAACAGACAAGTCAAAGGAATAGGGTGGTTGCGCCAACATTTGTGGGCGCTCTGGCGTCGCAAATTCCTTGTCTGTAATCATCCAGTTGGTGAAGCTGAGCAAGTTATCATGTGAAATCTGCACCCCTTTTGGCTTCCCGGTCGTCCCCGAAGTAAAGATGATGTAGTAGTTATCATCCCCTTTGACCGGATGTTGCAAATCATAGGCATGCTGAGCCGCATAAGCTTCACGCACTTGCTCCAAGGACATGATTGGAGCAGCTGGGTTTTCAATTGGAAACTCATTGATGGCGATGATTAAGCTTGGCTCTGCAACTTCAACAATCGCAGACACGCGCTCCAAGGCAGAATGGCTGTCAATTGGGATATAGGCATGGCCAGATTTGGTCAAGGCCACAAAGGTTGCTAACATTTCATATTCTTGGCCACCAAAGACCACAACAGGTGACTTTTCAGGAAGTCCCATTTGGTCAATATGGGCTGCTAAGCTATCTGAATCAGCCTTCAATTGGCCATAGGTATGCTCTTCTCCAAGGACATTGTAAACCGGAAAATTAGGCTGCTTTTGAGCATAATGCTCAATGGTTTCAATCATATCTACTATTGGTTTATTTGACACAATAGGGGTTCTCCTTTAAGTTAAAATTCATTATAGATAAAGCTACCTTGAACCTGACCGAGATAACTAAAAAAGTAAAGTAGGCCCAAGAAAATGATAAAATACAAGGCTGTCCGACCAAGAAAGAGATAGAGTTCATTTCTCTGTTTCATCAAGAAAAACCTTTCATTCCTGTAATTTTCAACTAAAATAAAAATAAATTTCTTACTAACTTATTTTTCTGCTATTATACCACTTTATAAACTATTTTTTCAATTGTTTTCCGTCCATTTCCACTACATTTAAACATCATTAAATTGTTCCATATGATACCTTCTAATGATAGCTTTAATGTTTTCCAGTATAGATTATATTGGGAGCTACAACAAAGTAGGCTCTATACACCTATAGAGGACTTCCCCACTATAAATATTATAGAGCCTTATCTTATGTCTCACTTTATCGGTAGAATTCCCTTTGTCTAGAGATTTTTATAATATGTAATCTTAAAATTCACTATAGATGAAATCTTGAATGTTCGAAAAATCGGTCACAAAACAGTAGATTACGATGCTTAAAATAACTGTGTAGAAAAACAAGGTCCACAATAGTAAACGATGTGTGTCAGTTAGTTTCATTTGCAAATTTGTAAAGTTCTTTTTCAACTTCCATCCATCCTTTCACCCCAACGTGCATCACGTCAAATAAAAAGTAATCTTCATACTCTTTATTTCCATAGTTTAACACCGTAGCACCGTGGTTTTTGGCAATGTTTTCTATTTTTTTGTAAGTTTCTTCACGCATTTCTCGTGAAACACCTGTGTAATCATTCCATTTACCATTTACAGGAAAGATAATGACTTCAACTTCAATTCCTAATTCCTTAGCAACTGTCAAGAAGAGTTCCATATCTGAATACTCTGGTGACTCTATGTAGCTCAAGTCTTTGTTAGAATCTTTCAACGAAGCATAGCGGTCTCTCAAGTAGGTATTGTAGTAGTTATTATCCACAGCATAATCATTGTTATCTGTTTTCTTTTTAACTTCTTCTACAAACTTCTTCGTCATCTCCTCCCAATCATAATCCGGCGTTTTATCTCCTAGTGCGGGATAATCTGATTTGGCATGATTTTCATAGAATTTTCGTTTAAGCTTAAAGGAATAAACGGCATTGTCAAGTTCCAACAGTTTTTTATCAATGATTGTTCCTTTTTCCTTCTATGAAATAACTTTTTATACTTTTTATAGATATCATTTTGTTGTTTGTTCCCTTTGGTAATCTCAATAACGCGATTAATCAGTTTTTCTTTTGTTTCCTTACTGATTTTTTCGTTATCTAGCATGTGAAAAATATGTTCCTGAGAGGCCTTGTTTAAGAAGGCGTCTTGATGAGTCCCATCCTTTTCGAACCATTGAACAGACTCTACGATGGCTACTTTTCGCTTACTCATAGCCCCCTCAATCGAGCTCAAGGTTGTAGCTTGAATGATATTTTGAGAGTAACTGGTTCCTATCTGCATAATGTTAAAATCATTGTAGTTAAAAATTTTATTGGGATGGTAATCTTCATTTATCGTCGCAACTAACTCTGAGGAACCCATTAAAACTAGTGTATTGGGAGTGATATTATTTGTCAGAATATCTCTACTTTTTATACTTTTCATAAGAAGTGCTGTAGCGAATACTATTGTCCTTGACTTTATAATAGTCGTCAATCTTCTTGACATATGTCACATTTAAAAGAGCAAGAGTCGCAATTACGAGCACAAGCGATAGTAAAAATGCTTTTAACTTAATCATCTTGTTTTGTCCAATCTCCTTGTTTTAGCAGATCTCTTTATCTACTTAGAATTGCCATAATTATCTTATAAGGTTCACCTGAAAAGATAAAGAAGCCAACCATAACTAAATTCATGGTCACAAACCAACTTATTAGCTTGTACCAAGTTTTATTTTTATGTTTCTTATAAAAAGTGCTTTTCTTTTGATAAATTTCAAATCCAGACATCAAGATTCCATGGTAAAAACCATAAGCGATGTAACTGACACTAATTCCATGCCAAAATCCCATAACCAACATATTGACCATATAGGCATAGGCTGCATTGTGTAATCTATTCTTAAACCATTTTCTTTCTGATAACCTGCATTAAAACTCTTGAAAATACGAAAATCTCTCAACCATGTTGACAAGGGTGATATGCCATCTAGTCCAGAAATCCTTTGATATCAATACTCAAGAAAGGTTTATTGAAATTCATCGGTGTCTGAATGCCTAAAATATTACTGCTTCCAACAGCCATCAAACTATACCCCGCAAAGTCAAAGAACAGATAGAGAGTATACATGTACATATATTTGATTGAGTAGACAACTGTACCAGTATTACTTAGAGCAAGTAGTATCTGGTAAACATAGGTTGATAAAACAACCTTGTAAAGAAGGCCTAAAACGATGCGATAAATACCATCACCTGCTAACTCTAGGTAGTCTTTTTCTAGGCATGACTTCATTGATCTCTTTTTAGAAATCTTCTGCTACGATCGATTGGACCAGAACTAACTGTAGGGAAAAAAGAGTAGAAACTGCAGATAATCTTTTTACACTGATTTTTCTTTGATTAAACCATCCGATATTTCTAGCATGATCTGAATGGTCTTAAAGGACATGTAGGAAATCCCAATAAAAAGCCAACAAATGTAGCTGGGTATTGCAAAAAACTTTATTGACCACTAAAGGTAAAATGGATAACATAACTAGAGGTTTTAACCGTTTTGAATCCATTCTTTGTGCTATGAAAACTAGGACATATTGGTAGATGATGAAAGCCAATAGATAAACAACCATGGATTTACTCTTACCATAGATGGCTCCTGCAAATAAAAATTGACAGACTTAAAATATAATAATCCTTACGCTTGCCAAAAATAGTTTAAAAACAAAAGCCAATCAGTAAAAACCACAAGTAGTAGAAGGAAAAACTCATTCCCTCAAAATAATTCATACCAGATGGACTCCTTTTTCTTTTTCTCATCTCCTGATTTGTCATTTTAGGATTAGTCCCTATCATATTATCAAGGATAATTAACTTTATTCATTATATCATAATTTAAAAACTATATATCTCTATTATCCAATTTCTAAAATAAAAACAAATGACTCTTACCACTAAAATCCCAATAACGAGACAAAAATTATTTACAAAATAAATAAAATCCAATAGTAAAAATTAACTTGACTCAGATTTTTCCCATCAAGTCTCCTAAATATATTCGTTACCCCTTTCATTTTCTCCTTCAATCGGAACATAATATAAAAATGCCAGAATAATCCCTCAGATCTAGCAAACACACCACTCCCCTCTTTGGGCATTTTTATGCTAAAATAGTAGCTATGGATAAAATTATTAAAACAATATCAGAAAGCGGATCTTTTCGTGCTTATGTACTAGACAGCACTGAAACTGTCCGCACTGCTCAAGAAAAACACCAAACCCAAGCTAGTTCAACCGTAGCGCTTGGCCGTACCCTTATCGCCAGCCAAATTCTCGCTGCCAACGAAAAAGGAAATACCAAACTAACCGTCAAGATTCTTGGAACTAGCTCCCTCGGTGCCATTATCACAGTTGCAGATACCAAGGGTAACGTCAAAGGCTACGTTCAAAACCCTGGAGTTGACATTAAAAAGACTGCAACAGGAGAAGTCCTCGTTGGACCTTTTGTCGGAAACGGTCAATTTCTAGTGATTACAGACTATGGCACTGGAAATCCCTATAATTCCATGACGCCTCTTATCTCTGGAGAAATCGGTGAAGACCTAGCTTTCTATCTTACAGAAAGTCAACAAACCCCTTCAGCTGTGGGGCTTAACGTTCTTTTAGACAAAGACGACAAGGTCGAAGTTGCAGGTGGTTTCTTGCTCCAAGTTTTACCAGGAGCAAAGGAAGAAGAAATTGCTCGTTTTGAAAAACGAATCCAAGAGATGCCAGCCATTTCAACTCTTCTAGAAAGCAACGACCATATCGAAGCCCTTCTCAAAGCAATCTATGGTGACGAGCCATACAAACGTCTGTCCGAAGAAGAAATTCGTTTCCAATGCGACTGCAGCAAAGAACGCTTTATGGATGCTCTCGCTAGCCTCCCAAGCTCAGATTTACAGGAAATGAAGGATGAAGACCACGGGGCAGAAATCACTTGTCAATTCTGCCAAACAACTTATAACTTTGATGAAAACGACCTGGAGGAACTCATTCGTGACAAATCTTAATACACCTTTTATGATTGGGAACGTCAAGATCCCAAACCGGACGGTCCTCGCACCCATGGCAGGTGTGACCAACTCTGCCTTCCGTACCATTGCAAAAGAGCTTGGAGCTGGACTCGTTGTCATGGAAATGGTCTCTGACAAGGGAATCCAATACAACAACGAAAAAACTCTTCACATGCTTCATATCGATGAAGGCGAAAACCCAGTCTCTATCCAACTTTTTGGTAGCGATGAAGACAGCCTAGCACGCGCAGCAGAATTCATCCAAGAAAACACCAAGACCGATATCGTGGATATCAATATGGGCTGTCCAGTTAACAAAATCGTGAAAAACGAAGCTGGGGCTATGTGGCTCAAGGACCCAGATAAGATTTACTCTATCATTAACAAAGTCCAATCTGTCCTTGATATCCCCCTTACTGTCAAAATGCGTACAGGCTGGTCTGACCCATCCCTGGCAGTTGAGAATGCTCTAGCTGCTGAGGCTGCAGGTGTTTCTGCCCTTGCCATGCACGGCCGTACACGTGAGCAAATGTACACAGGTCACGCAGACCTTGAGACTCTTCATAAGGTTGCACAAGCTCTAACCAAGATTCCATTTATCGCTAACGGAGACATCCGTACGGTTCAAGAAGCTAAACAACGCATCGAGGAAGTCGGTGCCGACGCCGTTATGATTGGGCGTGCCGCTATGGGAAATCCTTACCTCTTTAATCAAATCAATCACTACTTTGAAACTGGAGAAATCCTGCCTGATTTGACCTTTGAAGACAAGATGAAAATTGCCTATGAGCACTTAAAACGCTTGATTGATCTCAAGGGAGAAAAGGTTGCGGTCCGTGAATTCCGTGGCCTCGCTCCTCACTATCTCCGTGGAACATCTGGCGCCGCTAAACTCCGTGGAGCTATCTCACAGGTAAGCACACTTGCAGAAATTGAAGCTCTCTTGCAGTTAGAGAAGGTATAAAAGACAACAAAAACCCGTAACTTCAATATCTACGGGTTTCTTATTTTTAGGGGGCAATTTAAAGTACTCAAGCCTATGGCTGAATCAAAGCGACGCTAGATACAGTGCCATCTGCACCTGTTGTAATTTGAATGACTTTTCCGCCACCTACTTCAGCATTGTATTTCCCATCATCAAGGGTATAAGAATAGCTTTGGATAGAGTAGTTTTCTTTCTTACCATCAGCAGACTCTACTGTAAATTGACCTCCTGATGAAACCGTGATAGTTTCACCATTAGCCCCCCTTCCAATTACCAGCTGCAGCTGAGAAATCTCTATCCACCATGGTTAGAACTCCTTTGTAACGTTTGTTGTGCTCTGCTTGCTTGTCTTGAAGTTTTCGATCAGTTGCTGGATCATAAGCTGACTGATTCGGTTTTGCTTGTGTTCCTTGTTGATTGGATGGGGCTTGAGAAGGGGTTTGCTTAGCAGAAGATTCTTGGTTTTGTTTTGTTTCTGGTGCTGGTGTTGCTTGCGATTGGTTGGCAGTAGTCGTTGACTGGTCAGAAGATGATGACTTAGCTTTTTCTGATGAAGCTGAACTTGAGGACTTCTGAGTCTTGTTATCTTTACTTGAAGAACTTGCCTTAGAACTTGACGTAGTTTGTGTTGTTTTATTTGCATTGTCATTCTTAGCTTCTTCTTTTTTATTTCCGCATGCTCCTAAAAGCAAAGTTGAAGCTAGTACAGCAACTGCAACTAATTGAATTGATTGGTTTGTTTTCATGACGTACTCCTGTGTAATCTTTTTGCAATGTTATGAAATGCTTTTGTAATATTATTGTAATATTTGTTTTTGAATCTGTCAACTATTTATCTAAAATTTTTAGTACATTTATTTCCTTATCCTCCTATATCTTTTTATTCGTAAAGAATTTAAAAACAGGAAAATTTTCCTACGAGAATGCTATATTTTAAAGTGTAATCGCTTGCATTTTTCTTGAAGGACTATAATAAAATTGAAATAGGATATTGGAGGTGTAGGCTTATGTTAAACAACTATTACAAGTATCTTCCTTGGGTGATTTTAGGTGCTTTCTCTTCTTATGGGGCAGCTACTCATTACGCTCAAACAACATTTGATTTGTTCTACCTAACTGCCATTTTCATGATTGTCTATGTAGCTTTATTGTATTTACACGAAAACCTATTTAAAAATATAAATACAAAGATTTATTCATTCGAATCATGAGTAATCCAAAGAAAGATAAACATCCTTAAATAATAAGAAAAAGAGGTCGGGAAAAATTCCGACCTCACTTTTTATTTCAATCGATAAATGGTAATGACTTCCTTCTGAGGAATCCGTTTAAAACCAACTTCCTCTAAATGATTACCATATTTTGTTAAGAAACTATCACTCGTACATGATTTTCCTGGACTTAGAGTCTCAATGAGGGCTAAACCATCATCCACAGTGAATTCATCCTCTAGTAAATAAAGGAAACGAGGATTATAGTCGATAGATTCTTGAATCTTCTTGATGGATTCTTGAATAATGGACAAGTGATCAAATGCAAAGTCCTTCTTCTCAAGTTCTTTACCATCCAAGTAACACTTGCCTGTGTGAAAATCAACATCCACAAGAACGACTTCTTTTGCATCGTCTCCTGCCTGGACTAAGTCAAGGGCTCGATTAGGTAGGTAAACCAAATGGGCAATGGTAACTGTCCAGCCTCTGGGATCACGACCAGGAGTAGATACTGTCACTAGCTGCTCAATCTTTTCCAGCGGAAGATCGAGATTGATTTCTTCTTTTACTTCACGCTGACAAGAAAAAGCAGCATCTTCCCCCTTATCCATAAAACCACCAACTAGAGCTAAGCAATTTTGAAAAGGGTGGGCCTTTCGACGAATAAGAAAGAGTTTTATTTTCCCTTCTACAAAGCAATAGGCTACCATATCTACAGTCACGCTTGGCTTTTCATACTGAGGGAGTGCTTGCTTGTGGTACCAGTCTAAAAATTCAGCTTGACTAGCATGAACTTCAAAGTACTCTTTTTCTGTCATCCCTGTTGGAATTGTCTGATTCATCATCTTCTACTTCCTTTCTACTATTGATGGCAATAAAGAGGGCAGATCTACAAAATGATAGATTCATAGTTCTTGTTTTATACAATCTCAAATTTCAATTGACCTGCTTTGACACCAATTTTAAGTGTCTTACCTTCTTTCAGTTCACCTGTAAGAAGGAACTCTGCAAGTTTGTCCTCCACTTCAGTTTGTAGAGTTCTACGAAGTGGACGAGCCCCCATCTCTGGATCATAACCCTTCTGAGCTAGAAGTTTAAGGGCAGATGCTTGGAGTTTCAAGTCAATGCCTTTCTCTGCCAAGCTCGCAATCAATGGTTTGACCATAATCTTAACCACTTCCTGCATATCTTGACTTGACAAGCTATGGAAGACTACCTTCTCATCAATACGGTTGATAAACTCTGGACGATAAGCTTTTTTTCAACTCTTCAAACATACGTTTTTCCATACTCTCTTGATTAAAACGAATATCTCGAGCTCCAAAACCGACTGTCTTATCATCACGAAGGGCTGTTGCACCAAGGTTTGACGTCATGATAATAATGGTGTTTGAAAAGTCAACCTTGCGACCCTTACTGTCCGTCAAGACACCATCATCCAAGACCTGCAAGAGCACATTAAAGATGTCTGGGTGAGCCTTTTCTACCTCGTCAAAAAGCAAGACTGAATATGGTTTGTTGCGAACCTTCTCGGTCAGCTCTCCACCTTCTTCATAGCCTACATAACCTGGAGGAGCTCCGTTGAGACGGCTGGCTGCAAATTTCTCCATGTATTCACTCATGTCAAAGCGGATAAGGGCAGATTCGTCATCAAAGAGGACTTCTGCCAAAGCCTTAGCCAATTCAGTTTTACCAACACCTGTTGGTCCTAGGAACATAAAGGATCCAATTGGACGTTTGTTATTGCGAATACCTGATTGATTTCGGCGAATAGCACGACTGATACTAGATACAGCCTGTTCCTGCCCAATCACACGCTTGTGGAGTTCAGCTTCAAGATTGAGATACTTCTTGGCATCCGTTTGTGTCAATTTTTGAACTGGAATACCTGACAGCGACTCAAGGTTGTCAAAATATCAGACTCTTTTACTAGATCTTTATAGACTGGAACTTCCTGTTCTTTTGCAATGAGCTGAGCTGCTTGTTTCCATTTGCCATCCATCAAGGCCTTGTCCGCTGCTGTTAAACCTGACTCATCTTTTTTAGCGTGCTTTGATTTATTTTGGACAGTTGCTGCCGCTTCATCCAAAAGATCAATCGCTGAGTCTGGCAAGTGACGACTAGTCAAATAGCGATGTGCCATTTTGACAGCTGTTTCGACAGCATCATCTGTAATTTGGACATGGTGGTGTTTCTCATAAGTTGCTTTCAAGCCACGCAAGATAGCCATACTATCAGCCACACTTGGTTCCTCAATCATCACTTTTGCAAAGCGACGAGAAAGGGCTGCGTCTTTTTCGATGTGTTTTTGGTATTCTTCCTGAGTGGTTGCCCCAACAGTTCTCAGAGTTCCACGCGCTAGGGCAGGTTTCAGGATATTGGCCGCATCCAAGGTCGAATCAATACCACTTCCTGATCCCATAATGGTATGAAGCTCATCGATAAAGAGGATAACCTTACCGTCTTCCTCAATATCTTTGATGATATTGTTCATACGTTCTTCAAAGTCTCCACGGAAACGGGTTCCTGCAACCACATTCATCAAATCAAGTTCTAAGACACGCATCTTAGCCATTTCATCAGGCACATTTCCGTTGGCAATTCGCTGTGCAAGGCCAAGTGCCAGAGCTGTTTTACCAACACCTGCATCTCCAACTAGAACTGGATTGTTTTTTGTTTTTCGACTCAAGATTTGGATCATACGAGAGATTTCTTGGTCACGTCCGATGACTGGTTCCAACTTGCCAGAACGAGCTTGCTCTGTGAGGTCATGAGTGTAATCTTCCAAACCACCACTTGGGGTTTGAGGCATACCCATCATATTTGCCATAGAATTTTGCTTATCTGCTACTGATCTGTGGCGCTGACGCAGAGCCTTCAAATCTTCCTTTGTCCAACCAGCACGCGCTTCAAGACTACGACGAAGCCCAGCAATCTTGACTTGATCTTTCTGGTCTTCATAAGAAAATCCTGCTTTTTCCAAAATGCGAGTAGCTAGGGCATTGCCATCATGCAAGATAGCGTAGAGAAGATGCTCTGTTCCCAATGCTTTGGCATGTACCACCGAAGCAACATGTTCCGCCTCCAACATCAAGACGTTCAAACGATAGGAAAATGGGAGTTCCTTGTAATCTTCCTTGTGGTTATAGTTGGCTTCTGTCAACTCTACAGCCACTTCCTCTAAACGATCAATCTCATACGGAAATTCATTTAAAGTTGCTCCAGCAACACTGTAGCTATGATTGGCCATGGCAATCAGCAAATGCCAAGACTCTAGGTAATCTGCATCAAAGCGACTCGCTACCAGAAAGGCGCTATCGATGCATTCTCTCAATGCTTTTGAATATTTCATGTCGTTTTATTTTCCTTTTCTATCTACTTCATGCAACAACTGACGAAGCATATTGGCACGAATATAATTAGCTTCCTCACCTAGAATTCGGTCTGTCCCCATAGCTAATAATAGATTCATCTCTTGGCGGGTCATGAGTTCTTGTTCGACTAAGAGTCTTAAGACATCTTCAAAGATGACTTGGTTCACCTCATCACCCACTGAATACAACAAATCGCGGAGCATATCATGATGGTTAGAGAATTCAATTCGACCAATGCGAATATAGCCTCCACCACCACGTTTACTCTCAACTAGATATCCTCTACTCTCTGTAAAACGAGTCTTAATCACATAGTTGATCTGGCTAGGTACGACTTGAAAGGTATCCGCTAGCTGACTTCGTTGCAATTCGACGATACCAGATTGTTCTAAAATCGCCTTGATATAAGCTTCAATATGGTCCGATGTATTTTTAAATTTCATAGCTTGCTACCTCCTTCTTAAACTTTGACTATCTTTGACTATACTATCATTTACAGCTCTATAAGTCAAATTTTAAAGGCTAAGTCCTTGGAAATACTGACTTTTAAAAATTGCTACCGTTTGCAAACTATTCCTTATTCCAGTTTCTATTCTACACTTATGTTATAATAAAGAAGTTACAGCTAGCTTTCAAATCCTTTGAAAGTATGTTATTTATCATCAAATCTAAGAAATATTTCGTAAGGTCTAGAAAAAAACTTCGGTATCATTAATGGTGTACCGAAGTTTTTTGTAGTGTGAGTTTCTCACTGTTTTTTAGCTATAGTTCCAAACCCAATTCTTCTAATATCTGGCGTTTATAGGCAATTTTTTGAACTTCCTTGTCTTCGGTTTCAGACCAGTCGAGTTTGACTTCAGAAACAATCTGTCCAGGCCTATTTTTTAGGATGTAGATTCGATCACTGAGATTGAGGGCTTCCTCGATACTATGCGTAATGATGAGTGTCGTCAGGCCTAGCTGTTTATGAATATCAAGATACCAGGCATGAAGTTCCATCTTAGTCATCTCATCCAAAGCGCTAAAGGCCTCGTCTAGAAGAAAGAGCTTATGCCCGAAAAGGTAGGTACGAAGTAAGGCCACACGCTGGCGCATCCCACCACTGAGTTCATGAGGGTACTTATCCCTTACAGCCGTCAACTGAAAGGTAGCAAGAATTTCATCTGCTTTGGCAATGGCTTCTGTCTTGTCCACCTTTTGGATCAAGAGGGGCAAAATGATATTGCCAAGGACAGTCTTGTGTTCCAATAGCAGATCCTTTTGGAGCATATAACTCACGCGCCCCTTGGGATTTTCCTCCCCATCCAGCACAATTCTACCTGACTGGACTTCTAAAATGCCTGCAATCAGGTTAAAGAGAGTGGTCTTCCCTACACCACTGGGGCCTAGGATAGAGACCACTTCACCTGAAGTCACTTGTAGGTTAATGTCCTCTAAAATCTTTTCATCATCGTAGGCATAGCTTACGTGTTCTAGTCTAATTTCTGTCATTATTTTACAAATTCGTTAGTAAATCCTTTATCAGTCAAATCTTCCTTGAGGATACCATTTTCTTTATCCCATTTGTAGAAGGCATTCCAGCGGTCAGCATCAAACTGTCCCCATTTTTCCTTGTCGCTAGCATACTCTTTTGATAAGTATTTCTGAGATTCGATGACAAAGTCACGTTTATCCTTTAACTCAGGTGCATTCTTGATCAAGATATCAGCCGCTTCTTCTGGGTGATCCATAGCGTATTGGTAACCTTTTTAATAGCTTGGATGACTTTACGAGCTTCTTCTTTGTTGTCTTTTAGATAGTCGTTGTTTGCGATGATAACTGGTGAGTAGTAGTCAAATTCTTTAACGTAGTCTTTCAAATACATGAAGTTGGCATCCACTCCTTGAGATTTAGCAAGAATACCATCCCAACCGTAGTAAATCCAGGCAGCATCAAAAACGCCATTGGCAATCGGAGTGATCGAGTTTGAGTCGTTGTTTGGTACTTTTTCAATCTTCTCAAAGTCGCCACCTTGAGATTCTACTAAGGTTTTCAGCATAGCAAGCTCAGTTGGGTCATTCCAAGTTCCGTATTTCTTGCCAACCAGGTCTTTTGGACTATTGATATTGTCAGACTTACGAGAGATAATCCCTGATGTATTGTGCTCAACGATCGCTGCAACGGCAGTAATACCTGCTCCTTTTTCCAATTTCTTAGCCATGTAATCTTGGAAATAGATAGCAAATGGCGCCTTACCATTAATCACCAAGTCAGATGAACTTTCTTCTGGTGGCAATTTCAAATCAACATCCACTCCAGCTTCTTTGAAATAACCTTTTTCTTTAGCTACATAAAGCCCTGTATGGTTGGTATTGGGTGTCCAGTCTAGGATAAAGTCAATTTTTTTGAGTTCTGCTTCTTTGTTATCCTTAGAAGCTGTTCCTTGGCCACAAGCCACAAGCACGACAGCTAGAAGAGCTGTTACAACCGTTAAAAACACTTTCCATGTTTTCTTCATTTTTATTTCCTCTTTTCTTTTTCTAAAACTCTCTATTTTAAGTACGTTTCCATTTAATCACATATTTTTCACTGATATCGACTAATCTCATACCCAGAAGGCTAATCAGTGATACCAGAATAATAATCGCGAACATGGTATCATACTGAAACAGTTTTTTGGACTGAATCATGTAAACACCTAGTCCTTCAAAGCCTCCCAACCACTCAGATACCACTGTTGTGATAAAGGCGTAGGGAAACACTGACCCTAAGTCCTGCATAAAAGTAAGGCAGGCTGACAGGGATTTTAAAATGCCACAGGATTTGCCAAGGATTCGCTCGCATCAGACTAAACAAGGTCAGCATATCCTTGTCACAATGCCTAAAACCATCTAAAATACTAACGATGATAGGAAAAGTAGTCGTCAAGATAATCAAAACAATCTTGGGCAAGATTCCATAACCCAACCATAAAACTAAGATAGGGGCTATGGCAATTGTCGGTATAGTCTGGACAACCACCATCATGGGGTAAATCAGGTCATTGAGCCATCCCAAACTATCCATAAGGACGGCCATAATACAGGCTATCAAGACACCCAAGACCAAACCTAGCAAAGCTACTCTCAAGGTTGCCCAGCTATGGTACCAGAGAAATTCTCTGTCACGAACAAAAGACTGGAGAATCTCAAGTGGTGTCGGCAGGATAAACTTTGGTAAGAGTTTTAAGAATCCCGCCACCTGCCAAACGGATAAGACACCCAAAAATCCTAGCAGACTAATATGTCGTCTCATTATACTTTTCAAGTTTCTCATCGATGCTTAAAATCTCTCCTATATTTATTTTCACATTGGCAAAAACATTGTCCGCTCCTTGCCCCGCCACTTCTAGCGCTTCTTTGAGAATGCGCATAAGCTCATCAAACTCCCCCCTCCAAGACCGTTTCAAATGGTGTCACCACCATGGTCACTTCTTGAGCTTGCAGATAGGCAATGACCTTATCAATTACAGCTATGCGGTCAATCCCCTGTGATAGGGGCAGGACTTGTAAAGCAATGCTTGCTTTCATTAAAACCTCCTTCTAAGTTACAGTTTTTCTTTGTAAAAAAGAAAAACCTCTTCCATATATGAAAAAGGTGCAAAATTAGGCTAAGTTTCGTTCCCTACGCTGGCATTACCCAGATCAGGTGCGGTCGAAGTTTAACACTTCCTCTCAGACTGTACACAGACTCCCATATATTATATGGACATATGATAACGAAAAAAATAAATAAGATGTCAAGGAAACTGCTTACAGAAAAGAGAGTGGGACAGAAATCGGTAATTCGTTAGAATTCGATTTCGTCGTCCCATCTCCGCACAGTTGAGTAGGGGCTGTAAAGCTGATGAAATCAGCGTAGTAGAAACCCACTCAACCACTGCGTCTTGCTCGACAATCCAAAAGAAAATTGAGAGGCTAGGACTTTTTGTCCCAACCTCTCCTCTAATCATCTATTCTCAGTTAATTCTTTCAATTAAAAGCATAGGTGCAAATAACTGTGTTACTTCTTTTAATCATCATTTGATACCATGTAAGATTTATGGTATCCGAGAAGATTTCTTGAGATCTTCAAAAAAATATCTTCAAAAATCTTTGGCGAATATCTGCTATTGACTCTGTTTTGTAGAGTAGTACTGCATTTTCATAGTGGTGAACCAAGCTACGATAATCCAAGTTAATAGTACCGACAGCCGCGAATCGATCATCAACAATCATTTGCTTACTATGGATAAAACCAGGTGTGTATTCAAAAATGCGAACACCCGCAGATAAAAGATCTGGATAAGCTCCCCGTGTTACAAGTTGAATGAGTTTTTTATCCGGTATATGGGGCGTGACTATTCTCACATCTACGCCTCGCATCGCCGCATTTTTTATATCCTCTGTTAAATCATAATCGATAATGAGATAAGGCGTTGTGATATAAACAAAATCTTCTGCTTGGTTAATCAGATTCTGATAAACTATTTTCCCTACCTTAGTTTTATAGATTGGCTTAGGTCCACTGCCATATGGGATACAAAGACCACTACCAGGCCGTGTCTGATTTTCCAAATGATACTGATCAAAATCACTGATTTCTCCACGGTTGATGTACCAATTCATGAGAAATAGTCTGGTAAAGGCTTGAGTCGCAGGACCATCTATGCGAATTCCACTATCTTTCCAGTGTCCAAAACGTTCAATCTGATTGATGTATTCATCTGCAAGGTTGATTCCTCCAGTATAGGAAATTTGTCCATCAATAACCAAGATTTTCCGGTGGTCACGGTTATTATAGGCTACTGTCATACGGGGAATTACCTTATTAAATTTATGAGCATCAATCCCTTTAGAACGCAAATAAACAGTATAATCCCCAGGCAAAGTCACCATACAACCGATGTCGTCATAGAGCATCTTGACCTCGACTCCCTGAGCTGCCTTTTCTTCCAGAATTTCGAGCATGCTATCCCACATCAAGCCCTCTTCGACAATGTAGTATTCTAGAAAAATAAATTTTTCTGCTCTTTTAAGATCCTCCAGCATCTGTTGCCACATTTCCTCACCACTTGCGAAATTGCGAATCTGTCTGGTCATAGACTCCTGCATTACTGTCCATATGTAGCAAGGCATTGATAATTCCGTAAGCTGGTTTGTCTGTCTCCTGTAGTTGTAAATGGAGTTGGCGCCCATTATTCTCATGAAATGCAATAGAATTCAATTCCTGGAGTTGTTTCAGTTCTTTTTTTGATAGTCTTCTCTCACCGAACATGAGATAAAGCAGTGGACCAAACACCGGTACAAAAGTCACAATCAACCAAGTCACTTTGCTTTCAGGTGACATGGAACGATTGACAATCGCTATAACAGTTGCTACGCTGATCAAAAATACAAGAGTCACCCAAACAAGCGGAGCAATCTGACTCATGTAAAGAATAATGCCAAAAATAACAAATAATTCTATCAGAATTATCGCAATACTAAAGCCATACTTGGACATCAATAATCGAAATTTTCTTGTCCCCATATCTCCCTCTCAATTTCTAAGTCTACTCCCTAATTCAACGTCTGAAAACGCTTGTCACCTTCTAGTATACTTAGTTTCATAAAACTTAGCAAGCTTTTTCTGTATAGGCCGATAGTTCTACGTTTAAAATTAATTTAAAAAGCAGGCCACTTATAGGTGCCTGCTATTATTTTACAATTTCAAAGCCAACATATTGACCGTCATACCAGCTGCAGTTCCCATCAAGAAGATGGTATCTCCTTCTTTTACATAGCCATGATCGAGTGCATAGGCCAAACCAAAAGGTACCGCAACGGAAACCATATTTCCATAATCCGTAACGAGATTAAGGTACTTGTCTTCATCTACACCCAGTTTTCCCATGACCAGAGGAAGAGCGCGACTAGCTTGGTGGGGAATAATATAGTCTACAGCATCTTTAGAAATACCAGATTTCTCTTGGAATTCTTGGAACATTTCTGGTATGACACGAGCAGAAAGCAAGAGGATTTTCTTGCCTTTCATATCAAACATAAAATTGGTCTTGGTCTCTTCAGAGTACTCTTTTGGTTGATATGAAGTCAAACCTCCACGGATTTCAGTATCGTGAGCTCCCTCCGACCAAGTACGTTGAAGGCTTGCTATCACTCCCTTATCCTTGTTACTTGCTTGGAAAATAAAGGCTGCGGCCCCATCACCAAAGAGTTCATAACTTTCTTTTTGCTTTGGATTGAGACCCAAGCTACCGACTTCACTGGAAACAATCAAAACACGATGATATTCTCCTGCTTCAATCAAATGTGACATCGTTGATAGAGCAGAGATAAAACTTGTACAAGTCGTATTGATATCCATAGCTGGGATAGAGAGCCCTTTTGCCACACGTTCATGGATCAAGCTGCCGTACAAGGAATCGGCTGAACACCAACCGCACTAGCTGACACAAGGCAATCAATGTCTTTCATACTCAAATTTGCATTTTCAAGTGCAGCTTGGATAGCTGCTTCTGCCAAATCTAGTTGCGTTTCTTCATTTTCTACGACACGATAACGCGTTTGGTCTTTAAATTGCACTGTGTTTTTTGGGAGGCAAACTCCATAGCCTGCAATTTCTACATGTCTTTTTACTTCTGTCATAATCTTTTGTCCTTTCATAAACGTTGGATACGCTTGAGCTTACGACTTGTATCCCAGTGATAATCTGAAAATCGAATTTCAGGTGCTTTAAACTCTTTTTGTTGAGCCAGGAGTTTGAACTGCTCTGTAATTGCTGTTTCCAATTGCTCATCCCTTCGACTCAAACAAACCTCCACTAACTCCTCAGAATGTTGTTTAACTTGATAATCTCCAACATTCTCCACAAAGAGAATGCAACGCCTGATAAAGTCTGGATAAATCGTTACCTGACCTCCATCCAGTCCTTCAAAGTAGAAGATATCATCAGAACGCCCTTCAACCTTATCAATCCTTGTATAATAAGACCCACATGAACAAGGTTCAGGATTTTCAACCAAGATATCGTTAAGCTGATAGCGATAAACAGGCTGACTGCTCCGCTTAAAATCAGTAATGACTGGATAAAAACGTCGATCATCCAAGTAGTGCTTTTCCACAAAGATGATATCTTCATTAAGATGCAGATTCCCAGCCGAACAAGTACAAGCTAGAAAACCTTCTGTTGCTTGATAGACTTGGTCAATAACTGGTAGTGCAAAAGCCGCAGAAATCCGTTCTCTGTCACTATCTTCCAAGATTTCAGCCACCGAAACGATTTTTTGTGGGTGAATGACTAACTCCCCAGCTTTTAGACGCTTGCTCAATTCAATCAACATAGAAGCAGGCGCCACCACGATGGTCGGTTGATAATTGTTGAGGCGCTCGATATGCTCATCAGTATTCTTGAAAATATCAAAGTACTCTAAACGAATAAGCGCCGTATTGATGGTCTGATAGAGTTCATTATCCGCTCTGAGGAAAAAAGCTATACGGTGCCCAAAAAGGTGACCTTTGGGCAACATCTTTGCCAAGATAGCCGCCGCCCACATACTTCTCTCTTTTTCAGTTGTGATAAAAAGTCCCCGGTGTCCAGATGTTCCCGAAGACAGCCCAACAGCTATTTCTCCTTTGAGTTCTGTAAAATTCCTGGTCTTTTCACTTTCGATAGCCAAATCCAAGGCCTCGTCTCGATCCACACCTTGAGTATTAAGCTCATTGAAATGCGTCATCATAAATGCTTTATCCATATGGTCAAAGTCGTTAGGTACACCATTTTTAAAATAAGGCGACTCACGTTTGAGAAAGTCCATATAGGCAGCCAACTGCTTTTTCTGATAGTTTTCTAAGGCTTTTCGAGATTTAAAATTATGTAGCCAACGAGTTTGGATAAAGGTTTTAAGAAAGGTTATTTTTTTCATACAAGATCCGCTCAATCCTTTCTACAGGGTCATGGCTAACTAGCACTTCTATTCCATCCTTTAAGACCTCTTCCAAGAGCTCTGTTCCTTTGATATAGTCAGCCTTACTATCTTGCACCAGGGAAGGAATCAGATGCATCTGTTTCGTATAGGGTAAAAGGTCAATTCCCCAACAAAGGTCTGCTGCAATAAAGAGATGATAATCTGGAATAAAGAGACAGGCTTGACCTTTAGCATGCCCATCAATAGAAGCTACGAAGATACTACCATCTCCAAACAAATCATAGGTAGGACGGTAATTAAAGTTGGAGTTTTGCTGATCTGCCTTGATGACTGTCAATCTTTCATCGAAATCACTCGGCAAAAATTCTTTAAAAATTAAATCTTTTAGTTTGGGTTTCTTGTAAACATCATAGACTTCCTGGCTCAGGATAAAGTTTGCATTCGGAAAGAAGCTAGCCCCTCCCAGATGATCTGGATGTAGATGAGATAGCAGGACAAAATTAATTTCTTCTGGTTTAATTCCTTTAGCCTTCAGCAAATGCGAAATCTGATCTTTCTCCGTCATTTGAACTGGCGTCCCCAAACGGTAAAAAGCATAACGAAATTTCGTCTTAATATCATAGTGATAGCCAGTATCATAGAGCAGATAGCCCTTATCCCTATGCTTGATAAGGAACACTCCTGCGGGGAAAGTCATCTTTCTATTCTTGACACCCTTGAATAGCAAACCGGCATAACTCGTACAATATCCCGCTGGGAAATACTCAATGCTTTCGATAATCTTGGACATATTGTTCAATCCCTTCTGAAATACTAATTTTCGGATGATACCCCAATTCCCTCTCAGCCTTACTAATATCAAGAGTCTGACTATAGTGAAGCAGATAATAGGTATATCGAGTTAGAGGGGGCTCCCCTTTAAGGTTCAAGGTCTTGTATATAAATTCTAAACTACTTGCAATTCCTGATAAGAGAGATGCTGGAATTTTTCTATATTTGATTGGATAATCCAGACCTGTCAAACTTTCCTCTAGCAAATCTTTAAAAGCCCTCGGTTCACCATTAGTAATGTTATAAAACTCACCTTTAGCTTCTGGAGCTTCTATGGCCAAACGGATTGCCAGAGCAACATTTTCCACACAAGTCATGTCCATGAGCTGACGCCCATCTCCAATCAAAGGAATTCCTATTTTTTGACTAAGATTGATCACACGTGGCAAAATACTGGTATCCCCAATCCCAAAAAGCCCACGAGGTCTCAGGATGATACTCGGAACATCTGGATAATCTTTAAAGAGTTTCTCCGAAGCTAATTTGCTACGGATATAGTTATTGAGATTATTTTCCTCTGGAGCATCACTTTCTTTGATAGCCAACTGATCCTTAGGAGCAGCATAGATGCTTGGTGAGGATACATAGACTAAACGTTGAATACCTGTTTGGCGACATGCCTCGAGAACATATTTAGTTCCTAAAACATTAGCCTGATAAAAATCTTCCCACGGGCCCCAAACTGTTGACAGGGCTCCCGCATGAACGATCAGATCCATCTCCTTGCAAGCCTCTAGCACATCATCAGCTTTGGTCAAATCACCCTGAAAAAAACTAACCGAAGAATTCTCTAAAGAGCAACCAACCTTACTGTTTCTACCAAAAGCTCGAACCTGATAGCCATGCTCGACTAATTCTTCAACGACATATTTACCCAAGAAACCTGTCGCTCCAGTTACTAAAACTGTTTTCATTTTTCCTTCTCCTTATCTTCTAGCAGACGATGGATTTCTCTCTCTAACATTTCCGTCGGATGATAAGACTGTGCTGCTTGGCGCAAAGTCTCTAATTCTGGCCAATTTTCTTTAGCTAACAGCTCCTCAAAGGCTTGTCCAATGGCCTTGCTACTATCTCTTTTAGCTGAGAAAGCAACACCGGCTTCAACCCCACGAACGGCATAATCAAATTGATCATAATCATGAGGTAATATCAAAGCTGGTTTACCATAAATGATACATTGATAAAAAATCCCAGCTCCCCCGTGATGAATCACGTAATCCATCTGGGAAATGTACTCCTTATAAGGTAGATAAGAAACTACGGAAAGGTTCTCTATGAGATTTTCACATTGGAAGGCCTCTCCACCTACACCACGAGTTACAAAAAAGTGACAATCAGGATGATCTTTTGCAAGTTGCGTAGCTTGATAAATAAGATTTTCTTTTGCCCAAGCTAGTTGTGTCCCACACGTCACCAAAACTTTCTTTCGCTCCATAAAAGGAGACAAATCTAAAGGATAATTCTCTCCTGCTTCAATCGAAGCACCAGAAGGACCAACCCACTTGTAGTGTTTTGGAAATCCCTTTTTTAATTCTACTTCTTTCATACCGATACCAAGAATTGAATATGGAGAATAAATGGTTTCATGACCAAGTTGATTATATAATTTAAAATCATATCTCTTTAAACGATCGCGCAATAAAAAAGATACTATACGTTTCACTAAACGGGTTGCTTTTCTCCCTAGGAATTGGACCGAAGCTTGCCAACCATTCTTGGGACTTCCCAGTCCACCAAAGAAGCAAGGAGGACCATCTGTCGTTTCTAAAACGAATTGTGTAGCCATGGTAGTTATCCAAGGAATTCCAAGTTGATTAGCTATTAAACCTCCAGACAAGGTTATAAAATCAGCAATGACGATATCAGGGCGATTCTTTTGCCACTCTTTCAATAACTGATCAGAAACTAAATTAATTAAATCAATACTAGAAGAAAGTTGTTGATAAGCTGATAATATCCCTAATTGCTGATCATTATTAGCTGCACGTTCAAAATCCTCAATGTGATTTTCTAGTATTGGAACTACATGAAAACCTGCAGACTCAGCAACGTCTTTCTTTTGAGGACCAGTGAATAAGCGAATATCATATCGAGGGATTTATGTAAGTAGTGGTATTAATAAATTCATTGTTGGGTACAAATGTCCCACTTAAAGGAACAACTACAACATCAATTTTGATTCTTTTCATATGTCTAGGATATCAAATTTTTTTAAAAAAAGAACTATCACAAGGATAGTTCTTCTTAAATATTATTAGTTTTTAAATCATAGGAATAGTATTTGATTCCCTAATACATTATTTGAATATTCGGGAGGAATTCGTAATGTAAGAATCTTAAATTTACTATCCCTAAAAAATTTCAAAAGTAGCTTTGCTTAGAACAATTCCTTATAGAAAGCAATGGTTTCTTCCAAAGTTGGCATGAATGGATTACCTGGTGCACAAGCATCAATCAAGGCATTCTTAGAAAGGTATTCAAAGTCAAAGTCTTTTTCTTCGATACCAAGTTCTGTCAATTTCTTAGGAATACCGACAGTTTCAGAAAGTTTTTCAATTTCAGAAATAGCATAAGCAGCACATTCTTCATCTGATTTTCCTTCGATTTGCATACCCAAGGCCTTAGCAACATTACGGAAGGCTACAGGTACACGTTTGGCATTTTCACGCTCAACAACTGGCAAAAGCATGGCACAGCAAACACCATGAGGCAAGTTATAGACTGCACCCAATTGGTGAGCCATTGAGTGAACATAGCCGAGCCCAGCATTGTTAAAGCTCATTCCTCCAAGGAAGATAGCATTAACCATACCTTCACGAGCTTCGATGTCGTGTCCGTTTTCTACTGCACGTGGAAGATATTCTTTGATCAGCTCGATAGCTCCGATAGATAGTTTCTTAGTCACATCATAAGCACCTGGTGTTACCAAAGCTTCAACAGCGTGGGTAAGAGCATCCATACCAGTAGCAGCAGTCAAAGCTTGAGGTTTTGAAACCATCAATTCAGGGTCATTAACAGAGATAAGAGCAAGACTGTTCTTATCAACCATTACCATTTTAACCTTACGTTCTTCATCAGTGATAACGTAGTTGATAGTAATTTCTGCTGATGTACCTGCAGTAGTATTAATAGCTACAACAGGAAGGCCTTTTTGAGCAGACTTATGCAAACCTTCATAATCCTGTGGCTTACCGCCATAGTAGCGATTACAGAAATACAGCTAGCTGCATCCTGTGGAGAGCCACCACCGACAGAGATGATAAAGTCACAGTTATGCTCTTTCAAAGCAGCGACCCCATCCATGACATTTTTACAAGTAGGGTTCGGTTCAACATCACTAAAGATAACGTAAGCAATCCCTTCATCATCTAAAGGTTTTAAAATTTTTGGCAAGATATCACTTGATTCGATATACTTATCTGTCACCAAAAGAGCTTTAGTATAGCCCAACTCCTTAACATAAGGCCCAACTTCATTTACCACACCTTTGCCAATAAGGTTAACTGCTGGAACGTAAAATGTTGCCATATTTTTTCCTCCTTGCGTTTTTCACGCTTTATATTTAGATTAATTATATAATATATCCCTATATTTTCAAGTGTTTGTGATTTTTTTAACAAAACAAATCATAAACGAAGGGAGTGGGGAGTCCCACATCCCATTATTTTTTTACAAAACACCTTTTTTCAGGATAATATTTCCGTAAAGAGCACTTTCTCCAGTTTGAATCACTAAATAAGCTTTTCTCTGCCTGATCGTAAAATTCAAAACGTTCAAACTCTTTGATAGATGCACCTGTATGATACTTGCCTAGTAAGGTTTTATATTCATCCCAAATAACTGGAATAGTTGGATCTCCTGGTACAACCTGCATAAGGCCTGCTTGATAGTCACTGTATGTATCGAGAGGTAGTAGTTGCAAAATAGCATCCAAAATCACAGGAACTCCATGACCATCACAACGAACAACGCGTTGTCCGATCCTGTGAGCTGGGAAATTTGCATCAGCTATTACTAGCTCATCTCCATGTCCCATCTCCATTAGATACTTAACTAGCTCTGGGCTAATAATTTTAGGAATATTCTTTAACATTTACTCCCCCCTTCTCTACTAATGACTTGAAAAACTGTTGACTAGTTTCGACATTATCCAAATCTTCTACTACATAACTTTTCAGTAATTCTGATTGTCGAATGAGATTTTGTGCTTCCTCTCTTGACTGAACAATTCCCAAAGTTAACAATTGAGACAAAACATTCCCCAGAGCACTAGCTTCAATCGGTCCTGTAATGACTGGCTTACGAGCAAAATTGGCAGTCAACTGGCATAAAAGCTCATTTTGAATACCACCGCCCACCATCTGAATACGGGCAATCTCTTTACCTGTTAACTCTTCTAGTTGCTCAACTGTTTGATGATAAGCCAAGGCCAGACTTTCAAGAACTGTCCTAACAACTTCTCCCTTAGTCTCTGGAACAATTTGACCACTCATTCTACAGTAGTCTTTTACTTTTTCTTCCATGTCCCCAGGAGAAGCAAAGATTGTTGCATTTGGATTAATAAAGCTTCGGTTATCCTTAACCTCACGCGCTAATACAACCATTTCTGCAAAGCCTATTTCCTCCCCTTGAAGTTGCCAATCTCTCTGTAACTCTTGGATAATCCACAAACCTGTTGTATTTTTTAAGAGACGAATTCCACCATCAAAACAACCTTCGTTTGTCAAGCCTGCATTTAAAGCTTCCAAACTAGTCAAAACTGTTTGACTCTCCATTCCCACAAGAGACCAAGTCCCACAAGAGATAAATACTGTTGGTTGTTCATCGACATAAGGCACTGCTAATACCGCTGCTGCTGTGTCATGTCCAGCTCCAGCTATGACATCGAAAGGTTCGATTTTCAAGTTTTGAGCAATTCTTGGAGAAAGATTTCTTAATACTGTCCCTCCTTTGCTAACCTAGAAAACCATTTTTCAGGAAGTCCCAAGCGTGCAAACAAACTGCTAGACCAAGTTTGGGTCTGACTATTTAACAAACCACTCGTACTGGCAATGGTATATTCATTTACCAGTACACCTGATAAGAGATAGTTAATTAAGTCAGGCATAAACAGAACATGATCAGCTACCTCTATGAGTTCCGGTTTTTCTTTGATATCAGCGTACAGTTGTAAAATTGTATTATAAGTCGCTGGTTGAACTCCCGTTTCAGTAAACAAAGTCTGCTTGTCTACTAACTTGTAGAATTCATCCTCATAGCGTCCCATCCTGTTGTCACGATAACAATGTGGCTGATAAAGCAGGTCCCCATTTTTATCAAGATAAGCGTAATCTACTCCCCATGTATCGACAGAAATAGATTGGATAGGGATTTGATCACGAGAAGCTTTTTTTATCCCTGTCTTGATTTCATTGAATAAGTGAAGAATATTCCAATACAATCCATCGTTGACAGTTACCGCTTCATTTTTAAAACGATGAACTTCTGACAATTGGAGACGTTCTCCATCATAAATCGCTTGCATGACACGACCAGAACTTGCACCTAAATCAACAGCTAGTATTTTTATCAATGTCATTTAAAGCTCCTTCTCTATTCGAATATAATCGATTTATTGATACAACAATGCTTTGATTTCATCAGAATCAATATTTTTTGCATCGTACCATTTAGATCCTGTATCAACATCTTTTACTTCTTTACCTTGAGCTGATTCAACCGCAAGTTTTACAGCTTGATAACCGATTTGAATTGGATCTTGAGTTACAGAACCAGCAAAGACACCATTACGAATTGCATCTTGTTGAAGAGCACCTGAGTCAAATCCAACTGCAATAATCTTGTCTGCACCAAGTTTTGATTCTTTAAAACTACCATTTGCATTGATAATTGCTTTAGCAGCAAATTCATTTGAACCATAAATTGCGATAGTATCTGCCTTTTCAAGTACTGTAGAAGCTTCTGTTTTACCAGCAGCGTCATCTACTTGAGCAGGAACACGAACTTCAATGATAACTTTAGCATCTGATTCAGCTACATTGTTTTTAAATTTATCATGTCCAACAACAGCTACTTTGACGCCTTTCTTCTCAATCAACTCAACCATCTTATCGATAAATCCTGATGTACGTTGAGTGATTGAAAGAGAGTTAGCTTCTTGAGAAACTACACCAATACGTACAGGAGTATCACCAATTTTCTTTTCGATTAGAGGGAACATATGTTCTGCTGCATTTCCTCCAGCAGCATGGTTATCTGTAGAAGCAGTTGCTTTAATTGCTCCTTCTGGTGCCCCTGGAACCCCTGAGTCAAATCCAATAATTGGAATATTCTTAGATTGTGCTTGTTTAATAGCATCGAGTTCTGCTTCTGTATCTAAGGCTGCCAGAGCGATTGCTTTCGGATTCTTATTGATAGCATTGTTAAGTTGTTCAAGCTGTTCTGCAATAGCAGTTTCATTTTGTGGTCCTACAAAGGTAATCTTAGCACCAAGTTCATCAGCCGCTTTTTCAGCCCCTTTATTAACAGCTTTCCAGAAGTCATGTTGGAAACCTTTAGCGATTACTTCTACCTTGTAATCACCACTAGCTGATCCACCCTTAGTACCATCTGTTGTCTTAGAAGATGAACAAGCTGTCAAAGCAAATGCAGACACAGCTGCTGCGGCAATAATAGCAAACTTAAATGATTTTCTCATGATAGTTGCTCCTTTTTTATTATTTTTATCTAAGATTTGAAGAGTGATTATTCACCCGATAAAGAGAGGAATGCCATTTTTGTATTCCTCTAGCATTGACTATTTCTTTTTATTCCTACGAATCAAAATATCGGAATAAACTGCGACAATTACAACGAAACCTGTGATGAAGAGTTGATAGTGAGGCTGGAGGTCGATATAAGGGAGTCCGATTTTCAATACAGACATGATGAATACCCCAATGATAGTACCTACGACTGAGCCAACTCCTCCAGCAAGAGAAGTTCCCCCCAACTACAACACCTGCAATTGCATCTAATTCCATCCCATTACCTGTACCAGGTAAAATAGTAGAGTAAGTAGCAGCATAGGCAACTGCAGCAAGTCCTGCAAATAAACCACCTATAACATAGGCCATACCTTCCCACTTAACAACGTTAACTCCTGATAAACGAGTCGCCTCTTTATTGGAACCAATCGCAAAGATATAACGTCCCACCTTTGTCTTATTCAAAACTAAAGCTGCAAGGACAGCAAGGACAATCAATACAATCAAACCAGTAGGGAAATTGTCTTGGGTACGGAATAAATCCTTATACCAACCTTCACCTGTCCCACGGAGTGGGAAAGTCACACTCTGAACATTAGAAACAATAGAACTAAGTCCACGAGATATCATCATCGTACCTAGGGTTGCGATAAATGGAGGCAATCCAAATTTAGCAACCATTATTCCATTTAATAGTCCAAAGAGAACTCCTACCACTAGAATGGCCAATAAAGAGAGCCACAGTGGCCAGCCCATTTTTGTATGGAGGACACCACCAATAATAGCTGAACACATCATCACTGTCCCGATTGAAAGGTCGATCCCACCTGTAATAATAACAAATGTAACCCCAATTGCTAAGAAACCAATGTAATACGAAGCATCCAAGATACTAACCGCCGTATCAAACGAACGGAAAGACTCACTAGAAATAGCGAAGAATGCGAAAATTACAATAAGCGCAATCAAGGCAATCAGTTTTTGCAAACCAACTGTTTTTTCTAATTTCATCCATAAAGATTGTTTCTCTTCCATAAGTAAACACCTCTGTTTTCACTTCTAACGGTCTGTAGCTAAAGCTAGTATCCGTTCTTGAGTAGCTTGGCTAATATCCAGCTCACCCGTTTTTCTACCTTCACACATAACGACAATTCGATCACTCATCCGCAAAATTTCAGTCAATTCAGATGAAATCATGATAATAGATTTCCCTTGAGCAACCAAGGCATTCATCAAAGTGTAAATTTCACTTTTGGCACCAACGTCAATTCCTCTTGTTGGTTCATCAAAAATTAAAATATCACTATTTTGTTCGAGCCATTTTGCAATGACGACTTTTTGTTGGTTACCACCTGATAAGTTACGAACTAATTGTTTTGACGATGGTGTCTTCGTTCTTAATTGTTTAACGAATTCATCACTGACTTTTACAATTTCACCGTCATTAATAAGTCCACCTTTAATATACTTATCTAAGTTTGTCATCACTGTATTATCAGCGATTGTCATATCTACAATACAACCAAAACGTTTACGGTCTTCTGAAAGATAACCAATTCCTTCTCTAATTGCGTCTTGTGGCGAATTAATAGTCACTTCTTTACCATTTACAAAAATGGTACCGCTTTCTTTTTTATCTGCACCAAACAGTAACCGTGCCACTTCTGTACGGCCAGCTCCCATTAATCCAGAAAAACCTAAGATTTCACCCTTTCGAAGCTGGAAACTAACATCTTTTACAGATGATCCCGCATTTAAATTCTTCACCTCAAGTACAACTGGAGCATCATCTGCTACAGCTGAAGCCGCTTTAGGATCCTCGTAAATAGTTCGACCAACCATCATTGCAATGATTTCGTCTTTTGTTGTTTCTTTGGTATTTACAGTCCCTACATACTCACCATCACGCATTACCGTTACACGGTCTGTAATACGAGCAATTTCGTCCATGCGGTGAGAGATGTAAATGATACCAACACCTTTAGCACGTAAGTCATCAATAATTACAAAAAGTTCGTTAATTTCAGACTCCGTTAGGGCTGCTGTTGGTTCATCGAAAACAATGACCTTAGCATCCATGGATAAGGCTTTGGCAATTTCAACCATTTGTTGTTTCCCAACCGTTAAATTACCAACTTTTTCAGTAGGATTAATATCCAACTTCAATAGATCAAATAGTTTCTTAGCTTTTTTGATGCTAGCACCATCGTCTATCAACAAATTATGACGGAATTCTTCTCTCCCAATGAAAATATTCTGAGCCACAGTTAAATGATTCATCATATTCAATTCTTGGTGAACGATAACAATCCCATCTTCCATCGCTTCCTTAGGCTTGCTATAGGCAACCTGCTTCCCATTGTAGTGAATCGTTCCTTCATTAGCATCATGAATTCCTGTGAGGACTTTCATTAGCGTGGATTTACCAGCACCATTTTCCCCCATCAGTGCATGAACTTCACCAGCACGTAGATCAAAATCTACTCCTTTTAAGGCTTTTACAGGTCCGAAGCTCTTTACGATACCTTTCATTTCAAGTATAACTGGATGACTCATGTTTTTTCACCTACCTGTTCCAGTTTTTCTATTTTCTTTTTTAATTGTTCAACTTCTTCTATCTGATGTAAGAAAACATCCGCTAACTCAAGCAATAAATGACTGTTCATAAAATGATCTTGGGCATGAATAGCTAATAGACTAACTTCTCCACTCTCACCCCTCGTCTCAGCTTGGATAAGAGAGGTTTGTAAATTATGTGCTTCTATATTTATCTGAGTCGCTAATTCTAGCACCTCTCTAGCACCTGAAAGATCTCCTCCTTGAGCCAATTGAAGGCTTTCCATAACCTTTTGAGTACTTTTACTACTTTTTAAGATTAGCTGCATCAACTCTTGTGTCGACTGTCTTGTTAGTGTTCCCATCAGCTCAACCCATTAAGTCTTCTGCTTGCTGCAAAACAGCTTCACCTTTCATTAACTCAAAATTTTCATCGCTAATAACAGCAACCGGAACACTAAGAGATGCTTTAGCCTTTTCTTCTAAATATGCCAACTGAGGGCTCAAAAGCAAAACATCAATATTTTTTAAATTATTAATTCCTGCAATACCAACAGAGTAAAATGAATAATTTAATTGATCTCGATGAATAACTTCGTTAATACGTTCAACTAACATACTAGTTGTCAAACCACCTACACAGGCTAGAATAATTGTTTTTGTCATAATTTTCTACTCCTTTTAAATTCTTGGAGATAGAAATCCAATTATTAGATTTCTACCTCCAAAATTTTCATCATTTATGTACAGGTCCTAATAATTGACATGCACGGTAGTCAGCTGATTCTAAATCTTCTGTTCCGAATAATGACCAGTTCTTAGGTCTGAAGATATCTTCTTCTGCAACGTTATGCATATTTACTGGAATACGTAACATTGAAGCAAGAGTGATAAGGTCAGCTCCGATATGTCCATAAGTGATTGCACCGTGGTTTGCACCCCAGTTATTCATTACATCATAGACTGACTTGAATGCGCCTTTACCTGTTAAGCGAGGAGCAAACCAAGTTGTTGGCCAACCTGGATCTGTACGGTTATCCAATGTATGGTGTACATCTTCAGGTAATTCAAGCGTGTATCCTTCTGCGATTTGTAATACAGGTCCAACGCCTTTCAATAAGTTCAAGCGAACCATTGTCACAGGCATATTTCCTTTAGATAAGAAGCGAGTTGAGTAACCGCCGCCACGGAAGTATTCGCGGTTAGCTGCTGGGAAGTCTGTATTTGCAAGCATTGCATCTACTTCACTTTGTTCTAATTCCCAGAATGGTTTAATCACTGGTTCACCGTTTCTTGTAGCTTGACCAGTACCGTCTAATGTACAAGAACCAGAGTTGATTAAGTGCAAGAATCCATTTTCAGCATGGCCTTCAAGTTTATGACCTGTTACACGTTCAACAGCTTCTGGACTCCAGTAAGTACGAACATCCGCAAAGATTTGTGGAGTGTTTGTTAATAAGTAGTTGAATAGCATTGATACACCGTTTAACGCATCATTTTCAGTTGCGAAGATGTATGGTCTGCGAATTCCGTTCCAGTCAAATTGAGTGTTTAGGAATGTTTCCATGAAGTCCCCGTTAGGGGAAGTGGTCTGTCCATTGACGTTGACCTTGGAATCCACCAACAAGAGCGTAGTGACCAACTGCTTCTTCTTCGAAGCCTAGTTCAGCAAGTCTTGGGTTACCAACCATTAAGTCACGTCCAATCATGAACATCTTAATCACAAATTCCCATTGTTTATCTTTTTCTTCACGGCTTAACACTAGGTCTTCACGGTTGCGGTCGAATCCTTCTTTAACGTTTTCCTTCACCCATTTAAGTGCACGTTCGAATTCTTCGTGATCGTAAATGCCACGGTCGATACGACGAGTGAATTCAGTCATATCTACTGATTCATTACGCATTCCTAAGTATTCTTGGAAGAAGTCAGGATCTACGATTGAACCACCGATACCCATTGATACACTACCCATTGATAAGTAAGCTGTATCTCTCATTAAACCTGTAGCAAGAGCAGCTCTTGCATAACGTAAGATTTTTCTTTAACGTCTTCAGGAATTTCTGTATCTGATGCTTCTTGTACATCTTTACCGTAAATTCCGAATGCTGGAATTCCTTTTTGAGCATGAGAAGCAAGAACTGCTGCTAAGTAAACAGCCCCTGGTCTTTCAGTTCCGTTGAATCCCCAAATAGCATGTGGAATATCAGGAGACATATCCATTGTTTCACTACCATAGCACCAGCAAGGTGTTACAGTGATTGTTGCACACACGTTTGATTTCTTGAACAATTCGTGAGACGCTGCTGCTTCTGGTACACGACCAATTGTTGATGGTGAAATCACACATTCAACTGGTTGGCCATCAGGATATTTCAAGGTACTAGAAAGCAAGTCCGCAACACTTTTTGCCATATTCATCGTTTGAACTTCAAGCGATTCACGAACCCCTTGACGACGACCATCAATAGTTGGGCGAATTCCAATACGTGGATGTTGAATCATGATATTTCCCTCTTATTCTTCTATTTCTTTAACACTGCCATCTCCATTATATTTACGATAACCGGGATGACGACCAGTTACCTTATAGTTTTCTCTCATAGAGAATAGACGTTCCAAAGTAGGACGTGGAATTTCTTGTTCCTCTATACCTTTAGTTGACAAAAGCATACGTCCATGGAAAGTTGTTTTAGCTACTAACTCCAAAGTCTCCATACGATAATAGGCTGTAATAACATCACTTCCAACAGTTAAAGCACCATGGTTCTCAAGCAACATTACATCATGGTCAGGAAGATAAGGAGTAATTGCATCAGGAACTTCCATAGTAGATGGAACCCCGAAAGGTGTAATCGGAATAGCTCCTACAACAATTGCACTCTCAATCAGAGAATACGTATCAAGAGGGATATGCGCTAAAGCAAAACCAGTTGCAATAGGTGGATGAGCATGGACAACAGCTCTCACATCTTCACGTTCCTCATAACAGCGGATATGCATTTTAATTTCACTTGAAGGACGATAGTCTCCCTCAGCTTCTAAAATCTCACCCTTGAGGTTCAGTTTCACCAATTTCTGGTGTAATAAAACTTTTACTGATACCAGTAGGCGTTGCTATAATAGTATCAGCATCTAAACGAACAGATACATTTCCATCATTAGCAGCTACCCAACCAAGTTGCCACATTTTATGACAAACGTCACAAATCTGTTCACGAATAATTTTTTCATCTTGAGTCATAAACTCACTCCTTTCTTTATCTGTATCATAACACTTTAAGAAAGCGCATACAATAGGTGGATATACTATTGGAAATTTGTAAAGAATAATGGTATAATATATTCAAAAATGTTCAATAATGTTCAAAACATTAACATAAAGGAGAAATAGTATGGTTTCCTTAGAACGTATGGAACGAATTATAGAAATTCTGACACGAAGAAAGATCATTTCAACGATAGAACTAGAGGCACTCATGTATTGTTCGACTTCTACTCTAAGAAGAGACCTAATCGAATTGGAAAAAGAGGGGAAAATTCGTAGAGGCCATGGAGAAGTCCGATTGTTGACTGCCAATAACGTAGAATATATTTATTCTGCTCGTGTCCGAGAGGAAGAAAAAGGCAAACAACACATTGCTGAAATTGCTTCCACTTTTCTCACTGACAACCAATCCATATTTATTGATAGCTCATCAACAGCAGCTATGATCGTTCCTTATCTTGAAAAACTTAAAAATCTCTGCATTATTACAAACGGAATCGAAATTGCAAGAAGACTAAATGAATTTGAGAATATAACACTCTTTCTATCTGGAGGACATATAAATTATGGAACAAATTCATCCTTAGGCGATTTTGCAAGTGAATTTATTAATAACTTTCATACCGATTTAGCCCTCATCAGTTGTAGAGGACTAGATAAATATGGTGCCTACGAAGCTAATCACAAACAAGCGCGCATAAAACAGCAAATGATCAAAAACTCAGACAAGAGTCTCTTACTCGCAGACCACTCTAAGTTTAATACTAGTCATTACTTCAAACTTGCACATTACCATGACTTAGACTGTATTATTACAGATACACCACCAATTGATTCTTTCCAAAAAGAAGTAGAGAAAATATGTGAAATTTTATGGTAAGCTTTGCATTATAGACTTAAAAATAAAAAAATAATTCTTATTAAATGAAAAATTATTCACACATCCTTTTTTTGATTAGTTCAAACACAGACCTCCAATCGGAGGCTTATTTTTATTTCATAAAAAAATCAAAAAAATAGATTTAAAGAAAAATAAAAAAAGACATAAAAATCTAATTGTTCAATACAAGTCTTTCAAATGATAGTTTCGTCGTTTTTTTATTATAGATCTTATGTGACTTTTTTTCTACAACAAAATAGGCTTCATAATATCTATAGAGGATTTACCCACTACAGAAATTATAGAGCTAGAATTATTTTTATTGAAAGGTTATAAAGAATATTTATAATAAACAAAAAAAGAACAACTAGTGTTCTTACTCTTGTAATATCAATCGGGAAGACAGGATTCGAACCTGCGACACCTTGGTCCCAAACCAAGTACTCTACCAAGCTGAGCTACTTCCCGAATTAATTGTTTAATGCACCCTAGAGGAGTCGAACCTCTAACCGCCTGATTCGTAGTCAGGTACTCTATCCAGTTGAGCTAAGGGTGCTCTTCAATATATGCCGAGGACCGGAATCGAACCGGTACGATCGTTACCAATCGCAGGATTTTAAGTCCTGTGCGTCTGCCAGTTCCGCCACCCCGGCCTCTCTAAGCGAACGACGGGATTCGAACCCGCGACCCCCACCTTGGCAAGGTGGTGTTCTACCACTGAACTACGTTCGCATCGACTCTGGTTTATATTAAAAAAATGCCGGCTACATGACTTGAACACGCGACCCTCTGATTACAAATCAGATGCTCTACCAACTGAGCTAAGCCGGCTGATTTCTATTATGCGGGTTAAGGGACTTGAACCCCCACGCCGTTAAGCGCCAGATCCTAAATCTGGTGCGTCTGCCAATTCCGCCAAACCCGCAAATATGACCCGTACTGGGCTCGAACCAGTGACCCATTGATTAAAAGTCAATTGCTCTACCAACTGAGCTAACGAGTCAAATAACTTTCGTTATTACGGTCCCGACGGGAATCGAACCCGCGATCTTCGCCGTGACAGGGCGACGTGATAACCGCTACACTACGGGACCTATGGGAGTTAACGGGATCGAACCGCTGACCCTCTGCTTGTAAGGCAGATGCTCTCCCAGCTGAGCTAAACTCCCTCGAGCTAAGCGACTTCCATATCTCACAGGGGGCAACCCCCAACTACTTCCGGCGTTCTAGGGCTTAACTTCTGTGTTCGGCATGGGTACAGGTGTATCTCCTAGGCTATCGTCACTTAACTCTGAGTAATACCTACTCAAAATTGAATATCTTTCAAATTCCAAGAAAACCTTCGCTTTCGTATTCTCAGTTACTTTGGATAAGTCCTCGAGCTATTAGTATTAGTCCGCTACATGTGTCGCCACACTTCCACTTCTAACCTATCTACCTGATCATCTCTCAGGGCTCTTACTGATATAAAATCATGGGAAATCTCATCTTGAGGTGGGTTTCACACTTAGATGCTTTCAGCGTTTATCCCTTCCCTACATAGCTACCCAGCGATGCCTTTGGCAAGACAACTGGTACACCAGCGGTAAGTCCACTCTGGTCCTCTCGTACTAGGAGCAGATCCTCTCAAATTTCCTACGCCCGCGACGGATAGGGACCGAACTGTCTCACGACGTTCTGAACCCAGCTCGCGTGCCGCTTTAATGGGCGAACAGCCCAACCCTTGGGACCGACTACAGCCCCAGGATGCGACGAGCCGACATCGAGGTGCCAAACCTCCCCGTCGATGTGAACTCTTGGGGGAGATAAGCCTGTTATCCCCAGGGTAGCTTTTATCCGTTGAGCGATGGCCCTTCCATACGGAACCACCGGATCACTAAGCCCTGACTTTTCGTCCCTGCTCGAGTTGTAGCTCTCGCAGTCAAGCTCCCTTATACCTTTACACTCTGCGAATGATTTCCAACCATTCTGAGGGAACCTTTGGGCGCCTCCGTTACCTTTTTAGGAGGCGACCGCCCCAGTCAAACTGCCCGTCAGACACTGTCTCCGATAGGGATCACCTATCCGGGTTAGAGTGGCCATAACACAAGGGTAGTATCCCAACAACGTCTCCTTCGAAACTGGCGTCCCGATCTCATAGACTCCTACCTATCCTGTACATGTGGTACAGACACTCAATATCAAACTGCAGTAAAGCTCCATGGGGTCTTTCCGTCCTGTCGCGGGTAACCTGCATCTTCACAGGTACTAAAATTTCACCGAGTCTCTCGTTGAGACAGTGCCCAAATCATTACGCCTTTCGTGCGGGTCGGAACTTACCCGACAAGGAATTTCGCTACCTTAGGACCGTTATAGTTACGGCCGCCGTTTACTGGGGCTTCAATTCATACCTTCGCTTACGCTAAGCACTCCTCTTAACCTTCCAGCACCGGGCAGGCGTCACCCCCTATACATCATCTTACGATTTAGCAGAGAGCTGTGTTTTTGATAAACAGTTGCTTGGGCCTATTCACTGCGGCTGACGTAAAGTCAGCACCCCTTCTCCCGAAGTTACGGGGTCATTTTGCCGAGTTCCTTAACGAGAGTTCTCTCGCTCACCTGAGGCTACTCGCCTCGACTACCTGTGTCGGTTTGCGGTACGGGTAGAGTATGTTTAAACGCTAGAAGCTTTTCTTGGCAGTGTGACGTCACTAACTTCGCTACTAAACTTCGCTCCCCATCACAGCTCAATGTTACAGATATAAGCATTTGACTCATATCACACCTCACTGCTTAGACAGACACTTCCAATCGTCTGCTTTAGTTAGCCTACTGCGTCCCTCCATCACTACATACTCTAGTACAGGAATATCAACCTGTTGTCCATCGGATACACCTTTCGGTCTCTCCTTAGGTCCCGACTAACCCAGGGCGGACGAGCCTTCCCCTGGAAACCTTAGTCTTACGGTGGACAGGATTCTCACCTGTCTTTCGCTACTCATACCGGCATTCTCACTTCTATGCGTTCCAGCGCTCCTCACGGTACACCTTCTCCACACATAGAACGCTCTCCTACCATACCTATAAAGGTATCCACAGCTTCGGTAAATTGTTTTAGCCCCGGTACATTTTCGGCGCAGGGTCACTCGACTAGTGAGCTATTACGCACTCTTTGAATGAATAGCTGCTTCTAAGCTAACATCCTAGTTGTCTGTGCAACCCCACATCCTTTTTCCACTTAACAATTATTTTGGGACCTTAGCTGGTGGTCTGGGCTGTTTCCCTTTTCGACTACGGATCTTAGCACTCGCAGTCTGACTGCCGACCATAATTCATTGGCATTCGGAGTTTATCTGAGATTGGTAATCCGGGATGGACCCCTCACCCAAACAGTGCTCTACCTCCAAGAATCTTGATGTCGACGCTAGCCCTAAAGCTATTTCGGAGAGAACCAGCTATCTCCAAGTTCGTTTGGAATTTCTCCGCTACCCACAAGTCATCCAAGCACTTTTCAACGTGCCCTGGTTCGGTCCTCCAGTGCGTCTTACCGCACCTTCAACCTGCTCATGGGTAGGTCACATGGTTTCGGGTCTACGACATGATACTAATGCGCCCTATTCAGACTCGGTTTCCCTACGGCTCCGTCTCTTCAACTTAACCTCGCATCATATCGTAACTCGCCGGTTCATTCTACAAAAGGCACGCTCTCACCCATTAACGGGCTCGAACTTGTTGTAGGCACACGGTTTCAGGTTCTATTTCACTCCCCTCCCGGGGTGCTTTTCACCTTTCCCTCACGGTACTGGTTCACTATCGGTCACTAGGGAGTATTTAGGGTTGGGAGATGGTCCTCCCAGATTCCGACGGGATTTCACGTGTCCCGCCGTACTCAGGATACTGCTAGGTACAAAGACTATTTTGAATACGAGGCTCTCACTCTCTTTGGCTGACCTTCCCATGTCATTCTTCTATAATCTTTGAGTCCAAATTGCAGTCCTACAACCCCGAAGAGTAAACTCTTCGGTTTGCCCTCCTGCCGTTTCGCTCGCCGCTACTAAGGCAATCGCTTTTGCTTTCTCTTCCTGCAGCTACTTAGATGTTTCAGTTCACTGCGTCTTCCTCCTCATATCCTTAACAGATATGGGTAACAGGTAGTACCTGTTGGGTTCCCCATTCGAAAATCCCTGGATCATCGCTTACTTACAGCTACCCAAGGCATATCGTCGTTTGTCACGTCCTTCTTCGGCTCCTAGTGCCAAGGCATCCACCGTGCGCCCTTATTAACTTAACCTTATTTTTTTGACCTTTCAGTCATAAACTCTTATTAATACTACAGCGTTTTCGGTTTATTTTCTTGTTACTATTTGATATAGATATTCAATTTTCAATGTGCATTACTTGGTGATCTCTCACCAATGGAGCCTAGCGGGATCGAACCGCTGACCTCCTGCGTGCAAAGCAGGCGCTCTCCCAGCTGAGCTAAGGCCCCACAAGACCTCTCAAGACTAAACAAGACCAATGTGCATTCCTTATCCTTAGAAAGGAGGTGATCCAGCCGCACCTTCCGATACGGCTACCTTGTTACGACTTCACCCCAATCATCTATCCCACCTTAGGCGGCTGGCTCCAAATGGTTACCTCACCGACTTCGGGTGTTACAAACTCTCGTGGTGTGACGGGCGGTGTGTACAAGGCCCGGGAACGTATTCACCGCGGCGTGCTGATCCGCGATTACTAGCGATTCCGACTTCATGTAGGCGAGTTGCAGCCTACAATCCGAACTGAGATTGGCTTTAAGAGATTAGCTTGCCGTCACCGGCTTGCGACTCGTTGTACCAACCATTGTAGCACGTGTGTAGCCCAGGTCATAAGGGGCATGATGATTTGACGTCATCCCCACCTTCCTCCGGTTTATTACCGGCAGTCTCGCTAGAGTGCCCAACTGAATGATGGCAACTAACAATAGGGGTTGCGCTCGTTGCGGGACTTAACCCAACATCTCACGACACGAGCTGACGACAACCATGCACCACCTGTCACCTCTGTCCCGAAGGAAAACTCTATCTCTAGAGCGGTCAGAGGGATGTCAAGACCTGGTAAGGTTCTTCGCGTTGCTTCGAATTAAACCACATGCTCCACCGCTTGTGCGGGCCCCCGTCAATTCCTTTTGAGTTTCAACCTTGCGGTCGTACTCCCCAGGCGGAGTGCTTAATGCGTTAGCTACGGCACTAAACCCCGGAAAGGGTCTAACACCCTAGCACTCATCGTTTACGGCGTGGACTACCAGGGTATCTAATCCTGTTTGCTCCCCACGCTTTCGAGCCTCAGCGTCAGTTACAAGCCAGAGAGCCGCTTTCGCCACCGGTGTTCCTCCATATATCTACGCATTTCACCGCTACACATGGAATTCCACTCTCCCCTCTTGCACTCAAGTTAAACAGTTTCCAAAGCGTACTATGGTTAAGCCACAGCCTTTAACTTCAGACTTATCTAACCGCCTGCGCTCGCTTTACGCCCAATAAATCCGGACAACGCTCGGGACCTACGTATTACCGCGGCTGCTGGCACGTAGTTAGCCGTCCCTTTCTGGTAAGATACCGTCACAGTGTGAACTTTCCACTCTCACACTCGTTCTTCTCTTACAACAGAGCTTTACGATCCGAAAACCTTCTTCACTCACGCGGCGTTGCTCGGTCAGACTTCCGTCCATTGCCGAAGATTCCCTACTGCTGCCTCCCGTAGGAGTCTGGGCCGTGTCTCAGTCCCAGTGTGGCCGATCACCCTCTCAGGTCGGCTATGTATCGTCGCCTTGGTGAGCCGTTACCTCACCAACTAGCTAATACAACGCAGGTCCATCTGGTAGTGATGCAATTGCATCTTTCAAGCACATATCATGCGATATCTACTGTTATGCGGTATTAGCTATCGTTTCCAATAGTTATCCCCCGCTACCAGGCAGGTTACCTACGCGTTACTCACCCGTTCGCAACTCATCCGGAGAAGCAAGCTCCTCCTTCAGCGTTCTACTTGCATGTATTAGGCACGCCGCCAGCGTTCGTCCTGAGCCAGGATCAAACTCTCATTAAAAGTTTGAGTTCTCACTCATTTCTGTCACTGACAGATTTATTGTTTTTTTCATTGTTCAGTACTATAACCTTAAGTTATAGTGCCCTGCACATTGGTTCGTCTTGTTCAGTTTTCAAAGGTCTTTGTCGCGCTTACGACAACTATATTAGTATATCACAGTCACTTTTCTCTGTCAACAGGTTTTTTTAACTTTTTTTAAATCCTATTTCCATCAACCGCGATACACCCATAGTCCGTACGGGATTCGAACCCGTGTTACCGCCGTGAAAAGGCGGTGTCTTAACCCCTTGACCAACGGACCCTGAGCTTTTTAACTCTTTCTATTATACCTGCTTTTACAATCTTGTCAAGAACTTGAGATTATTTTTTTATCTTTTTGGAGAAAAATCTCTTAGTACATGCTTTAGTTCTTTCAACATTGCTTTTCTTCCTTTGAATCGCTCATCAGCTAATAATCGTTCAAATAACTCCAATTTTTCTTTTCCTAATCCTGCTCGATACTTTTTAAGCACTTCTTGTAATGCGTAAGACTCATCTATCAATAGCCCCCCTTCGCCTAATCGATGACTAATCTCGCTTACTTCTTCATAAGCTTGTCGATCCAATCTTCTTTTGTAACTTTCTTGTTTCCTAACTGCATCCAAAATTCGATTTCGAAACTTTGTTTTGAAGTAGGTATAAAATTCCTTATTTTTATTTTCCTTAAAATCAGGGTGATTTTCTAATAATTCATGTAGGCAGATCATTCCCTCTTGATCCCAATCTTCTTTTTCCCATAAATGAAGGTAGTATTCTTTTCTACACTTATGTACAATAGCTTTTACTTCGTGGTAATTCATGTCTAACATAGTTGTTCTCCTTTTCTGCCATTAGTATAGCAGAGGTAGAGACGAATTATGACATTTCTTCTATTTTGTTATTTATCTTGCCTGATTTTTATTTTTTTGAATGTTTGATATTTCGTTGGGATATCTTTTTAGACTTTTTAGGATATAAAAAGAGACAAGAGTTATGCTCTTGTCTTTTAAAAAATTTATTGGAACAAATCTACAATTGTATCCCAGACGGTTTTTGCCTTTTCTTTAATTTTTGCATCTGAAATAGCTTTTTCTGCTTCATCAATAAGGTTCTGTGCTCGACTTTGAATGTCACTTATAGAGTCATTCGGCTGCCCTCCACCATTGTCAGCAGGCTGATTCGGAACATTTTTAGGAGCAATTCCATTTATTTTATAGGCGTTTTCAACTGTAAATGTGCTTCCTGGTGTATAAGGAAGAATTGTTTCTGCCATACTTCTAAAAATATGAGCGGCGCCATTTGATGTCGAACCTGCTAGGTAATGATTTTCATCAGTAGTCGGGAAACCAAGCCAGTGACTAATGACTAAATCAGGCGTATAACCAACAACCCATTGATCACTCGTATATTCTGGGTTAAAAGCAGTTTCTGTCGTTCCAGTTTTTCCAGCCATGACATAACCATCAGGCGATGAACTTATTCCTGTACCATTTGTGAAAGTCCCTAGCATCATGCTAGTCATTTTATCGGCTACTGACTTATCGATTACACGTTTTTGAGAATTTTTATGAGTAGCAATGACTTGTCCACTCGCATTCTCAATTCGTGTAATAAAATGCGCTTCAGGCATCAAACCTTCATTTGCAAATGCTGCATAAGCCTGGGCCATTTGTAGTGGGTTAGTTTCCCACGCCACCACCTAAAGCCACTCCAAGCACACGATCTACATCGCTCATGTTGAGACCAAACTTTTCACCCGCTTCAAAGGCTTTATCGATTCCAAGCTCTTTAACAGCAGCTACTGCAGGTAAATTTAGAGATTTAGCCAAAGCTTGATACATGGGTACTTCTCGTGATGTCTTGATTCCTGCGTAGTTGTCTACTTTATAATCACCATATTGCATGGTATGATTATCCAACTCCTTATTAAGAGACCAGCCTGCCTCAACCGCTGGTGTGTACACTATCAAGGGTTTAATAGTAGACCCTGGACTTCTTTTGGATTGGGTTGCATAGTTAAAATTTCTGAAACCTGTTTTATCATCCCCGGCCACTCGACCAACAACTCCTCGAACTCCACCTGTTTTTGGTTCTAATGCGACACTACCAGACTCTGCATGTGTTCCATCTTCAGCTGTCGGAAAGAGAGAAGTATTTTGGTAGATAACCTGCATATTTGCTTGGTAATTTTGATCTAGCTCCGTATAAATTCGATAACCGTTATTAACGATTTCTTCCTCTGTTAGATTATACTTTTCAATAGCTTCATTGACAACTGCATCAAAATAGGAAGGATAACGGTAGTCTGATATTTTCCCTTCATAACTATCTTTCAACTGAGAAGCCATATTAACACTTGATGCTTCTGCTTCCTTATTTTTATCAAGATAGCCGGCAACCACCATATTTTGCAAGACAGTATCTCTTCGATTAGTTGAATGCTCAATAGAATTCAGAGGATTGTACAATTCTGGGCCTTTAAGCATACCTGCTAAAGTGGCGGCTTCATCAAGAGTTAATTCCGATGCCGAAACACCAAAGTACTTTTTACTAGCATCTTCAACACCCCAAACTCCATTACCGAAGTAGGCATTGTTCAAGTACATGGTTAGAATTTCTTTTTTACTGTATTTTTTGGTTAATTCTAAAGCAAGGAAGAATTCTTTAGCCTTTCTCTGCACAGTTTGGTCTTGTGAAAGATAAGCATTTCGCCAACTGTTGGGTAATTGTAGAACCACCGCCCGAGCGACCAGCTGTTAGGATAGCCAGGAAAAAGCGCCCATAGTTAATCCCACTATTTTTGTAGAAGCTTCTATCTTCTGTCGCAATAACAGCATTTTGCAAATCTTCACTAATATCCGAAAGTTCGACATAGGTCCCTTTTTGACCTGACAGAGCCCCTGCTTCTTTCTCTTCTCGGTCAAAAATCAGAGTACGTGTTTTTAAAGAATTTTGTAAGTCTGTAACATTTGTCGATTTTGCTAGCGCAAATAGATAGACCCCAACAAAAAGGCTGGCACTTAATCCTATAATCAGAAAGATCTTTGTCAGATGATAACGGCGCCAGAATTTTCGGATAGGACCAACTGACCCAGCTTTCTTTCGTCCTGTTCTTGAACGTCGTAAATTACTAGACCCGTTATTTTCATGCTCAACTTCATTAGTCTCTGTTTCTTCAATTTCATTTTCTTCTTTCTTAAATAAGGAAAGAAATTTTTCAAATAATGTATCTAATTTCATGCGTTTATTTTATCATCTTCCCTATAGGAAGACAAGAATTTAGCTAGTTCCCCTGTCCAAATAGACTAATTTTTGTTACAATATCTGTATGAAATTTACCTTTACTATACCTGATTCTTTGCCTGAAATGACAGTCAAACTTTTTCTGGAAGAGCAACTGTTAATCCCTCGAAAAATACGTCATTTTTTGAGAGTTAAAAAACATATCCTTATTAATCAGGAGGAAGTTCATTGGCACCAAACTATCAAAGCAGGAGATGAATGCCAATTAATTTTCGACGAGGAAGATTATCCTACAAAAGAAATTCTCTGGGGAAATCCCAAACTTGTCGAAGAAGTCTATCAAGATCAACATTTAATTATCGTCAATAAACCTGAGGGCATGAAGATACATGGAAATCAGCCAGATGAGATAGCTCTTCTCAATCATGTTAGCGCCTATGTCGGTCAGACCTGCTATGTCGTTCATCGCTTGGATATGGAAACAAGCGGTCTCGTTCTGTTTGCGAAGAATCCATTCATTCTTCCCATTCTTAATCGCTTATTAGAAAAGAAAGAGATTTCTCGAGAATACTGGGCTCTGGTTGATGGAAGATTAGCGGCTAAGGACTTGATCTTCCGAGATAAAATCGGTCGCAATCGTCACGATCGTAGAAAAAGAATTGTGGATCAAAAAAATGGTCAATGCGCCGAAACTCATGTAACTCGGTTAAAACAATTTCAAAACAAAACCAGTCTCGTTCGGTGTAGATTAAAAACAGGACGTACTCATCAGATCCGAGTCCACCTATTTCACCACGGACATCCAATCCTCGGGGACCCTCTCTACAACCCACACTCAAACAACAAGAGACTGATGCTTCACGCATTTAAACTATCCTTTATCCACCCTCTGACTTTAAATAAATTAAGCTTTACCGCACTCTCAGATACATTTGAAAGAGAATTAAAACAAAATGGATGATAAAATCATCCATTTTTATAGATACTAAAAAAAGCAAGACCGATTGGTCTTGCTTTTTTTCGACTCAGAAGTATTTAGCAATTTTTTTGCGAAGTATTCAAGAGTACGTACAAGTTGTGCAGTGTAAGACATTTCGTTGTCGTACCATGATACAACTTTAACCAATTGTTTACCGTCAACGTCAAGAACTTTAGTTTGAGTTGCGTCAAACAATGAACCGTAAGCCATACCTACGATATCTGAAGATACGATTGGATCTTCTGTGTAACCGTATGATTCGTTTGAAGCTGCTTTCATAGCTGCGTTCACTTCGTCAACAGTAACATTCTTTTCAAGAACAGCTACCAATTCAGTAACTGATCCAGTTGGAGTTGGAACGCGTTGTGCAGATCCGTCAAGTTTACCATTCAATTCTGGAATTACAAGACCGATAGCTTTAGCAGCACCAGTTGAGTTAGGAACGATGTTTGCAGCACCAGCGCGAGCACGACGAAGGTCCCCACCACGGTGTGGTCCGTCAAGGATCATTTGGTCACCAGTGTAAGCATGGATAGTAGTCATCAATCCTTCTACAACACCGAAGTTATCTTGAAGAGCTTTAGCCATTGGAGCCAAGCAGTTTGTAGTACATGAAGCACCTGAGATAACTGTTTCAGTACCATCAAGAACGTCGTGGTTAGTGTTAAATACAACTGTTTTAACATCGTTTCCACCAGGAGCAGTGATAACAACTTTCTTAGCTCCACCTTTAAGGTGTTTTTCAGCTGCATCTTTCTTAGCAAAGAAACCAGTTGCTTCAAGAACGATTTCTACACCGTCAGTAGCCCAGTCGATTTGTTCTGGATCACGTTCAGCAGAAACTTTAACGAATTTACCGTTAACTTCGAATCCGCCTTCTTTAACTTCTACAGTACCGTCGAAACGACCTTGAGTTGTGTCATATTTCAACAAGTGTGCAAGCATAACTGGATCTGTAAGGTCGTTGATGCGAGTAACTTCAACACCTTCTACGTTTGGATACGACGGAAAGCAAGACGACCGATACGGCCGAAACCGTTAATACCAACTTTAACTACCATTAGTGATTTCCTCCTTATGAAAATCATGAAAATTTTTATTGTGAAAAAGAGTAACTTGAATCACTACAAATCACCTTTTCAACAAACCTATTATATAACTATTTTTAGTTTTATTGCAAGCGCTGACGTTGATTTTCACTTCAGTTTTCTACTTTCTAGATACACAATTTTATATAGATTCCCTTTGTCAAAAGTCTATCAACATGCATCTTTATAGTTATTTACTAAACTTTTTTGTTAAACTTTTAACCTCTTCTATTTTGAAAAACTATAAAAAGAGACAGGATTACTCCTGCCTCTGACTGATAATCAATTATTTAAGACGTCCTGGTCTTTCTTTGTAACCATAGTAAGCATCTTCGATGATTTCTTGCATATGATCAACCATTGGAAGACGTGGGTTTGCAGGTGAACATTGATCTTCATAAGCAAGGAAGGCCAATTCACGTGAATGTTCTTTCCATTCTTTCTCGTCAACACCTTGTGCTTTGAAGTTCATTTCGATACCTACGCGCTCACCGAGTTCGTAAACAGCTTTAGCATAAGATGCAACTCCTTCTTCTGGAGTAGAAGCTGGAAGTCCAAGCATACGAGCGATATCTTGATATTTCTCATCTGCACGGTAGTAGTTGTACTTAGGCCATGTAGCTGTCTTAGCTGGGCGTGTACCATTGTAACGGATAACGTATGGAAGCAAGATTGCATTTGTACGTCCGTGAACTGTGTGGAATTGTGCACCAATCTTGTGAGCCATTGAGTGAGAAATACCTAGGAAGGCATTCGCAAAGGCCATACCAGCAATAGTTGAAGCGTTATGCATTTTCTCACGTGAGTGGAAGTCTGCATTCTTAACTGAGCTTTCAAGGTTTTCAAATACGAGTTTGATCGCTTGAAGAGCAAGTCCATCAGTGTAGTCGCTAGCCATTTGTGATACGTAAGCTTCAGTTGCGTGAGTCAATACGTCCATACCAGTATCAGCAGCAACAAATCCAGGAACTGTCAATACCAAGGCAGGGTCTACGATTGCCACAGTTGGTGTCAATGAGTAGTCAGCGATTGGGTATTTACGGTTGTTTGCTTTATCAGAGATAACGGCAAATGGAGTTACTTCAGATCCTGTACCAGATGTAGTTGGGATAGCGATGAATTTAGTCTTCTTACCAAGCAATGGGAATTTGAAGGCACGTTTACGGATATCCATGAATTTTTGTACAAGGTCACGGAAGTCCACTTCTGGTTGCTCGTAGAAGAGCCACATTACTTTAGCAGCATCCATTGGTGATCCACCACCAAGAGCGATGATTGTATCTGGTTTGAAGGAACGCATAATCTCAGTACCACGTTCAACTGTAGTGATATCTGGATCTGGTTCTACATCTGCAAAGATTTGGTAAACAACCTTATTGCGACGAAGGTCAAGTTGTTCGATGATACGATCAAGGAAGCCAAGCTCTACCATAGCGTGGTCAGTAACGATCATGACACGCTCAACGTCACGACATTTTTGAAGGTATTGAATTGAATCACGTTCAAAGTATGTTTTTGAAGGAAGTTTCATCCATTGCATGTTATTTCTCCGTCTTCCGACTTTTTTGATATTCAAGAGGTTAATGGCGCTAACGTTATCCCCAACTGAGTTACGTCCGTAAGAACCACATCCGAGTGTCAATGATGGCAAGAAGGCATTATAAACATCCCCGATACCACCGAAAGTAGAAGGTGAGTTACAGATAACACGAATAGCTTTAACAGCTTTACCAAATTCTTTAGTCAGTTCTTCATCAGCAGTATGGATGGCAGCTGAGTGTCCAAGACCGTTAAATTCAACCATTTGACGAGCTTTTGCAATACCGTCTTCGCGGCTTTCAGATTTCAAAACTGCGATAACTGGTGACAATTTTTCACGAGTCAATGGCTCGTTTTCACCAACTTCTTTACATTCTGCAGCAAGAATGTTTGTTCCTTCTGGAACAGTAAATCCTGCTTGTTCTGCGATCCAAGTTGCTGGTTTCACCAACGATGTCAGCGTTCAATTTTGCACCAGCACAGTTTTTGCTGTTTGCTTTCACGCCGAAGCAGAATTCTTCAAGAAGAGCTTTTTCTTTTTTGTTTACAAAGTAAGTGTGGTAAGATTTGAACTCTGCTACAAATTCATCATAAATTTCTTTATCAATAATAACCGCTTGTTCAGATGCACAGACCATACCATTATCAAATGATTTAGACATTACGATATCGTGAGCAGCTTGGCGAATATTAGCTGATTTTTCAACATAAGCTGGAACGTTTCCGGCACCTACCCCAAGAGCTGGTTTTCCACATGAGTATGCAGCTTTAACCATGGCATTCCCACCTGTTGCAAGGATTGTTGCAATACCTTCGTGGTTCATCAATGCGCTAGTTGCTTCCATAGATGGTTCAGTAATCCACTGTACACAGTTTTCAGGAGCTCCTGCTTTAATCGCTGCATCACGCACGATTTGAGCAGCGTGAGCTGATGATTCTTGAGCTGATGGGTGGAATGCAAAGACAATAGGATTACGAGTCTTCAATGAAATCAAAGCTTTAAAGATTGCTGTTGAAGTTGGGTTTAGTTGTTGGAGTGATACCACAAACAACACCAACCGGTTCAGCGATAAGAGTCAATCCTGTCACATCGTCTTCTTCAATAACACCAACTGTTTTAGTGTGGCGCATGTTGTTTACTACGTGCTCACAGGCAAACAAGTTCTTAGTCGCTTTATCTTCAAATACTCCACGTCCTGTTTCTTCAAAGGCATGTAAAGCCAATTCTCCGTGGGCATCAAGTGCTGCAACTGAAGCTTTTGCTACGATATAATCGACTTGATCTTGGTCAAGTTTACGCATTTCTTCAAGAGCAACCAAAGCTTTTTGCACCAAACCATCGACATGCTTTTCAGCAGCGAGTTTCTTTTCCTCTGGTGTTACAGTTTTTTTATCAGCCATATTTTCCTCCATAGCTTTCAAGGATTGTAAGTCCTTTGTTAAATTTTTCACAATCTTATTATAACTCTTTTTTCAAGATTTGTAAACAGTTTCATAGAAATTTCACAAACTTTTTTTATTCGCTTGTGAAAATAATTTTGCACAGCCCTACCCATACGCTTTTTAGCTTATACTTTGTGAATAATCTCGTAAAACTTTTATTTTTCACAAACTTCATTGTAAAAAGGTATTGAAAGGCGTCTTAATTTCCATGTAAGCGCTTTTCTATAGGTGCGGTATATAACCCCCTCTAAGAGGAGGTTATTGTGCTTGTTGGAAGAGCCCTTGTTTAAAGTCACCTTCATAGACAACTTCTTGCTCTGTAGTCAGTTTTCCTTTTCCTTCAGCTTGGCCATTAACAAAGTCACCTTCATAAACCCAGCCTTCTTTAGCTTGGTAGGTTCCCTTTACCGTTAAATGCTCCATTTTTAAATTCACCAGTATAAGTGTCGCCATTTGAGAAGGTCATTGTGCCTTTGCCATTCATCTTTCCACGAACAATACTTCCATCATATACAAGTGAATCGCCATCCAGTTTTAAAACTCCTTGCTTAGGCATATTCCCTACAAATACAAATATAGCACAAAGAGCTATGACTACTACTGTTGCAATTTCCAAACGAGGACGCGTTATATAGACACTGTACTTATCATAGAATTTCTTTAAATTATCCATTTTTTGCCTCATTTTCTAAACGTGTTAGCCAAGCTTGGCAACCAGTTAAAACTCGATCGTAAGTTTCATCAAAATCACCTGTATACCATGGATCAGGAACACCCTCAGAAGCAAATGCCTCTAGCTTGTGTTGTTGGTCTTGAGGACACATCCGAGTCAAATCTAGAAGATTGGACTCGTCCATTCCAATGACATAATCAAAATATTCAAAATCATCCTTAGAAATTTGCTGTGATGTTTTTGATGAATCGTAAGGAATCTCGTGAGCTTTAAAAATTTTCTGAGTTCCTTTGTGAATTGGATTTCCATGTTCCCAAGAAGAAGTTGCTCTACTTTCAATCTCATAATCATCGGTTAAAGACTTCATAACAAATTCTGCCATAGGACTACGGCAAATATTACCAAGACATACAAAAAAACAACTTTCTTCATTATTGTTCCCTCATCTTCATAGAAAAAAAGGGTATGAGATCCACCCGTTTTATTCTTCAATCGCGCTTTCACCATCAACAACTGCACCTTCAGGTGTGACAGCTTCTTTAACTGGCAAAACTGTTCTAATTGCACCTCAAATTCGAAAGTCAAGTATACTCCGTCTACATCAAGTACAATCGTTTTGTTTTCAGTATCAACTTCGTCGACTGTACCGTAGAGACCACCGATAGTGATTACTTCATAGCCTTTTTGAAGTTTATTGAGACTCTCCATGCGTTTTTTTCAGCTTGTTTCTTTTTGAGAACGTTGCATGAAAGAACATCAAGGCAAACATCCATACAAGCATAATCACAGAATGTTAAATTTGCATTCATTGTATTTTTCTCCTTTGTAATTCAGATAAAAACTACTATATCAAATTTCACTATGTTTTTACAAGATTGCACCTTGAGTTTTTAGTTCAATAAAAAACCAGAGCAAAGCTCTGATTTTTCTTATTTCAAGTTGTTTACAAGTTCTACTAAGTTTTCAACTGTAAATCCATACTCTGCTAACACTTTTGGAGCTGGGGCAGATGCTCCAAAGGTATCAATACCGAGAACTGCTCCATCAAGACCAACGTATTTGTACCAGTTTTGAGTTGCTCCCATTTCAACTGCTACACGACGACGAACTGCATTTGGTAAGATTTCTTCTTTGTATGCGGCATCTTGTGCATCAAAGACATCCGTAGATGGCATGCTGACTACGCGAACTTTTCCACCTTGACTTGCTAATTCCTTCGCAGCTGTAACAGCTAGGTTCACTTCTGAACCTGTTGCAATCAAAATCGTATCAAAGTCTGTAGCATTTTCATAGACAACATAAGCACCTTTCGCAACCTTATTAAAGTCAGTTCCTTCCTCAACAGTCAAGTTTTGACGAGTCAAGACAAGGGCAGTTGGTGTTTTCTCACTCTTCACTGCAAGGTACCAAGCTGCTTGAGTTTCACGCGCATCTGCTGGACGGAAAACATTAAGGTTTGGAATCGCACGAAGTCCTGCCAAGTGCTCAATTGGTTCGTGAGTTGGTCCATCTTCACCAACTGCGATTGAATCGTGAGTAAAGACATAGGTTACAGGAAGACCTTGTAGAGCTGACAAACGAACTGCTGCTTTAAGGTAGTCTGAGAATACGAAGAAAGTTCCACCGTAAACTCGAAGTCCACCGTGAAGAGCCATTCCGTTTAAAACTGTACCCATTGCAAATTCACGAACACCAAATTGGATGTTACGGTTCAAGCGATTTGCATCGTCCTGAAGTCCGTCCGTTTTGATGTAAGTCATATTTGAATGAGCAAGGTCAGCTGATCCACCAAGGAAGGTTGGCAATTTAGCAGCCACTACATTTAAAGCATCCTGACTTGAGTTACGAGTTGCTTGAGAGAAGCCATTTTCTAAAGCTGGGAAGTCTTCTGGAGTCAATTCAACTGGATCGCGTCCGTCGATGATTGCTTCCACTTCTGCAGCAAGCTCTGGGTAAGCTTCTTTATAATCTGCAACTAGTTTTGCCCATGCTTCATATGCTGATGCACCTCGGTCCGCAACATTTTCTTTAAAATCAGCATAAACTTCTGCTGGGATTTCAAATGGTTCGTAGTCCCAACCAAGGGCTTGACGAGTTGCAGCAGTTTCGTCTGCACCAAGAGGAGCACCGTGTACGGCATTAGTTCCTTGTTTGTTTGGGGAACCATAACCAATAACAGTTTTTACTTCAATCAAAGATGGTTTCCCTGAAGCCTTAGCTTCTTCAATAGCAGCTTGAATAGCTTCTAAGTCTGTCCCATCTTCAACCAAGGCTGTATGCCAACCGTAAGCATTGTAACGATCGCGAACACTCTCTGTGAATGAATCTTTTGTCTCACCGTCCAAGTTGATATCATTTGAATCATAGAGAACAACCAATTTGTCAAGTTTCTGCAAACCTGCATAAGAAGCAGCTTCACTTGATACACCTTCCATCAAGTCACCATCTCCACAGATAACATATGTGTAGTGATCAAAGATATTGTAGCCTTCACGATTATATTTGGCTGCAAGGAAACGTTCTGCTTGTGCAAAAACCTGTCGCAGTCGCAATCCCTTGTCCTAG
>BNJU01005398.1_pt1 | contig 191587 bp, 245 predicted proteins | sample 8539281 | NCBI WGS metagenome assembly BNJU01 (sample SAMD00202456, study PRJDB9452) | human saliva metagenome | isolation source: human saliva | place: Japan | reverse complement strand
GGAACAACGTGTTGAAGCTGTCCTTCTAACAACATCAAAAAATACTGAATCAAACCATTAGTCCTGTTGAACGAGATTATTTACGGGAAATAAGAGTCTTACATATGTAAAAAAAGGTGGTAAATAGTTTTACTTGTGAACGAGGTGTCGTCTGCCATCTGAATGGTCTTATTATTCCCGAGCATTTTTATATTGCACGAACTTTGAAGAGATTCTTCTATTTTCCACGTGATCCATGCGAAGGAACTTAAACCGCAACAACAATTTTTAGCAGCCACTTTTACACCCTTCAGATTTAATGCCATCGTCCGTCAGTGAATTGCATACTTAAGTTGATTGTGCTGTGGCTTGAGTATGTATTTCTGAGAAAGCTTTCCGACATCTACATCACTGTCATCATAGCGTATATGCCTGTGATTGGGGCACGTATCCAAAGTATTTTTCGCAACAGTATAGACCGGGCGTCTTTTAGCGGTATTGTCACGGCTGGATACGGCACATATCAAGATATATGATGTGGTATCGGCGAATCGTGCTATTAGGCTATTCGTTCGTAACACTGTTGAATATTAACATTATCGTTACTGCCAGAGCTTTTCATGCTTCAACGGTATACAAAAGAACGTCTGAGTAGACTGCGAAGTAAAGCTTTCACATATATGAGTTGACGAATGCAAAACGGCTTCCATGAGAGAGCCGTGTATATGATGAATTGTAAAATATATTGCGGCAACAAAAAGACTCATATTGAGATCTCGTGTAAATGTAACACCACAAATACATGACACGGAGGTCTCTAATATGAGTTATATACATCTACCATAGAAAAACGAAAGTCAACAGGAAGTTTTACGAAAAGAAGTGGATACTCTGCTCGTAGAATCGCCAGTTTAATCGGCTATGTTCGGCTCAGCCCTAGACTGTAAGCAAGGATTTCAAATCGCGTTGAAGGGTGAATATTCTGGTGATTAAAGCACAACAGCCAGCAATTAGCAAGTCTCGCTAACAAAGCGTAGACCAACAAAGTTAACACCCCACTGAAGCGGTTTTAATTGAATCCAGTGTTACAACATCCTGGTTCTGAAAGAACAGTTGGTTCCTGAATTAGTTGGTGTCAAGCTTTTAAAACAATATATACCATCCATCGTGTCTTGTTGCTACCAGAGAAAGACGCCGGAAAGCGCAAAAGCCTGGTACTCAAGAAAGCGTGGACGGTCTCAATGAAAAGACCATTAGCGACCGATTCCCAGATAGTAGAAACCGTAGAGATCTCTTGGTCATTGAACTCAGACACAATGAGTCTCCAGAGAAAGTCAGTAGCAAGGTGTGTTGAAGCTGCATTTGTTGAACGTAAAACCTCAGACTCTATATAGCAATAAAGATGGATGACGATCTAAGTGATTCTATGTTTCACTATTAGTTCCTCTATACAATAATAAGTAAATTACTTAAAACCTTACTGTGACCGTGGTAGAAATGTGCTTTGAACAGGTTGAAACGAGTTTGGGATACTGTATTTATGCTGATGCAGCATGAGCAACGTGGCTCTAATGAAAAATAGTAAATGTTTACTTGAGAGTTTTTTCCAAGAAACCGATTTAGCTAAAGTAACACTCAGATAAACTAACAGAAGCACTAGTGCTGATTAATAATCGACTCCAGAAATGCCTTGGCTTAAACACCATTTGACATGTTTAAACATGAGATTAAAAATTGATTTAATTTTGTCGCATTACTATTGCAATTCATAGAAAAGTGTTATCTACAGATAACCAATCAATAGGTAATATTCTGTTATAGTATTACACTTCCAGCCAAATCAATAATATTTTTGCAGCACACAGCCAGGAGCAACACAGGAACCTGCGCCTTCTGCTTTAATGTCTTTGGCGATGTTGTTGCAGAGGTTAGCTGCGCTTTCTGCTACGAGGATTTGTGTAGCAAGTTCCAGACCACTGCAAAAGCCGAGTATTGTTTCGTCATAAGTGCAGTGTATTTGTTCTGCTACAGCGGATACGAAGTTGTTTTGTAAGTTCTTCTTGTTTGAGGTGTACCTTCTGCGTGTAATCCAAAGATTGAGCAGAATTTCCTTTTACCGCTGCATTGCTTGTGGTAAAAGCATCTAACAAGCTGGCACTGAGTTGTGTTAATCGTGTGTGTGTCATGGTAATCTCCTCCATATAACTAGACTAACTAGGAGTTTTCGAAAGATAGCACCCACGCTATCATATGAGCACCTGTTCACGTGTTGAGTTCATTATAACACACCCACAATAATTTTTGGGCATAGTAGAATCAGTTTGCGACAGATACTATCAAAAGGATAGATTTATGATGATAGCTGTTTCCAAATTTTAATGATATAATTTAGTTAATAAATGTAGTTTGTTTGGTGGGATTGTATCATGAAAAAGTATGTGCGTTAGCTACGCTAGCTTTCATAGGTTCTATTAATGTTGTTTCCGCAGATGACTTGATGCGGCTTCGTCTCAATGGTAATTCGATTTATGACCAGCCTTATGGTGACCTAAATGAGTTTCCTTGTCCAGATGGACTTGGTAGTTGCAGTATGAGTGATAGCGATTATAGAAGCACTCGTAAAGGTCAATCGTTAGAGGTATTTGATACTGTATATGCGGCTAAGCAGCATTTGAACTTTAACCCTCAGTTGCCAGGTGGAGTAGAGGGACTCCGCACTGTACATGTATCCATTGTAGATCACGATGTACTACAAGTCGTGTATGCCTATCATGAGCTTTTAAAAGGAAAATACTTTGACCGTGTAGATGATATGCCAAAGTATATTAAATATCGCGTAGCGACTTTATCTGGTAATATCGCAGGTGATTATAAGGATTACTTTACCCTCAGAAAACAGAGGTTGTAAATGATATAATTGTTACCTATCGAATGGTGGATGATTTTGTCTATCTAGCCTCTTGGGAACATGGGGGGCAGAACCATGTGTTTTTATTTAATGAGCCAGTTTCTGTTGAGCGGGCTAGAGAAATGATTAACAGTGTAGGTACTAATTGAGTTTATTACTGTACTATCTTTTTAAGCTTGATTAGCTTATAATATACATATAAAGAGAGCCCATTAACGTGATTAGGGCGTTAGGCTCATCTAAAACTGAACAAAATTATGATGACGCCTAACGTGTTAGAGGACTGCACTCCTCTATACGTTAGGCGTTTATCGTTGTACTACTTAACTAGTGCAATGATAGTGACTACTGATAACAGAACTATGATAATTACATAGGTAACTTCATGATTTGTCATAGTATCACCTCCTCGCGGAGATGAACCTAACTCACGTCAACGGACTCTCTTCGTAATAAGTATAGCAAAATACTTTTTACACAAATAGCGATATACAGTCCTCTTTGTTGTGGTTGATATTAAAAATAATGGAGCTTTTATGAACGCAGATAATTACAAGATTTCAACGTTGCCATATATAGAAAAATGCTAGCAATGAGATAATGGAAAAAGTACAATATAAAAAGCACAATATGAAACGGAACCACCTCATGGAGATGCTATATATTCTATTTCTATAAAGGGAAAAGTATTACCGTTTTTGGATTTATGGTAGGACGTTACTTTCATAGGTAATAGTATGGTTATGGTCGAGTCTGTAAGATGCAAAACCTGGGATCCCATTGAAACCATTATTATTGATTTAGAGAATGAAGTGTATGCTAGTTTAAAGGAATGGTATACAGATATTTCATTTGTTAATAATCGAATAGAGTTTTCCAATCAAGTGGTAAAAATGGATAAACGAATTTTAAATAATTTTGAGAATTTAGAGTGGATAAGCTTTTAAGAGTGATTGCGTAGAGGATTTATTGACTACACTATAGTGAAGTGTTATTCTATATATGACAAGGGATGTCAATATGTGACATAGTCTCATATGAACGAAAAAATAGCAGGGTGGCAGCCCTGCTATTTTTATTGTGCTAGTTACTAACGAGAATGGGGTTATAGGACAAAACGTGTTGGTTTTATAGGCGATGGAGCCAGTAAATTACTGGCTCCATCGCTATTTTAAGTTCTTTTGATAAACTTAGAGGGTGGACAAAATGTGTTGGTAAAAAGTCCCAAAATCCTTGATTTTACTGGCTTCAATAAGGTTATATCTTCTTAGAAAATCGTGTTCTAAGTGGAGGGAATAATCATGCTGGTAAGATGTATAAATTGTGGATTTTCTTGTCAAAAATATGGGAAAACTAAAGCTGGATCACAACGATGGCATTGTAAGCAGTGTAACATCACCTTTACACAAACTATTGATAATACTACTAAATGTTTTCATCGATTTCTAAATTGGTTATTTAGTAAAGAAACATAACAGGACATGCCTGGGCAGGGCCGTACATTTCGTAGACAGATAGCTGATTTCTGGCAAATATGGCCTATGCCGCCCAAAATTGAAACCTCGAGAGATGTGGTATTCGTTGATGGTATTTACTTAGCTAAAAAAGCTTGTATTTTGATCTGTTATGATGGTGAATATGTATTAGGGTGGTATTTATGTAGGTCAGAACAGTCTCGCTCATGGCAAGCTCTTATGCAGCGAATAGCGACCCCCATTGTGGTCGTTTCTGATGGTGGACCTGGTCTTAGAAAAGCATTAAAAAAAGTTTGGCGTACCGCCAAGCTTCAACGTTGTATTGTTCATGCCGTATGGCAAGTACATCGTTACACTACTAGGCGGCCTAAGACATTAGCAGGCATTATGTTAAAAGATTTAGCAAGCGATTTATATAACGTAAAAACACAGGAAGATGCAAAAATATGGATTCAACGATTATTTAATTGGAGGGTGACTTTTAAAGAGTTTCTAAGTGAAATGACACGTGATAGTAATGATAATTTAAGAGCTACGCATGAACGATTACTAAAAGCCTATAACTCTCTAGTGGTATTAATTAATACAGAGACAATGTTTCGATATTTAGATGAAACATTGGTGTTGGATAAAGAATGTCCGAGGACTAATAACCCTATTGAAGGCGGAGTAAACGCACAACTCAGACGTTTATTGCGTTACCATCGAGGAATGTCTGTAGAAAAACGTATAAAAGCGGTCTTTTGGTGGTGTTATTTACACTCACCAAGACCGCTTTCTGCAAAAGAAATACTTAAGGTAATGCCAACTGATGCAAGTATTTCTAAAATATATAGTTCTATGAATGAAAGAGCCCAACTTCAAGGCATAATTCCAACTTGGGGGGATGCCATTTCTTGGGGTGATTTGCATAACTATGACAAATTATCTTTCAATGATTGGGATTAAAGTACCAACACGTTTTGTCCTATAACCCTTTTATCGTCTAGTTGCCAACCCATTTTCAGATGAGATATTAATAGGTCGAGGTATTACCTCTAGAATTAATATATTCCCTCGTGCTATATTACATATGAGTAGTATTTTTACGTTCATATGTATAAGGAGATACTCTATGTTTAACTTTTATAGTGAGTTATTATTACGTTTACAGAAACAATTTGTATCCGAACATGAATCTGATTTCAAATCTATTGAGGATTTGTTAGAAGCATTTATGACTCAATATAATCGTGGTGATTTTAATAATACGATAGAAATGAAATTACGTGATTTATATGAGGTCTGCAGAAGAGGCTGATACGAATGAGAAATCAAGGAAGTTATACAATGAAAATCCTTGCATTATGTCCTGATGAAGTAGATGCTAAACGAGAACTCATAGCCCTTGAGTTACATCCAAGCTTTCAAATTTATCAGTTGAAACAGCTAGTAGAATCGTTGAAAAACCAAAGAAAATAGATTGAATATAATAGAGACGCGTCCTTATATGCGTTGCCTCATCGACATGGGGGATGATATATTTAGAATATAATATGTATAATGATGCGATTGCCCGTTTTACGCCAGTTTTTCACGGAGACAAGCAAGATCATTCGGGATTTCTTGTGATATGATGGTTGCTTGTTGTGGAGTCGCCAACTGGGATCGCGACTGCAAGGTATATCAGCGATATCTTGCATGTTGCGATGATATACAAAATGCATTTAATCAGGCTCCGGATATCATGTTGCCTATGCATATGCTGTATATTCTATTGGCTTTGCAGTGTGGTGAAAGCAAGATAGCCCATGATGTATTAGCAGATCTTGTTGATGAATATGAAGATATTGATTGGTTATTACAAGATGCAACGCGCTGGAACGATTTTGTAGAAGATCATTTAGAGGCTATTATGTATATGGTAGACCAAGTGAGCAACATAGATTCTGACCCACGAGAATTAATAAGCTTATATACTGCTATCTCATTTTTACCAACTCAATTAGTGGATTTTGAAAGTCCATTATGGCAGACTCTATATGATGCGTATGAACGTGTTACCGGTCGAACTGTTATAAATCGGTACTCTAATGATAGTTATATGGGAAAACGCGAGTCCGCTCATATGAGCCCCGTAGAGGTTGCTAAAGGTGGGGCTTTGCGTGGAAATCCGGTATATGACAATATACGGTTCGGTGCACAAATTACACTTTCACAAGCCGGCCTATACACAGTAGATGATTTTTAAAAACAATTACTAAACAAGAAGTATTGATGCTACCGGGCATTGGTAAAAACAGTGGAACAACTAGAGCATAATGGTGTTATATTTAAAGCCTAAGATGTGACTTGAATTTAATAGCGATCCTAGGATAACGAAGGGCTATTTGTCTTTTTCATAATTAATATAATCCCTTTGATGAGTATCTTGGTACTGATCAAGGGGATTTTAAATTACTACAGGGTTGTACTAATTTTTGTCCCTATAACCCCATTATTACGCTAATGTTAGAGCGTTGGGCTAGTTACAAATAAAAAGAGCTAGAAAAGCGTCTCAACCACTTGCAAATGTAGTAGCGAATACATTTACCATGACGGCTAGCTAAAACAAATAAAAATAGTCGCCACAAATACGAAATAGACATCGTAATTTATGACAGCTATTTGGCAGTACCTGGTCGATCTTATAGTGTAATTATTTAGTTATATTCTATTTTTTTAAAAAGCCTCACCGATGGAATAAATTCCGTCAAATAAGAAACCGAAAAGCGATAAAGTAGATAAATACCTCACCGGAAGCAATCGGCTGGAATATGAGTAATAGGCCTAATAGTAAAAAGAATTAGTGCAAGCCATTTTGCATTACGTCCCATGAGTGATACCATGCTGTCGGACTTTCTTGATTTAATGAAAATAAAGATGGCTTCAATTACCATCCAGATGCCGATTGTGATTGGGGAGTACTAATGGTAGGAATGCAAATCCGCCGAATATTAAATAGATCCCGAATAGAGCATTGATAATGCCGCTGATAAGATACCAGTCGCTACGTAATTCAGACGATAACGTAAAAATAATTTATAATAGAGCTGACCGCACTGACGAAAAAGATAATAGAAAAAAGCCAGGCAAAAGCTATGAGATTAATAACGGGATTTAAGAGTAAGAATATCCCCAGGATAATGCTTACAATACCCGATAAAATAAAGAAGAATTTGCTTGAACCACTCATAATAATTCCTCCAATCATTGGTACTGCCTATTTACACTATACGTGAGATCATGGGGGATGTCAAAGTGTAACGATAAAACTGTGTTTTCACAAAACTCACATGTCCATCCTGTTGACACAGTTCTATAGAATACCGTATAATACCTTTATATCTTAAATACGAGCTATGAATGGGTATAAAGGTTTACAGATCCTGCTTTCAGAGAGTTGCCGGTTGGTGCGAGGCAATAGAGGTTGTACGCTGACACTCTCCCGTGAGCTTTGGTGGCGAATGCAGCAGTAGTCATCGACGGTGGTTCCGTTATACCCGCAACGAGTCCCAATTAGGGTGGTACCGTGTTATGAATATAACGCCCTTTGAGCAACGACAGTTGTTCTGAGGGGCTTTTTTTATTGTAAAAGTCTAGTAAAATTACTGATTTGATGTATCTACGTTGGCATCAGCTAAAATAGCGTTGAAATCGGCGATTTTACTAAACTTTCACAATAGATAGATATAATACAGCGTTATGTTTTATTAGTATAGAAAAAGGTGAAGATTATGGATCAAAAATCGCGTATATTTCTTCGATACAACCCTTCGTGATGGGGAACAAACACCAGGTGTGTCTTTACAAACTCCCTGAAAAAAATTGAAATTGCGAAAGGCCTAGTACGCCTCGGCATCGATGTAATCGAGGCTGGTTTCCCAGCAGCATCCCCTGGGGATTTTGAAGCAGTACAAACGATCGCACGCGAAGTCAAAGGTGCAACAATTTGTGCGTTGGCACGTGCTAATGAAAAGGACGTACAAAAAGCGATTGATGCATTGAAAGATGCGGAACGTAGTCGTTTGCATGTATTCATTGCTATTTCTGAACTTCATATGGAATATAAATTAAAAAAATGACTCGCCAAGAGGTATTGGATAAGGTTAAATCCGTATTGGCATATGCAAAAGGTAAGGTTGATGAAATCGAGTTCTCCGGTGAAGATGCGGCACGCTCTGATTTAGATTTCGCATGCCAAGTATTTGGTGTTGCCATTGCTGGTGGTGCAACAATTATTAATGTACCAGACACAGTAGGTTACATGAACCCTAATGAGTTCGGTGATAAAATTCGTTACATCAAAGAACATACACCAGGCATTGAAAATGCAATTATCTCAGTTCATTGTCATGATGACTTAGGTCTTGCTAATGCAAATACGTTAGCTGCTATTAAAGCAGGTGCACGCCAAGTAGAAGGCACAATTAATGGCCTAGGCGAACGGGCTGGTAACGTAGCGATTGAAGAAGTTGTAATGGCTCTTAAAACACGCCATGATTACTTCGGCGACCTTCAAGTGAACATTGATACAAAACAATTTACGAAAGTTTCTAAACTAGTAAGTCGTTTGACAGGTGTCGTAGTTCCACCAAACAAACCAATCGTAGGTTCTAACGCTTTTGCTCATGAGTCTGGTATCCATCAACATGGTATGATGAGCAATCCTGAAACATATGAAATCATGACTCCTGAGTCCGTAGGGGCTGAAAAAACAGACCTCGTATTGGGTAAACACTCTGGCCGTCATGCCTTTGCAGATCATTTGGCAAAACTTGGTTTCCAATCTTTCACAGAAGAGAAAATCAACGACCTCTTCGCTAAATTCAAAGAATTGGCGGACCGTAAAAAACAAGTATACGATGATGACATTATCGCTCTTGTAGTAGATAACTTACATCACAAAAAAGCATTCGAGCTTGTGGCTCAATACTACAAATTAGGTGAAAAAGGCTACGCATATGCTGACGTTCGCCTCATGACACCAGAAGGTGAAAAAGCTGATGCTGCCGTAGGTGATGGTCCAGTAGACGCATCCCTTAAAGCGGTTGAACGTGTTGTTGGCTTGCCAATCAGTTTAAAAGACTATCAAATCCGTGCCATCACAGCCGGTAAAGATGCCCTTGGGGAAGCAACCCTTAAGGTAGAATACAACGGTCGCTTGTACCATGGTCGTGGTATTAGCACCGATATCGTTAAATCAAGTGTGAACGCATATATTAATGCAGTTAACTCAGTATTCCTAGCTATGGAGCTAGAACAACAGGAGGAAGAATAATATGGGTATGACCATTACTGAAAAGAATATGGCTCGCCACGCGGGTCTTGATGTTGTAAAAGCCAGGCCAAATCATCGAATGTCATTTGGACGCTGTTTTGATGAACGACATCACATTCCCACCAGCGCGTAAAGAGTTCTTAAAAATCGGCAAACCTGTATTTGACCGTCATAAAATCTACTTGGTGCCTGACCATTTCACACCAAACAAAGATATTCAATCTGCTACACAAGCGAAAGTCATGCGCGACTTCGTACGCGAACATGGCATTACAAACTACTTTGAAGTCGGTAGAATGGGTATCGAGCACGTTATTTTGCCAGAAAAAGGTCTTATCGGTCCTGGGGAAATGATCATCGGTGCTGACTCCCACACTTGTACATATGGTGCGGTAAATGCATTCTCCACAGGCGTAGGCTCCACTGATGCGGGCGTTGCTATGGCAGAAGGTAAAACTTGGTTCAAAGTGCCTGAAACAATCAAGGTTGAGCTTATCGGCAAACCTAACAAATGGGTAACTGGTAAAGACGTAATCCTTGATTTAATCGGCCAAATCGGCGTAGACGGCGCTCGTTACATGGCTCTTGAATTCGCTGGCGACGGCGTACAACACATGACTATGGCAGATCGTCTTACAATCTGTAACATGGCCATCGAAGCGGGCGGTAAATGTGGCGTATTCCCTTACGATGCAGTTACTGAAGAATACATCAAAGGCCGCGTAAATCGTCCTGTTGAACCAATCGCTCCAGATGCTGATGCAGTATATGCTCAAACAATTACCATTGACTTGTCCAAATTGCAACCAGTTGTAGCATTCCCTCATTTGCCATCTAACACACATTACATCAACGAAATCGACAAAGATATTAAAATCGACCAAGTTATCATCGGTTCCTGTACAAATGGCCGTTACGAAGACTTGGTGGCAGCTGCAGAAATCTTCAAAGGTCGCAAAGTAGCTCCATTCGTTCGTTGTATCGTAATTCCTGGTTCCCAAGATGTATACGATCAAGCATGAAAGATGGTTTACTAGATATCTTCATTCAAGCTGACTGCGCAGTGTCCACGCCAACATGTGGTCCATGCCTAGGTGGTTACATGGGTATCATGGCTGAAGGGGAACGCACAGTTTCCACTACAAACCGTAACTTCCGTGGTCGTATGGGTCACGTTGATTCTGAAGTATATTTGGCAAGCCCTTATGTGGCGGCAGCAAGTGCTGTATTAGGCCGCATTGCAGGCCCTGAGGAGGTTTAATATGGATTTTGAAAGCAAAAAAATCTGGCGCTACGGCGACGATGTAGATACAGACGTAATCATTCCAGCTCGTTACTTGGCGATTGCCGATTGGAACGAATTAGCTGAACATGCGATGGAAGATATTGATACTACTTTCGCTCCCAATGTGAAAGCTGGTGAAATCATGGTAGCTGGTAAAAACTTTGGTTGTGGTTCCTCCCGTGAACACGCACCAGGTGTTATCAAAGCTAAAGGCGTGCCTGTTATCGTAGCACATTCCTTTGCACGTATTTTCTTCCGTAATGCTATCAACATCGGTTTGCCAGTAGTAGAAATTGGTGAACAAGTCGATCGTATCGACGCTGGCGATGCAATCGGCGTAGATTTATCTAAAGGTATCGTGTACAACTTGACTAAAAACGAACAATACCAAGGGACTGAGTTGCCACAATTCATTCAAGATATTGCGGCAGCCGGTGGTCTTGTAAACTTTGCGAAAAACCGTAAATAATACTACGTTGCCGAGCCTCGGTGATGCGCTGCCGCTCCAGCTAGCTTAACGGTCTGCGGCGTAGCCTTGACCTACTAAAGTCGCGTTAGCGCATGCACCTCGGATCTACGTATTTCATTAGCGGTTTTACTCAAAACTTCAAAGCTCTGCTACCAAATTCTTGAATGAATTTGTGCGGAGAAAATAGAGTGCTACGAGCATTCGGCTCTTGAGTGTGAAGGCTCGGCACAGGCTATGATCTGAATAGTGCAATAAAGGCTGATGAGTTTGTGGTTCATTTACGAGCATTTACTGATGGAGAGGTAATATGAGCGAAAAGAATATCGTATTGATTCCTGGTGATGGTATCGGTACTGAGATTATTGCTGCAGCGAAGGCTGTGTGTGATGTGGCTTTTGAGAAAGCTAATGTAAAGGTTAATTGGATTGATAAAAAAGCGGGCGGTGCGTCTATTGATGCATACGGCGTGCCTTTGACTGAGGATACAATCGAGGCTTGTAAAGCTGCTGATGCTGTATTGCTTGGTGCTGTAGGCGGTCCTAAATGGGATAATGTGGATCCTTCTATCCGTCCTGAAAAAGCAATCCTTGGTCTTCGTAAGGAGCTTGGTTTGTTCTGTAACTTGCGTCCTGTAAAAATCTATCCATCTTTGCAAGAGTATTCCCCTCTTAAAAAGGAACTTGTACAAGATGTAGATTTCGTTATCGTTCGTGAGTTGACTGGCGGTATTTACTTCGGTGAACGCGAAGAGGCACAAGGTGAAGGCGCTAACGAGTTTGCTTGGGATAAAGAAACATACAGCCGTTACGAAGTAGAGCGCATCATGGACATTGCTATGGAAACAGCTCGCAAACGTAATAAAAAGGTTGTATCTGTAGATAAAGCAAATGTATTAGCTTCTTCTCGTTTGTGGCGTAAAATCGCACAAGAGAAAGCGGCAGCTAATCCAGATATCGCAACAGATTACTTCTACGTTGATAATACAGCGATGCAACTCGTTGTAAATCCTGCACAGTTTGACGTTATCGTTACAACAAACTTGTTCGGCGATATCTTGTCTGACGAAGGCGCTGTTATTTCTGGTTCTATCGGGCTTTTACCATCTGCATCCATGGGTACTGGCACAGCATTGTACGAGCCAATTCACGGTTCTGCACCAGATATTATGGGCCAAAACTTGGCGAACCCATTGGGAACAATCTTGTCCGCAGCTATGATGTGCCGTCACTCCCTTGATTTGCCTCAAGTGGCTGATGCTATTGAAAAAGCTGTTGAACAAGTGCTCGTTGATGGTTACCGCACAGGCGATATCTACCGTGAAGGTTTAAAACGCGTAGGTACTACAGAAATGGCGCAAGCTGTTATTGAACGTCTATAATCGTAGGAAACAAGGTTTTGAAAGCTCATCAAGTGAGCTAAATCATTTCAAAATCTTATCATATGCTTTATAATATAGAAATATTGTATATATATGCTATTATATAAGAGAGGGCTAGTCCCTCCTTTTTTGCGGGAGGAGTTATGTTATCTTATTTTTTACTTGCCTTGTCTATAGGGCTTGAGTTATTTGCTACGACTATGTTGAAAGCCTCTGATGGTTTTACGAGACCATTACAGACCGTTGCTTGTGTACTTGGTTATGTAGGATCTTTCTATACATTGACGCATGTACTGAAATATATTCCCCTTAGCGTTACCTATGCTACGTGGTCTGGGGTAGGCCTTGTGGTGACAGCTCTTATTTCTGTCTTTATCTTTAGTGAGGGCTATAATATTTACACTATTTTGGGGATCGGTCTTATTGTAGTTGGCGTAGTAATCCTAAACCTGTGGGGAAGTGTAGGAAGCTAAAATTATTTGTGGTCTCTATATCGCAAATTAGAATATTGTAGATGTAGATGTAGATGTAGATGTAGATGTAGATGTAGATGTAGATGTATAGGCGAGACATTTTTTAAGGAGGCCTTTATGAATTCTTCGATGTATCGAAATTTAACTATTACTGCTTTGTTGATGGCATTAGCCATTATGATTCCTATTATGATGCCCTTGAAAGTTGTCATTCCACCGGCTTCGTATACATTGGCTAGCCACGTGCCTATATTTTTAGCAATGTTCCTGTCTCGTAAGATGACTGCATGTGTTGTAATCGGTTCTACGCTAGGTTTCTTCGTAGCGGGCTTCCCGATTGTTATCGTTATGCGCGCTGCCTCTCATATTATCTTTGCCTTGATGGGCGCTTACTATATTAAACATCACCCCGGCGTACTAACAGGAGCTCTATCCTTTGGTGTGTTCAACCTTGTTTGTGCCATCGTTCACGCCATTGGCGAAGTGCTCGCATGTCTCTTGTTCTATACTACAACTACAGATGCCAAATATTGACCTTATCTATGTCGTATTTGTTCTTGTTGGCGACGGTACCATCATTCATAGTTTGGTTGATGGATATATTTCTTATATATCTATAAAAGCTATTCCAGGATTGTCTCAACCAGATAATAAATAATCAGGCGTTATTCTGAATTATCTAGCAGAAGCATAAATAATCCCGCTATTTAAAACTGCATATAGTCGTAACCATTCATGGGGATATCAATATACTAATGTATAGTATTTGAATACCTATGAGTGGTTTTTATAATAATTCTCAAATCTGTACCTGCAGATACGGACTATTTCTTCTGAATTCGATATAATAGAACTATAGTTAATGACCGATTCGTGTTATATCGTTCGATGTAACATTTGGGCCATATATTTGGTTGTAATTGTGAAAGCTCTACATATTCCTGGTTTTTATAAAACTATATAAGGAATGAGGTGAGTACTATACTTTCACAGAAATGGAGGTTATTATGAGAAAGCACATTAAAAAAATAACGTATTTTGGGTGGGTAAAATCGACTGGGAATTAAATGAGTTCCACGGTTCTGATTACAGCATTAACAATGGTTCTAGCCAAAATGCGTACTTGATTGAAGAGGAGAAGACTGTTCTCATCGACACTGTGTGGAAACCTCATTCCTCCGAGTTTATCGATAATTTGGAAGCTGAAATCGATTTAAATAAGATTGATTTTCATCGTATGTAATCACGGCGAAGTGGATCACAGCGGTTCCTTGCCTGCATTGATGGAAAAAAATTCTAATACGCCAATTTACTGTACAGAAAAATGCAGTTAAGTCCTTGGTTGGTCAATATCATCATCCAGAATGGAATTTTAAAGTTGTTAAAACAGGTGATTCCGTAGATATCGGCAATGGTAAATCCTTAGTATTCGTAGAAATGCGCATGCTTCATTGGCCTGATTCCATGGCAACCTATATGACTGGCGACAATATCTTGTTCTCTAACGATGCGTTCGGTCAACATTACGCGGTAGAAGAATTGTGGGCCGATAAGGCTGATCAATGTCGTTTATGGGCAGAGGCGATGAAATATTACGCTAATATTTTTGAATCCATTCTCTCCATTGGTAAAAGCTAAAATTGAAGAAATTCAAAAGCTCAACTTGCCAATTGATATCATCGCTACCAGCCACGGTGCTATTTGGCGTGAAAACCCAATGCAAATCGTTGAAAAATACTACGAATGGTCTCAAGCGTACCAAGAAGACCAAATCACAGTGGTGTACGATACAATGTGGGATGGCACAAAGAAATTAGCTCATAAGATAGCTGAAGAAATTTCTAAAGCAAGCTCCAGATACGCGTGTTAAAAATCTACAACATTAGTAAAACCAATAAAAAAATGACATCATGACAGAGGTATTTAAATCCAAAGCGATCGCAGTAGGCTCTCCAACAACAGGGAATAGCGTACTGTCCAGTGTAGCTGGTTGGCTCGACTTCTTGCGGGAGTTAAAGTTTAAAAATAAAAAGGCCGCTGTATTCGGTACCTATGGTTGGTCTGGTGAATCTACGAAAGTCCTTCGTGAAGAGTTAACTAAATATGGTTTTGCTGTAGTAGAACCAGAAATTAAATGTAACTGGAATCCAGACGCTTCTGATCTCAATAAAAGCAGAAGAACTAGTAAGCGCATTATTAGCATAATTTAATATAAAAAATAAAGTAAGCCTCTTATTTTCTTTAGAAAAGCTAGGAGGCTTACGTTTTATTTTATCTATGATACATAAAAGCATTGGATAATATATAGAGTATTTTGGAAGCTTTATTCCTTAAAGTTTAAATCAAAATATGTGTATACGATGAAATATATAGGTATATTCTTATTTTTAAGGATATATTTTAAAAAAAGTATAAAATACAAAAATATGATTGAATATTCAGGATAATAAAAATTTATAAAGAGTTCATGAATTCAACGTGAATGAGGGCTCTTGAAGTATTGATAATATTTATTATACTTATAAGATGATTATTTATTTATAAGTTATTCAGTTTAGTGCTTAAAAAAACACTTACGATCTTGTGATTTTTTTCACTCATCATAAAAAAATAATGAGTATATTAACTCAACATAGAACGCTAGTAATCAAGCTATTTTTGGGGTATATGAAGACTTATTAATGAAGTTTATATGGTAAAAAGCTTGTATATATCGTAAAAACTTTGATATGCTATGCGGGTAATGAACAATATAAATTTTTTTCTTAAACTGAGATGGAACTATTTCGTGAGAGATTAATTAGAAATAATTCCTTATCAGCCCGAGGAGAGAGGCGGAACACTAGAGAGGTTGAAAAATTGTATTGTATTGTTTTTGGTTAAGTTTTTAATTTAGTGAGGGTGTAAGATGAGAGAAATGAAACATTCCAAAAAATTAGCGTTTACTGTATTAGCTGCAGTGGCAGCAGTAGGTTCTGTAGTGGCTCCTGTAAGTGCAGCTCCTGTGACTACTGCTGATGGGTTCATCTTGGCGGCTGGTAATGCAACAGCATCTCCTGATGCGCATAATAATGTGTCTTATGGTACTGTTGCTAATGGTACAGCTACAAGTATCGCTGTAGGTCAAGGTAACTCTATTACAAGTGCTAATGGTTCTAGCAGTGCATACGGTAATCAAAACACTGTTAATGGTAACCAAGCTAATGCATTCGGCGACGGTAACACTGTAACTGGCGAATATGCACAAGCTTTCGGTGACAGTAACGTAGTTAACGGAACAAATGCTATTGGCTATGGTTACAATAATACTGTAGCTGGTACAACTACTAACTACCGTGATCGTACTTTCGATAATGAGCCTGATGCTGATACACTTTTAACAGGTTCTTGGAATAGCAACTCCGTCGCTATTGGTTCTAACAATACTGCATTAGGTAGCTCTGCATTGGCAGTAGGCCATGAAGCTCAAGCTAAAATGAGCGAATCTATTGCTATCGGTCATGGTGCACAAGCTGATAAAACTTGGGGCATTGCAGTTGGTACACGCGCAGCTGCTTCTGATGTACGTTCCTTAGCATTTGGTCATGAAGCTAAATCTACTGGTTATAAGGCAAATGCTATCGGTGCTGATGCACAAGCTAATGGTAACCATGCTAATGCTATTGGTTCCTCTGCATATGCAAATGGCGATCATGCTCAAGCATTTGGTGCTGGTGCTCATGCTGATGGTTTGCGTACTAATGTATTTGGCTCTGATGCTTCTGCAAGCGCAGATTACAGCATTGCAATCGGTAACAAAGCTGATGCATCCACTGCAAACTCCATTGCATTAGGTGCTAATGCAACTACTCGTTCTGCTACTAATGTAACTAGCGCAACTGTAGCTGGTCATACATTTGGTGGTTTTTGCCGGCACTAGCCCTGTAGGCTCTGTATCCGTTGGCAAAGCTGGTGAAGAACGTCAACTTCACAACGTTGCAGCAGGTGAAATTTCCGCTACATCTACAGACGCTGTAAACGGTAGTCAATTGTACTCCGTAGCAAACGATTTACAAACTCAAATCAACAATTCTACACCTGGTCAAATCAACAATAACATTACTAACTTAAATAACCGTGTTGGTAATGTTGAAAAACGCGTTAATAAAAGTAGGTGCAGGTTCTGCTGCATTGGCTGCATTGCATCCATTGGACTTCAACCCAGATGACAAATGGACAATCGCTGCTGGTTATGGTCACTACCATAATGCAAACTCCGCTGCATTGGGCGCGTTCTACCGTCCTAACGAAGACACTATGTTCTCCGTTGGTGGTACTGTAGGTACTGGTGAAACTCAATTAAACGCAGGCGTATCCCTTCGTCTTGGTAAACGTTCTCCTGAGTCCCGTTCCCGCGTAGCTATGGGTCGTGAAATCGCTGAATTGAACGCACGTCTTCAAGATATGGAAAACAAATATAACAACTTGTTACAAATCTTGAACCCACTTGCAATCGATCCTAGCAAAACTGCTGAATTCCCAGATGTTCCTCAAAATCACTGGGCTTACCAATACATTAGCCAATTGGCTGGTAATGGTATCCTTGTTGGCTACCCTGATGGCACATTCAAAGGCGATGCAAAAATGACTCGCTACGAATTCGCCACAATGTTGTACCGTGCACTTCAAAATGGTGCTCCTATCGACGAAAACATGAAACGTGCGATGAATGAATTCGGTCCCTGAATTACAAAACATTCGTCTTAACCACTTCCGCATTGATCGTATCTCTGGTGGTGACAACGATCGTCACAAAACTGAACGTGTTCGCGTTAACAACGAACCTGAAAACCAACGTGACGTATACGGTTCCCGTATTTACAAATAATTTATACGATAACTTCCACCTCGAGCTTGTGAAAGCTCAAAACAGGATGTATCCCTAGCGATACATCCTGTTTTTTTGTGCCCTAAATAGTAGAAGTGCTAATAATGAGAAAGTACTAATAATATATATAAGCATGGAGTATTTTAACTTTATACATTTGATGTAAATTGCAATCTAACACGTTGAAATATGAGTATTACTATATTTTATAGTGCGATTCTGTATTAGGTATTAAAATTTCATATAATATTTATGTAAATCTATTGCAAGTTAATACATATAGGTGTATAATTACGTTCATAAATTAAATAAATATACATAGTTTGTGAATAAAAAAATATAGAATGAGGGAAAGACCATGAAAGAATTCAGACAACTAACAGTAGTAGATACAGCAGAATATCATAAGGTATTAATCGATGGCTATGCAGCGATTAAAGACTATCCGATCACCTTTGATGCCATTGATTTTACAGAAGAAGAATCTAAGGAGTGGATTGAAAATTATCCTGTGTATGGGTTATATATCGATGGAGAATTAGTGAGCTCCATTACGTTTTGCATGCCTTGGGTAAAATATTCTACACCGGATAAATATCCACATATTGCACACTTTGTAACAGCGCCAGCTTTCAAAGGTAAAGGCTATGCACGGGAAACCTTGGGCTATGCAGAAGAGCTTTTAAAGGAACAGTTTAAAAACACATACAGTAACCTTGGGGACTGCCAAGGAACATCCGTGGTTACCTAAAATGTATGAATCCTTCGGCTTTAAAGCATATGATAAAGTTCATTTCAGAGGAAAACAACATACTACAATTTTATTCAAGAAAGAGTTGAGCTAAATAAGTAAATCGCCTTGTAATACACATTTAGTAGTTTTTGGTTTGTAGCAATCTATTAAAATACATTACAAGGCGATTTATTGTGTGATATTATTACTATTTGATATATAATATATTCATATATAATATACATAATATATATACTGTGCTTTTGCAGTTATATACGATTATGGGTAGTTTGTAGAAAGGATGTGTCCATATGATTATTTTATCGGGCATTTTAGTGATGGTCATTGGTTTGATGCTACGCTTTAATGCACTATTAGTAGTTATTGCTGCAGGCTTTGTGACGGGGCTTTCAGCAGGGCTTAGCATTAACGAGATCGTCGGTGCTATTGGAGAGGCTTTCGTAAAAAACCGTTATATGTCACTATTTGCCTTGGTACTTCCTGTAATTGGTATTATGGAACGTCACGGTTTACGTGAAAGGGCAGAAATATTGATCGGTAAGATTCAAGTCGCAACAGCTGGTCGTATTTTTATGATTTATCTATTTGTTCGACAAGTAACAGTATCTCTGGGTATTAGTATGTCTGGCCTTGTAGCTATGGTTCGTCCTTTGATTTCTCCGATGAGTGAAGCTGCGGTAGCGCAAGGTCGCCCTATATCTCAACGCACACTCGATAAGATTCGTGGTGTAGCAGCATCTACAGATAATATTGGTAACTTTTTTTGGTCAAAAATTTGTTCCTTGCGCTGGGTGGTCTTTTATTGATTAAAAGGTGTTATGGAGCAACTGGGCTATAATGTTGAGCTTACAGATATGGTACTATATGGAGTTCCTACAGCAATATGTGCCTATATAGTGAGTGTTATTCGATTCTTTATTTTTGATAAAACAATTCAAGCTAGTGTGGCTCAAGACGAGGCGGATATGAAAGCTGGGCAAACTTAGTGCCAAAACGAGCTTTAACATCCTTGTTACACCAGAAGAGTTAGCGAAAGGGGCAAATAATATGTTGGAATTAGTATATAAACTGCAGACCCTTTAGACTTTGTATATCTTTTAGTAGGTATTATCTTAGTTATTTTTTTCTATACAATCTTTTATCGATAAGGACCATAATCATCGTATTGGTACTGGTCTGTTTTGGCTATTATATGGTATTTCCTTCATCTTTGGCTCTTATATGTCTAAAAGAAATTAATGGCTGGCTCGTAATTGCTATGGCTGCAATTGTGTTATTTAAACAACTTGGTAAAGGTAATTATTTTGAATCTGCCATAGATTTCAAGAAAATGGAAGCCATGCGCATTGGTAATGTGATCTTTATTCCGGCATTGCTCGTTGGTATTATTACGTTCATCATCGGGTTCTTTACGAAACTGGGTGCCCTCGTAGGCCTTGCCATTGCTTCTGTTATTGCGCTATTCGTGGCATTATATATTACGAAAGCTAAGGTGGGTCAAAGTTTCCATGAAGGTCGTCGTCTTCTCGATGCTATCGGTTGGACTGCTATCTTGTCTCAATTATTAGCAGCCCTTGGGTATCTATTTAACCTTGCAGGGGTAGGTAAATTGATCTCAAGTATGGTAGCTAGCATAGTTCCTGCAGATAATGTATTCCTCATTGTTGTAGCTTACTGTATTGGAATGGCCTTCTTCACAATGATTATGGGGAATGCCTTTGCAGCCTTTGCTATGATTACTAGTGCTATAGGTGTTCCGATGCTTGTTGCCGGTCATGGTGCTAATCCAGCGGTGATTGGTCCTATTGCAATGCTTGCTGGTTATTGTGGTACCTTTGATGACGCCAATGGCGGCAAATTTCAATATCGTTCCTGTGGCGCTTCTTGAAATGAAGGATACCTACGGCGTTATTAAGGCTCAAATTCCTGTAGCTATCGTAATGCTTACATTGAATATTCTGTTAATGTACTATTTCCTTTAATTTAATTTATATACAACGTCTTTGAAGACTGTTATGAGGTACTATGATGAAAACGATTTTGATTACAGGTTTTGATCCTTTCGGTGGTGAAAGTATCAATCCTGCATGGGAAGCGGTTAAAACGATGGATGGTTACACAGATGGGGATTACAAAGTAGTGACTCAAATGGTGCCAACTGTGCGTTATACTTCTGTAAAAACGGCGGTAGAAGCGGCTGATACATGCAATCCTGATTTTATCCTTTGTGTCGGTCAAGCTGGCGGTCGCCCAGATATTACGATTGAACGGGTAGCTATAAACTGCGATGATTTCCGCATTCCAGACAATGGTGGTAACCAACCTACCGATGAACCTGTTGTAGCTGATGGCCCAAGTGCTTACTTTGCTACACTTCCTATCAAGGATATAGTTAATGCATTGCACCAAGCGGGTATTCCTGCGAGAGTATCCAATACAGCAGGTACCTTCGTATGTAATCATATTATGTACGGTGTGCTACATTATGCAGCTCAAAAAGGCAATATTAAGGCGGGATTCATGCACATTCCGTACTTGCCATCCCAAGTGGTAAACAAGCCAGATCAACCGAGCATGGCTGTTGAGACCGTACGCGCTACATTAGAAACTATCGTTCACGTATTAGCTCATGGTGAAAGCTACGACGCACAAAAGATTACATATACAACACCGCATGAATAACAAATAGGAAAGAGGCACAATATAGGATTGTGCCTCTTTTTGTATCTTTATAACCTATTAGCTTTTTGTATCTTTATAATTTACTAAGACTCTTGTATATATTTGTAAATAACTATAACTTATCTATAGAAATTTTAATATCTTTGGAAAAGGTAATAAACTTAGCTGTTAATACTGGTGTAATAAGAACAAAAGATTAGTATATCTAATTTTAATAAATATTCACAGTGGAGTATACTTAACCTGATAAGTTATTTGTAGTTAGGAGGGTTATATGAGAGTATCAACAAAAACTTTAGTATTAGCTGCATGTTTAGGTTGTGGCATGGTGGTAACAGGCTTGGCAGCGGACAGTACACCAGTTAATCCTAGTACAAGCGCGCCAGCAATGACATTTGTGGATTCTAAACGGGCTATCTTCATCGGTAAAGATCAAGGCTATACCAATAAAGGCTGGGTTGGTGAAGTATTGGCCATTGGTTATGGTGGTTTTGGTAAGCAAGATTCACTAGCAGGAGAGACTGTCATTTTAGGTAATGCCAGTGGTGGGAACGCACGTGGCGCTACGGTTGTAGGTCAACGAGCTGGCACAAACGGTGAAAATTCAACTGTAATTGGTTCTAATGCATCTGCCTCTATGTATACCATAAAGATAACAGGCGCTGTTGCATTAGGTAGCTATAGTAAGGCTTTTGCCTCAGAGAGTGAAGCATTAGGATATTTCTCCGAAGTAGATGCTAAAAATGAACGAGGCGTAGCATTAGGTGCGCGCTCTAAATCAATTGTACAAGCTGGAGAAAAAGGCTATCTTATTAAAGATAGCGACGGAAACGCACCGGCTTGGGTTTCCAAAATGGGTGCCGTAGCTGTAGGTTCTAAAGACTATGGTAATCGCCAAATTACCAATGTTGCAGCAGGTACACGTGATGATGATGCGGTTAATGTGGCACAACTTAAACGCATTGATTCTAATATGAATCAGTTAGATTCTCATATCAATCGATTAGATACCAATATTAATCGTGTAGGTGCTATGAGTGCTGCTTTATCTGGGCTTCACCCTGTACTATCCGATGATGGTACAAAATGGAATGTAGCTGTTGCTGGAGGCTCTTATAAGGGTGAAAAAGCGATGGCTTTAGGTGCCTTCTATACGCCAAATAAAACAACGCAATTCTCAGTAGGTTCTACGGTAGGTCAAGATAGCACGATGTTCAACGTAGGTGCTTCCTTTAAAGTAGGTCCTGCTGGTGAAAGTGTAAAACCACAAGATAGCAGAGAGGTTCGTGCGCTAGCTAAAGAGGTAGAAAGCCTCAAAGCGCAACATGAAGCAGATGTTGATCGTATTGCTGCGTTAGAAGCTAAAGTTAATGCATTAACAAAATAAAAAATATATATAAGCAAAACAAATATATACAAGCAAGAGAGGGTGCTAGTCTGCATATTCAAGAAGAATCAGGATAGTCATTATAAAAAGTGTCATATATGATTCTTGATAAAAATTTATAATTTTTACTATAGTGTGTACTATGAAATAACTTATCTGTAGTAGTGAGGTAGGGATATATCTAGTTGAGATATATCCCTATTTTTTTATGGTCTAAATTATAAAAATCTAAATACCTACTATTGACATAGGTATTTAAATAATATATTATAGACACATAATCATATTAAGTTAGTAGGAATAAGTGAGGGATATCACAGTAGCTTTCACTATTATCAGAATAGTGGATTTACTAATGATGACCTCCATAAGGAGTATAGAATGAGTGAACACGTAGATGTAAGCAACATCAAGGATCCTAGTATCGCGGCAGCTCGAAAAGAGGTTGAGTTCCAACGTGCTATGAATCCTTGTCCCATCGATTTTTCTGAGTTTCAATCTAGTAACCCTCGTTCTCAAGGGGAACAAAAAGGAGTATGAAGGTAAAGATGCTTCGAATTTTAACCGTCGTCAAAAATATTCTGATAGCGAAGAACCTCAATTCACAACACCTTTTGGCAGTGAACCAGGGTTTTTACCTGTAGAAAAAGACCGTTACCGTCTCGTATGGTCTAAGCATTGTCCTTGGGCTCACCGCATTGCCATTGCCATCGATTTACTTGGCTTAGATAAAGTGATTTCTAAAGGCACAGTTGATCCATTGCGTCCAGCAGGCGTTATTGCAGACTGGTTCTTTACTCTTGATAAAGACGAAAAGGACCCAGTACTCGGCATTCACTCCTTAGGGTGAAGCGTACCGCAAAGGTGACCCTAACTATGACGCACGTTCCACAGTGCCAGCTATAGTAGATGTTACAACTGGTGCGGTAGTAAATAACGACTACCATGCGTTGACTACAGAATTAGCATTGGGCTTCAAAGATTTCATCTCTCCTGATGCTCCAGATATTTACCCAGAAGAATTGCGTGCCGATATTGATGCATTGAATGTTATCATCTACGCTGACTTCAACTTGGCTGTAAACTTAGCAGCTCTTGTAACAAACCAAAAAGATTACGAATACTACTATGACCGTATCTTTGCTCGCTTAGACTGGCTCGAAGAACGCCTTAGCAAGCAACGTTACTTGATGGGTGATACTATTACAGATCCAGACATTCGTATCTTCCCAACATTGGCACGTTTTTGACCTTGTATTCTACCAAAAATACTTGGTTAATAAAAAACGCCTCGTAGACTATCCGAACCTTTGGAACTATGCGAAAGACTTGTACTCCAATCCAGCATTCGGTGGCACCACAGACTTCGACTCCATGCGTAAACGTTTCTACTATGTAGACCATACGCCATTTGAAGATCTACCACGCCTTGTTCCAAAAAGGACCAGACGACTCCATTTGGTTAGAACCAAACGACCGTGCTGAAAAAAATTTGGTAAATAATTAGATAAATAAATATATCATTGTTAAATACTTGATAGACTACCTATTCAATTATAAATAGCTCAAAGGAGGCCCCATGGATTTAGTCACAAAGACGATTGTGAACTACATAGAACAAACGGATGTGACGAACCGTGAGGACCTCCTGTCAGTGGCTCGCATTGCCTTTCTAGATTATCTGGCGTCCTTAGCCCCGGCTGAGTCGGAACAAGCCGTTCAAGACTTGGCTCGGTTCATCGGGGCTAATGGAGAAAAATGTATCTAGAGCCGACAAAGCTTTGTATTATGGTTTTGCCTCCCATTATCTAGATTTTGATGATGCACAAGCGAACTTAGCGGGTCACTTCAGTACTGTTTTATATTCTGCTTTATTGGCAGTGCTCGAGCCCACTGATACATGGCATGATTTCTTTCGTGCTTATATCATCGGTGCCGAGCTAGAGGGAATTATTGGTTCCCTCATCAATCCTACCCATCGAACCCAAGGATGGCATTCTACGGGGACCGTTGGTGTGATTGGGGCGGCGGCCGCTATAGGTGCTTTGCGAGACCTTCATGGTGAAAGCTTGGCTCAGCTCCTGTCTCTAGCTGCCACACAATCGGCGGGTATGTTCTTTCAAAGTGGTACAGATGGTAAGCCGCTCCATGCGGGACTTGCAGCACGCAATGGCGTATGGGCTTACGAACTGTTGCAACATACATCACTTCAAACAAGTACAAAACCGTTTGACCCCGAACGAGGGTGGTTTAAAACTATCGGTAATATTACCGTTACACCAAATGACATCGGTAGCCGTTGGTTAGCACCAGGACAACTCATTGATCCTGGTTTGTGGATGAAAGTCCACCCATACTGCTCGGCAGCCATTTGTGGCGCTGAAGCAACAGAAATCGCGGCACATAGAATATATACATCTTCTTCGTATGTGTCTAAGCACTACAACGTTTCACCAGATGCAGAGGAGCAAGGTAAACGTAGACTATGTGCCACCCTCGTTTCTTCCCTTTGGGATGATATAGATAGAGTTACTGTTCATTTCCCACCTGGCGCTGATGCGGCCTTGCGCTATACATCGCCAACAACAGGTCGAGAAGGGCCGTTTTCCATAGAATACGTCGTGTACCAAGTCCTCGCGTATGGGGCGGTACAGGATGAACTATTTAAGATAGATACCATAGACCAATCCGTACGAGACTATATGTCGCGTATAGAGCGTGTTTATGACTTACCGAAAGTAGCCCAAACGGAGCGGATTACGAAAGTAACCGTTACCTTGAAGAATGGTGAAACTTTCACAGAAACGGTGAATAATCCGAAAGGATCGCCGAATAATCCTCTTACCTTGGAGGATATACGCATTAAATTAGGTCTCACCTTAGAGGCAAAACAAATAGATAGAGTTATTGAGGCTTTTACCAATACAGATAGGGTGGAGCCGTTCCTACGCACATTGCGAGGAGAAGGAGTTTTACATGTTTAACACTAAGAAATTAACGAAATTATTTGCCATCGGCGCATTGGCACTAGGCGTGCTTGTTGTTGCTGGTTGCGGCGATGATACATCTAAAGAAACAAAGGTAAATCCAGATGCAAAAGTGATTAACGTAGCTACACGCGGTACGGTTCGCCCGTATTCCTACACAGATGATAACGGCAACCTTACAGGTTTTGACGTAGAATTGTTGAAAGAAATTGAACGTCGTAATCCAGACCTTCATTTTAACTTCAAGCCAATGGCCGTTGATGCTGCCTTCGTAGCGATGGATGCAGGCCAAGTGGATATGATTGCCAACCAAATGCGCCGTAACCCAACTCGTGAAGCAAAATACTACTACACAAATGAGGTTAACAACTACTCTACTCGTAAATTAGTAGTTAAAAACGACCGCAACGACATCTCTAAACTAGATGATTTGAAAGGCAAAAAAATCGCCGTTACTACATCCTCTGAGTTCAATGAATTAGTAAAACAATTCAACGAAACAGCAAATCCACCAATCGACGTTATCTACACAGATAAAGCGGGTGCTGAAACATTGAACCTCGTTGCTACAGGCCGTGCCGATGCAGCAGGTGAGTACGAATACGTTATTAGTTCTGCTGTGAAAGACCGCGGCTTGCCACTTAAAGCAGTAGGCGATGTATTGGCAGTAGTACCGACTTACTTCTTGTCTAAACGTACAGATGACATGAAACAAGTAAACGAAAAAATCGATAAAACAATGAAAGAGATGCGTGCTGATGGTACGTTGAAAAAACTTTCTGAACAATATCTTGGTGGGGATTACACATTCGATCCAACACAAAAATAACGAATAGGTCGCCTTGGCGACTTTATTCTATTATGTCTAGAAGTGAGGTGCTATTGTGGGCAAGTATTTTGATGTGTCCTACATGATCCAAGCGTTTCACAGCTCTTGAATTATGTGCACGTAACGGTGCTCATTACCGTTGTTTCTGCCATCTTAGGTGTTATCTTGGGCTCTATCATAGCCATCATTCGCCTTTAAGAAGGTGCCAGTATTAAACCAATTATTTATTGTATTTATCTCCTTTATGCGGGGCACGCCGTTCTTGGTACAACTCTTCCTCATTTACTTTGGGGTGCCAGAAATCATGTCCCATATGGGGCTTAACATGAGAAATGTGCCGGGCCTCGTATTTGTATACGCCGTGTTTACATTGCATATTGCAGCGTATAGTGCTGAAATCATGCGCTCTAGTATTGATGCGGTGGCTCCTGGTGAGAAGGAAGCCGCTAAAAGTCTTGGTATGACCGAGTTTCAAAGCTATGTGCGCATCATCTTGCCGCAGGCTTTCACCATGAGCATTCCACCGTTGACGAACCTTGTTATCGGTATGTTGAAAGGGACAGCGCTCATCTTTAACGTCGGCGTTGTAGACATGATGCGTAAGGCGGACCTCATGGGCGGCAATAGCCAGCGCTATCTTGAGTTATTCGTCGATGCGGCCATCATTTATGGCATTCTAATTATCATCGTGTCCCTCTTGGGCCGATTGCTTGAAAAACGTTTTACCGTTGCGGGCAAGGAAACGCAACGCATTTTGATCAGTGAGGAGTAGGGGCGCATGGGACATATAATTGATTCAACCTATATTTATGGCACCTTCTTTGCTGTCATTCCTTATGTGAAAGTCACCCTCATGATCACCTTCCTCAGCGTTGGTTTGGGTACAATCCTAGGGTTATTAAGTTGTGTGCTACAACAAAATAAAGTACCTGTGCTCAGTCAGCTCAGTTACTTATATGTATTATTGTGCCGTAGTATTCCGAACATGGTTCTTTTATACCTCGTGTACTATGGCTTGCCAATTCTTTTCCTCGCCTTAGAGGATCAAACAGGGGTTCATGTGCCGTTTGAAAAGGTGCCAGCTACCTTCGTAGCCGTTGTAGGCTTAACCTTGCATACAGGAGCTTATTTGAGTGAAATCTTCCGGGCTGCCTTGCAATCGGTACCGAAAGGTCAAATGGAAGCGACCAAGCTATTGGTATGACGTGGTTCCAAGCGTTCCGTCGCATCGTATTGCCACAAGCGACAGTCTTTGCGTTGCCACTATTTACTAACCAATTTCTTAACACCATGAAGAGTACGAGCATCGTATTCGTTATTACTGTTATTGAATTGTTCGGTGCTGCAAAGTTATATACAGAGGAAAATTCACAGTATTTTGAGGCCTACATCGTGGTGGCCGGTCTATTCTGGGTGATGGGGATTGTCTTTGAATTTATCTTCCATCGTTTAGAAGTCTATGCAAGCAAGTATAAACGAGGTAATGCATTATGATAGATATTAAACAAGTTCACAAATCCTTCGGGAACCGTGAAATTTTAAAGGGCATCGATCTACATGTGCCAACGGGTTCTGTAACGGTTATCCTTGGTCCATCTGGCAGCGGTAAGACGACGTTCCTTAGAACGCTCAACTTCCTTGAAAAGGCCGACGCAGGGACGATGCAATTAAATGATATTTCTGTAGACTTACATAAAGCGTCTAACAAGGAAATCTTAAACGTACGCCGCAATACATCCATGGTATTCCAGTCTTATAACTTATTCTCTAATAAGACTGTTATTGAAAACATCATGGAAGGCCTTGTAACAGTTAAGAAAATGAAAAAATCTGAGGCTCGCCAGATTGCGCAACGTTTTCTCAAGGAAGTAGGCATGGAAGGTTATGATGATTACTATCCTGTACAACTTTCAGGGGCCAACAACAACGTATCGGCATCGCTCGTGCCCTTGCGATGGACCCAGAGGTTATCCTCTTTGACGAACCTACATCAGCCCTCGATCCAGAGCTCGTAGGTGAAGTATTGGCCGTTATCCGTAAAATTGCTAAAGAGTTAGAAGTTACCATGATTATCGTTACTCACGAAATTGGCTTTGCTAAAGAAGTAGCAGATCAAGTAGTCTTCATGGAAGGCGGCGTCATCGTAGAACAAGGGGACCCTAAGATTGTTCTCGAACATCCAAAAGAAGAACGAACACGTAAATTCTTGAGCCGTTACCTTACACTCGATAGCGAATTGCCACTCGATAGCGCAGCGTTATAAATAGTAATGCTTTAAACGAGGGACATATGAAAGAATTTAGACAGTTAACCGTAGATGATGCGGCTGAGTATCATGAGGTGTTGATTGCGGGCTATGCGGAGAATAAGAACTACCCTATATCCTTTGATGCTATCAACTTTAGTCAAGAAGAGTCGCGCGCATGGATCTTAAAATATCCTGTATTCGGCCTCTATGTAGATGGTTCCTTGGTATGCTCTATTTCATTCCGCATGCCTTGGATCCCAAAGGCTACGCCAGATGTATACCCGCACATTGCACACTTTGTGACGGCTCCTGAACATAAGGGAAAGGGCTATGCTCGAGAAGTCCTCGCCGAAGCAGAAGACTTATTGCGCAACGTATATAAAACACCAGCCGTAACACTAGGCACCGCTGCAGAACATCCGTGGCTTACAAAAATGTACGAAAGCTTTGGCTTTAAAGAATACAAACGAGTACAACTGCCTGGGAAGGTACATACGACGATATTCTTTAAGAAAACATTATAAGAAGAACTCTAATTTGGAGTTCTACAATACAAATAGCGACTAGTTAAGATAATCAACTAGTCGCTATTTTATTTTACCATAGTTATTATTTTATATGTAATCACTATTGGTAGTTTGTATGTAGTCATTATTTTATATTTTATCTATTGAATGATGGTTTTTAATTATTTATAGTTACTATTTTGTTAATACATGTAATGTTATAATAAATGAAAATGTTACTATTTGTGGAGTGTGAATAGGATGTATGAAATCGTAAATGAACCAAATTTAACCATTGCTTTTTGATATGGATACAGAGTTATCTCAATTTGGTGTGTTTGGCGTATATATTAAACAGGGCTATAATATCTGTGCTGGGTACATTGACCCTAGTGACTGGTCTGGTATTCATAGGGGATACAAAGAATTTAGTTGAGCTATATGAGAATTGCAAAGGGACAGCCACCTTTACTTATGTATTAACTGGAGAAGGGATATGCTTGCATTCTCGTTAGATCGAAAAGGGGTGCTTTAACGATGGAGATTAACATCTGTACCACTTTACAATTACAAATGTCATATGACTATTGAAAGTTTAGATCAAACATATTTGCCAAAGGTTTATTGAGTTCTTTTCAAAGAGTTTTTAGAACGAGAGCTGAAAATAAAAAGAGTCGCGTCTTTTAGATGCGACTCTTTTTTTGTACCCAGTTTCTATTTACAATTATTTTTGTAACAACTTTAAGATCTACAGGATTTTAGCTTCTACAGCTTCGCCTTTGATAACTTTTTGAGCTGTATCGATAGCGATTTTTACCCATTTGGTCTGGTTGTTGAGCAATTGTTGCAGCCAATGTGCCGTCTTTAACAGCTTTGTCTGCATCAGCAGTACCGTCAAAGCCTACGATGAAGATTGTTTTGCCTGCGGATTTAGCTGCTTGAATAGCGCCCAATGCCATTTCGTCGTTATGAGCGAAGATAGCTTGTACATCAGGATTAGCTTGCAAGATATTTGTTGCTACGTTCAAACCTTTTTGTGCGGTCGAAGTCAGCACTTTGTTTTGCTACTACTGTTAAGTCTTTGTCAGCTACGTTGTGGAAACCTTGGCCACGTTCACGAGTTGCGGAAGCACCAGGGATACCTTCGATTTCAGCTACTTTTGCAGCTTTGCCTACTTTATCAACGATAAGTTGTGCAGCCATTTCGCCACCTTTTACGTTATCGGAAGCGATGTGAGCTACTACTTTGCCTTTGTCAGCAGAACGGTCAACAGTGATTACAGGAATGTTTTTAGCATTTGCTGCTTCTACGGAAGTAGAGATAGCTGCAGAGTCTACAGGGTTGATGATCAATACGGAAACGCCGCTTTCAAGCAAGTCGGAAATGTCGTTTGCTTGTTTTGCAGGGTCGTTTTGAGCATCAACGATTTTAACTTTTAAGACCAAGCGCTTTTAGCTTGAGCCTCAACGCCTTCTTTCATAGTTACGAAGAATGGGTTGTTCAATGTGGAAACAGAGAAGCCGATAGTGCCGGATTTTTTTGTCGCCGCCGTTATCAGCGCTTTTACCACAGCCTGCTACAAGACCGATAACCATAACGGCCATCGCCAACAGTAACAATAGTTTTTTCATAGGAACCTCCTAGGCTTTCTTGCGGTCTGCAAGAACCGCCAATAAAATGACAATACCTTTTACAACTTGTTGATAGAAACTGGAAACGTCGAGAATATTTAACCCGTTGTTGAGGGTACCGATAATTAGGGCACCAATTAATGTGCCAACGATATGACCACGACCACCAGCAAGGCTTGTGCCGCCAAGAACTACGGCTGCGATAGCGTCAAGTTCGTAGCCCTGCACCTGCTGTAGGTTGTGCAGAGTTAAGACGAGATGTGATGATTGCACCAGCGATACCACAGAGCATACCAGTTAAGGCATACACGAAGATTTTAACGCGGTCAATCTTGATACCAGCAATGTAACTAACCTTTTCACTACCACCTACGGCGTATGTTTTACGGCCTAAGGATGTGCGGCTCAATACGAACCAGAGGGCGATGAAAGCTAGGAACATTGTGATGGCTGGAACTGGAAGGCCTGCAATATCCCCTGGCCAAAGCCGTGGAATAGAGGGATCTGTGTAAGACCGGAGATTGGGTTACCGTCTGTGAATACTAGCGTCGCACCACGGTAGATTGTCATGGTCGCTAAGGTAGCGATAAATGGAGCTACGCGGCCATAGGTAATAACGAGACCGTTAATACCGCCCAATACAAGGCCTGCACCGGCTGCTAATACGATAGCCAATACAGGGTCAGTACCAGTTACGATGAGGTTGGCCATCACTGCACTAGAGAGGGCAAGGATGGAACCGACGGATAAGTCGATACCGCCCGTTAAGATGACGAAACGTCATACCAAAGGCGATGATCGCATTGATGGATACTTGGCGCAACAAGTTACGCAAGTTAGAGAATTCAAGGAAACTGTCGTTCATGACAGAGATAATTACAAATAATAGGATGAGGCCGATGAGGGGGCCTAATTTTTTTATATACTGTAGAGCTTTGCTGTCCATTATTGTCCTCCTGTGGCTAATGTCATAATCGATTCTGGTGTTGCATCGCAGCGGTCCAAGATACCTGCTACGCGACCTTCATGAATGACCATAACGCGGTCGCTCATGCCTAGCACTTCAGGTAACTCAGAGGACACCATGATAATGGACACACCATCGTTCGTTAATTCGTTCATTAAATCATAAATATCACGTTTTGCGCCGATGTCGATACCGCGCGTCGGTTCGTCCATGATGATAATGGATGGCTTTTTACCAACCCATTTCGCGATAACCACCTTTTGTTGGTTACCACCAGATAGGGACGATGCCGGTTCGTGAATAGATTGTGTTTTAACGCCCTAGCTTTTTTTAGACAATTCGTCAGCAAAGGAATTGAGCTTGCTCTTATCCAGTACATGAGATGGACAAATTTCGCTAAGGTTCGGCAATGTAATATTGGAACCGATGGAGAAATCGAGGATCAAGCCTTCGCTCTTTTCTGTTTTCTGTGATGAAAGCAATGCCAGCTTTGATGGCATCTTCTGGTTTTTTACAGTTCAGAACGGAGCCGTTAACTGTTACGGTACCGCCATTGTGTTTATCTACACCAAAGATAGCGCGCATGATTTCTGTACGGCCTGCACCCATAAGGCCTGCGACGCCGAGAATTTCGCCTTTGCGCAAGGAGAAGGAGATTTCGTTGTCGAAACCTTCTGGTTTAAGGTTATCCACGCTCATCACAACTTCGCCTGGTGTAGTAGTACGAGCAGGGTAGAACTCGTCGATAGAACGACCTACCATGTGGCGTACCACTTCGTCTACAGAAATCTCAGCAGTTGGTTTTGTAATGATGGTGTGACCATCACGCATAACTGTGATGGTATCGCATTCGCTAAATACCTCTTCCATACGGTGAGAGATATATACGATTGCCACGCCGCGGGCTTTCATTTTGCGCATCATTTTGAACAATGTCGCCGTTTCACGCTCTGTGAGGGCTGCTGTCGGTTCGTCCATGATGACAACCTTGGCATCTAACATCAAGATACGAAGGATTTCCGTCATCTGTTGATGACCGACGGAGCAAAGGCCTGCTTCCGTTGTGAGCGGCAATTCGATGCCTAGTTCGCGGCATGTATTTTGTGCTTCTTCGAGCATCGCTTTTTTATCGAGCATACCGAATTTATTGCGCTTCGGTCTCATTAAATATAGATTTTCTAACAATGTTAGATTTGGCCAAATGTTGAGCTCTTGGTGGATGAAAGCTACACCGTTTAGCTCGGCCTCTCTCGGGTTCGGGAAGGTCCGCTCTACGCCGTCGATGGTGATTTTACCAGCATCTGCCTTGTGAATACCCGTAAGGATATTCATGAGGGTGGACTTGCCGGCGCCGTTTTCGCCCATCAAGGCGTGAACCTCGCCCTCCTTGAGGGTAATACTTACATCGCGTAGTACTTGGTTCGTACCAAATGCCTTTGCAATGCCAGACATAACAATTTCCATAACTACTCCTATACGACTTGTAAAAGTATCTCCGATGTATGTAATAGATTTGATAGTTAATTTTTGCAAGCCGAACTGCCTAATTTACAGGTTCGGATGCTTATAAAACTAGTTGGTTAATCTATTGCTCTACGGGGCGATCGCTGAAAATACAATCGGAGCGCAAGATAATGTTGGCATACGGAGATGCTTCACCAGTTCTAATAATGCATTTGCATTGTTTTGTGGCTTCTTTGAAAGCTTCATGGCTCGTTTCAATCCATTCGTATTGATTGGATGGGAATGTAGACTCCAAGAAGTCATAAGCTTTAAGGGATTATTTTCCTTTGATTTCTTTGCCACATGAACCGCTTCGGATTTCATATGCTTAGCGATGATGGATACCACTTGCTCAAAGCTTGGTACACCAAAAATCTAAGGCTAAAGTCAATCTTTTGAACCCTTCAGGTACTGGCAATCCACAGTCAGAGATACAAATCGTATCTGTATGACCCTAAGATCAGCAAGAACCTTAGCAATATGGCTATTTAAAATGCCGTGTCGTTGCATGGTAAACTCCTTTTATTTTTTGATGGCTGAGGTTTTAACCCTCAGTCATTAACTACTGTTATATAGGGACAGATGTATTTGTTGCATGAGAACTATAGTTTGTATTTCATAGATTAATTCTGCAAGAATGCAGCGACCTCGTCCTTTCGTAGGCATACCGCCTTGGGCGCCCTAAACGTTGGATGGAGAGGGCTGCAGCTGCGTTGCCGTAGTGCAACGCATCGGCTAAGCTTTTACCATTGACGATAGCTGTTGCAAAGGCACCGTTGAAAGGTATCGCCTGCGCCTGTTGTATCTACTGGTTCAACCTTGAAAGCCAGATACGGTGTGGATTTTCGCCATTATCTGCGTAGCCTACACCTTTGACTGCCGAGGGTAACGATGATTTTGTTTTCGTTCGCTAGTAATGTTTCCTCTGTAGATTGATTAGGGTAGAGAGCAGATAGTTCATGCTCGTTTGGCGTAATATAGGTTGCCAATTCTAACCATTCAGGATTTGAGGTCCGCCGCTGGAGCTGGATTTAAGAGGACTTTTCACATTAGCCTCGTGACAACGACGAACGATGATATTCGATGGTTGGAATAGGAATTTCGTTTTGCACCATTACGAGATCTGCTTGCTCGATAGCAGACCAAGCATTATCTACTACGATTGATCCACCTTAGCATTAGCGCCTGCAATAACGATAATGCTGTTATCGCCTTCAGCCAATGTAATATGGGCTGTACCAGTTGTAGTATCTGGAACGGTAACGATGTAGTCTGTATTGATATGATTTTCCTTTAGGTTATCCATAATCATTTGGCCGTATGCATCTTCACCGATACAACCAACCATAGTAACCTCTGCGCCTAGACGAGCAGCAGCTACCGCTTGGTTTGCACCTTTACCGCCGTGAGCGATGTGCAATTCGTTGCCCATGATTGTTTCGCCTGCAGTCGGACGTTTATCCGCGAGGACTACAATATCCATGTTGCAACTACCTATAACAACAATGCGATTCATAATAACTCCTTAATCAGCCTCTGCCCTAACTGGGACTAAAAAAATGGATATCGTTTATTTTTTTATACACAAAAACTTTATGAGATAGTTTTATACAACAAAATGTATATATAAATAGTAATCGATAACCGCATAGGCGTTTACTTTCACATATCTATTAGTATAACTTAATCATTTATTAGTATAGCGTAAATACAGAACTTTATCTATATAAATAACTATAAAATATGGGAATAAGAAAAAGGTATACCCAAACATCTATGTTACATGAGTAAAAATGTACTCCTGAATTTTGGATATACCTTATATTAAAAAAATTAATAGACTATACTATTTATATTTTTTTCTAACATTTTGTCTATGCTATCAAATGTTTCTTTTTAAGGTTAGCGTTCGCCCTTGATAATGTCATTTTGACCTTCTACAATAGCAGATAATATATCTATCTTAGCTTGTAAAATGCTAGTTGTAGTATCATTAATATTTATTGTATTACTGTAGCTTTTACCTATATTCATAGTTTTTAGGCCTTTGTTCTTAATATAGTTATATATTAGTGAAAGCTTGGTTTGTCGTAGTGCGTGCCTGGTTCGCCAATACCGATGCTTGCACGGTGGAATGGGAGTTTCATCATCTACATGTAAAGATGTCGAAGATGGCTTTTTACTACAGCTTCTCGTGTAACTTGGGCATCGTTGAAATTGAACGCCTTCAGGGAATGAGCTCATAATTTGTATTTCTCTGGATCATTGTAGAGCCATGTGAGGCGCAAGATTGTGTAGTTTAAGTTGGATTCGCGCAATACATTTGCGTGCTTGGCGTTCGCCTTGTACATAGCTAATCGGTAAGTTGTCGAAGGTCCATTTTTCAAGTGCTGCTGGGGAATTCACCAGAGAGACCAGCCATGGAAAAGGCCGATAACGCGGCGTACATTTTTTTGCGGCTCAATGCTTTCACGATGGATGCCATATCACTGCCAGACTCCATAGCGCCTACAAATACGATCTCTGCATTTGTTACAGCTTGCTCTAATTTTTGCAGGGATTTTTGGAAAGAGCCCTCGATGACAGTAACTCGTTCATGTTCTAAAGATTTCTGGATGTAAACGAGTGACTCAATTGGCGACCATATAATGTAAGGTGCATATCTGTATATGTTAATAATGTAGCAGTCAACTTTTGTGCAATTTGGCCAGCGGCCCCTAAAATTAGTAATATATTTGTACATATAGACCTCCTATGTCCTAGGGCATAAGTATTTATATGCATTATATCACAACTATATGACGAGAAAGTGAGAATAACAATTTAATTAATAGCTAGAATTTCTTTTGTTGTTCTTAGTTGCGCAAATCGATTTCTCCAAATTTTTTCTTTGTAAAAGGATAAGATTTGATCGGCAGATAGATGGATGTTGTCAAAGGTTGAGATAGCATCTTCGACGATGGTGATTTTATAACCATATTCAAAGCCTACTTTTCACAGATGTATCAATGCAAAATTCCACTTGCATTCCTACAAATGTTAAATCGGTAATATTTTTTTTCGGTTTAAATATTCCTTTAATTTCAGTGTCCTTGAAGATGCTATTGTAATATTTATTGAAAAATCTTTTTCGTTTTCTTGAGGCTTTTAATTCGTGATAGACTTGCCAATTATCACTACCCTGTTGCTAATAAAGCCTTCATCTTCAGAGTGTCTGATAAAAATGACTTCTATATTTTGATTTCTGAAATGTTGAATGATTGCTTTTTGTATTTCATGATAAAATTTTTTTGTATCGAAAGGACTTTTTTCTTTAACTAAGCCTTCTTGAATATCGATTACGATTAATGCTTGTGCCATGATGGATTTCCTTTATTAAAGATAAATTATATGTATTATGTGAATGTAATTAGAATTTATTATATTAGTTATTAAATTATTGTCGATTTCTTCGTATATAAGTATCTATGCACATTATATCACAAGTATATAACAGGAAAAGGAAGACAGCAGTATCATATATGTTGATAGTAAGTTTTAAGAAATGCTGTAAAAATTTGATGTTGAATTTACATGATAATTTAACTACAATAATGATAAGATATTTAGAAAAGATGAGTGTTATATCACTAAAAGTATTTTGGAGGTGATAGTATGCCGAATATAAAACCTATTTCAGATTTACGTAATTATTCTGAAGTTTTACGTGATGTTACTATAGATAGTCCTGTATTTTTAACTAAAAATGGTAGAGGTAGGTATGCAATTATGGATATTCAAGATTATGAACGTGTAATGGCTACTATAAAACTTATGGGGGCTTTAGAGACCGGTCGTAAATCTGGTGAAGAACAAGGCTGGATTTCATCAGAGCAACTAAAGAGTGAATTGGGGATTTAATTATGAATAATCAAATTAGCTATGCACCAAAAGCACGAGAAGATTTGCTAGAAATAAAATCTTTTATAGAAGAAGAAACAGGTGATATTGAGTTAGCTAAGAAAAACCATTTCGGATATAGTGACTACGAATGACTCGTTGAGTATATTTCCAGAAATGGGGACAGCGATTATTGATTAATCTAGGAAAGTAAAATTGAATACAGATATTTACTTTGTCATAATTATTTAAGTTTTTACCGTTATTTAGATCGGACTATCTATATTGATAGAATATTAAACAGTAGACGTGATTATCTTAGAATACTATTAGATGAAGTACATTAGTTATTAAAAGCACTATCGTTAATAGATGGTGCTTTTTTTATCATATGATAAACATACTATCTATAATAGTATCTTGCCTTTCACAAATCTCTGAAGAATGTTACAATAGACACTATATATTCATTTTTAGAAAAGAGGCTATTATGGAACGGATTCAAGATCTTGTGTACACGCATGTGCAGGGTGGCCAGTTTAGATGGGTTACTGTCAGCACATTGATGCTCGCATTGGGCACGATATTGCATTTGGTGAGCCCTAGTGTGGCTGGGGTAACGCCAAACTGGACGATTGCTACGTATTGCGTAGCTATTTTATTGACTCGTCCTAGTTTGAGTCAAACCTTGGGGATTGGCTTAGTAGCGGCCCTCATCAATGTTTTGACATCTAAGTCAGCATTCCCTTACGGCAACTTGTTGTCAGAACCAGGTGGTGCTTTGACAGCCGCTCTCGTGACGCGCGCTATGTTGTCCGTGAAGTTCCGTAAAATTGGTGGCTTTGATTTGACGCCAATCTTATCTGGCTTCTTAGCGACTGTTGTATCTGGCGGTATCTTTGTTACCATCTTGTGGAAAGTATTGGGCTTACCAGACAATGTATATATGTATGGTATGTGGCCGATGGTTCTTATCGTAGGCGCTTTGAATGGTGCTATTACGCCAATCTTGTACATTCCGGCGCAACGTCTATTCTCCAAACGCGGAATGTTGCCAAGTACAGATCAATTGACATCTGACCATAGTCATATGACAATCTTGCCTGAGCGCCAAGCTAAAATCTCTATTGAACACGTAAATTACTACCATCCTAAGGCGACTACACCATCTCTTGAAAACATCAATCTCGATGTACATGATGGTGACTTCTTAGTGGTAACAGGTCCTGCCGGTTGTGGTAAAAGTACCCTTTGCATGGCCATGGTAGGGGCTGTACCTAAATTCTACGGCGGCCGCCTTGAAGGCATGGTCTTTGTAGATGGTAAAGCGACTACACAAATGGAAATTCCAGAGCTGGCGAACCATATCGGTGTGGTTCTTGCCGATTACGATACACAGCTCGTAACGATGACAGTTCGTGAAGAAGTGGCCTTTGCTATGGAAAATCGCGGTTATGACCGTGAAACCATTAAAGCACGTTCTGAAGAGGTGTTTGCACAAGTTGGTCTTATCGGCTTAGAAGATCGCAAAATTACTAGTCTATCCGGTGGTCAACGCCAACGTTTGGCGATTGCTTCCGTATTGGCTACGAACCCAACGGTTCTTGTTCTTGATGAACCAACGAGCTCCCTCGACCCAGATGGGACTGCCGAATTATATCGCCTCGTAGGTGATTTAAATAAGAAACACGGTATTACCGTTGTCGTTATCGACCATGACTTACACGCTGTATTGCCGTATGCAAACCGCATGGCTCTCATGGTGGATGGCTATATTGCGTGCGACGACGATGTGCCAACTACGCTTCGTTACATGTACGAACACAATGTTCACGTTGATGCGTTGCCATCCGTGTTCACTACGTATATGGAACTTGAACAAGCGGGCTTCCACAGCGATGAGCCTTGGCTTAGCATCGAGTCTGCTATCAAGGGCTTGCACCAAATTGAAATGGCTCACGCTATTCAAACTGAGGTGCATGGTGAAAGCAACTCTGCCAATAACCAAACAAATACTACTGTAGTAGAAGATAGAAAACCAATTCAACGCGTTGATGATGTACAAGGAAAGGACGGTGGCGCTCATGCTTAAGGTTGAAAATATCCGCTTTGGCTATGTGCCATCTGTAGACATCTTCCGTGATGTAACTTTCACCATCGAAGGCGGCGAATATATTGCCATTGGTGGTCGCAATGGTTGTGGTAAAACGACCATCACTCGTTTGCTCGTTGGTCTTGAAAAGGCGAGCGAAGGCCGCATGTACTATAACGGCACGGATATTACGTCTATGCCGCCATCTAAACGGGGTCAATTTATTGGTTATGTATTCCAACAACCAGATCGCCAAATGTTTAGACCAACAGTAGCCACAGAGGTTGCCTTCGGTCCTGAATCACTAGGTCGCAGTAAATCCGAAGTGAAACGCATCGTTGATGAAGTGTTGGAGCGCACAGGTATCGCTCACTTACGTGAAGCCTATCCTCCAACATTGCGCCGCGGCGAAAAACAACGCGTTGCTATCGCTTCTGCACTAGCAATGCAATCTAAAATCCTTATCCTAGACGAACCAACAAGTGGTCAAGATGGTAAGGAAACCAAAGAGTTGTTAGCACTATTGCGTCAACTTAATCAAGAAGGCATTACGATCCTTCTTATTACACATGATATGGAAATCATGGCTAGCGAATGTAGCCGTGCACTCATCATGGGTAACCAAACCGTTGCCTTTGATGGCAGTCCAGAGGAATTATTCAAGAAGTCTACGGACGAATTGCAAGACCTAGGCCTTACAAAACCGCCAAGTGTGGAACTTTCACTAGCGGTACCATCCCTCGGTTATTGCAAATCCATGGATGAATTGAAATCTAAGTTAGTGGCTCAGTTGGGCGGAAAATAGGAGGGACATATGGAACGTTTAGTACCGTTAACAAAAATCTTGATGACCCTCGCTGTATCTGTGTGGGCCATTCTATTACGCGACTGGGCATCGTTATTGGCTTTGGTCGTTGTAGAACTTGTCGTGTTATTTGTTGCAGGTTTATTGATCAAACAACGTAAGGCCGTAATGGCATTGACTAGCTTTGCTGTATTCCTTGGTGTTATCCAATTCCTCGGCAGCGGCGACGTAACATCTGCCATCGTATCCGGCTTGCGTATGCTTGCGATGACACTTGTATTCATTTGCTTGTTGGCAACTACAAAATTGCAAGACCTTACAGCAGCACTCGTAACACAATGCAAAATTCCTTATGAATATGCATTTATGTTCACCGCAGCACTTCGCTTTGTGCCTGATTTCATTGCTGAAAGTCATGCTGTACAAGAGGCACAAGCGTGCCGTGGTTTATCTTTAGAGGGTAACTTCTTGAAGCGCATGAAATCTTACGTATCCGTGATTCAACCATTGCTCTTAAAATCCTTGGGCCGATCCGAAACAATGGCGTTGTCCCTAGAACTACGCGGCTTCGGTGGACCTACACATAGCTTTTGCGCAGTCCGTAGGCTTGAAAACAATTGATTACGGTGTCATTTCAGTACTGGTAGTAGTACAATTGCTTTGTTTGCTATTGTAGCTAACCTCTGATTAATCAAGAATATATCTTGTAAAAATCTATTTATGTTATACTACAGATAGGTAGTAAAGCGTACAAAAATTACCTACAATATAACAAAAAGGACGAGTTGCTCGTCCTTTTTCTTGCTTATTTTTTTACTCTTATTTTGTAACTAATAGCTATAGGTAGTTACAACTAAGGATACAATAAGAGGGGCAAGCAAAGGTACCCCAAAAGCGTACAAAATAACGCCTCCAATATAACACCTCCTTTTCTTCTGGAGGTGATTTTTATTATATCATTTTATAATAGATATAAGTGGTTAATTTATAGAGATACCAACTTTTTTGAGGAATTCTTATGAGTGAATTATTAATACGCCCAATTACACAGGATGATGTAGCATCTTGTTTAGATATTTATAATTACGAGGTTGTGAACGGCGTAGCCACCCTTGATCTTGAACCTCGTACGTTGCCAGAATGGCAGGAGTGGTATGAGGCTCATCAAACGTCTGAGCACTGCATTTTTGTAGGGATTATGGACGATATTGTAGTAGGCTATGCATCGCTTTCACCATATAGAACAAAGGATGCTTTCAAAAGCACTGTTGAATTATCTATCTACATCCATCAAGAGTATCGCGGAAAAGGCGTGGCATCTAAATTGATGGCCTATATATTAGAACATGCTAAATCGACTGATACATTACATACCGTGGTGTCTGTTATTACGGCAGGAAATGCGGCAAGTACAGCATTACATGAACGGTTTGGATTCACCTATTGTGGTCTAACACCGCAAGTTGGTTTCAAACATGGAAAATATCAGGATACCGAAACATACGCATTATTGGTATAATAAAACGTAGATAATAATACATAATACATATATAAATTACAATATATAGATAAATGGAAATATTAATTAGATATATTAATAAAGTACAGATGATAGATGAGGGTTCGCTACGGGTTAGGGCGAATAGGGTGATTGAATGAACATGAAAGATGAACGACAGTTCGTTGGCTATAGTAAGTATCGTAGCCGACTTGTGGACGGTCATGTACATACAGAATTGTGTCCCCATGGTAGTGGCGACCGCACTGCGTTGATGATTGAAAAGGCCATCGAGTTGCGCATTGAAAAGGTGTGCCTCACTGAGCATGCCCCATTGCCTGTGGGATTTGCTGCTGAATATGGTGGCGATAAAAAAGCTTATAATACGGCGTCTTTGAAATTGAATCAAGTAGATTCCTATCTAGAATTAGGTCGTCAATTACAACGTGCTTATGGCACGCATATCGACATCTCCCTTGGCTTTGAAGTAGATTATATTCCAGGATTTGAGACGGATATTCAAGAGTTCCTCGATCGCTACGGTCCGTTGACGGATGATAATATCTTATCCGTTCACTTTATGGAAGGCCTTAATAATGCCTATTACTGCTTAGACTACAGCCCTAAAGAATTTGAGCGTGGCTTTGGCCCGTGGATTCAAAAGCAATATGAGTTATATTACAAATATTACTCCACCGTGCGCCAAGCCGTGCGCGCTGACCTCGGTGAATATACGCCAAAACGAATTGGTCACTTTGATTTGATCAAGAAATACCAACACCACTTTGGCTTTGAGCGTCACTTGGATCGCCGCAATGCGCAGGTGGTAAGCGATATCTTGCATATCATGCGCGTACAAGGGCGCGAATTAGACTACAACATGAGTGGCTTTTTCAAACCAGACTGTCGTGAAATGTATCCAAGCCGCTTCATCCAAGGCATGGCTGCTGTTATCGGTGTGCCATTTGTACTCGGTTCTGATGCACATAGCGTGGCAGATATAGAAAAAGTTTGGGGATAATTACAAAAGGTCTATACTTGGCTCCGTTCTATGTAACATATGGGTGAAAGTATAGGCCTTTTCTTTGTGCAATAGTAATTAGATGATTTGATTTCTTTATGAGGAACAGAACGTATGGAGATAATACTTAAAATCCTAACCCTTATTATGTTTATTGGTATACTCTATAATAGTAGACAACGCAAGAAGTATGATGAATGGATATGCCTTTTCTTATAATGAATTAAAAGGCTGTTTTACTTTAAATGATAAGTTTGAAATAACAAATTTGATTTATAATGATGTAGATCTTCTACATCAGGGTGTGTTTGCCCTATAATCTCAATACATTGTCCCAAGTGGCCGCAGAGGCAGCCTTCGATGATCAAGCGTTCTTGGCGAGAACAGTATCACAAAATGCAGAGGAACGAGCTAAATGGGAGGCTCTATTTGATGAGCTAGGAATTCACTATTACAAGAGCGAAGCGAATTTTATATTCTTTGAGGCTCCTGATGCGGATGCAGATGGTTTAGCTGATGCATGGCTAACAGAAGGATACCGAGTGCGCCGAGGTCAACGAGACGGTTGGTTGCGACTTACTATTCCAATGGCTCAAGATGGAGATGTAATGCGGCATATATTAAAACAATTCATGAATTAATCATTAAGAATATATCACTTACACTAATTATTTAAGCGTTTTGATATCGAATTTTATTCTATAGAATGGAGTTTAGCTTTTACGCAATCTATAGGCAGGACTTTTTTTTTCCTTTGACGAATATATATATCGAAAACAACGTGAATGCGTGAATGTTTGAGCCCTAGTATTTTCTCTAGGGCTCATTAAGGCGGTTGAAAGGAGTTTATTATGATTGCCATTATAGATTATGACGCAGGGAACACATTTAACGTCCAGAAAGCTTTTGCCTACATCGGCCTCGATGCAGTGCTAACAGCGGATCCTGAGGTTATATTAAACGCTGATGGCGTTCTCTTGCCAGGTGTAGGCGCGTATGCATCGGCAGTAGCGGTTCTAAAAGAGCGCGGCTTAGTCGATGTACTTCATGAAGTAGTAAAGCGTGAAATTCCATTATTAGGCATTTGTTTAGGTATGCAATTATTATTTGAGGAATCTGAAGAGTACGGTCCGACTCCAGGTTTAGGTCTTATTCCTGGCAAAGTAAAAGAAATTCCTCGCGATCTTGGTCTCAGTGTACCTCACATGGGCTGGAACAAGAATGTAGTTCATCATCAAGATAGTCCTTTCAGCAATGTAGACGATCAATATACCTATTTCGTTCATTCCTATTATGTAGATACAGATCCTGAATATATCATTTCCACAGCTAACTATGGTATCGATGTACCTGGTGTAGTTGAACGTGGCAGAGTATATGGAATGCAATTCCATCCTGAAAAAAGTGGTATCGTAGGTCTGAATTTGTTGCGTACGTTTGGTAATATTACAGAAGCTTACGCAGACTCAAAAAAATAGGAGGACGACTGAATGTTAGCAAAACGTATTATCCCTTGCCTTGGTGTGGCGAATGGTACGTACAGAATGGCGTACAATTCCGTGATATGGTTGACGCAGGGGATCCAGTAGAATGTGCAGAACGTTATGAAATACAAGGCGCAGATGAGCTTGTATTATTAGATATTACGGCTACAACAGAGGGTCGTAAAACTTTCACAGACATGGTTCTTAAATCCTCTGATAAGGTATTCATGCCACTCACTGTTGGTGGTGGTATTACATCTGTTGAGGATATGACGGCGCTTATGAAAGCTGGTGCTGATAAGATTTCCATTAATACCGCCGCTTTGGCTAATCCATCCCTTATTACAGAAGGGGCTAAAAAGTTCGGTAACCAAGGCATCGTTGTATGTCTTGATGTAAAATATAATCCTTTTGATAAGGTATGGTATGCATATGGTCATGGTCAGGCAGGTGGATCTGGACAGCGTAGAAATGCTCTTGAATGGGCAAAAGAGGCTGTAGAACGCGGTGCAGGTGAATTGTTGGTTACAAGCATCGATAGACATGGCACAGGCATTGGCTTTGATATTGAATTATACCAAGCATTAGCTGAAGTAGTAGATGTGCCAGTAACGGCTTTCGGCGGTGCAGGTAATGTACAACATTTTGTGGATTTATTTACAAAAACTAATGTAACAGGCGCCCTTGCAGGTGTTTATTACACGATAAAGTGTTAACAATAAAAGATATTAAGAAGGCTCTCCACGAAGCTGGTATCGTGGTAAGACTATAGATATAAACTATTTTTCTACACTTATTAAGGCATTCTCCTATGTGGAGGATGCCTTTTTGTTATGTCTTTAAGTTATAGAGAGCTTTCAAAATGACTAAATAGTAGTTGACACTCTCGTGATTAGTTATACAATGAATGTGTAAGTACTAACATTTTTACAATCCAAAGTGGCATGGAAACATAAGTTTTTATCAGAATTTTCATATACACCATGTCACGAAACAAAATGGAGGTGTTTATATGGTTATGAATGGTATTTACTTAGTTATTGCCTCGCGTGTATTCTGATTTTAGCGTACCGCTTTTTATGGGGCTTTCATAGCGGCTAAGGTGTTGACCTTGGACCAATATCGTCCGACGCCGGCTATGATTCACAACGATGGTCACGATTACGTGCCAACTAACAAATGGGTAACCTTTGGTCATCACTTTGCAGCTATTGCAGGTGCAGGCCCGCTCGTAGGCCCAGTTATTGCAGCCCAGTTCGGGTATTTGCCTGGTGCCTTATGGATCCTTATCGGCCCGTATTAGCCGGTGCTGTACATGACATGGTTATCTTGTTCGCTTCAGTTCGCTATGACGGTAAGTCTATCGCGGATATTGCACGCGAAGAAATCAGTAAACTAGCTGGTTTTGGTGCTATGCTTGCTACCTTGTTCCTATTGGTTATTACCCTCGCTGGTATGGCCGTAGTAGTAGCGAATGCATTGCATAACTCTCCTGGGGATTCTTCTCCGTATTCGCTACAATTCCAATTGCTATTTTTTTATCGGTATTTATTTAAAATGGTTGCGCCCTGGTAAAATCCAAGAGGCTACTATCATTGGTGTAGCGTTAATCTTCGTAGGCATTATCTACGGTCCTAACATCGCGGCTAGCGAATATGCTTCTTGGTTCACGTACGACCTGCAAACTATTGAAATCATGCTTGCTGTGTATGGCTTCTTTTGCAGCAGCATTGCCAGTATGGTTATTGCTCGCTCCTCGTGATTATCTATCTACATACCTTAAAAATCGGTACAATTGGCGCCTTGGCTCTCGGTATTATCATCGTAATGCCTGAAATCCAAAATGCCAGCTGTTACTCCATATATCTGGGGTGGCGGTCCTGTATTGAAAGGTTCTGTATTCCCTTTACATCTTCATTACTATCGCATGTGGTGCGTTATCTGGTTTCCATACAGTAATTGCTACAGGTACAACACCTAAAAATGCTTACTAATGAAAGAGAAATCTTACCTATCGGTTATGGTGCGATGTTAACAGAAGGTTTCATCGCTATGATGGCGTTGATTGCGACCCACTGCATTGCATCCAGATGATTACTTCGCTATTAACTCCACAGTAGAATCCTTTTAAAGCACTAGGTCTTCAAGTACATGAATTGCCAGCATTGTCCGCAATGGTTGGGGAAGACTTGATGCACCGTCCTGGTGGCGCCGTATCCCTTGCAGTAGGTATGGCTCATATCTTCTCCAGATTGCCTAACATGGATCACTTGATGGGTTACTGGTATCACTTCTGTATCATGTTCGAAGCCTTGTTCATCATGACTTTGATCGATGCTGGTACTCGTGTAGGTCGTTACTTGCTTCAAGAATTATTAGGTCATTTCCATCCCTAAGTTCAACGACCAACATTGGGCTCCTGGCGTATATGGTTGTGCAGCTTTTGATTTTGTATCTTGTGGGGCTACCTAGTTCTACAAGGTAACATTGGTATTATCTGGCCTCTATTCGGCGTATCTAACCAATTATTAGGTACTATGACATTGGCTGTAAGTACTACTGTTATTATGCGACTTGGCCGCAAACGCTATGCATGGGTTACAGGTATTCCATGTATCCTAATGGCCATCGTTGCGATTGTCGCAGACTTTGAAAAACGTATTTAATAGCTATATCCCAGCTGGTAAATGGATTCTAGTGGCATTCAGTGCTGCTATGTTCCTCATGATCCTTATCGTATTAGTAGAAGCAGTACGCAGCTGGATTCGCTTGTCCAATATTCCTCAAGACTATCGCACTCAAGAAGAAATTGAAGCAGAAAGCCTTGTAAAATACGGCAAAGGCGTAAAAGCGTAATTTCTTTAACTTGGGCGTCAATTCTTAAGCTATTAGCATTAGGTTGATGGGGCCCAACTCTAACTCGACATTTAAATTAAAAAGCGTTGTCTATACCTTCTTCGCTCCAAAGCGAGCTAAGTCGCTCATACGGTATAGGCAACGCTTTTTATTACGTTTAGTAAACATTAGTCCCATCAACCTATGTATACCTTTGAAGTCTCATATATGACGCCCAATGTTACTTGAAATGTACGTAAATAGATATTTAATTTTTACTGCTTTTCCCTTAATGCTTTATAGCCCTATTATTAGCATTTAGAGAATAGTTTTATTTTGATTGGACATCTTCAACATGATATAATAAGGCTATGAAACATTATATACGTTCCTATTGGACAAAAATATAAACAATTGTATAAGAAAAGGCCTAAAAAGGCATTGCCGCTTTTTCTGCCATTGAGCGATTATTTTTCTTTGTATTGGCTACAATAGCGAGTCGTGGGATGGGTGTTATCTTCAACGAGGTTATGGCGCGACAAACGATGATGCGTGGTTCTGTAACCGTAGAGAGTTTAACTGCAACGCCGTGGGGGACATTATCCTTTACCGATTTGGTGTGGAAGGACCCTGAAGGTCGTGAATTGCTCACCGTTCCCAGTGGTAAGATACGCGTTAATATGTGGGACGTAGTCACTCGTAACTTTAAGGCTTCTGCCATAAACGGAATCGAGCTAAATGATGCGACCATTGTAGTCGATTTAGATGATAACAACCGGCTCGACTTCGTGCCTGCCTCACCTGATGTGAATAAGCCTCTTGATGAGGTGGAGCCGCGACCTAAAAGCCGCCTAAAAAGACGACGCAAGATCGGCAAGAGGAATTGGCTAAAAAGGTTCGTAATTTTAATTGGGAAGGTCAACATTTGGACCTTACCATTACACTTAGAAATAATCAGCTAGAAATCTTTCAGAAAAATCGTCACTATGTGATGAAGAATGTAGAGGCTAAAATCCATCTTGATAGTAAGCGCGCTATTCGCATTGATATGGAAACCGGTAAGTTTGGTGGAACCGCTATTGGTGATGGAATGACACTAAAAGGTCGCGTTGATTTAAAGGATGTGTTAAAGCATCGCATGCCTCAGTTAGATTTACAGTTTGATGTGAAAGGTGTGGACCCCGCCTCTCTTGGTTTTGGCGATGATATTCACGATGCTATGACCTTGCTGACGCGAGTAACTGGTGATTTTAATCGACCGTTGGCTAAAGGCCGTGTAACGATGCCTATTTTTACGTATTCCTGCGCTTACCTTTGAAAAACGTAGTGGGTGATGTGACGTACCAAGATGGCATTTTAAATTTTGAAAATGTTAATGCTAATGTATATAGTGGCAAATTAGAGGCAAAAGGTGTATATAATCTAGATACAAGAGCCTATACAATTACAGGCGTAGCCAAGGATTTAGATAGTAGTGTAGCCCTTAAAACACCTGAGTTCGTTGTGCCCGTATCGGCTAATTTGAACTTTAAAAGCGAAGGCATGCCTCGTGATATGGAGGTGTGGGGTAATTTCTGGTCTGGTGAAGGTCACTATATGCTCATACCTATTCAAAGCATTACAGGGAACTTTCACAATAAGGGGCGTCATCTCTCCTTTAGTGATGTGAAAGTAAATACGAGGGTCACTACAATTTCCACGAATGCGTTGCGTATTGATGATGGGCAGCTCACGATGGGGCCACTCAATATTATGTCCCACGGGGGCAGTAATTTTATTCTCTATGATGAAGACTCATTTGATGATCTAGATGAGAATATGGACCAAATTAAAGAGGGCATGAAGCAAGCTAGTGAAAATAGTAAGCGTGCCTCGGAATCGGCCAAAGGTCTTAAAGATGTCAAGATTCCTGACGATGTAAAAGGGTCTATGAAAGATTTGAAAACGTCAAATGGATTCCGTAAAAGATAGTATTGAAAGAGTCAAAATTAATTGATAAATGAAATATTAATGATATTTACAACAATTCATTGTGAGTTTAGATAACAAGTTTATAATAAATCTCCGTTATCAGTTTTTTTGATAATCACGCATTTCTTTTAGTACTTACTATGGAGGTTTTTATGAAAGCATCTAAAACAATTATCTATCGTTTTGGCGTACCACTGTTCTTGCGTTTGGCGTAGCTACATTGGCACCTCAACAAGCGGACGCTTCTTATGGCTATAAATATACTGATTCCCAACGTCCACCAGTATCTACTCCAACAGGTTACGTTAATCCAGCTATGGGCTCTACTGTAACAGTTACAGATCCTGCACCTACTACAAATAAATTGACTACTCCCTAAAGCTAGTACTACTATTGAAAACATTACTGTGACTAATGTTGCACCAAAAATACTCTGATTACAATGATATTGCAAAGCATACTCTCAGCAGTAGCTGACTATTTCATGGCGAAAATCATGGCTATATATGGTAATGGTAATACGGCACTTAACCGCTATGGTTTTGGCAAATAATTGATTTTGAAATAATCATTTCAGTTACATTTACAGAATAAAAAGGTCCCTTATAGACTGTACACCCTAAGATTATATCTAATAGGGAAGCAGTCCATTGGGGACCTTTTGTTGTATGCCTATGGATTAGCGATCTAAGCCGCTTGGACGTTGGTATTCAGATTTTTCAGTAGCTTCTGTATTTGTTGTAGTTGCAGAGTCTTTAGCCAATGTTTTTTTGATTTTAATAAGCGGTTTTTCTGTCGCTTTTGGATCTTCTTTTTTCTTTACGTCCTTTTGGGATGGCGGTAAGAATGTGTTGAGTTCATTCTTGTGGGATACCTCTGTGTTTGTAGTGGATGCCAATTGTGCGCGTTGAGGGGCGATAAAGATTTCATCCTTTGTAACACGTACTTCATTCAATAATAATTTGAATACTTGTGGTTTTACAAAGATAGTGCCGTCTACCTTACGAGCTGCAGGCAAGAAGGATTCAGATGTATCAAGGTTGATAATCTTTAATTTGCCATGGCGTACAACTTCTGCAGAATTTGGTTGAATTGCTAATGTAGCGATATTCATATCTACCAACGCTGTTTTAGTAGGTTCGTCCCACGCTACTTTATAGCCCAATGCTTCAGACACTTGGCGCAATGCTACGAGCGGTTGGCCGTCTACATAGATTACGTTTTGCTGACCATTAATAGGCTCAACAACCTTGCCATCTACATTGATGTGATGATGCAGTCGTAACAGATGCTGGCTTTTCAAGATTCATAGCGGGACCTGGACTCTCCATGCCAATAGCCGCCTGTGCAGGTTGTACAGTGCCAAATGTGAAAGCCAAAGCACCTACAGCGATGCTAGATAAAATAAGCTGTTTTAATTTCATAAGTGACCTCCATAAGGTGTTATATTGTTTCTGAATGTATTAATATTACCAGATGTATATGAATATTTTATTATAAACTTTTAAATTTTATACAATTTATATAAGTATATGTCTATATCTGGTACAAATTTTTATATCTCAATCTACGACTAATAGTGTTAATATAATAGTAGATATTAATTTTTTTCTAATGGTGGAAAAATATCTACTGCAATGCATATAATCATGTGTTTGGGAATATGGATTAATGATGAATACGTTATTAAAGAGTCGGATTTAGATGTTTTTTTAATAATTCCTTGTTTAGAGGGACATACAATAAGTGATATTTTTTTGCTAATGAGTTATATGATGAAAAAAATCTTTGTTCATTTTTTTATCTTTTTAGGAAAAGCAGATCCTTTGGCGGGGAAAATAAAGCAATATTCTGTTGATTCTCAAAAAGAAGCTTAGTAAGGAATATAGATGATAGAATTAAATATGATTTGAAAAAGGATACAGACAAATGATGTTTAAGAAAAATGAAGATAGAAAAAAAGAACGAGAAGTGCTTGATAAGCGTTAGCATAGTATTGAGGTGAAAATGTTTTTTTAAAAATATTTAATTTAATCTTTTGGGGCTGGAATGATTTTTCCTAGTAGGCATTACATTTAATGCTTTGTTATGGATCCTGAGGTTACTAGTGACGAGTTTTTGGATATACTTCTATGGTAGTGCTTATATTATTAGTGGAGTATTTATGTTGGGATGGTATTTTATATATAAAGCTTTTTAAAAAAAGTGATTATATTTGAATTAATCTTTAAGGTTGTGATCTATTTAAACTCGATAGGACGTTATGGTCTATCAAGAATTATCTAAATTATTTGCAAAAAGAAAAACCTGATGTAGCTCAATCATTAAGTGCTCTACTAGGTGGTGCTGGAGTCACAGCTGGAACGTTAGGGACAGGTGCGCCTTTATCATATACTGCTAGTGTAGGAGTTAATATATCCTATGGTCATTTTTTTGTTGAGTATCAGAAATATAAATTGTTGAAGGAGAAAAGAAGAAAGAGATAAGCATGTGGGGATATAAAGGATTATTTTTTTATGTTGGTTTATTATAACTTTATGTATATATACAAAGATATATATATTAGCTTGGACAAATAATAGGGGCTATAAAGAGATGTCTTTAAATATGTGCTTTTCCAAAAGCTATTTAAAAACATTTATTGTCATTTCTTATTTTTTTATGTTGGGCTATTAGGATATGTATTTTTGGTTTATAGATGATTTTATGATAATTATGAGTAGTACGATTTTAGGGTGTAATTTTAATTTACTTATCAGGGATGATTATTACAATACAAAAAAATCTTCTCCACAATATCATAATGGTAAAAAAATTAGCTCGATATATGTTGTTATATCCTTTTATCGCAATAGTTTTATATCTGTGGCTTAAGTATAATGGGACTTTTTATTCTAAGTATTATTAATTAATAGCAGCTTCTAAGTATTGTTTAGTGATTGGGAAGAGGTTATGCGTGTAGAAGAATATGCTTTTACCTTTGATGAATTGCAAGACAATGTAGTGCTGTAGGTAATTCTTTATATGCTATAATTAAGTATTACATGAATTATTTAATATATCTTAATCATAGAGTTATAGCGTTTATAGAAAGAGGTTCCTTATGGCATCCGGCAGATCTGAAAAAGAGTTACAAGGGGTAACGATGTTAGGTCACAAGACCGATTACCCTACTGATTATGCACCACAGGTGTTAGAGGCGTTTGATAATAAAACATCCCTGATAATGATTATTTTCGTTAAAGTTTAATTGTCCTGAGTTTCACTAGCTTGTGCCCTATGACAGGTCAACCAGACTTTTTGCAACCATTTACATTTCTTATGTACCAGATAAGAAAATGGTTGAGTCCAAATCTTTGAAATTATATCTATTTAGTTTCCGCAATCACGGGGACTTTCACGAGGACTGCATCAACATCATCATGAAAGACCTTGTGAAGTTGATGGATCCTAAGTACATCGAGGTATGGGGCAAGTTTACGCCGCGCGGTGGTTTGTCCATCGATCCATACGCAAACTATGGCAAGCCTGGTACAGAGTGGGAAAAAGACGGCAAAAGAGCGCCTTCATTTCCACGATATGCGACCCTGAGCGCGTAGCATACCGTTAATATGGCATACGAATATTTAACAATGGTCACATCGTTTATAATGTTTTTTTATGATCGGTGTGATATTGTCTATTCACCCTGCATCCATAATCGTAGGGGAGCATACGAAGTTATCACATCTGAGTCGATGGACTCGGTGGAATGGGTATCTTATTTTTATATTGACCCTGTTTATTGTGGATGTACTCATAACAAATGGCCTATATGCTGTGTTTTTATGATGTGTATGGCACCTATCTGTTCTGCGTGAGCTGGCTATTGATCCGATGGCTATATTCTTTAGTGAAAGCTTCCAAATAGGCGTTGTTGTCGTCTTTGTTCTGGTATTGCTACAGTGTTAGGGTCTCGTCGATTTGGCTCATGGTGAAAGAAACTTATCGTTTCACTATGACCAACTGCATCAAGGTAAAAGAACAACCTTCCTGGATGGAACAGTACATGGCCCATGAAAAAGGGCGGGTTGGGCTTAGCTATTGTAGGATTGATTTACATGATACGGATGACCATGAGAACCATGTGGCCTTATATTATATGCCTTATTTGGTTCAAGCTTATAGCGATGCTTGCTAATGTGCTACTTTCACCAGTCATCAATCGGCTAATGCATGTTGAAACGATGACATCAACGCATATCATACTAGACCCTTATGTAGCGATATATGTGATAGCAGGATACCTATGGGGCTATGTAGCGCTACACTATGACATAGATAAGGCGTATAATGTGAGCGAATAGTACCGTGATAGCCATCCTTCCACGACTTACTGTTATACTAGGGACAGTCATCTTTATTGGACTCGCGCTAGTTATTATTATGGTGCCTGTTACTTGGGGTATGGTGGTAGATACACTGACAAAATTATAAATAAACCTAGTTATTTCCTATATTTTTAGGGTTTTAAAAGCGGTTCTCATTCTCTTGACAATGCATAGATGCAGGTGATAGAGTATGATTGTATTTATGAGAATACACAAATGGTTATATCCAGTGTATAGAGAATAACAAGGTGAAATTCATATCGTCCTTGGGATGTTCCTGAGGACGATTTTTATCATCTATCACCAAAAGGAGAATCAGATGAGTATAGTCACAAATCAAACAACTGAATTGATTGGTAAAACTCCGGTATATCAATTACCAAATACCAATATTTATGTAAAACTTGAAAAATATAATGTAGGCGGTTCTGTGAAAGATCGCGCAGTACTTGGTATGTTACAAGACGCCAAGGAGAAAGGACGCCTTCATGAGGATAGCATCATCGTAGAGGCTACAAGTGGCAATACAGGTATTGCTCTTGCCATGAGTGGGTGCTATCTTACATATTAAAAACTGTAATTATTATGCCTGAAAGCATGAGTAAAGAACGTCGTGAACTTATTAAGGCGTACGGTGCACAGCTCATCTTAACGCCAAAAGAAACGGGCATGAAGGGTGCTCTTGAACGAGCAAATGAAATCTTAGAGAAATATCCTAATGCGTTTACCTTGGGCCAATTTGTAAATCCTGCGAATCCAGATATGCATTACCGTACTACGGGCGCTGAAATCGCAGAGCAAGTGCCAAATGTAGATGTATTTGTGGCAGGTATCGGTACAGGTGGTACTTTCACAGGTGTTACCAGACGATTGAAAGAGCATAATCCGAATCTGAAAGCTATCGCAGTGGAACCAACAGGATCTCCGGCCATTACAGAAGGCAAGGGTGGTCCTCACAAAATTCAAGGTATTGGTGCTGGTTTCATTCCTGAAAACTTCGACCAAAGCTTGATGGACGGCGTACAAACTGTGAGCGATGAAGAAGCCTTTAGCGAAGTACAAACCTTTATGCGTGAAAGCGGTGTTTCTATTGGACTTTCAGCGGGGCAGCCATCGTAGCGGCTAAGCGCATTGCTCGCGAAACGCCAAATGCGAATATCGTCGTTATTGCACCAGATGGGGTGGAAAAATACTTATCCCTATTGGATTTCGCTAATAATGAATACGTAAAGTAACGGATTTCGGATAGATAAAATGTATTATGTATAGGAATACAGACCACATATGTTGTATACTATATGTTATATGAGTAGAGTTATTTGAGATGGAGTCACTATGATGCAAGGTTTACGCGAATTATGGGGCAAAATTCAATATAATATTAAACGCGTAATGGATTCTGACCCAGCCGCAACAAGCGTGTGGATGGTCATTTGGACGTATCCGCATATTACGGCCTTATTCTGGCATTTCTTTGCGCACCGCCTTTATAAGGCGGGATGGCCAACCTTGGCGCGTCGTGTGGCATTACATTCTCGTCACGTAACGGGCATTGAAATTCACCCAGGTGCAACGATCGGCCGTGGCTTATTTATTGACCATGGTATGGGCGTTGTTATTGGTGAAACTGCCATCGTAGGTGATAATGTAACACTATTCCATCAAGTAACGTTAGGCGTCATGTCTTCTAAACAGGAAAAACGCCATCCAACCATTGAAGATGAAGTACTTATCGGTACAGGCACGAAAATCTTAGGTGATATTACTATCGGTGCGCGCACAAAAATCGGTTGTAACCTTGTTATTAAACATGATATCCCGAAAGACATGGTTATCTTTGAAACGGATCCGGAAAATATGTATGTCCGTAAACCTCGTCGTACTAATACCGGTAAGACTGAGGAAAAGAAAATTCCCGATGACTACATAGAATACTATATTTAATATAGGACAATATACATACTATAAAAGAATATATAATATAGACTGATATGAACCTCTAATTACTAAATGAACTAGTAGTTAGAGGTTTTTGATTTCATCGAATCCATGTTGAAATAATACGATTGACAATGCCTTATTGGGTATGATATGATTACCCAGTAAAGCATGGAGGATTACTCAAGAGGCTGAAGAGGACGGTTTGCTAAATCGTTAGGGCGGGTTACCGTCGCTAGGGTTCGAATCCCTAATCCTCCGCCATGTAAAGACCTTACATCAACCGATGTAAGGTCTTTTTGTTTCCTATGGTTTAGTTTTTATAGGCTCTGTTATTGCAAGGATTCAAGTGAATCTCGGGCCTAATAGTTATTGTATTACACAGGTGTGTAAGGTTATAGAGTTGACGTATGATAAGGGGACTCATATAATAGATTGTATAAAATGTAATTTTAAGGAGACTCTTATGAATACAAAATATACACGTCAAATGAATGGTATCCGTCGCGCATTAGGCATTGGCGCATTGTGCTTGGTGGCCTCTGTTGGGGTTGCTCATGCTGAAAGTATTGAAATTCCAAGTGCCCGTCCTATGGTTGATGGTATCGGTGCTGATGTAGAGACAGTTAGTAGCTCCAGCAAAGTACAACATCATGTAAGTGCAGATATGGTAACGCCAAACGATTGGACATATACGGCACTACAAACGCTTATCAAACATGGTGCTGTTACTGATACACATGGCTTTGCTTTTGATGGTACAAGCTATACAAAAGATGAGCTCATGCCGCTTATCGATGAGGTAGTAACAAAACGGGAGCAAATGAACGAAAATGACCGTCAATTTGCATTGCGTATTTACCGAGAAAATATGCGTGATGTAATGGATTATCGCATTGCACGCGATAAGAAAATCACCGAAGAGCGTCGTCAAAAATTAGACGCAAAACGGGCTGAAAAGGCTAAGAAGTCTGGTAAGACATATCAGGTGTCTCAAGATCAGCAAGAGGCTCTTGATAAGGCTAATGATGAAGTAGCAAAACCAGAAGAGCGTGCTTTAACAGATGAGCAAATCAAAGAAAAAAATGAAGAAATTCAAAATAGATGATTCTCGCGTTAAGGTAAATAACGAGGTACGCATTCGTTACGCTGGTTCTAAAGATAAGAAGTCTAAAACAGATGCTCGTATGCTAACGGAGATGACCTTTACTCTATAACCCTTATGTAAGGAGTTATAATGATTGACTTTTTAAAGAAACAGTTGTTTACGGTCCATCAAAACGGTAAGCAACAGGTAAGCGAGGCCTTTAAGTTTATAGGGCCTGGCATTATCGTAACGGTTATGAACATTTACCTTTTGATCGTGGGCTAAAAGAATAAAAAGACCGCTTCGGCGGTCTTTTTCTCTTTACGTATCTATTATGTAAAAAGCGTATCTTTGAATACCCAAGAGGGGTATAAAATATGGTACAATTAAGGATAGTGTAATATCTGTTGGGATTGTTCCTAGCAGTGTGATATATGGAAATTAGGAGGACCTAATGGCAAACGAAGTTAAATTACAAGATGCAATGCAATCTGATTTTACTGCTGTCGTAAGCGACATTGCAGAGGAATTATTGGCGCGCCTTAATATTGACGAGGACGGTTCTATTATCGACATGTTCCAAACTGGTTCATTTGATCCTTGGCAATTATTCGTGTTCTTCGGCGCTTTAGAAAAAGCCCTCGTTGAGTATAGAACTGATAAACGGAAGAAAACAGTTATCGTTCATGCACAACCTGAGGCGCTTCTCGGTATTGGCCGTGTAGTAACACCTGTATCTACTATGCTTGAGCATGTGTTGATGTCTCGCTTGAATGACATGAGCGAAGGCCGATTGGAAACAGGTATGCTTACTGTGTCTGCTGAAAGTATCGATTACGAAGGTGTAAACCTTAAAGGTCGCCATGTTGTTATCGTATGTGACCTTGTAGACGAAGATTCTGATTACCTCAAAGAATGTATTAGATTATGTAAAGAATTGAAAGCTAGCCACGTTGTGGCGGTGCCTCTCATGTTGTGGAACCCAGAATTGATCGACAACTTAACAGAGGAAACTATCAAGGCGGAATTATCTCATGAAAATCGTCCTCTCTCCTAGTAAGACAAAAACAATTACCGATGCTCCGAAGAATGATGGGGCAGTCAATCATGTAGTTCGAGACGGCCAATTTCAGCCGCATATCACGCAAGAGATTGTAAAACATATGCAATCCCTCGATGTAACGGCCCTTGGCAAGGCTTTTAAAAGCTAAAGGATGACAAGGCCCAAGCTTCTTTGATTTCTACCAAGATTTTGAGTCGCAACCAGTAGGTCTTGCTTGTGAAAGCTACGATGGTATTGCTTTCAAATATTTAGACTGGCAGAACTTGTCTGATGAGGCCAAGGCCTTTGGTAAAAGCCATCTCGTTGTGATGTCTGCGTTGTACGGCGTCGTAGAGCCTACGATGGGCGTGCGCGATTATCGGCTTTGATATGGTTGATAAGGTAGGGCATTAACCTATACGACATATGGCGGGAAACGGTGGATGCATACTTTTCACAAGGAAGATTGGATCCTAAACCTGGCATCTAAAGAATATGCCAAAATGGTAAACCATCCAAAGGTAGTGACCGTTGAATTTTGGGAGTTACGAGGCGATGCATTTAAACAGATGAGTACGTCCTCAAAAAAATGAGTCGCGGTGTGATGGCTCACGAATGTTTATCAGCACAAGTGAAACATGTGTGATTTACCGCGCGAAGTGAATGGGTTTATCTGTGTTACTGACATAGATTCCATTACTATACCAAGCGAATCGATGACGGTTCGTTATGAAAGGAAGTGATTGTTTGCAAGTGCAAGACATTCTCGGAAAAGACCTTGTCGGCGATGAATGGCTGACCGAGGAAGAATTGCGATTTCTCATGTCTGTAACTGATGAAGACGAGTTGCAGTTAATATATAAAAAGGCTTACGAAGTGAAGGCGAAATATGTACAGCCTGTAGCGTATTATCGGGGCCTTATCGAGTTCTCGAACCGATGCATTAAGAATTGTAATTACTGCGGTATCCGTCGTGAAAATGACAAGACGGAACGCTTTGATATGAATCGTGAAGACATCATCAAGATGGCACAGTGGGCGTATGACCATGAATATGGTTCTATTACACTCCAATCTGGTGAACGCTGTGATGATGCCTTCGTTGATTATGTGGTAGATCTTATTCGCGATATTAAGGCCATCGGCGATGGTTCCCTAGGCATTACGATGTGTGTAGGGGAACAAAGCGAAGAGGCGTACCGCCGCATGCGTGAAGCCGGCGCTAGTCGTTATTTATTGCGCATTGAAACAACAAATAAAGAGCTATATCATAAAAATTCATCCTCAAGATGAACTACACTCCTTTTGAAACGCGCGTTGAATGTTTACGTAGCTTGCGCCGCGTAGGTTTTCAAGTGGGTACGGGCGTCATGATTGGTTTGCCTGGTCAAACTGAAGAAGACCTCGTAAATGATATCTTGTTCTATCGCGATATGGATATCGATATGATCGGTATGGGGCCTTATGTAGTGCATCACGATACGCCACTAGGCCAAGAGGCTCTAGCGATGGGCATCGATGATGAAGCGGGCAAGCTCCGCCGCGTTCAACTAGGTCTTAAGATGATTGCGTTGACACGCTTGTTCTTGAAAGACGTAAACATTGCTGCTACCACAGCATTGCAAGCACTGGATAAACTGGGCCGTGAAAAAGGTTTAGCCGCTGGGGCAAACATTTTGATGCCTATCATTACGATTCCTGAACACCGTGCAAAATACTTGCTATACGATAATAAACCTTGCGTAGATGACAATGCAGAACAATGTAAAGACTGCTTGACGCGCCGCGTTATGTCCATCGGTGATACTGTAGGATGGAACCAAAATGGTGATTCCAAACACTACGGTAAACGGACAGGAGAATTTTAGATTTATATAGTCCTCTTTTTTCGATAAAATTTTTCGGAAAAAGAGGACTTTTCTATTGAAGTGTCGAAATGTATTAGCAAAAGCCGTAATTTGCCAATAAGGAGGCGATTCCGATGAAAGAGTACAGTAGTGATAAAATTAGAAACGTTGCTGTTGTTTCCCACGATGGTGCAGGTAAAACAGCTCTTGTTGAATCCTTGTTGTTAACCTCTGGTGCGGTTGATTTCGTAGGTAAAGGCCAAGATAATAAACATATCATGGACTTTGAACCAGAAGAAATCAAACGTAACGTAACTATCCAGTTGGGCATGGCTCCATGTGAGTGGCATGACCATAAGGTTAACTTCGTAGACACTCCAGGTTACAATGAATTCCATGGTGAAGTTCGTGCTGCTTTGCGTGCGTGTGATGGTATGTTAATGGTACTATCCTCCACATCTGGTGTAGAAACTGACACAGTTCGCGCATGGGATTATGCCGTTGAATTACAAATGCCACGTATGGCATTTATCAATAAAATGGATGTAGATGGTGCCGACTTCTTCGGTACTATTGAAAGAATGCGGGAATTATTTGGCAAAGGCATCATGCCATTGCAGATTCCTATCGGTGAAGGCGCCAACTTTGAAGGCGTCGTAGACGTAGCAAAAATGACTGCGTTTACTTATAAGGACGGCCAACCAACTGAAATCGCTGTACCAGCTCACCTTATCGAAAAGGCTCAAGAAATTCGGGAAATGACCGTAGAAGCCGCGGCTGAAGGTAGCGATGAATTGTTGGAAAAATATTTAGAAGGCGAAGAGTTATCCTTAGATGAAATTCGCCAAGGCTTGCGTGAAGGTATGATTAGTGGCCGTGTGTGCCCAATCATGTGTGGTAGTGCCACATCTCGTATTGGCTTAGATCAAGTATTGGATCGTATGATCCGTTACATGCCAGATGCAACTAAAAAGGTTATGACCGCAACTGATGCAGAAACTGGCGAACAACGGGCAATACATGTAGATAAACCATTAACTGCATTCGTATTCAAAACGTTGTTAGACCCATTCGCAGGCAAACAAAGCTTTGTACGTATCTTCTCTGGTGAACTCAAAGAAGGCGACCGCCTCTTTGATGTAAATCAAGGCGTAGAAGAAAAATGGGGCAAGATGGTTACCCTTATCGGGAAGCAACAAATCCCTGTATCCTCTGCTAAAGCTGGCGATATCGTAGTGATACCGAAATTGGCTAATGCTAAGACTGGGGATACATTAACTGCTCCTGACTTTAAAGTAACATACGATGCTATCCGTTTCCCTCAACCTCTATATACAGTGGCTATGGAGCCAGTGAAAAAAGGTGAGGAGGAAAAATTAGCTAGTGCTGTTCTTAAGGTAGCAGAAGAAGATCCTACTTGCGTAGTAGTGAAAAATGCTGAGGCCCGCCAATTACAAATCGATTGTATGGGCGAGGTACATCTCGAGCATATTCTCAATAAAATGGACCGCAAATACGGCGTACAAGCTAAACTTGTGACTCCATACATTCCATACCGCGAAACTATCAAAGGCTCCGCTGAAACCGAGTCTAAATATAAAAAACAAAGTGGCGGTCATGGTCAATATGGTCACGTTAAGATTCAAGTGGACCCATTATACGATGGAAGCGAATTTGCATTCGTAGACAAAAATCTTTGGTGGTGCTGTACCCTAAACAATACATACCAGCAGTGGAAAAGGGTGCCAAAGAAACCCTAGATAAAGGCTTAATTGCGGGATATCCTATGATTGGCGTGCAAGTGACACTCTTGGATGGATCTTACCATAGTGTAGACTCCTCAGAGTTAGCATTTAAAGTAGCTACGTCACAGGCTATCAAGGATGTAATTCCTAAGGCGAAACCAGTCCTATTAGGAACCAATCTATGAAGTTAACGTGTTTGCACCAGATGCTTTCATGGGCGATATCATGGGTGATTTAAATAGCCGTCGAGGTCGTGTATTAGGGCATGGAACAAAGTGAAAGAACAGGTATTTCTGTTGTTAAAGCTCAAGTACCATTGGCTGAAATGGCCGATTATGTGACTGCATTGCGCTCTATCACTCAAGGACAAGGCGTATTTAACCGTCAGTTCCATACTTATGAAGAGGTTCCACATAAGCAAGCGGAAGAAATTATCATCGCTCATAAACCCTCAAGAATAAAGTTAAGAACATGTCCACGTACTGTATGTAATACAGTTAGAATCACTACAACTGAATAAACAATTGCATATTGTAACAACTTCATATGTAAAATTTCATAGCATAACAATTGACGAAAGTCATAAATCTGAATAGTATTTTACACTGGCCCTCCATATATGTAGCGTATGGAGGGCTTTTACTAGTCCTTTGTGTATATAGTGCTAACATAGAGGGTAAATATAATTACAACCGTGTGCTTACTATATAAAAATAGATAGTGTGAAAGGATCGTATATGTTTTTCTCTAGTATTACTGCAGATTACACAAAAATGGGGATATCCTAAAGCCATCGTACGGGCTTTGGATTTCTTGAAAAATACAGATTTGAAAGCATTGCCTGGTGGTCGTCATGCCATTGAAGGGGACATGATGTACGCCAATGTAGACGATGTAGAAACAAAATTGTTTGAAACTACAAAACCTGAGTCTCATCGCAACTATGTAGATATTCAATTCATGGTAGATGGGGAAGAAAATATGGGCTTTTTCGTAGATAAAGGCCTCGTAAAGCCTGTGGAGTCTTATCCAGATCGTGATTGCTATTTCTACCCAAACGAAGCTGTCGATGAAGGCCAAATCCATTGTCCCAGAAGGGTACTATACAGTATTTTTCCCATCCGATATCCATCGCCCGCTACTTGCTGTAAACGATAAGCCTATTAAAATCCGTAAGGTCGTTGTAAAGGTTCACGTATCCTTGCTCGGTGAGTAGTATGAAGCGATATGAAATTATAGGTGTTTTACTAACCCTATTAGGTGCGGTTCTATGGGGCGTATCGGGTGCATCAGTACAGTTTCTAAGCAATTTTAGGGATATGAACTTAGAATGGCTAGTGACCATGCGATTAATTACAGCTGGGCTATTGACTGTACTCTATGCTTGGTTTAAATATGGTAATTCCATCTTTAATGTCTTTCGTAGTTTGAAAGATACAGTAGGTTTAATCATTTTTTTGGCGTATTTGGTATGGCCTTATGCCAATATACATACTTTAAATCTATTGCCTTAGCTGGAGCTGGTATTGCAACGGTACTACAATACTTGGCACCGTCTATGATTATTATTTATTTGCTAGCTCGTTATGGTAAACGTCCGTCTAAAGGCGAAATTATTTCCGTTATACTTGCATTAGTAGGCACCATATGCCTGATGGGGAACGATGGCTTGTCTATTGAAAGCTTCCCGCTCACAGTGCTTGTATGGGGGCTACTATCTGCTGTAGGTGTCGCTGTATATAGTCTTTCTCCTGTGGATTTACTATATAAATATGGAACCTTGCCGATTGTAGGCTTCGGTATGCTTATGAGTGGTATTGTTGCTGCCATATTGTTCCATCAACCTAATTCGTATGCGATGTGGGATGTATGGACCGTTATTGGTTGTTTCAATGTTGTCTTTCTTGGGACCATCGTATCCTTTAATGCTTACTTGGAAGGTGTTAAACGAATAGGTGCGGTGCCAGGATCCATCTTGTCATCTATTGAACCGATTTCGGCAGCTTTCTTTGGATGGGCTCTTTTAGACAATCAATTTAGTCTATTAGGGACTAATTGGCATGGCCATGATCATTGCCACTGTTATTATTATTGCTTTAGAAAAACGTAAATAATTTATAGATGATTGATTTAGGTTAGCCTATATTGATTTAAACATATCTATAATTTAATGTTAGAGGTTTCATCTCTGCGTATTGCAGAGGTTGGGACCTCTTTGCTATTATGATACATATTGTGAAAGTATTCGTCATGGAGGGGACGTATGGAGGAAAAACAATGGAAGGGCATGGGCCTTGCCATTATGGGAGCTCTGTTTTGGGGGCTTTCAGGCACATCTGTACAATTTCTTGAAAATGCAAAGTTAAAAAGCCATCTATACCAGAGCTATTTTGTATTTTGCTTGCTATGGTTGGTACCATTTGTATTGTTATGCAAGAGGGCTTAGATATGTCGTCCTTCAACGAAGAAGCTCTTGTTCTGGGGTCTCGTATCAGCGGCCAGTATTTGTATTTATACATTACAGCCCATTGAGCTTTTAAAAACATATGGCACTACGTCTGTAGTTGGTTTTGCTATGTTTATCTGCGGCATCTTGTCTGTTGCCATGTTCCAACAATTTGAATCTGAAGCTATTTGGGATGGTATGACGTGGCTGGGGTTATTTGCCATCATCATACTTGGTACAGTGGTATCCTTTAATGCCTATATGGAAGGGGTAAAAGCTCATTGGGGCCGTACAAGGTTCTATACTTTCATCCTTAGAACCAATATCCGCTGCCTTATTTGGGTGGGCACTTCTCGGGAAATGAATTTACCCTCATCGGTATCTTTGGCATGATCTGTATTATTGCTACTGTGTTTATCATTGCTTGGGATCGGCAACGACAAATTAAACGAGAAGTACTAAAAATTAAATAAAGAGGAAATTGTGTGATCTGCGTATGTATGCTTTTTTTATTTCTAAAAACCTCAATATAAGTTATAATATATACAAGAATAATTATTGATGTATATAGAAATTTATAATGCTGTATATCATCTTATTGGTTGACTATTTAATTAGCTATTTGTGTAGCTCTTCATATAGTTGAAGTATAGGTATCTATTGTATTTTAGGAGGTAAGTATGTCTGTAAAAGATTTCGTACAAAAAACGCCGTGAAGCATTAATTGAATTGCGCCGTGATTTTCATAAGTATCCTGAAACTGCTTGGTTAGAATATCGTTCTGTCTGCTAAGATCGCAGCAACGCTCATTTCCTTGGGCTATGATGTAGCGTTAGGTGAAGAAGTTCTTGATTTGGATTCTCGTATGGGCTTGCCTAGTAAGGATGTTATGAGTGCTCGCTATGGCTCGTGCCATCGATGAAGGTGCTAATCCAGAGCTAGTAGAAAAATTGGGCTTTGGTAAAAACAGCGATTGTAGCAACTATGAAGTTCAGTGATGAAGGTCCTGTAGTGGCATTCCGTGTAGATATGGACTCTAATGATGTTATCGAATCTAAAGAGGCTGGACATGCACCTGTTAAGGGTGGCTATCGCTCTTGTCATGATAAAGCGATGCATGCTTGTGGTCATGATGCACATATGGCAATGGGGCTTGGTCTTGCCGAATATGTAGCAGAGCATAAAGGATCAATTCAAAGGTACTCTTAAATTGATCTTCCAACCAGCAGAGGAAGGCGTGCGCGGTGCTAAAGCAATGGTTAACGCCGGCGTAGTAGATGATGTAGACTACATGTTCGGTTTTGCACATTGGCTTCAATGAAAAATTATGCAAATTGTTTTGCTTGTAGTAACCACGGCTTCTTGGCTACTACTAAACTAGATGCGGTGTTCCACGGTTATGTCGCTCATGCTGGTAGCTCTCCGAGAAAGCGAAAAAATGCAATGCTTGCAGGTTGTACAGCAGTGCTTAATTTACAAGCTCATTGCTCGCCACGGTAAAGGTGCTTCTGTATGAACGTTGGCATTTTTGAAAGTGGTACTGGCCGTAATGTAACACCAGATACAGCAGTTCTTAAATTAGAAACTCGTGGGGCTACTACAGAAATCAATGATTACGTAATCGGCCGTGCAGAAACGATTATCAAAAGTCGCTGCAGAAATGCACGACTGCTCCTATGAAATTACAAAACAAGGTGAAACTCCATCTTGTCGTATGAGCGATGAATTGGCTCCTGAAATCCAATCTATTATTAAGCCTCTTGGTATCTTTAGAGACGTTCCATTAGATTATAGTGGCGGCGGTAGTGAAGACTGTGCATACTTCTTGAATCGCGTAATTAGCCGCGGTGGCATGGGTACATATATGTTAGTAGGCTCCGCTATCAAAGCTCCACATCATAACCCACTCTTTGATATCGATGAAGAAGATATGCTTAACGGTGTTATTGCATTAGGAACTATTGCAGCTCACTATTTGAAATAATATAGATTGTGAGGTTTGTTATGATTCAACGGGATCGCTTAGTTAACGATTTTGAAGCTATGTCACAGTTTACTGCACCTGGTGAAGGCATTAATCGCCTTGCTTTCACCGATGCAGACTGGGCAGGCCGCCAATATATTATAGACCGCATGGTTGACGCAGGCTTAACTGTAGAAACAGACGGTTTTGGGAATGTCATTGGCTATAAGGTTGGTAAGAATCCTGACTTGCCTGTTGTTATGGTTGGTTCTCATACGGACAGTGTGCCGAATGGTGGCAATTATGACGGCGTGGTCGGCGTGTTATCCGCCATTGAAGCCGTGCGTAGTATGAATGATGATGGTTTTGAACACGATCATACGATTGCTGTGGTGTCCTTTATGTGTGAAGAGTCCGGACGCTTTGGGGATTCTACATTAGGTAGTAAGGCGATGCGCGGTGCGTTGACAGTACAAGACTTACATCGATTAAGAGATAAACAAGGTACTTCCTTATACGAGGTTTTGAAAGGTCGCAACTTTAAATCCAGATGAAATTGAACAGGTGGAATACAAGCGACCTGTAAAATCTTTTACAGAAATCCACATCGAGCAAGGTAAGGTGCTAGAGCACGAACAGAAACGTATTGGTATTGTCACTGGGATTGCAGCACCAGAACGGTTTTATGTGACCATTCGTGGTAATGCTGATCATAGTGGTGCTACGCCGATGAACTTGCGCCATGATGCGCTCTGCGGGGCATCCAAAATTATCCTTGGCATCGAGGAAATCGCCGCTATGCAGGAGGAGCCACCAGTAGTAGGCACCGTCGGTATTGTAGAGGTTACACCGGGGGCGATGAACGTCATTCCTGGCGTGGTGAAATTAGGCGTAGATATCCGTAGTATCTCTGAGGTTGCCCGCAACTCGGTAGTTACATTAATTAAAGAATTTATCGATGTTACTGCAGAAAAACGTGGCTTATCTTATACGATTGAACCTGTTGCACAAGATCATCCGGTAGCGATGCATCCTGCTATGATTCGAGAAATTGAAGAGGTTGTTACATCATTAGGCGTAGAATATATGGCTCTTCCGAGCGGTGCTGGTCATGATGCTATGCACTGGGCTGATGATGTGCCAACGGGCATGATCTTTATTCCATGCCTTAATGGTATTAGTCATAATCCGGCGGAATTCGCTGAAATGGATGACATTGTAACGGGCGTAGAAGTGCTTGATAAAGTGCTTAGAAAGCTTAGTTTGGAAGACACAAAACTTGTATAGTGTGTAGCATGGTTTTGTGAGATATTTTGTGTAAAAACAGTAGAAATGATTAACTTTGTTTCTACTGTTTTTACATATAGGAGAAAATATAATATGGTTATTGCAGGTATTGTTATCGTAGTAGCGACCTTTATCGCTATTATTAAAAAGTTTGAAACGCGGCTTGTGTTATTATTGTCGGGCCTCTTGATGTGTTTTATTGGTGGTAAATCTAGGGGCAGGGTACGACGGCTTTTGTAAAAGAACTGACAAACCCAGGTCTTGTACCGACGATTTGTACTGTTCTTGGGTTTTAGTTATGTTATGGAATACACAAAAATGTACGGAGCATATGGTGTATTTCATCTCTGCTGGCCTTAAAAAGATGACTAAGATCATCATCCCTGGCGCCGTTATTATTACGTTCTTAATCAACATTGCGTTGCCTACAGCGGCAGGTTGTGCGGCGGCGGTAGGTGCTCTATTAATCCCCGCGCTTATTCGATCTGGTGTACATCCAGCAATGGCAGGTTCTGCTATCTTCTTAGGTACTTGGGGTAGCTCCTTGAGCCCAGGCCTTATGTTTAACCCTCAAGTAGCACAGCTAGCAGGTGTAGATGTAATGACAGTTATTGCAAGTTTCTCTATGCAAGCCATGATTGGCATCGTAGTAGCCGCAATCTTACTAAATATCGTAGCTATTATTAAGAAAGAGCATACAGGGTATGTGATGAAAAATGATACTACTGAGGACAGTAAAGAGTTTAAAGTAAATTATTTCTACGCTATTATTCCTATTATTCCGCTTGTATTGCTTGTATTAGGCAGTAAACAAGTGGCCGTAATTCCTGAGGTTTCCGTTCCTGTATCTATGCTCATTGGTACAGCGATTGGTATTGTAGCGGTTCGCCCTAATGTAACAGAAGCGGTGAAGCAGTTCTTCCGCGGTACTGGCGATGGTATGTGTGATGTAGTAGGTCTTATGGCTGCTGCAGCATGTTTCACAGCTGGTATGCAACTTATCGGTCTTACTAATGCTCTTATTGATGGCATGAAGAACTCTCAACAAATCGCTCAAATCGGTGCGGCCTTTGGACCATTCTTATTGGCTGTTATCTCTGGTTCTGGTAATGCGGCAGCCCTTGCCTTTAACGGTGCTGTAACACCACACGCAGCAGACTTTGGGTATGGCATCATGGAACTTGGCTCCATGGCGCAAATCGGTGCAGGCATCGGTCGCAGTATGAGTCCAGTAGCAGGTGCAGGTATCATCGTTGCTGGTATTGCAGGGATCAATCCTATGGAAATGGCAAAACGCAATGCTGTACCATGTATCATTGCTACAGTTGTGATTATGCTATTATTACTCTAATCCAAGATACGTGATTGTGTCATAGTAGAGAAATCATTTTTATAAAAAGCTATTATATAAAAGAAAAACCCGTCATGATTCTTGTCATGACGGGTTTTTTTACATATACTGAGGTACAAGGTATAAGTAAAATTTATGGATACTAAAGAAAAAGAGCAATTTGTTTTTATTGCATTTTCCATAATATATTATATGTATTAAAGGAATATATACTATACCTTTGTGTCAGCCCAGGTTTTCATAAATGAGTAAAAAGCCTGTACTGGCTTGGACTCAAGGGCACTGTTGCGGGTGTACATCCACGTATCACGAGTCATGATGTGACCATCAAGATCCTTTAAGGTTTCCTTAAATAGGTTAGGGTAATCGTTGCCACAGCTTTGGGTAAGGATGGTAAAACCAAGTCCTTGGTTGACTAGCTTCATGCAGGTATCGATGTCGTTCACCTCGATGGTGCGCATCGGTGGTTGTGAGTAGTGAGAATACCACCAATCATCTATAGTTTGCTGTAAATTCGGATCTGTTTGATAGTGAATATAGGGCAGACGAGGTAAGTCCTCAACGGCACAAGGCGTTTTGTTAAAGAAGCAGAATGGTTCGGACCAAATATGTTCTTTACGACTCTGTCCAAGTGTGAGCACCGCGGATAATGGCAGCATGTAGGCGACCTTCAAGGAAGTCATGGTATAGCTTATAGCTAAGTCCCGTATACATGATGATATCAATGTGTGGATACGCCTCTTTAAAGGTCGATAAAATATGGGGAATGTGATACTTTTGCGAATACATTTGAGCATCCTAGGTTTAATGTACCACGTGGTTCACTACCCATAGCTAATAGCTCTTGGCGCACCGAAGTATAGGAATTGAGCAAATCTTCGGCGTATCGCACAAGGCGTTGACCTTGATAGGTAAACTCTACGCCACGAGCTTGTCGGTTGATGATGGGACAGTTAAATTCCTTTTCTAATTTTTTTATTCGTTCACTCAATGCAGGTTGTGTCATAAATAGACGACGCGCCGCATAAGTAATATTATTTTCCTCTGCTAAGGTTTTTAAAATTGTACAATCTTTCGTGTCCATAAACTCTCCTTTACATATGTATTATTGTACTCTATCCCATAGAGTTGGTACAGATGAGAGACCGTTAGGGCTATACAGATTAGATATAACTAAAGGCTAGGCTCAGATGAGGGACGCTAGATTTATACAAATTATTAAAGACTAGGTACTAGTAAGAGGAAGGGAACTTTCACCAATACACATGGTGAAAGTATAGTGTTTGTAAAGGTTTACACATGCCTGAAAGTAATAAAGGAGCAAGTCATGGTTGAGTTAATTTCAAATGGTGTATTTTTATATCACGGTACGGATATCGTTCCTGCAGATTCTAGTGCAGCCCTTGATCAGCAAGAAGTTTTTAATAAAGAGCGCGCCTATAAGGAAACGATGGCGTACCGTATTTTAATGGACCACCAACAACATGAAGGCGATCAAGATTTACGCATCAAATTTGATGCTTTAACATCTCACGATATCACCTATGTTGGTATTATTCAAACGGCTATTGCTAGTGGTCTAGATAAATTCTCAATCCCTTACATTTTGACAAACTGCCATAACAGTTTAGCCGCTGTAGGGGGCACAATTAACGAAGACGACCATGTATTTGGCTTATCTGCAGTACAACGCTTCGGCGGCGTCTATGTACCTCCTCATCTTGCAGTTATTCACCAATATATGCGTGAAACAATGGCAGGTTGCGGCAAAATGATCCTCGGCTCCGACAGCCATACTCGTTATGGTGCGCTTGGTACGATGGCGATTGGTGAAGGCGGTCCAGAGCTTGTAAAACAATTGCTCGGTCGCACCTATGATGTACAACGTCCAGAGGTTATCGCGATTTACCTCGATGGTAAACCTAAACACGGCGTAGGTCCACAAGACGTGGCTCTCGCTATTGAAAAAGCTGTATTTAAAAATGGCTTTGTAAAAAATAAAGTAATGGAATTTGTAGGCCCTGGTATTGAACACTTATCCATGGACTTCCGTAACGGCATCGATGTAATGACTACAGAGACTACATGCCTTACAACAATCTGGAGAACAGATAGCAATACGAAAAGAGTTCTTAACACTTCATGGTCGCGGTGATGCGTACAAAGAGCTTAACCCTGGCGATGTGGCTTACTATGATGGCCTTGTAAAGGTTAATCTTGACGAAGTGGAAAGCATGATTGCTATGCCATTCCATCCAAGTAATGTATATACTATTAAAGAAATTAACGAAGGCGGTCGCGATTTACTCGCAGAAATCGAACGTCAAGCAGTGGAGCAATTAGATAATAAATCCTTGTCCTTGCAATTGCCTGAAAAACACTTCGACGGCAAATTACACTTAGATCAAGGTATCATCGTAGGTTGTTCTGGTGGTTTGTATGAAAATATTATGCAAGCCGCAAATATCGTACGCGGTAAGAGCGTAGGCTCCGGCCGTTTCGCATTCAGCGTATATCCTTCTAGCCAGCCAATTTACTTAGAACTTATGAAAAATGGTGCCCTTGTAGACCTTATGAGCGCTGGTGCCATCGTGCGTACAGCATTCTGTGGCCCTTGCTTCGGCGCAGGCGATACACCTAATAATACGGGCCTCAGTGGTCGTCATGCGACACGTAACTTCCCGAATCGTGAAGGTTCTAAACCAGGGAATGGTCAGATTTCTTCCGTTGCACTTCTTGACTCCCGTTCCGTAGCAGCTACGGCTATTAACGGTGGTGCATTGACGGCGGCTACTGATATCGAATATGATGATGTGGTGCCAGCTTACCACTATGATGATAAACCTTATGAAAGCAAGGTATATAGTGGCTTTAATGAACCGAATAAAGATACTGAACTTGTGTATGGCCCATCCATTAAACCATGGCCTTCTATCGAAGAATTGACGCCAAATGTATTGCTCAAAGTAGCAGCTTATATCGACGATCCTGTAACAACTACAGATGAGTTGATTCCGTCTGGCGAAACATCTTCCTACCGCTCTGACCCATATGCATTGTCTGAATTTGCCTTGAGCCGTAAGGTTCCTGAATATGTAGGTCGTGCTAAAGCCGTTCGCGATTGGGAAAAATCTCGTCAAGAAGGTGAAAGCGCAGCAGATTTAGTAACTGCATATGAAGAGGTAAAACAAGCGCTTGATCTTACAGAATCTGTAGAAGATATGGCTAAGTCTACAGCCGTTTCTAGCATGGTATATGCAAATCGCCCTGGCGATGGCTCCGCTCGTGAGCAAGCAGCATCCTGCCAACGCGTATTGGGTGGCGGTGCTAATATTGCTATTGAATATGCTACAAAACGTTATCGCAGCAATGTTATTAACTGGGGCATGCTACCGTTCCTAACTAGCGAAGAAGACTCCAAAACTATGGCAGTAGGTGATTATGTATATGTACCAAATGTGCGTGACCAATTATTCTCTGACTCCGATGATTACAAAGCATATGTTATCAGCGGTGGCGTGAAGAAAGCAGAAATCACATTGCACTTAGGTCACCTCAGCGATGAAGAAAAAGATATTATCGCAGCAGGTTGTCTCATCAACTACTATGCAAATGGCAAAGCGTAAGTGGTGAACATAAAGGAGTAAGTTATGAACGGGTATAAAGAAATTCCTGTTACTTATATGCGCGGCGGTACTAGTAAAGGGGCGTATCTGTTAAAAGATACGCTTCCAACTGACCCAGCTGATCGGGATCGTATGATTTTAGATTTATATGGCTCTCCCGATGCGCGTCAAATTAATGGTATCGGTGGTGCCGATCCATTGACGAGCAAGGTAGCTATCGTAAATCCTTCTGACCGCGATGATGCGGATATCGACTACACCTTTGGTTATGTCGGTATCGCTGATGCGGTGGTAGATTACGAAGGTAACTGTGGCAATATTTCTGCTGGTGCAGGGGTATTTGCTATTATGGAAGGCTTTGTAAAAGCCGTAGAACCAGAAACAGTGGTTCGTATCTTTAACACAAATACAAATAAGGTTATTGAAGCACATGTGCCAGTACGAGATGGTAAACCTGTTATTGACGGTGATTTTGCTATCGATGGCGTGCCTGGTACAGGTGCTCGTATTACGTTATATTTCTTGGAGCCTGGCGGTTCTAAGACGGGTAAGCTACTACCAACAGGCAATGTACAAGATACAATTACATTGGCTGATGGTCGCACAATCCAAGTTAGTCTCGTAGATGCAGCTAATCCAGCTGTATTTGTAAAGGCTACAGACCTTGGTTATGAAGGCACGGAGTTACCGGCTTTCACAGAAACGGATGGCGGTGTATTACTCAATACACTTGAAGATATTCGCACTACTGCAGCTGTAATGATGGGACTTGCTCCATCTAAAGAGGCTGCTAGTCCTGCAGTTCCAAAGGTATGCATGGTGTCCGCACCACAAACCTACGTGGCAAGCGATGGTCGAACTATCAAGGGGAATAGTATAGACATCGTGGCTCGTACAAAGGCACTCGCTGTAATGCATAAAGCGTATGCTGTTACAGGTGGTATTTGTACAGCTACAGCAGCGCTTATTACGGGGACTGTGGCGAACGAAGTAGTGAGCGAACGTGCTAAAGAAACGAATCAAGTTACTTTAGCGCATCCATCAGGGAAATTTGATTTCGAAATATGCCTAACCAAAGATAAGGGTTGGCATGTGGAGAAGGCGGGCGTCGCTAGAACGGCACGACCGATTATGAAAGGCATAGCTTATGTTAAAGGAGAGTAAGAATGAATAAGCTACTTAAAATTGCAATTATGTTTGCCATTCCTCTGGCAATGTGGTTCATTACACCGCCAGAAGGTTTGAGCGTTGGAGCTTGGCGACTGCTAGGTTTCTATTTAATGGCTATCGTTGGTCTTGTTGTTAAACCTTGGCCAGCACCAATTATCTTGTTATTATCTATTGCAGGTTCTGCAATTTTCTTGAATGCTACGAAAAACGTATTGTCTGGTTATGCATCTACCACAGTATGGTTAGTATTCTCTGCGTTCTCCCTCAGTGTGGCGTTCGTAAAAACAGGCCTTGGCCGTCGTATTGCGTACCTATTGATTAAATCCTTAGGTCACACTACATTGCGTCTTGGCTATGTAACTGCTTTATTAGATCTTATTATTTCCCCAGTAACACCTTCCAATACAGCACGTTGTGGCGGTATCGTGTTCCCAATCATGAACTCTGTAGCAAAAGCGTTAGGTTCTGAGCCTGGTGAAAGCGCTAAAAAAGCTGGTTCTTACCTCATGGTTAACACATACATGGTAACTAAGGTAACAAGCTTGATGTTCGCTACAGCAATGGCACCAAACTTATTGGCTGCTGACTACATGAACAAAATCCTCGGCGTAGATATCAACTGGGGCCTTTGGGCATTAGCACTCGTAGTACCAGGTCTTGTAATGCTTCTCATTACACCTGCTTTGGTATACTACTTAGACAAACCATCTATTCAACACATCGACTCTCATGCGATTGCTGATGAAGGTTTGAAAGAACTTGGACCTATGTCTGGTCGTGAGAAATCTCTTATTGCTATCTTTATTCTTGCCTTAGTTGGCTGGGCGTTGCCTTCCATCTTGACGCAAGGCTTTGGCATTAAATTCTCCCTTGATGCAACAGCAGTAGCTATCGTAGCCATGGTAGCAGCCCTTGTAACAGGCGTAATCAAATGGGAAGATATGCTTGAATCCAAAGGTGCTTGGAACACATTGATCTGGTTCGGTGGTATCATCGGTATGTCCAGTGCGTTGTCCAAGGTTAAATTCTTTGAATGGCTAGCTGACTTTATGGGTACACACTTCAACTTCGGCGATAATCCAATGCTGGCTCTTATTATCATCGGTGCTATCAGTATCGCTGTTCGTTACTTGTTCGCCTCTGGTAGTGCGTACGTTGTAGCCATGCTTCCAGTATTCCTTACTGTAGGTAAAGTAGCGGGTGTAAACCCAATGGCGTTGTCCTTGTTACTAGCTGCTACAAACTCCTACGGTGGTGCGTTGACTCACTACGGTGGTGCAGCGGCTCCAATCGTATTCGGTGCTGGTTACAACACAGTTAAGAGCTGGTGGATTATCGGTGGTATTTTCGCTATCATGTGCTTCATCGTAAACCTTACAGTGGGCTACGCATGGTGGGAAATCCTCGGTATCCTATAATACCTAACTAGAGACAATAGTTATTCTATACATATAGAATGATCATCCCCTAGGTAGTGAAAGTTTTAAACTTTTACAAACAACATAATAAAAGAGCTGTTTCGGAATCAGTACACACACATCTGAGTTCTGAGAACAGCTCTTTTTATTTGTTTATATAGTTTCTTTAATGCATTTGCACTATTTTCGTTGTATTACGGCATTACTTTAGTTTTAACGCAACCCATAGTGCAGCGCCGATAAAGGTAAGGCTACATGCCCAGAAAAGGGTTGTGAAGCCAAATTGAGCGGCTACAATGGAACCACCAAAGGAGCCTAGAAAGTAACCCATAGACAAACAAGACTGATTGTACGAGAATATTTGTCCCGTATATTCCTTAGGTGTTTTTGATGCTAAATAGGTATTGAGCGCAGGTAACATACCACCTAGCCCAAAACCTTGCAAGAAACGGATAAACCCAAGTACATACACAGAGTCCACATAGGCTTGCGGTATATTGAGTAGACCTACATAGATCATCGAGTAGATGAGCACCTTTCTAGGGCCTATACGGTCTACTAATTTCCCGAGTGGAGAGCTACTAAAGAATTGGGCGATACCCATGGCAGAGAACACAGCACCAGAAATAAAGGCTATATTTTCCGTATTGCTTGGTAGCATTCCTTTAATGTAAACCGTCATAATGGGGGAGATGGCGGTAACCGAAATGGCATACAGGAAGGAGGTTGCAGATAAAGCGACTAAACTAGAAAACTCAGGTAAGTGAGTTTTTAGATTTCTAAAGGTTTGCTTCTCAACAAGTGGCTTTGGAACATAGTTTTCATGTACCAGCATTGCCGTCAAGCCAAAAGAGATAAGCATAAGGGCCCCGATGATAAAGAAGTCATTTCGAATACCTACTACATCACTGAGATACCCTCCTACAAGCGGACCGGCTAGTGAGCCTGCAAGGCTAAAGGATCCTATAATCCCTAGAGCCCAACCTGTATGGTTTTGCGGTGTTTCTGACGCGATAAGTGTTACCGATGCGGGGTAAAAACCGCTTACTAACCCTTGCAATGTACGAACGAGGAACACACCTTCTGGTGTAGTCTGAAAGCCCAATAATATACTACATATAGCCATACCAAGACTAGAGCGTATGAGGGTAATCTTACGTCCCTTACGGTCTGCTAATCGGCCCCAGAAGGGAGCTGCTAAGCAGACAATGAGGAAGGTGATGCCCATGGAGGCACCGGACCATTGTGCTATCGATCCTGTATCGCTTAAGCCCATTTCATGGAAGTATAGAGGAAGAATAGGGCTTACCTGACTAACCCCGAGGGACATGAAGAATATGCAGAATGCGCAAATGTACACCGTTCGTTTCCACGTTTCCAAAGTATCCCTCCTTTAGTCTTTCTTTTTAACTTCTTCCCAATCGCTTAAGTCCGGCAGTTTATTGCTTGTTATAGATTCTTGAATCCAGTAGTTAATAGAGGTTAAGTTGCTAGAATCCCGTTCAAAGCCATATACGATCTCGTCTCCTATGTCGTCTTCTGTAGTGATATAGAGGCGAATGTGTAAGTTTTTACCTTTTCCGCGCTCGATGAAGTAGCTAATACCCGGATCGTCGAGGTTGGATGGGCGAACCGCAATGATATCGTACGTGCCATTGGCTACGCCTTCTAAGGCATCCTTAATCATTTGATTGGAAAGTTCATATTGATTGAGGTAGAAAATATCGTTGTCGCAAGTTAATACATATTCTCGAGGTGGCGTAGTATTTTTGTACTGTTTCTCCCAGCTTTCATCAATCACAGGCAATGTAGCATGATCATAGAATTCTTTAATTAAACGGAGACCTTCAGAAATAGACATCTCCTTAAAGTCTCTTATTTCATATATCGTAGGCTCCAAGGTTTCATCACATTCCGCAGGATCCTCGCTGTAGCCGTATAAATAGATATTACAAGTGTTCTTATCTTCATTGTGGAACATAACGATACTGTATACATCGTAAATTACGTTTTCTATGGATTGGCGATTATCGTAGATGATAAAACTGAGGTATTTTTGTGTATCCCATTCGCGTTCGATGAACGGCCAGTCGTATTTATTGGTACGCCAACCAGTAGTAGAGTCCTCGAAAATTTCTAATACATCTACGGAGTTTTGAGGCCATGCAGGTGGCATAGGATTACATGTTGTAGAAGATTGTTTTATGCCTTCTTTGTACTGATAGTGTCCATTAACTAGTTCAAAGGCCTCTAATCGCTCAGAGGCTTCGTCAGGAATTACCAACGGCTCACCAGTACCTAACCAATTATCGTTTCTTGTGTTGAGACGTCTGATGCTTTCACGAGCATGCTCGTAAAACGTAACGGCTTGGTCTAAATCAGGTTCTTTTGTAATGGCACCAATTTCGTAGCAATAGCCGGCGGCCAGTTGCCATAGATGGTCCGCATAGTCATAACTACCGTATCTATCGAAACATTTGCTAGCCTGATTGACGCACTCTATGGCGGTTCTTATAGCAGGGGTATTACCTTTTTTGAAAGTAAATACATAAGCGAGATACGGCCAAATAGCATCGAGCGTGTAAATAGCTGGTTGTTGTAATAAGTGGGCGATGCGAGACCAGTCTTGAGACTGACCATCGATATTCAATGTGCGAAGAATGATGGCTTGCATGGTAGCATAAGCGTGGTCATTAAAGTCTAAATAATCTGGGCTTATAGCAGCACGCTCGTAGTATCTGAGAGCCTTTTGAATATCCTGAGGGATTCTTTTGTTAGACTCACATGGTTTTGCATAGTACTCGGCAGCTTCACGCAAACACATGCCATTATTCATGGCGGCACCGCGCTCAAAATATTCGAGAGCTCGTTCATGCTCCCCGCGAGACTTACAAATATCGCCAGCTAAATACATCATGAGTGGCAAACCTGCTTTAGCTCCCTCAAAAATGACTTGTTCTTCCATGTTCCTATTATTTTGCTCTACATAGGTAATGCGCAAGTTGCGGTATGCAATAACAAGGCCTGCTTCGGCGGATTTACGCAACCATTGCTGAGCAATGGCAGTTACTTTATTTGCGAATCTACGTTGATCTGCTTGGGCAAACAAGCCTTTTAAGAAACGGACAAAGGCAGATGGTTCACCTTCATTAGCCACCTTTTGAGCCGATGGTAAGATGTGGTAATCCCCCCATTGGAATACATTGGCAATGGCGTAGGCGCAGTAAGAACAACCCTTTTGGGCGCCCTCATAGACGCGCTGGAAGGCGTGGTCCTTTGTCATAGGCAACTCTTTTTCAATAGTTGGTGTAAGGGCACCAGAGGTACGCATAGCTTGTAAAATAGCGATGGCACTGCCTTTGCGAATAGCCGTATGTAAATAACTATACGCCTTTGTGTCATCCTCAGGAAAGCCTGCTTCAATCCAGGTGAACTGAGGGCCAGAATAGACGCGTGCCAAGATGGCATACGCATCGCCGATACCTGGAATCTTTTGACCTTCCTCGTCAAGTTTCACAAGGGCATCAAGCTCGGCCTTACCCTCCCAAGCGATATCTTTATTACATTGATGGAATATTTTATTGAAAGACTGCTGTATTTGATCAGTAAAATAAAAACTCATGCTCTCTCCTCCGCATAATAATCAGTAGAAGCTGATAACATATGTAATTTCAGTATACTATTAGTATTTAGAGGAAAACAATATAAATATTCTGAACTTTGCTAAGGTGAATAGGGATACATTAATTCAATTACAAGTAACGATATTATATGATTAATGAATCTAAGGATAAGGTGAAAGTTAAGATTTTCCTTGACTTTCATTCTATAGAAAACATTATAATCAGATTATAATTTTATACTCGCCTAAAAGAAACCGATGAGGTGGAGATAAAAATAGGAAATGCACTCACAGAGAGCGGGATTAGCTGAGAACCCGTAGTACGCAGCTTATTAAATGGACCACCGAGGGCGCATGGAACAGAATGAACTTTCATTCCTAGTATGGTGCGACGTCACACGAGCGTTAGTCGTGAGGGATATGTTAGTATCCTGCGAAAGGGGAATGCACTGCATTCAAACAAGGTGGTACCGCGATTTATAGCATAATACAAGTATTTTCTAATACTCTTGTAAAAATAGAACTATAGACTCGTCCTTGACGTTATGTTGTCATGGGCGAGTTTTTTTATTGGCAAACGCCAGATGGAGGTTCTCATGATTTTTCCTAGTCTTGACCGTGTGAAAGCTATCGCACCGGGCTACGATATCGTGCCTGTATATATGGAAATTTTATCCGACGTACGCACACCGATTAGTGTGTTGAAAGCATTAAAACAAGTGAGCAGTCATACGTACTTGCTTGAAAGTGCGGATAATAGTAATCATTGGGGCCGTTACTCCTTCTTGGGCTACGATCCTAAGATTGAGCTCTTCTGCAAAAACCATAAAATGACTATCAAAGACGGTACAACACGTACCTTTTGAGTGTTCTGACCCAGGCTGCAGAAATTCGCAATGTTTTTGAGCCAATACAAAAGCCCTCGTTTAGAAGAGTTACCAACCTTTACAGGGTGGCTTTGTAGGGCTACTTTGCTTGTGAATATATCCGCTATATCGAGCCAACCCTCGATTTCCCAACACCAGATGATGACTCTGCGATGGTCAAACGATGTAGACCTTATGCTCTTTTGATAAAGTAATCGCCTTTGACCATTATAAAAACAAAATCTACTTGATTGCTAACATCAGCACAAACGATTTAGAACGTAACTACAACAAGGCTGAGCTTGAACTAAAAGCACTAGCAGATCTCGTAGTAAATGGCAAAGAGGCGGACATTCCAAAAAGGCATCCTTAAAACAGAGTTTCACTTCTGAGTTTACAAAGGATGAGTTTGAAGCAGTTGTTAAAAAGACACAGCATTACATCAAGGAAGGGGATATCTTCCAATGTGTTGTATCTAATCGCCGTGAAGCTGAGTTCGATGGCAGCTTGTTAAATGCATACCGCGTATTGCGTACGTTGAACCCATCTCCATATATGTTCTACTTATCTGGTGGCGATGTAGAGCTTACAGGTGCCTCTCCAGAAACATTGGTAAAATTAACAGATGGCAAAATGTATACCTTCCCAATTGCAGGCACTATGCGCCGCGGTAAAAACGAAGCAGAGGACCTCGCTATTGAGGAAAAACTCATTAATGACGAAAAAGAGTTGGCTGAACATAACATGCTCGTTGACCTTGGACGTAACGACTTAGGTAAAATTTCTAAATTCGGTTCCGTAAAAGTAGAGGCGTTACATATGTTGCAACGTTTCTCCCATGTTATTCACATTACATCTACTGTAAGCGGTGACATTCAAGACGGTAAAGATGCTCTCGATGCTATCGGTGCTACATTGCCAGCAGGTACTTTGTCCGGAGCTCCTAAGATTCGTGCCATCGAGATTTTACATGAACTTGAAAAAAGCCCGCGCGGTGTATACGGCGGCGCTGTAGGTTATATCGATTTCTCCGGTAACATGGACGTATGTATCGGTATCCGCATGGCTATGAATAAAGGCGGTAAGGTTTATGTTCGAGCTGGCGCTGGTATCGTTCGAGATAGTGTTCCTGCTAGTGAATATAACGAAACTTTGATGAAAGGCCAATCCATGATTTCCGCAATTACAGATGCACAGGAGGTAGAATAATGGTACTCCTTATAGATAATTACGATAGCTTCTCCTTTTAATTTATACCAATTAGTAGGCTCTATCGAGCCAGATATTAAAGTCATCCGCAGCGATGAATTAACAGTTGAAGAAATCCGCGCGTTGAAACCAGACTATGTGATACTTTCACCAGGACCTGGCAGACCAGCTGATGCGGGTGTATACGAAGACCTATTGCGCGAATGCAAAGGCGAATTCCGAATCCTCGGCGTATGCCTTGGTCACCAAGCCATCGGCGAAGTATTCGGTGGCACTGTATCTTACGCAAAACAAGTTATGCACGGCAAACAAAGCGTAGCCAAACAAGTACACCCATCCAAAATCCTTAAAGGCGTACCAGAACAATTTGAAGTGGCACGCTACCACTCCTTGGCGATTGTAGACGAAACAATCCCAAGCGAGCTTATCGTCACATCCGTTACAGACGACGGCGAAGTAATGAGCGTAGAACACAAAGACTACCCAATCTACGGCGTGCAATTCCATCCGGAATCCATCATGACGCCAAACGGGGAACAAATGATTCGCAATTTCTTAGAAAAATAATCACTGTTTTGTATTCGAGGGGCTATTTCTAGACTCTAGAACGATAAGGCCGAAATAAGGTCTCTCGGAACTCCAAGAGGCTACCGCCCCACTACGTGGAGCCGCCAAGTCGTTCCTTAAGACCTTATTTCCTGCCAACTCAACCATGGCAGTACCTATAATAGCCCCTCTACAATACATATATCGAACAGTAACTATATTTTCTAAAGAAATATGCGAACCAGAACCCCTAATATAAGAAAAAGTGGTGCGTAGCACCACCATTCCCACTTTCCCTATAAAGAGATGACCTGTGCGTTACTCCATATAATGCGCAGGATCATTTGGTAATAGTTTGTTTGAGGGATATCTATTAAATTGGTATGATTTTAGCCGGATAGGTGCGATTGGGTTATGTGCGAAGCCGACTTGGCGCCCCGCATAGCGGGGGGTGGCCACTTGGAGGCTGAGGGCATGACCCAATCGTTACCGACTAGGTAGATATGGTATCAATTTAATAGATATCCTCAAAAGGAGATATAAATGATTAAAGACGCATTATATGCAGTAACGCATGGTCAAGATTTATCCTACGACCTTGCTAAAGATACAATGAACAAGATTATGAGCGGTGATGTAGCCGAGGTGCCTATGGCTGGTTTCTTGTGCGCCCTAGCGGCAAAGGGCCCTACTGTAGATGAGGTTACAGCCTTTGCTGAGGTTATGCGCGAGAAGGCTGGTTCTGTGCCTCATGAAGGTACTGTTGTGGAAATCGTAGGTACTGGCGGGGACGAAGCTAATACATTCAACATTTCTACTACTTCTGGTTTTATTATTTCTGCAGCAGGTATTCCTGTAGCAAAGCATGGTAACCGCAGTGTATCCAGTAAATGTGGCGCTGCTGACTTGATTGAAGCATTAGGCGCTAAATTAGAGCTTAATGGTGAACAAAATGAGGCAGTCCTCAACAAAGCCAATATGTGCTTCATGTTTGCTCCTGTATACCACCAAGCTATGAAATATGCAGGTCCTGTACGTAAAGCGTTAGGCGTTCGTACTGTATTCAACATCCTTGGACCTTTGGCGAACCCAGCAGGCGCTACTGTGGAGTTGATGGGCGTGTACGATAAATCTTTAGTAGAACCATTGGCTCGCGTATTAGCTAATCTTGGCGTTAAACGTGGCGCAGTTGTACACGGCTTCGATGGTCTTGATGAGATTACAGCTACCAACAAAACGTATGTATGCGAAATTAATAATGGTACTTTCACAAGCTACGAATTCGATCCTAAGGACTATGGTTTCGAATATGCTGATAAAACTGAGCTTGAAGGTGGCGATGCTGCGGTAAATGCTGAGATTACTCGCTGCGTTCTCGGAGGTGAACAAGGCGGCAAACGCACGGCGGTTCTCCTCAACGCAGGCATGGCGATTTACCTCGCTAAAGAGGGCCTTACTTTATCAGAGGGGCATTGAAGAGGCGAAACATATGATCGATTCTGGCAAGGCTCTTGCCACAATGGAACAGTTTGTGAAAGCAACCCAAGAGGTATAATCATTGATTTTTAGATAAGATTATAGAGGCTACCAAAATTCGGGTAGCCCAAGAAAAACAGGTAGAAACGTCTGAGGTTGTAAAAAGCGATGGCGTTGGCGTTACCATCTGATACAGGATTTCCTTTTTGAAGTAGCCCTTCGTCAGCAAGACTTTAACTTCATTTGCGAAGTAAAGAAGGCATCTCCGTCTAAGGGAATCATTGCTGAACATTTCCCGTATTTAGATATCGCCAAAGAATATGAGGTTGCTGGTGCTGCGGCTATCTCTGTTTTGACAGAGCCAGATTTCTTTAAAGGTGATAAAAAATATCTCCAAGAAATTGCAAGCACTGTCAAAATTCCTGTACTTCGTAAGGACTTCATCATCGATGAATACCAAATCTACCAAGCAAAGGTGTGGGGCGCTAGTGCGATCCTCTTGATCTGTGCATGTTTAGATGTACCTACATTAACAAAATTCCGTGAGTTAGCCGATTCTCTTGGTTTATCCTCCTTAGTAGAGGCCCATGACGAAAAAGAAGTACAAATGGCCATCGATTGTGGGGCACGCATTATTGGCGTTAACAACCGCAATTTGAAAGACTTCACGGTAGATGTACAAAATAGTGTGCGCTTACGCAATCTCGTTGAAGACGATGTGATCTTTGTATCTGAAAGTGGCCTTGAAACGCCAGAAGATATCCAAGTGTTGCGGGATAACAATATCGGCGTCGCCTTGATGGGTGAAACTTTCATGCGTTCTCCTGATAAGGTTGAAAAGTTGGCATATCTCTATGGTCCCACATACTACACGCCAAAGGTTAAGATGTGTGGCATCTCTAAAGTAGAAACAATTCCGGCTATTGTAGAGGCAAACCCAGATTACATGGGCCTTGTATTTGCACCGAGCAAACGGCAAGTGACTGTAGAGCAAGCTAAAACACTAGTGGAAGAACTATATAAGCAAAATGTAGTAGGAAATAATTCTGAGGCAGAACAAACTGAACCAGTAACAAGTTTAGATACAGCTAGTTCTGAAACAATCAAAACAGTAGGCGTATTCGTAAACGAAACGGTAGAAAACCTACTTAAGATTGCTGAGGAAAGTTAAACTTGATGTGATTCAACTTCATGGAGATGAAGATGAGTCTTTCATCCAAATATTAAAAGAACAGTCTAATGTAGAGGTTTGGAAGGCTGTTCAAGTCCGTAGTGCTGCAGATGCAGAAAAATGGATTGATAGCAGTGCCGATATGCTTTTATTTGATGCATACCACAAAGACGAACGGGGTGGCACAGGCGAAGTATTCGACTGGTCATCCTTAGATGAGTTTGAACGACCATTTATGCTCGCAGGGTGGTATCGATAGTACCAATGTGCCCGTGCGACTCGTACGGTTCGCCCTTATGGCCTCGATATTAGCAGGGCATTGAAACAAATGGCGTGAAAGACAATGAAAAGATGAAAGCTTTCACCAACATCGTAAGAACAATAGCCCTGTCATAACATGGCACATTAGCAGGAATGATATATAGAAAGGTAAGTTATATGAGTGAACAAAGACATGGTTATTTTGGCTCCTTTGGTGGCCAATTTATGCCAGAAACATTGATGAATGCAGTCATCGAATTGGAAGAGGCGTACAACAAGTACAAAGATGATCCTGAATTCGTACGCGAACTTGAGGATTTACATAAAAAATATACAGGCCGTCCATCCCTTTTATACTATGCAGAACGCATGACAAAGGACCTTGGGGGCGCTAAAATCTATTTAAAACGGGAAGACTTGAACCACACTGGTTCCCACAAGTTGAATAACGTAATTGGTCAAATGTTATTGGCAAAACGGATGGGTAAAAAGCGCGTTATCGCTGAGACTGGTGCAGGCCAACACGGTGTTGCAACTGCGACTATTGCGGCATTGATGGGCATGGAGTGCGAGGTATACATGGGTGCAGAGGACTGTGAACGTCAAGCGCTCAACGTATATCGCATGCAATTGCTCGGTACAAAGGTACATGCTGTAACTAGCGGTACGAGCACGTTGAAAGATGCTGTATCTGAAGCAATGCGCGAATGGACAAACCGCATGTCCGATACGCACTATGTATTGGGCTCCGTAATGGGTGCGCATCCATTCCCTATGATCGTTCGCGATTTCCAATCCATCATCAGCCGTGAAGCTCGTGAGCAAATCCTCGAAGCGGAAGGTAAATTGCCAGCAGCTGTTATGGCTTGCGTAGGCGGTGGCTCCAATGCGATGGGCATGTTCTATCACTTCATCGACGACGAAGGTGTGCGCCTCATCGGTTGTGAAGCGGCAGGTCGCGGCATCGACACAGAGGAACACGCAGCGACAATTGCGAAAGGCTCTGTGGGCATCTTCCATGGTATGAAATCTTATTTCTGCCAAGACGAAGACGGCCAAATCGCTCCTGTATACTCTATCTCTGCAGGCCTTGATTACCCTGGTATCGGCCCTGAACATGCGTACTTGTACGCCAGCGGCCGTGCAGAATACGTGCCTGTAACGGACGACGAAGCAGTAGATGCTTTCGAATACTTGTCTCGCCTAGAAGGCATTATTCCAGCTATCGAGAGTGCTCACGCAGTGGCGCATGCTCGTAAAATCGCTCCTACTATGAGCAAGGACGATATCATTATTATTTGTTTATCTGGTCGTGGCGACAAAGACGTAGCGGCTATGGCGAAATACAGAGGGGTGGATCTTCATGAGTAAAATTAAAGACGCTTTCACAAAGGGCAAGGCATTCATCCCGTTCATCAGCGCTGGTGACCACGGCATCGAGACAACAGAACGTTATATTCGCGTTATGGTGAAAGCCGGTGCAGACATGGTAGAAATCGGCATTCCCTTCTCCGATCCAACGGCGGAAGGTCCAGTTATCCAAGAAGCGAGCACACGCGCTCTCTCCACAGGCGTAAAAATTAACGATATCTTTGATATGGTTCGCCGTTTACGTACGGGCGATGATGCGGTGACGATTCCACTCGTATTCATGACCTATTTGAACCCGATTTACGTATTTGGTCGTGAGAAATTCTTTACCCTCTGCGAAGAGGTGGGTATCTCTGGCGTTATCGTGCCAGATATGCCATTTGAAGAAAAAGGCGAACTAGCGAGCATTGCTAATAAACACGGCGTTGAAGTAGTATCCTTGATCGCTCCAACATCTGAAAATCGTATCGAAATGATCGCTAAAGACGCAGAAGGCTTTATCTACTGTGTATCTTCCCTTGGTGTTACAGGTATGCGCAGCGAAATCAAGACGGATATTAAATCCATCGTTGAAACGGTTCGCAAATACACAGATATCCCTGTAGCGGTTGGTTTTGGCATTTCTACACCAGACCAAGCAGAGGCTATGGCGCGCGTATCTGACGGTGCCATCGTAGGCTCTGCCATCGTTAAAATCGTTGCAGAACACGGCGAAAATGCAGACCAAGCATTATTTGATTACGTACAATCTATGAAACAAGCTGTTCAAAAAGGCTGGCGCATAATAGGGTTACCTTATATAATAGAGGCAACAAGTAAAAATAGGACCTATCATCATGATAGGCCCTATTCTTATATGCAGAGTATTATGCACGCAATTATATAGTATTACGAAAATGTTTATAGTAGTGTTTTTGGAGGTCGTATGCAACGATGTACACGTTGTGGTAAAGAAGGGCCAGATGAACAAGCCGTCTGTTTACGTTGTGGCGGGAATATGGGGCCCTTAGGTGGTCCTATTTATACAAATGTGCACCGCCAAACAGGTGTAACCATTGTAGATTTTGAACGATATAACATGGGGTATAAGGATAACTTTATCAATACCTATCTCATACAGTGGACCGTTATCAGTGGTCGTTCTTCGCGGGGAAACTATTGGCGATTTATGCTTGTCATAGCACTTCTATGGGCTCTTATGTACATGGTATGTGCTCTTATCGGTTGGGCCAATGCAGATGATTCAGATCAATTTATTGCCTGGGTTTTCCTAGTTTTCATAATGCTTGTTTTTACAATCATTCCGGTTGTTAATATTACGATTCGTCGTCTTCACGATGTGAATCAATCGGGCTGGCTGGCACTGCTTATGTTAGTGCCTGTCATTGGTCCATTAGTTTTATTAAAATTGGACGGTGAAAGCCGGGGACCCAGAGGAAAATCGCTTTGGAAAACCGCAGTATACTGAGCCCATCGATGAAAACTTGAGTGCTCGATTAGGTATTTCTACAAGTCCCACTCGTTCTACGGATCGTACGATGATAGCTGTACTCCTTGTGAGTATGGCCCTTGCGTGGTATGGCAATTATAATATTGCGGAAGGCGTAGTTTAATGTCATTCGAGGTGGAGAGTTTAAAAAGCTCTGCTAGATACTCGAAGGAGATAAAGTCTCAAGAAAAGTCTTATGGCCTTGAGGCTCGAATCTCTGTGGAGCGTTTCTTTGAAGAGGTCGTTAATGAGCGTTTTAGAGATGCTCATGCTCGTCTTGGCGGGGCCGAACGGGAGAAATATCCAACCAAAAGAAAGCCTCGCTAAAAGCCTATGAAGGTGTGCGCCTGCGTAGACTACGATAAACTTGAAGTCATAGCTGACTCAAAGGATGAAGTGCAAATCGCCTTTGCGATTATAATGAGCGGCAAAAAGATGGGGTACCATTTTACTGAGTCTCGCAGTGGCACCATGATTTTGAGACCCTAATAAATATACGCAATTCCAAATCGTAGAAATTAGAGAAAATAATTATTATACTGATTAGTGAGAGACTATACAGTTTATAACTCTTACTAGAATCTCTATGTGTTTAAACTAGCAAAATCTATATAAACGATTACAACAAAAGGACGTTATACGATGTATAACGTCCTTTTGTTAGTTAGTTTAGTTATGTCTTATATAATCAGCAGGAACTGATTATGAAAGGGGCTTAGTCATATAATTGTCTTCTCTATAATAAGTTGCACGAATTTTAGTTGTAAAAAAATCTAATTAAAGTATAGAGAAAATTTAATGAAGGTATGATGAATAAAATAGGTTGATACATCATAGTATAATAAGATTATCTATGTTTGTATATTATCTAAAAATTATAGTAGGAGTTTTATGAAACAGAGAGTATATGAGATCCTCTATCGTGAGCTAGTGGAAAACTACGCGAACAGTAAGGGACGAACGAATACAGCCGATTTTTGGCTAACCATAAGTGCCATATCCTTTATATATGGTTTAATTACATGCATTACAGGCCTTGTAAGCTATATACCGTATGGATATCTTTATGCCGTATCCTTCGGTGGAGGCATATTAATCGTCCTATCTATCTTATTGTGCTTGCCTACAATTATGCTCATGGCGAGACGATTGCGAGACTCTAATAATGATCCGATGTTGATTATTTTACTGTTGGTTCCTATCTTAGGCTGGCTTGCTTTATTGTATCTATTGTGCAAACGGACATCGCCAATCCAAAATCGACGAGATATATCTAACAACGATGCAAACATATATAACAATGAAGTAAGCGTATATAAAAATGAGGGGAACGTATATAACGATGCTGCAAACACGTTACAAAAGCAATCTGTATCTGGCTTGTTTATTGTAGGCTTATTAGTATTAGCCTGGCTCGTTAATAGCGCTGGCAGTGCAATGATAAATCATAATTTTATGGTAGAAGAATTTGCATACAGTAATTTAGAACCTAGTGCATTAACGAAAAAGGCTAATCGTTTATTAGAAAGCGAAACGGCTACGACAGAGGCTCGTTCTATAGTGCGTACATACTACGAAAACCTTGGTAAAGAGGATTACCATGGCGCATATCGCCAGCTAAGCGTACGAGAAATGGAGCGATACGGTACGTTTGAGCTATGGCAACAAGCGGTAGCGAAGGCGCAACATCCTAAAGTAGAAACGATTCGGCTCGACTATGTGTCTCAAGATAAAGAAGATGATTTTACTATCAACTATACTGGTTTTAAAGTAACCTTTGAAAATGGACAGGAACCTGTTCTAGTTCGTTTGTACGACGCAGGTAAGGCTGGGGCATTGTTAGCATTGAAGACGTGGAGGAGGACTAGGTTATGGCAACTATCAATACATATGATCTGAACTATACCGATGCCTTCAAGCTAGGTATCAAAAACTATGCTAACTTTAATGGTCGTGCTAGCCGTAGTGAATATTGGCGCTTTGCCGCAGGCATTACAATGATTCAAGCGTCCTTAGGGATTTTGGCTATGATTTGTAATGCCTTGGGCCTTCTTAGTTTTGAAAGCATAGTCGATAAAATTGGTTTCGGTGTGTCCATGTTTTTACTAATTCCCAATATAGCGGCTACGGCGCGACGTATGCATGATATTGGACGCAGTGGCTGGACGCAGCTGATTTCCTTTATTCCTGTTGTAGGTTTCTTTGTGTTCTTAACCTATGAACTACGCCGCGGTGATCAAGGGGAAAATGCTTACGGTGAAAGAACAGGTTATATCCCAGTTACATCTGATATAAGTAAAGAAACAGGTCTTGAAGAAACGCCTTCTCGCCGTCAAGACTGGATTATGGGGATTACCATCTTCCTTATCCAATCCATTCAAATTGCGGATGTAGTAGGTGAACTATTATGGTTTGGTATTAACGGGAATGGATACATGTAATAACTACCTGTATTTATTAACATACTCATTATTTTATTTTTATAAAAAGTTTAACAACTCTTTTTATAGACAATATAACACTTTGTAGTAAAATGAAATTAAGATGAATTCAAATTTATAGATATTAAGCAATATATAATATCTAAATTACTATATGTGTTATGTACAACAGGACCTTATGAGCTTTATTGTTTCCTGTCTGTCGATGGAAGGAGTTTATTATGAAATCTTGTCCATATTGTGGACATGAAGTACTGAGAAATGATCGTTATTGCCCAGACTGTGGGCATGTCCGCAAAGCCCCTATTTCGTTAGATAAATATAATCTAGGCATGATTGAAAACTTTCAAACAATGTCTAGTATATAAATATGCTGACTTTGAAGGCCGCGCAAGTCGTAGTGAATATTGGAATTTCTTTTTAATGTATCAATTGCTCTTTGTAGCGATTTTGTTCACATGTGCCTTTTTGAGTTATATTAGCCCCCTCTCTAGTGCAGTAGGTGTAGGCTTCGGTTTAGTAATCTTGGTTCTACTGTCCGTAGTGATGGTTATCCCTGGCGTAGCCGTTGCAGTGCGTCGCTTGCACGACCAAGGCCGCTCTGGTGGCCTCGTATTTATTGGCTTTGTGCCTGTAATTGGGACACTTATCCTATTGGTTCTGATGGCTCTTCCTGGTGAAAGCCACTCAAACCGCTTTGGTTCTCCAACAGGACAAGTAATCTTAACAAAACAAATGGCTCATGAAATCGGGCTTATCGATGCAACACCAACTATGGGTCTCACAGCTGGATTACTCTGTGCAATCTTTGTACTGTGGTTTTTAGTAGATCAATTACTTACGACAAGTGTGATGTAAAATGATAACTCTCCTTATAGCTTCGCTATAGGGAGAGTTTTTTTATAGAATATAATTGTATAAATGGTTAATATAATGCATATGTTATTCTCAAAATATATAGAAATTGAAATTCAAAATGATAGATAAAAATGATATAATGATATTTGATTTTATTTTTTTATTTTATTTGTTATTTTGTAGGAGAGAATACAATGACAGATTTATCTATCAAAAAACCTTTCGTATGTAGATAACTTCAAACATACGGTTATGGGTAATTTTGCTAATTTTAAAGGCCGTGCAATCCGCAGTGAATACTGGCGTTTCTATGGTATCACAATTGTTATTGCTGGTATCATTAATGTATTGAGCGCACTTTTTATGGACACTGCATTAGCAAGCGTTGTTGGCCTTATTTCCATGGCGTACAACGTTGCAATTTTGTTGCCTTCCATTGGTCTTGGTGTTCGTCGTTTACATGACGTTGGTAAAAGCGGTTGGATGCTTTTAATTAGTTTAATTCCTTTTGGTATTATCTATGTTATCTACTTGCTCGCTCAAAAAGGTGACGAAGGCGATAACCAATATGGTTCCCCAGTAAGCTATGAAACAATCACAGCTGAAGAAGCTGCTCGCACTGGCCTTAAAGAAACTCCATCTGAAGATATGGATCGCAAATTCATGTTCGCATGCATCGGTATCGTTATCTTCGAAGTAATCCTTATGGGCATCGTTGCATAAGCATAAACATATCTACAAAGAAAGCCTACGTATGTAGGCTTTTTTTCTTTTTAGTTAATTTAGATGTCTATTTATTGTCGCATATTGTTTTGATACTACTATTTTAATACAATAGTTTTACTAAAGATTAAATGTATATAGGAGAGCATGTATGAGTAGTATAAATAGGTGGCGTCGCTTAGGGCTAGTCAGTTGTGTGTTGGTAACATTAGGTTGTGTTAGTGGTTGTCAGTGGAATTTAGATAATCTAAAAGCAATATAGTCAAGATTCATCAGCGAAAGACATTAAAAAAAGATGAGACGAAGAGGGTGTTTCGCTTCTATTTGGTCGCTACAAATGAGTTTAACTACAATGAGGTTAAATATGGGAGCCAATATGACCTAATCTGGCAACAGGCAGGTGCAAATGAACCACTAACAGGATTTAAGGTACAGGATTATGAGCGTCTTGAACAGGAATTAGTAGTCTGCTAAGGAAGCAGGTCGTTCTTACGAGGATCTTGAAAGCACAACAGATGCTCTATTGCCTATCTTGCATGATATTGTAAATGATGTAAAGGCTTTTAGATTCATACTATAAAAGCAAAGCAGTATGAAAAAGATAATTATGCATTTAGTCAAGCTACACTGGCTAAGCTTTCAGCGTTATTAGAAGTATTTGAACCAAAATATGAAGCGTTAAATGAGGCAGTTACGGTACGCTCATAAAAAGAACGTAATAAAGATATTGAGTTGATGCGTTCGAATGGTCAAGTGAATGGCGCTCATATGGTTGAGATGATGAGGGTACTATAGTGATATCGTTAGCCATATAATTGACCAAGGGCCTAATAGTGATGTGCAATGGGTGAAAGCCCAAAAGGAAGCAGCAAATGCAATTGTACCTAAGTTCACATCTGTAGAGGTACAAAATCGGATTGATCAAGCTAAGAATCTTGATGCGGCTATTGATACATTTGTAGCTAATCAGAGTGCAGAGGCATATCATGAGGTAATTTCACAATATAATGAGCTGGCTCGGACACCAATGAATTTTAAACTACTAGATAAAGTGCAAGATACCTATATACCTGAAGGTGTATAGTTTACTTATTGACAATTTCCCTATTTGAGCCCTATAATTATCTATTATATGAATATTGCGTTGAAAAAGACGGCACGTCTCAGACGGATTTAGTAGAGACCAAACTCATGGGCTGAAAGGTTTGGAAATCTAGAGATTTGCGGATCACTTTGGAGCAAGCGGCAACGCCGCCGGTGAACACCGTTATATGTTTAAGTGGCTTTCATAGTTATGTGATGAGTTGCGTCCTATAAGTTACCATCATGCAGGCGCATGGTGTGACGATTGCAGAATATGCGGTGGCGCTAGCTTTCACAGAAGGTCAGTAGGGTGGTACCACGGATATTACGTCCGTCCCTTCGGGGACGAGGCGATTTTATGTAAAAAGGAGCACATCATGGATTACGGTAAGACGTTACATTTGCCTGAAACAGAATTCCCAATGCGCGGCAATTTGCCTAAGCGCGAACCAGAAATCTTAAAATTCTGGGAAGACAACAAAATTTACGAAAAACGTTTGGAATTGCGAAAAGACGCAAAACCTTTCATCTTGCATGATGGCCCTCCATACGCAAATGGTAAATTGCACATCGGTCATGCCCTCAACAAAAACGTTGAAGGACATCATCATGAAATACAAAAACAATGACTGGTCATTATACTCGCTACATCCCTGGTTGGGATACGCACGGTTTGCCAATCGAGCATGCGGTTATTAAAAATACTGGTCTTAATCGTCATGAAATGGCGCCTCTTGATTTGCGCAACAAATGTAAGGAATATGCATTAGAATGCGTAGAAACTCAAAAACAAGACTTCATTCGCTTTGGTGTATTAGGCGAATGGGATCGCCCTTATTTGACATTGCGCCCTGAGTTCGAAGTAAAAACAACTTGGTATCTTCGGCGAAATGGCAAAAACGCGGTCATATCTATAAAGGCCTTAAAACTGTATACTGGTGTACTCACTGCGAAACTGCATTGGCAGAGGCAGAAATCGAATACGCTGAGAAAAAATCTTTCTCCATCTACGTAAAATTCCCTTACGTATCTGAGAAAAAGGTAACATTGCCAGCTGGCGTAGATCCAAAACAAGCATTTGCTGTTATCTGGACAACAACTCCTTGGACAATGCCTGCCAACGTAGCAATCTCCGTTAACCCTGACCTTGAATATGGCTGGGTAAAAGTAGGCGAAGAATACTACTTGATGGCGACTGAACTCGTTGATGCGGCTATGAAAGATATCGGTATTGAAGAATATGAAATCGTAAATCGTTTCTCCGGTGCAGATTTAGAGTTGGCTGATTTCAAACATCCATTCGTAGAACGTAATTCCACAGTATTACTTGGCGATCACGTAACTCTTGAAGCTGGTACTGGTTGTGTACATACAGCGCCTGCACACGGTGAAGATGACTTTAACATCGTTCAACGTTACAATAAAGAAGGCAAAGCTGAGCTTCCTATTGTATCCCTTGTTAACGAAACTGGTAACTACACTAAACAAGTAGACGACAATCGTTATGGCGATACTGAGTTCCCATTGGCTGGCGTAGAAATTCACGATGCAGAGGTGCCTGTTATCAAAATCTTGGCGCACAATAATGCATTGCTTAGCAAATCTAGCTTGCGCCACCAATACGCGCACTGCTGGCGTTGTAAAAACCCTGTTATCTACCGTGCTACAGAACAATGGTTCTCCTCTGTAGATGGGTACCGTCAACAAGCGCTTGATGCTATCGATAACCAAGTACAATGGATTCCTAAATGGGGCCATGACCGCATCTTTAACATGGTTCGCGACCGCGGTGACTGGGTAATTTCCCGTCAACGTATTTGGGGCGTGCCAATTCCTATTTACTATTGTGAAAGCTGTGGCGAGCACATCATCAACGACGATACTATGTCTGCATTACTTGAAAAAGTAGCTGTAGAAGGTTCCGACGCATGGTGGGCACACAGTGCTAAAGAATTGTTACCAGAAGGCTTCAAATGTCCTCATTGCGGTCATGATGAGTTCAAAAAAGAAACAGATATCATGGACGTATGGTTTGACTCTGGTTCCTCTTGGTCTGGCGTACTTGAAGTTAACGGCTTAGATGTACCATGTGCTATGTACCTTGAAGGTTCTGACCAACATCGCGGCTGGTTCAACTCTTCCTTGTTAACTGCAGTAGCAACAACAGGTAAGGCACCTTACAACTCCGTATTGACTCACGGCTTCGTTGTGGATGGCGAAGGTCGCAAAATGTCTAAATCTGTAGGTAATACAGTAGCACCTAGTGACATCATCGACGTATACGGCGCTGACGTTATGCGTTTGTGGGTATCCTCCGCGGATTATCAAGCAGACGTACGTTTGTCCAAAGACATCGTAAAACAATTATCCGAAGTATACCGTAAGATCCGTAATACATTCCGTTTCTTGCTTGGTAACTTGGATGACTTCAATCCAAATACTGATAAAGTGGCTTATGCAGATATGTCCGAATTCGATAAATGGGCATTGTTGCGCTTAGAAGAAGTACGTCAAAAAGTTTCTGATGCGTACGAAAACTATGAATTCCACATGTTATACCATGCAATTCATAACTTCTGTACAGTAGACTTGAGCTCCATCTACCTTGATGTAATGAAAGTTACTATGTATGCTGAAACCAAAGATAATGTAGCTCGTCGTTCTGCTCAAACAGTAATGTATGAAATCTTGAAAACATTGGTAGCTATGGTATCTCCTGTACTTTCTTTCACAGCTGAAGAAGTTTGGAAATACATGCCTAAAGAAGACGGCATGCCTGAGTCTGTTATGCTTCAAGATTGGCCACAAGGTCATCCTGAACACTTCAACCAAGAATTGGCTGATAAATGGAACCAATTGTTAGACTTGCGTACATCCGTACAAAAAGCATTGGAACTTGCTCGTCAAAACAAAACAATCGGTCACCCATTGGATGCATCCGTTACAGTGTATGCTGAAGGAGCTGCATTCGACGCATTAAATGCACTTGGTGAAGAAGACTTAGTGCATTCGTTATTGTATCTGAAGCTCGCATTGTAAACGGTGCTGCACCAGCAGAGGCTGTAAAAGACGAAGAAACAGGCGTAGCGACAGTAGTTGCTCCATCTGAACTTGAAAAATGTGAACGCTGCTGGATCCACCGCGGTACAGTAGGTCAAGATAGCAAACATCCTACACTTTTGCCAACGTTGTGCAGAGATTGTTGAATCTCTATAATTATAGATAAATAGAAAAACCCTTCTCTAACACATTTAGTTTACTTTTAAACTCATGTGCACTAGAGAAGGGTTTTATATGATTGTTTTCTTAGATGTATTATGTCTAGATTTAAGTGTCCTATTTAGATGTATTATAGCTAGATTTTAGTGTCCTATGTACATTTCTTTGCAAAAATATTAAAAATTTTATAGAAATTTATGAATTCATTGTATGCTACCGTTCTCATTTAACTATTTATACCAGTTAAGACTTCGTTGTTTTTGTTCATGAAATTTTTAATGTGTAAATTTTTACGCATTTCATGTAAAAGCTAATTTCCTAGTTTAAGATGTTTATAGTTAGTTTAGTTCTTGTTCTTATATGAGAAGGAGGAAGAGAAATGGTTACGGCAATCGTTAAAAGCAATCTTGGCGAGCGCTTACTGGTTTAGCTAACGCTGTATTGCCTTTTATTCAAATAAGATAAAGTCCCTAAAACCCATATAAAACCTCAAAGCTTGAGCGTATATGCTTAGCTTTGAGGTTTTTTTCTTTATATATTATATTCCTTATAATTGCGAAAAAAATGATATGTACTATTAAGGTTTAAATGATATTTATTGTTGATTTAAATGTGGTTGTCTTCATTGACTACATCTAAAAATGTACATATAATAAAAATATGAATTAAAAATGAAGTGTATATTCACGATTAACACCGAGGGAGAACGTGGAGTATGAAAAAGGACCTGATAATAAAAGCTATGGTTTTGGGAACCATAGCGGTTTCTATGAATGCTGCGGGATTTGCGGCTAATGTAGAGACTCATACTATAAATCATACAGCAAATGAACAGCAATTTAATACACTAGATGATGCTAAGCGTGAGGCTCTTCATTCAACTTGGAAGGACCGTACCGATATAGTTCTGGGTATGCAATTTAGCCAATCATCTTCCTTCCACGAAGGACTTTTTCCTGATGGAGTTAATAATAACTTTGTTCGCACAAAATCTGATTATAAAAACCTATCTAAGGTATATGTTGAAACATTACAACCAGTTACTCATTACAATGAACATAGTAAGAGTGTTGTATTTGTACAAGGTCAAATCGGTCATGGTGGAGAGAAAATCACAACTGAAGGAGTACGAGGCTACATAATTCCAGAGTTTGTTACAACTTCGTATGGTATACGCTCTATGAAGCTCATAAATAGTGATACTGTTGGTTCCGAAACACTTGGTACTACCGGAAGCCTCGGTGTAGGCTATCGTCGTCTTAGCGAGAATGAAAATGCTTTTGTTGGGGTAAATGCGTTTGTAGATCGTGCATTTACTACAGATAGTACTCGTTTAAGTATTGGTCTTGAATATGTTGCTGGATATAATACTTTTTATGCCAATGCATATAAAGGTATAGGTGGCGACCAAAATATTACTTTTAGTGCCATCCCTTTTCCAAAACGATTATATCCAAATGGATATCCCTCCACATATCCAGATGATACTATCCGGGAAGAAACCGCTTATAACTATACTCAGGACAAGGCTCTAAGCGGTTACGATATTGGATATGTAAGAACTTTTAAGAATGCTCGTTGGGTGAATGCATATATTAATGCTTTTGATTGGCGTAGTGGTGTTTCGGAGCATAGACAAGCATATTACACCGGTGGACAGACTGTACCGAAGTTTGGAACTTCAGGGCATACACATTATAGGGGTGTTAAGCTTGGTACAGAGTTACAATTGACACCGCATATTAATGTCGATGCAGGGTATAACATGGGTAATCATACGGCTAAGGGGGCATATTTTACGGTGAAATATACTTTGGGCAAATCTAAATATGCTTACTTTGGTGGAAAACATAGTCAAGATATCGTAATAACTCCAGCAAGAGCTCAAATGTTAGATAAGGTTCGTCGTAATGATATTGTTGTTGAACATCTAGATGATACAGAATATGACTACATGGCACCTTCACAACATCTATAATATGGTTAAAACATGAAGAACCCTGCTTTAATTATGTAATAGAATTAGGGGTTCTTTATTAATTAATACAGTCAGAGCGATTAGAATTATTAAAATAATACTATAAGAGGGAGACGATACAATGAAAGATTATTTTGCATTGAAAGCTATGGTCTTGGCGACCATAGCCTGTGCTATTAGTGCTACTGGTATTGCGGCTGATGTGGAGGGGCATAATGTACTCCCTCCAACTAATAAACAACAACTAGATATCCGTGATATCGCCAGACATGAAGCGGTACTTTCAGATTGGATGGACCGTACAGATATTAAAATTGGTACACAAGCAAAGATGGGGAAGCAAATATCTGTAGATACATTGCAACCCTTAACCCATTATGATGAGAACTCCAAGTCTGTATTGTTTGTACAAGGCGGTATTGGTCGAGGTGGCCAAGAGCATTTTGTTAGTTACTATCACGGATATCATGAGATTTGGTATCCTTATAATCCTGCAACAGGGTAAAGGTGATCAACGGTATAGAGCAGAGAAGTATGAAAATACGAAATCATTAGGTACTGTAGCGAATGCGGGCTTAGGGTATCGCCATCTTAGTAAGAATGAGCATGCCTATATTGGTGTCAATGCCTTCGTTGATCGCGCTTTCTCCGAGAATGCTAATCGTGTAAGTGGAGGCCTAGAATATGTATCAGGTCTTAACGAAGTTCGTGCTAATGTATATAGAGGTTTAGGGAGTGTGAAATCGCAATCTGATATGATACATTTACCGCCATCGTACTTCACATTTGATTTGGATGGGGGTCCTGCTTACTATATGCCACATGAGTCTCAAAAGGTATTATCTGGATATGATGTAAGTTATGCTCGTACATTTAAAAATGCTCGTTGGGCCCGTGTACATGCGACGGTATATCATTGGAATGGTCTTAGTGTGCCTAATCATAGCAATGCATTATTGAAAACGCTTGAAATTGGCAACAGTCATGGATGGAAAGTAGGAACTACATTACAAGTAACGCCTCATGTATCGCTAGATGTAGGCTATACATCGGATAGCAAAGATACTAGTGGTGCCTATGGATTTGTTAAATATACATTGGGTACCTCTAAGTTTGCTTGGCATGGTGGTAAACATAGTGATGATGCTATTACAAATGCTCGCGCTAGAATGTTAGATAAGGTAGATCGTAGTCCGTTAATAATAGGCCATACATATGAAGAAGATTGGTATGTAAGACCTAATGATCACTTATAAAATTGATGATAATTTATAAAACTAAAAGGAGAGAAGTTTCGTGATGAAATATAAGTTAGCATTAACATCTATGGTTATGGGGGCCATAGTGTGTAGCACAAGTGCCGTAGTGGGAGCGGCCAATGTGGCGCCACAAGTGAGCGATACAGCAAAGCATGAGGCAGTGCAATCTAATTGGATGGATCGCACGGATATTGCTGTAGGTGTACAGACCGGAGGTCAGTCCAAATTAGATAAAGGACATTTTTTAACGGATGACCAAAATTCAATCTATAATAAGCAGTCTGATTATGGTAATTTAACGAAAGCCTATATAGAAACATTGCAGCCTATTTCTCATTATGATGAGAACAGTAAAAGTGTTCTATTTGTACAGGGGCGTATTGGTCGGGGTGGTGAGAAAATAACTTCGAAAGAGATGCGTGGTTATTTTCTTCCTGAATTAATAATTAATCGGAATGGGCTATCTAGTTACACCATAAAAAAACACGGATGAAAAAAATCATCAGAAACATTAGGGATTATTGGTACTGTTGGTATTGGATATCGACGTCTTAGCCGCAATGAACATGCCTATGTAGGTGTTAATGCATTCGTTGATCGAGCTTTCACAGGCAATTACAATCGTATTAGTGGCGGCGTAGAGTATGTAAATGGGCTTAACGAAGTATATGCCAATGTGTATAAGGGGATTGGTAATAAGGACGTTGTAAGAGGAGGTGGTGGTAATCCATATCCTAAACGTTTGTATCCTAATGGTTATCCAGATTCATTCCCATATGGTGTTATTCCGTCAGAGAATTATTATACCTATAAAGGCGATAGAGCTCTAGATGGTTATGAAATCGGTTATACTAGATCCTTTAAGAATGCTCGTTGGGCTCGTGCCTATGTAAATGGATATCGCTGGAAGGGGCAAGGTTTTGGCCATGAACAAAAATTATAATTAGGGGACGTCCAGGCCATTGGTCTGTTCCATGGTTTTCTATTCGGAATGCAAATCACTATAAGGGGATTAAAATCGGTGCTGAATTACAGTTAACGCCACATATATCTTTAGATATTGGGTATAACCATGCTAATAATATGTCAAAAGGTATGTATGGTACTGTGAAATATACATTAGGTACATCTAAATTTGCCTTCTTGGGTGGCAAGCATAGTGATGATACGATTACTACAGCTCGTTCTAAAATGCTAAATAAGGTACGTCGTCAAGACATGATTGTAGAATCCTTTGATGACATTGAATACGATTATTTAGCGCCTATCGATCATTTATAATATGGAGAACATGTTAGTTTTATCATTGTCATGAGAGGGGACTATATATAATGTCAGGTAAATTATTATTGAAAGCCATGGTTTTAGGGGCTATGACTTTCAGCATATCTACAATAGGAATGGCTGCAGAGGTTCAAGAGGCCAATGGTTTGAATTCTGCACAACAAACAATTGCATCCGATACAGCTAGGAAAGAGGCTGTTCGTTCTAGCTGGATGGACCGTACAGATGTGGTAGTCGGCGTTGGTATGAAAGATTCGAAAGAGACGCATACACAGCACCATGCTGTTGGTTCACCACCGAGAACTGATCTACATACTGTAACTTCGAAAAGTTTAAAATCTACTGAAATCAATAAATTGTATATTGAGACCTTGCAACCTATAACTCATTATGATGAAAATGCTAAAAGCGTTGTCTTTGTACAAGGTCGTATTGGGCGCAGTGGAGAAAAAATTTCATCTTATAAATTAGATAGTTATTTGGAGCCAGCCAGACCTGCAGGGACGTTTATAAGACATGATAAGCAAACAAATAAGAAAGAATCATTAGGAATGAATGCTAATATTGGCATTGGCTATCGTCGTCTTAGCAAAGGTGAACATGCTTATGTTGGTGTTAATGCGTTCTATGACCATGTGTTTAAAGGTGGTTATAAGCGCGTTAGTGGCGGTGTAGAATATATGGCAGGTCTTAATGAATTCCATGCTAATCTGTACCGAAATCTGGGGACTGATGATAGAAAATATATAGGCCTTTATGGTCGAACTAGTACGTGGTATGATCCTGCAGGACTGTATCCATATGGTATGGATTCCGATCAAAGTCTTTATAATTATGGTGTGCTTTCTTATGAAAATCATTGGATGCTATTAGAAAAGGTTGCTGCCAGTGGATTTGATGTAGGATACTCACGGACCTTCAAAAATGCTCGATGGGCTCGTGTCTATGCGGACTATTATAATTGGCGTGGTAGAGAGGCTGTAAGAGTAGGGTATCATAAATTAAAAAAACGTGATGCCATAAAAGGTTTTAAAGTGGGTGCAGAATTCCATATCACACCGCATCTTACTCTTGATGCGGGTTACCAAACGGCATCTCATCATTTGAGTGGTCCTTATGTAACCTTGAAATATACCATCGGTACATCCAAGTTTGCTTGGCGTGGTGGTAAACATAGTGAAAGCGCGATTACAACGGCTCGTTCCAAGATGCTTGATAAAGTACATCGTAGCGACATGGTTGTACAAGAAACTGTGGAAAATACTTATGAACAGCAGTTTGTCGATGTTGGTTTATAATCTGTAACGCATTAAAATTACTCAGATGATGGCAATTATTATATTGCTACAATAACTATGTGAGAGAAGGGTAAAATTTACATGTATTTTAATACTAAGTTTAATATACGACTGCTACTTTGTGTAGCAGCTTGTACGATGTGTTGGTCTATTGCTTTCGCAGATAGTACTGATACAAATACTGCTGTGAAAGTGAATTCTAGTAGTTATCAAGATTGGGCTGATCGAACTGATATTTCAGCGAAGTTTCAAACCAATCATAAACCGCAATATAGCATAGAGACATTACAACCTATTAAACAGTATGATAACAACTCTAAAAGCGTAGTATTTGTACAAGGTAAAGTTAGTTCTCATGGCGGTGTAAGTCAAATTGCGGATGGCTATGCGAATCATGTGACACGTGGTGCAGGGGGGATTATATATGAATGGTCCTTTGATCAATCGATACAATCCATAGGCACAACGGGAAGCCTAGGAATAGGCTATCGCCGATTAAGTAAAGAAGAGCATAGCTATGTGGGTATTAATGCCTTCTATGATTATGCTTTCAAAGAACATTATAAGCGTGGTAGTTTAGGTGTAGAATATGTAACTGGTGAAAATGAATTGTATGCTAATTTCTATAAATCACTAGGGAATGGTACGTCATCCTATCGTATATTTAAGCGCGATGAAATGATTCCAGCACCTTATAATATGCCAGATGTTGATGTTTCTGTTGGTGAAAGTCATGAAAAACGAGTTGCCTCTGGATATGATATCGGATATGCGCGAACTTTTAAAAATGCCCGTTATATTCGAGCCTACATTGACCGCTATCACTGGAATCATATGAATGGTGAGATTAGAGACATAGAATGGACTAGTGATGATATTTATAACTATAATATCGCATTCCTGTAAATGGTATCTCTAATAATGGCTTTTAAGACAGGTGTCAATGTGAATGTGACCCCTCATATTTCTGTTGGCCTAGGCTATGATAAACCGTTTGGCCATTCTGGAGAGTTTTATGTACAAACTTTGTATACGCTTGGTAAATCTAAGTTCGCTCTCTTTGGTGGAAAGCATAGTGATAATAGCATGACAACTGCTCGTTCTAAAAATGCTTGATAAGATTGAACGACAAGATATTCAGGCTATGGAACTAAATGGGGACTTCCGTGTTCATTACCCTCATGATCATTTATAATAGTTTAGCCTATTTATAGGTTATAAAAAGGAGCTAGTACTTTATGTACTGGCTCCTTTTATATTCTTGGTTATTTTTATTGTAATGCCTTTGGTACGCTGAGTTTTTTCCAGTTGTCTAGTTCAGGGATTTCCAAGGTATTTATTGTTTTTTTGAATCCAATAGTTCAAGGATACTTCGTTGCCTACATATTGTTCAAATAAATACGTATTACCAGGCGTATCTTGTTGGTTACCATCCTCATCGATGGTGTGTCGCACAGATTCTTTCAGATAGAGCTGTACTCTAAACGGATTCGATTGATTGCCTTTAAAAATAAAATACGATGGACCTACAAAGTCATGAGTACGAATGTTAATCTGTTCGTACTTTTTCTCTTTTAGACCTTGCAATGCAGTTTGAATCATAGCATTCGCATCGTCGTATTCCTCGAGCAGGAACGGCTGTTGATCTACATCGAGCACATAGTGCCAAGTCGGTTTCTCTTCGCTCTTTTCGATAGACCAGTTTTCTACGAGACTCGGCAAAGCGTGATTATCGTAGAGGTCTTTTAATAGAGCGCGTATAGCATCTTTATCAATCAGCGTACGATAAATGATTTCTTGGCCTTCTGTATGGTCATAGCCGTGTAATCGCACTTGATACATATCTCGAGGCATACGCATCACATCTAACTTAAAGATGTTGCGCAATTTGTCTGGAATGGATAGGAAATGATTGTAAAAGCTTAACCTCATTTCCTCTTGGGTTATTAAGGCTTTTTCTATGGTGTGCCAATCATATAGTGTAGTGTCCCACAGGAAGTCGTCCATATTTACAGATAATCGTGCTGCCCGTTGAGGCCACGTAGTAGGGGCAGGGCGCACTGTAGTAGTAGACTCTGCAATACCTTCCTTGTACTGCCAATGACCATCGACTTCCTCAAATGCTTCCAATCGTTCTACTGCTTCATCATCGATAGGAATATCTTTTAACTCCTCATCTAAGTTTGCCTTATGAGATAAGATATATTGATGGGATTGTTCGTAATAGGATACGGCCTGATCGAGGTCTGGCTTGCCAGATACATAGCCTTTTTCGTAGGCATAGCCGAGGGCAACCCGCGTTAAAGCGCGCGTAATATCGTAGAAGAGAACGCGGTTTTCCTCCTCAAAGGCTCGTTGCTCTTCATCTAAGACGCGCAGTAAGGATTGAACGGCAAAGCGAATGTTCTTCGTCACTCCTAAACCGTGAATGCGCATATAACCAATGTATGGCAAGGCGAACATAAAGCGTTCCTTCGTAGCCGCCATGTGCGTTAAGTCTGCAATGAGGCCCCAGTCTAGCGGGAGGTGGCCGATGTGAAAGATATAACCAAAAGCCGCTTGTAATGCGGTGTATCCAGCGTCGCTAAAGTTCTTAGTAGCAGCACGACGATAGAGGCCGATAGCCTTCACTGGATCGTAAGGAATAGCGGTACGCAATTCTTTGGCATCGTAGAAATGATAGTAATAATCTGCTAACTCGGCGATACTTTCAGATTGACCTAAGGCCGCTGCTTTAGTAAACCACGTGAAAGCATCTTCAAAGTTGCCGTTTTCGTGACAGTCGAGCCCTGTATAGAGCATCATGGCTGGATTGCCAAGGGTTGCTGCTGTTTTAGCTACGCGGCGAGCGTTCTCAAAGTCGCCTTCGTCAATATAGATATTACGCAAATTTCCTTGGAACATGACGAGCCCATTATAGAGCGCTTTGTTGAGCCATCTTTTCGCTAAATCTGATGCATTTTCTTGAAGTTTCTCATCTGGCACTGTCCCTTGTAAGGTCGCAATACGGTCGTGCATGGAACCGCCTTGTAGACTTCGGTGGATGCGTTTAGCCCAACTAAGTGGTGGCGGCGTAATCATATCTCTTGCTGATTGAATGCGATTGTCGTCGCGCCAGAAGAATACATTGCCTATTACATACTGGCAATAGGCGTCGTCTTGTTCGGCATAATCGTGGACGATGCGGAAGGCATCATCAAAGGAGATTTGCATATCCTTTTCGACAGTAGGCGTAATAGAACCTTTGATGCGCAATGCTTGTAATGTACCAATAGGACTACAGCGGCGGATACTATCGTGTAAGCATTGATAGGTGCGCATATTGTCTTCAGGGAAATTAGATTCCTCCCAAGTAAAGCGCGGACCTGCGTAAACGCGCGCTAAGAGGGCATATGCATCACCTAGCTCACGTGCTGCTGGATTATTAGCAATTTTGAGTGCATCCTCTTTGCTATTGATTTCGCTTTCAAGAAGCGCAGACATATCGTTTCGCAAGGCACGATGATTAGTTGATACTGCATCTTGTTGATTGTTGACGATAAGTTCAAGCTGACGCAAACCCTCTTGGTACTTTTTGATTATAAGATCTAAAAATCATGTGGAAGACCTTTTGTAGGCGTTCCGTAAAGTACTGTGCCATTAGGCCTCCTTTTTATACGATAGAATACACATTTATTATATAACGAACACTTGGTACGGTAAAAGAGAAATAGCGGTACTTCTAGAGTTTTAGCTGATTTGAATTTAATATTTATGAGATTATGTTAGTTTCCTATACGACTTGAAAAGGGATAACTAAACAAAAATCCCTCTGCATAGATTTTTGATTTACGTTGCTGTGAAATCTGAAATCTTTCAGAGGGATATAATATCTAATTCCTTAGAATCACTATTATTTTTTTGTTATAATCCTGAACCATTTTGTCGTAGATTTTTTTGGTAAGTGCCGTCTTCTTTAAGTTCTTTAAGAGCTTTATTAACAGCTTCTTGTAAAGCTTTGTTGCCTTTTTTTCACGCCAAGAACTGTGCCTGGGGATTTAGTAGGTTCGTCCCTACGAGTTTAAGGTCTTGGTCAGCACCTTGTTTGAGGTAGTACATAGCAACTGCGTTATCGATGATAGCGCCATCGATTGTGCCAGCTTTCAATTCCATGAAGATATTAGCATTGGAATCGATTTGTTTTTACTGTTGTACCAGGGATTTTTGAGCCATTTCAACAGGGATTGTGCCGATTTGAGCACCTACAGTTTTGCCTGCCAATTCATCCATGTTGTGGATTGTAGTGTTGTCTTTACGAACAACTGTGATGAAACCACCTTGGTCAAAGTATACATCGGAGAAGTCTAATACTTTTTCGCGTTCCGGTGTAGCGTTGATACCGGCAGCAATCATGTCGATATCGCCAGATTGAACAGCTGGAATCAAAGCGTCAAAGCCCATGGATTTGAATTCCATTTTTAGACCGATTTTTTTAGAAATTGCTTCGGACAAATCAACGTCGAAACCAACGTATTTTTCGCCTTCAGTAAATTCGAATGGTGGGAATGTAGTTTCAGAACCTACACGCAATACACCTTCTTGTTGTGTCATTTTTGGTTTTTCATTGCCACAACCAGCCAATAAACCCATTCTTTGCTACCGCTACGAGGGCGATGGCTGTCAATTTTTTGAACTTAAACATAGTATCCTCCTCAAACATCCATATACATGGTTTATACATTTCTGTTTATATTGTACGGAATTTTACACCAATAGGCAATAACATTGTATAATTAAGAATACATGACTTTCATATTTTAGGATGCTTTCTACTTAATCTTGTGATTTACTAGGTAGAATACCTTTAATGATTATGTTAATTTAAGAATATCCTAGATTGTTATATTAATTTATATATATATTAATTTATCACTGGAGGCCATATGTCCCTTACACATATCTTTTCCGATCTTTGTAAAAAAGCTTCGCCCCTGATGCTTTTACGGTGAATTATACATTAGCTAAGAACCCTGAGATTTCTAGTCAAGAATTTGAGTCTGTCAAAACTATTGAGTGCGACCCTCGAAAAAAACATGGCATGGATGTAACTTATGAATTCTGTAACTACCAACAGCCTTCAAGGCCTCTGTTGTAAAAAGTAGACAACCCTCAAGGTCGTTTGGCAATTTTATGTGAATACGATGCATTGCCTGAAGTGGGTCATGCGTGCGGCCACTGTGCAGTGGTGCCATGAGCATACTGGCGGCATTAACACTCCGTAAAAATGCGACAAGACGGCGTAGCTTTCAACATGGATATCGATATCATCGGACACCAGACGAAGAAGCCATGGGGTGCAAGGTGGATATGTGCAATGCTGGTGTATTTAAAGACTATGATTTTGCTATCATGGTTCACCTCGATGGAGGAAACGCGTCCTAATTCACAATTCTTGGCCCTCGATTGTTTCCGTGCCAAATTCCACGGTAAACCGGCCCATGCGACAGGCGAGCCTTGGAATGGGGTCAATGCGGTAAACGGCGTACAACTCGCTATTCATGCTATGGATATGATGCGTCAACAAGTGCGCCCTGAAACGCGCATCGGTACATGGATCATCGCTGGCGGTACTGCGTCCAATGTCATTCCCCCTTATGGTGAATTAGAAGTCACTGTGCGTCATACAGAACGTGACTATTTGAACGGTTTATCTGAACAGATTAAAAAATCTTTGAAGGTCTTTGCCCTTTGTACAGGGTACAACAGTAGATGTTGAGTTTTATGGTAATCCTTATGATGATATGAACCAAAACCATCGTGGTACAGCGCTCATTGAAGAGGTAATGGCCGATATGGGCCTCGATTTTGAACCTGGTCCGGCGGCCCTCGGCGGTAGCTCCGATATTGGTAATGTCAGCTATCAGTAATGCGACGTTCCACCCTAAATTACGCCTCGTTGGGGACGATAAAAGTGTGCCACTCTAAAGAGTTTCTAGCGCCATGCTGGATCTACTATTGAACAAACCATCATCGATGGTGCTAATATTATTGGTCGTACATTGTTGTGCTTGGTTGAGACTCCAGATATTTTACAAGAGATTGTAGCCGAATTTAATGCAACTAAATAAAGCTCTTTTTATATCTATCAGGGTGGCTGTAATATCTTAGATAGAATTTATTGTCTCCTTCAGAATTACTAATAATGGACGATAATGACACATTGCCATTTATAAAACTTTGAATTTTTGGTAAAATAGGTTCCTACTTCAACATCTTGGTGATAGAGAACCCATACTACGTTATTTCCGGCGATGACAGGGATGTATTTAAACTCAGAAATTCAAATAAACCGGCTATGGTGATACCATCTGGTACGGTAAACTCTTCGCGATGCCAACTAGTATCATCCATTGCACAAACAGCGTCTCTATCGATTATTATGCGCATAGTATCTCGCTTCCAATCTATGTTTTAATTTCTATCTAGGTGTTCTTTTAGTTTATATTTTACACCTTATAATCTTTAATATCCTACTTAGTAGGAATATATTTATTTCTATTACTATCTATTTAATTATTTATCTAATTATATACTACTGTATTAAAGGAGGCTGCATGTCCTCAACTGAAATATTACAAATTAAAAACTACATAGGTCTCACAGGCGATAAGCCAATTCGCTTTATCGCATCTGATGTGGACGGTACCTTGGTTAATGATGCTAAGGCCATTCCTGAGGATGCTGTCGAAGCGATTCGAGCGGCTCGTGAACGTGGCATTCGCGTAGCCATTGCTTCTGGTCGTGCCTGGAATGAGATGAACGATGTTATCGAAAAATTACCTTGCTTGCGCTATTTTATGTGCACCAACGGCGCCTATGTGATGGACAAGGATGAAAACCGCAGCTTATTCCACGTTAACTTTGATAAGGAACAAGCATTATACTTGTTGCGTAAACTCTTAACCTACGGTGTCTATGTAGAGGCCTATGTGAAAGACCAAATCTTTGGTATGTATCCACCGTCCAGATGCATTACGCCTGAACGATTAAACGCATGTGCTAGTGTGCGTAAAGCGCCTAATAAAAAAGGTTCGGATAGCCTAATGGATAATCATCTACCTAGCTCAATGAATCATCCTCAATTTGGTGTAACTGACGAGCATCTGCCTGGTGAAACCCATGATCGCTATGCTCTTGCTGAAAGTGATGAAGCGGCAAAAGCGACTATGTCTGAATGTGAAGTAGAACAGTCTAATTTCTTCTTTAGACCTAATATTCGTCCCTTTATCTTAGCAACGCGTACTATGGTATGTGACTTGCTAGCTTATATGGAGTCTTTAGACGAAGGTCCTGAGAAGATTCAAATATTCTACGGCGATGAGCCGATGCGTCAACGCATCTTACAAGACTTGCGCGATGAATACCAAGGTCTATCTCACGATGGTACAGGCCGTGAAAGATTTTACGATGTACTGCTCTCTAGTGAAGGCAATTTAGAATTCGTATTGCCTCATACTACAAAAGGTACAGCCGTAGAAGCCTTGGCTAAACACTGGGGCTTTAGCACAGACGAAGTAATGACATTAGGGGATAGCGAAAACGATTTGTCTATGCTGCGCTTTGCAGGTGCTGGCGTAGCCATGGGCAATGCTAAACCAAATATTAAAGAAGCGGCACGGTACGAAACGACAGATAATAACCACCACGGCGTGGCAAAAGCAATCTACTCGGCCATAGCACATAATGAAGCGCTAAATAAAACTAAATAGCTTTAATTTCGTTTCGATTACATTAAAGTAGATGAGATTAGATATGTCTATATTTGAGGTACTACCAGTTAAAAAAATAAAAAAAGCCTGTATTAAGTGGCGCTTGTATTAAAAGGGTGTTAGAGATATATCTATAATTGAGATACTACCAGTTAAAAAAATAAATACTTTTAACTGGTAGTATCTTGAAAACATATATATCAGTGATGTAGCAATGATCTAGTAATATTGATGTAGCGGTGTTAGATACAGGAGGTGATGTATAATGGAGAATCTAAAGTTTACGATCGACGATACTTGCGTTAAGTGTGGTGCTTGTGCTGAGGATTGTCCTGTTCAATGCATCACTGAAGGAAAGACTCGTTTTAATATCGGTAAAGGTTGTATCGGCTGTGGTGATTGTTATTCGATCTGTCCCGTTGGGGCTGTGAAGATGCATAAACGGGAGACTCTAAAGAGTGATAGTCAGAAAACGGTGAGACTCCAAAGAGTAATAGTCAGAACTCGGAATGTTGAAAGTCCGAACCTTAAGAATGTTGGAAATTCGAACGTTAAGAATGTTAAAAAAATCCGAACATTAAAAAAACTTATTTATAATTTTCATACGGAATATATGGAGTCTGAATACTTCGTATGGTATAATAAACTGTAATGAAAAATCAGCGTTTGAATCGAAAAAACGCGCTCCCCAGTACAGAAATGGATGGGCATAAATAATAGTGAATATACTTTCACAAAGATGCATATGGAGGAAGGCATGGAAAACAAGGAATTTGTAATTGTTGTTGACTTTGGTGGTCAATATAACCAATTGATCGCGCGCCGTGTTCGTGAAAATCACGTATACTGCGAAGTATATCCATACAACAAAGCGCTGGATAAAATTAAAGAATTAAAGCCGCAAGGTATTATCTTCACAGGCGGTCCTAACAGCGTGTATGAAGAAAACTCTCCAAAAATCGAAAAAGAGATTTTTGAACTTGGTATTCCTGTTCTTGGCATGTGCTATGGTATGCAAATTATGGCGCATACGTTGGGCGGCGAAGTTAAATCTGCCGATAACCGTGAGTTCGGTAAAACACCTACTAAAGTGGACAATACATCCCCATTATTCAAAGGCTTGGACGAAGACCAAGTTGTTTGGATGTCCCATGTTGACTATGTAGCAAAAGTTCCTGAAGGTTTTGAAATCGTTGCGCATACAAAAAGACTGCCCTCACAGTGACTATGCAAAACAAAGAGCGTAAATTATACGCTATGCAATACCATGCGAAGTATTGCACACTGAACATGGTAAAGAAATGCTTCACAACTTCTTGTACGAAGTATGTGGTTTCTGCAGGCACATGGACAATGGCAAACTATGCAAAAAAACTGCTATTGAAGAAATCCGTAACACTGTAGGCGATGGCAAAGTATTGTTAGCATTGTCTGGCGGTGTAGACAGCTCCGTTACGGAGCTCTTATTTCTAAAGCTGTAGGCGACCAATTGACTTATATCTTCGTTGACCATGGTTTAATGCGTAAAAACGAAGGCGATGAAGTTGAAGCGACTTTCAAAGATTCTGGCATGCATTTCATCCGTGTCGATGCAGAAAAAACGTTTCTTAGATAAATTGGCTGGTCTTGAAGATCCAGAAGCGAAACGTAAAGCTATCGGTGAAGAATTCATCCGCGTATTCGAAGACGAAAGGTAGTAAAATCGGCTCCGTTGACTTCTTGGCGCAAGGTACAATCTACCCTGACGTTATCGAGTCCGGTACTGGTGAAGCAGAAGTTATCAAATCTCACCACAATGTAGGCGGCTTGCCTGCAGTTGTAGACTTTAAAGGCCTTATCGAACCATTGCGCAACCTCTTCAAAGACGAAGTACGTGAACTTGGTTCTGAATTAGGGTTTGGCTGACTACCTCGTATGGCGTCAACCATTCCCAGGTCCTGGTCTTGCAATCCGCGTAATGGGCGAAATCACGAAAGACAAACTCGACATCTTGCGTGATGCGGACTACATCTTCCGTGACGAAATTGCAAAAGCTGGCCTTGATCGCGACATCAACCAATACTTTGCAGTATTAACATCTACACGTACTGTAGGCGTTATGGGTGACTTCCGTACATACGATTACACATTGGCATTGCGTGGCGTAACAACAACAGACTTCATGACTGCTGACTGGGCGCGCATCCCTTACGACGTATTGGACACAATCTCCCGTCGCATCGTAAACGAAGTACAACACATCAACCGTATCGTGTACGATATTACATCTAAACCACCTGCTACAATTGAGTGGGAATAAGATAAAAGAATTATGTTGCCGTTACAAAACCATTGAAAATATGGTACGTCTACCTTTTAAAAGAGCGAAGAACTTTTAGATGATACTATTTTGATACTGGACAATTGATAAAGTAGGATAAAAGGGGATTTGTTAAATTTTTTTGTAGAAGGGTATAGTGTTTGAGTTGAGAAGCTTAAGAAGCACGCATTGAAAAGATGACGGGATGGATGCTAGTGTGTGTGCGATGAGTTTATAGGCTTTACAAGAAAGATAACTTAGAAGTTGAAGTTCAATTATATTTTTGGGAGGAATAAAAAAATGGAGGAATTTCAGATTCTAGACGTATTTCGAATGGAAAGTTAGAGCATGTATTTTGGGGGAACGATTAAAGGGGAAAAAAGTTAATGGACTCCACTGCTATACTACATATGGAGATGAAAGATTATATGCAGAGGTTAGAAGTTATCCGAATAGCAGAAGAATAATTACTGCAAATAGAGGGAAAAAATAGCTGAAGCATATGTACGAGCTAAAACTACTGGTAGATTAAAAACTGAGAACTTTGGGAAATCAACTTTGTTTTGTTCGAATTGGTCCAGACAAGAGGTAGTAAATTGTATTGATAGATTAAATAATAACGGACGATGTTTAATAGAGTATAAGTCAAAAGTTATAAATAAAAAGTGGTTGTGGACCCTGATACAGGCATGGTATTTTTAACGCACCAGGAACAACATATCCTATTTTGAGACTTTGAGTTTACGTTTACCTTGCTAATTAAGACTATAAGATATAATTGGTTATATGTAAGTATACAAACAATGAAGGACGAAGTTAATGATACTTGAACACTTTACATCTGAGTCTTTTGAGATAGAAAAATGATTGGGATGGCAAAATAAAACAACCATATATTTTTAAAAGAGAATAAAAATGATGAACTAAAGCAGTATCGTGGCACAGGCTATCTCTCTGATATTCGTGGAAATTATGGGGATATTTTTGAATGTACTGGAAGAGGGTATAAATGAAGGAAAAAAATCAAATGGTCAGGAATCATTTTCAAATAATTATTGATAAATCTAAAAAAATAATGTTAAGATAATAGATTTAGTTGCTGATGAACTTAAAGAATATAATCTTGATTTTTTAGAATGGAACAAAGCATTGTTAGACTGGAAAAAAATACTATTTACAGGAATTAGGGTTTTTGTCATTTGATTCAAAAGCATTAAGTCATATGTTTGGTGTTGCCTTATTAACCTTTGATCAGATAAATGAAGAAAAAGATAGAATATGAAATTGGGCGGGAAAATGGTGACTGAAGCTAGTAAAAAAATGTGAAAAAAAGATATGGTGTCAAGGCTTCAGTAATATATCGTGATTGTAAAAAGGTAACAGGTGTATATGATTTTTCAGACTTTTTCATATTGGGTGTATAATTTATTAAGTTTTAGAAAAGTCTAATAAGGTTAATTTTTGAGTATATTATGAATAATTTAATAAAAGCATAATTATTATACCGAAATATGATTGATAGATTATTTATGAAGCATTTTGGAATTGATTTAAATAAGTTAGAACTTTTTATAATCTTTCTTTAGGAAAAATTGAAAAAGTCCCAACTTATTAGGTGTATTTGATAAATTATATAGAAAGCACATGACTTTGAAAGGTAGAATCTTTCAGTTATGTGCTTTTTATACTGTTTTGTTTTTCGATATAATTTTGACTGACATAGGGCTATTAAAAATGTTGATAATTACTTTCTACAAAGGGTAAATGTTTCTAGCCTGTCGGAATGATTTAGATTCTAATTCTTAAATACTTTTTGTGAATCGATTTGGTTTAGCAATTTCACATATTCCTTTTTATGAGATCGTCATAAAAGATATTTCATACTTTAATTTAATGCTTTCTCCTTTTTAATTTATTCCTTATCTAATTTTGGAGTGGACTTTACTTGTATTTTAATTTTTAGTACTCATAGGTGGTTTACCTTTAGGTCATAATCTTAAAAACTTCATGCTTTTTCAGAAAGATAAATAGCTTTTTACTTCTTTTGAATATTTTGACATAAAAATGTATCTTCATAAAGTGGACACAATTTGGGGAGTGTAGTTTAAGCTTATGTGTTACGTCTTTTTGTATTTATAAAGCTCTTCATTCTTCAAAATATATTATACTTCAGAATTTACAACAAAACATAGTAGAATATAATTAGAATAGATATATAATCGTTTTTGATTGTATTCAAAATACTATTGAGTAGATGAAATTATTAGAAACAGAGTTAGAATATAAAAAGAGTTTGTTCAGATTAGAGGAGCTTATAGTTGTATATATGGGGTGAGAGAATTGAAAAATATAAACTTTATCCAAAGTGCCATAATGCAATTAGAGGGGGGAGCTTTTCAAAAACTATTTGATGCATATTTGTATAAAAAATATAAATTTAAAAATATTCAAACCCTAGGTGTTCAGACGGGAACTAATAAAACGACAAAAGGGACACCTGACGCTTATGTTTTGACTGATGAAGGCAATTATATTTTGATAAACTATGGAACCGTCAGATCCCAGTCAGCAGCTAAAATAAAGGCGGATATTTTATCATGTTTTGAACAGTCAAAACTTTCTCTTAATAAGGAGAAAATACAAAAAATTATTTGTGGACATTGTTCTACAAATATTCATATAGAACAGTTTGATGATATCATAGATTCTATAGAAGGTGTTGATGTAGAACTTATTGGGAGTTGATACACTTTTCACATGATTTAGCATTATTATATCCACATATTGCGAAAAGATGAACTTGGTATTGCAATAGATACAAATCAATTTTTGATATAGATGATTTTGTTAAAAGCATATGATGCAAATGGTATAAATGCTCCTATTGATTGTCATTTTTTTTTACCGAGAATCAGAGTTTACAGACTTATGTAGTAGTATAAATAATAATAAAGTAACTATATTGACAGGGTCCATCTGGAATTGGAAAGACTAGATTAGCTGTAGAGGCATGTAGAGAAGAAGATAATATAACTACAAAAAGTTTTTTTGTGTAAAAAAAGTAATGGGAACTTATTATATGAGGATATTAAATATTACATTTCTGATCCAGGTAGATATTTGATTTTTTTAGATGATGCAAATATGATTGCAAGTCTAGATAATGTTATAAACACTATTTTAACATTATCACCTGATTTTTGATATTAGGATTCTTATTTCAGTAAGAGATTATGCTAAGGATAGAGTTATAAAAGTAGTATCTAAGTATACAACTCCTAATATAATTGAAATTGGACCGTTTAAGGATGATGAGATAAAGAATATTTTGAAATCAAATTTAGGAATAATAAATTTAGATTATCTTAACAAGATTTCTGCAAATTTCGAATGGGAAATATAAGACTAGCTTTTTCTTGCGGGTATGAAATCTATAGAGGATGGATTTCAATCAATACGTAATGCTGAAGATATTTTTTTAGAAAATTACTATGGAAGACATTATTGATGAATCGAAGCTAACAAGAGAAGATATTCTTACGTTATTTTTATTGCTATATCAGGGCCAGTAAAAAAATAATGAGAAACCAACTTTATAATGATTTAAAACAATTATATGGTCAGAAATATTGATGAGATTCTTATAGTTGAAACATTTATATTCATTTAGAATTAGTAGATTGGTTTAAACATGAGATAATAAAAATTTCAGATCAGAGCTTTTGGAAACTATATACTGTACTATGTGTTGTTTGAGAAAAAAATGGGTGAGTGTGAAAATCTAATCTCCATTGGCTTTCCTAGCTTTAAAAATAAAATTGTATATGCTTTAAATACATTAATAGAGATATTTTTAACTCCGAAGCGTGTATAAAATATATTAAAGATTCGATAAATACTGCTTTGGGAATAATGTACCTGAGAGTCAGAATTTAGATTATCTTGAGTCTTTTTATCTGATTAATCCTGATAAAGCCTTATCTATAATCAAGAGTTATATTGAGCAAGAAGAATACGTAGATTTTTGATTTACATAATTTTGATGTTAATTTCTCCCAAAAACATAATAGTTTCTAGTACCAATATAATAGAAATTTTAGGTGGATTTTAAGTTTACACAGAATTATGAAGATGCAATTGATCTTTTTGATGCGTTACTTTTGATCGAAGGCCTGACTTTGATAATGGGATTTTATTCCATGTTTTAGTGAACGATTCTTATATGATAGAAATTCATATAAAGATTATTATAATCATGAAATACGTCTTTTAGATAAGTTGTGGTGTTATACAGAAAATGGAGAAAATTATAATAATAGCATATTATATTTAAATATTGTAGAATATGGGCTAAAAATAGAAATATCTTTTTGAGTGAAGCTATCAGAAATAGTAAATCGATAAACTATGTTAGAATGCAACTTGGATATACTGAAGAAATAGCTAGTATACGAAGTAACATATGGAAGAATCTAGCTATCTTGCGGAAGCAGGGAAGAGTATCAGAGTAAGTTAATAACATTCTTTTAGGAATATTCTTTTATGATTTAAAAGATGAGGAATTGAAAACAATTCTTACAATCCGATTTTAATACGATTTATGAATTCGTAATTAATAGAAATCTCTGATTTTTTTGATGCAAAAGATTGTTGCTAGGTATAAAGAGTTAGTGGAACAAATAGGAATAAAAGTAGATTCCCGCTACATGATAAGTGAACAAAAATCTAGAGTTCAGAATATATGAGATGTTGAGACAGAAGCATTTAAGTGGTAGAACAATAGATGAGGATGAGCGCTTACATGAAAGAATCTATTTCAAAAGAAATCAAAGAATATGATTTAAATGATTTTCAAGAGTTATTTAGAGCATGTAGTTTTTAGAGCAAACAGTGCCTGATAATGAGAAATGGTCTTTAAGTATGGGATTAGAGTGTGTTTTTAAAGCTTTAGAGAAAGATTGTGTATTATATTTAAAGGTTCTAGAGCTATATATTCATGCAAAGACACCATTTAAGTTAAATGGATATTCTCAAATTAAAATATATGCTCGATCAAATTGGATATGAAGAAACGTATAACTTTATAAATAATAATGCGTTTGATAAAAAGGATTACTGGTTGTTATTAATTTGGGAATGTATACCGGAAAGAAAAATATAGATGTTAAAGATAGTTGAAGATTTTTAAGCTATATATGCTAAATAGCTTTTAAGCAAAAAGCGACCTATAATGCCAGCAACTCAAGTTATTATACGTTATGGTGAACGAGATAGTGAAATTAAGAAAACTAATAATTAATCAAATGATGACTAACCTAGAGTTTTCGGCTAGATTTTTAGATTATACGGATCTTGATGAAAATGAGCTAGTATTAAATTCTTTAGAAATGATATTGATTCATTAGTATGTGTTTATAAAAATGCTTTATCAGTTCATCGTCATATGGATTATAGTGGGCGCCTTTTCAAAAAGATATTTGATCAACATCCTACTATTTGGAATGAATATATAGATTGGATTAAGGGTAAAGATAATTTGGCTAGAGAGAGTAATGCAAATAGAATATTTGAATTTATTTGGTCTGTTGATAAGTGGAAGAATACGTGGAGTATGCATTTAAAATTCTTGTAGATAATGACAAGCTCTTTTTATATAAAAACTTCAGTGACGTTTACTATTTGCAAATACAACTAACGAAACCATATTTGAAAGAAAAAGAACATGGTTAATTGAAAAACTACAGAAAATAGTGAAGATATCAGAAAATGTAAAAATATATTGTTATAGTTGTAAATTTTATTCCAGACTGGAAATTGGAATATATTGTTGAGTTTTTGAAATTTAACAAGAATCTAGAAGCGTTTAAAGCAATTTTCTTTATTTTCTTCATTTTGTATGTATTCGGAAGTCAAATTCCACTTATTATAGAAAATATAGAATTTTTTAAAATCTTTAAAAGATAAACTTAGTGGAATCGATTATATTGATCATAGAAAATATTTAGAAGATTACTGTATAAGCCTTGTGAAAGACAAAGATAAATTGGAATTAGAAGAATATCTTAAAAATGCTGATTATGCCTAATGAATATTATTGATTGGGGGACAGGGACAGTATGGAACTAGATTAAATTTATTCTTTCGCTGAGCGAAACAGGTCATATCAGATTATTATGAATACGTAGATAGAATATTGGATGAGCTTCATAAACAAGGATATATAGGCGAATATAAGGTGAGAGCCTGAGGTTGCTGATTACCCTAGTAGAGTTTGTATATCTACTTATGAAGAAGATTATATTGTGGACTTATTTTTGAGTTTAATACGTTTAAAAATGTAAAACAGTTGATGATAGATATAAGATCTGATAATTATGAGGTTGATATTAATAGAGTTATCTTGAAAAACTTAAGTTAGATATATATAATTATCAAAGATTGGGATAAAATTAGTTTGGTTGTTTGATGCGGATGCATATATTTTTATCTAGTGATTTGTATAGCTGTTTTTTTATGTAACAGAGAATAAAATTAGAAGATTTATCAATGAATTTATGGTTAAGACTTTTGGAACAGATTGGTGGGATATTCTATCGGATCAAACAATAAAGAATAAGTATAAATCTAGGTATGTCGGTTATAAAACAGTTGTACCAGGGATTTAATAATGTAGATGATCACTTGTTATCTATTGATGTTGGGGATTTACTTAAAGTCTTAACGATGAAAAATGGTATGGACTCCATCTTATGATAAGGATATTGAAGTTTTAATATCTGGTGTAATTGCGGGTAATGAGTGCAAAATAATTGAAAAATCAAAAAGCAATTAACTGTCCAAGAGGACTTTTGGGAGAAATACTTTAAGGACTATTTTTGATACGGATTTTTAAAAATTATAGAGATTTTGAGTTAAATAGAAATCATGTTGCTCATAATAAAATTTTGGATAGAGTGGATATAATTATATCCAAAATCGATAGGTAAAAATTGATAAGTGCTTTGATGATGCATTAGTAAAAACTTTTATAAGAATGAAAAATCAATTGAACAATTACAAGTAGAAGTACAAAAAGTATAAAGAGGTATTAATTGAAACTAAGCAAAATGATTCAGGTATAACAATTCGTAATCATAACAGAATTATTAGTGTGTTTGAGGAAGCTCTTGAGGAAAAAATTGTTGATGTGAGGAGGCTTTTACGGTTTTAGACAAGATATTGAACTTTCTAGAATAGGATTTGATTGTGATAGGTGTTCAGGGGATATTATTTTTCAGCAAATTCTAAACTTTATAATAAAAAAACTTGATTTTTACTCAATGGATATTAATGAAGACGAAGGCGCTGAAAGTATACTAACAATAACTATGCCTATATAAGCCAAATGATGATGATGAAACTATACCGTTAAGGGAGTTTTAAAGTTACTATTTCTTATACTAATGGTGAAGTAGAATATAATAATGAAGAAGGTTATTATATGCCAATTACTAATGATGGAATTTCTGAATCTGATTTAGATAATTATTTAGATGAAGTAATTGACCTTATAAATGTAGAACTGCAGAGTCTTAAAAGACTATGTGGATTCAATAAGTTATGAGAGGATAAAAAGATGGAGGAAGTTCACCTATTGCTGATGGCGTTTTATTGTGATGAATGTGAAGCCGATTATATATGTATTGATGAAAGTATAGCAGAAGTGAGGCATATGCTTAAATTGTGGAGCACATTATAAGATTTCTGAATGTGAAAGATGTGAACAATACTTTATTGATTATGAAGATGCCGAGATTAAAATATGTGATCAATGTAAAGAGTATTATGATCGAGAATAGGCTATGTGTTGAGTTTTATTGTTTTCTAGAATTTGAAAAATAAGGTAGATAAATATGTTGAATAATAGAAAGTAATAATAGTATACTTACTATGGTCTGTAGTTAGATGGGTTAAATCCTAAAAATTCGTTAGATATAGTTGAATGAGGCCTAATATGAGCGATTTAGATTTTACTATTTGCTGTACAGTTACTTTCTTCAGCAAGAAGGAGAACTATACCGAATTTGAATAATGGAAATATTGCCCTCATCTTGTTATAAAGGACTCTGATCAGCTGTTAGGTGTAAACTTTATTGATGGTGAAGATGTCATCTTTGATAAACCAATACGTGCCAATGCTCTGCCAGTAAATGAGGATGTAGATTATTCTAGTTTACAAAAAGGTACTGAGTTCCTTATCATGGAAGGTGGAAATATTGTTGGTGAAGGGATTGTAAAAGAAATCTTTCAACATAAACCATATGGGAGTAAATAACTATGGGTTTTAAAAGAGTTTATCCATGAAATGAGGCATTTAGACTAAGTCAGGAGGTTTCGTATGGCACCACAAGTTACAGATTTTTCGTTCTGGAATGAAATGTGGAAACAAAGTTATTATGATCGTGAGAAAGGGATTCGGGCGAATCCATTATTAGAGTATTGGGACAAGCGGGCCAATGATTTTTCTCTTATGCGTAAAAGCAATGACTACGACTTTGGACGGAAGGTGTATGCTGCTTTAAGTAGTGTCTTAACACCTGATTCTAGCATGTTAGACATAGGCGCTGGTCCGGGTTCTTTTACGATTCCTTTTGCTCAACATATTAAATCTGTTACTGCTATTGAACCGTCAAAGGGCATGGTATCAGTCCTTAAAAGAAAATGCCAAAGAATTAAACGTTGAGAATATTAACATCATTGAAGAATTGGTGCAGACTTACCCCAAGATGGTTCTCCTGATTTTCAGTTTGACCTTGTAGCTATATCTCTTGTACTTTGGATGTTTCCTGATGTGTGGCCTCGTATTTTACAAATGGAACAATATTCTAAAGGCTACTGTGCAATCGTAGCTGGCATTCCTGATTGGAAGAATCCTCGGGAAGCTAGCAAATCTGATGTGCAGGAGTTTCAAATTCTGTATAATATGTTACTTTCACAAGGGCGCTCACCTAATGTAAGCGTCATTGATTATAGATGTGAACGTACTGTAGAAGATGAAATCGAGTGCCGAAAGATCATATACGAACAGTACTATGGAGACTTAACGCCAGTAGCAGAGGAACAAATCAAGAAAGAAGTCATCGCCAAATCTAAGGACAATAAATGTTTGATTTCCTCTCGTTCTGCTATAATCTGGTGGAATCCTAAGGAAGTTGTGTCACACATCTAAGATATAGTTGGTAAACTTATTAGAAAAGGCAGCAACATGATTAATATCGTTAAGGGCGATAGGGCGATTACCTATACCGAAGAAAAAAACTTTACCCCTCAGCAGGTAGCAGAATTGTTTCTGTCTGTTCGCTGGGTGGTGGAAAAATATCCCGACCGATTATACAAGGCTTTGATGAATTCATCGCGTGATTTCTGCTTGGGATGGAGATCGCTTAATAGGGTCTTATTCGTGTCATGGATGATAGCGAACTTGTGTGTTTTATCAATTATGTGCTGGTTCATCCTGATTATCGGGACCAAGGTATTGCAGGGCACTTGCTAGAAAATGGTGAAAGACGCTTACAAATCGTATTTGTACATCAATGTTATGATTGGTGAAAAGCAAGAATGCGACCTTTTACGAGAAACATGGTTTTAAAGTAAAAGAAAATTCCTTATCGATGCAATATCGCATGTACCTAAATATACGAAAAAGTAAATAGAGACAAAGGCTACACAAGATTAAAGGTGCCGATTTAATGATATAGTTTATAAATTAAATGGACACCTTTTTAATCAATAATGTAGCCTTTGTTGTTTCAACTTTATATACTTAAATGAGTAAATTAATGCATTGTATATCTATTGTATAGAGTAGGGAGGTCTTGTAAATATGTTTTCCTGGTTAAAAAATCTTTTTTCTTCTAATAAAGAATCTCATGATTCTCATACGAGTGTAGATGCTACAAAGTCTGTCGAGCAAAGTTCTGATTTATCGGATGACGAACTGGAACCTTGTACTCTAGGATGGGATGCGATTACTGCAGAATGTGAACGTATATATCCTGGTCAAACAGATCCCATGCATTTTGGAACATTGATTAGCTGGCGGCTTGGTGGCGATAGCCCTCTTGATGGCATTAGTGTGTATGATGATAAAGATAATTGGCACTTTGTCACATATGGTTTGTCGGAACTGTATGAAAAGGATAGTGAAAATCCTACAATCAGCGGTTACGGTATGGAGTTTACTTATCGCTTAGATAAAACCAGTGCCAACGATGATGAAATCAGAAGTGTTTGTGGTTTATTACAACAAATTGCAAAATTTACTTTTACCGCTGGAGAAATTTTTAAACCTTATGAATATATTTACAGTGGGCAAACAGTGGGGATTGATTCTAATAATAGCTCTAATATTGTTGGCTTTATTACTATTCCTGATACTAAATTGCAGCCCCTTGATACTCCTAATGGTAAATTAGAATTTGTAGAGTTCATCGGTGTAACTAACGAAGAATTACTTGCTGTAAAAGACAAAAAGATGACAGTACAAGAATTATATGAGCTGTTGGGTACTGATGTGACATCTTATAATAGACGTCCAGTTCTTGAGTATAATGGTGCTGAATAATAACTAGTAGTAATATTATGAAATAAATTGATAAAGCGGTGTCGGAGTGTTCCGAAATATACGAGTAAATAGTAGAGATAAAGAAAGATATATAAGGATATGGATATATTAATACGAAAAGCGACAACCGCTGATTTAGATTTAGTGACATATATAGAAAGCAACTTGTTTCCCTCCTGCTGAGCGGCGCCTCGTGAGGCGTTTAAGGAACGATTGAGATCATTATGCAGGACAGTTTTTAATTGCCTTTGACGGCGATACACCGATTGGTTTTATCGATGGATTTGTAACGGATGATGAAATCTTAACAGATGAGATGTTCGCCGATGCTTCGGCGCATAACCCTAATGGCGCATGGCAGATGATTTTTGGTCTAAATACAATGCCAGAATACCGCAATCGCGGTGTAGGGTGGTCAGTTGATAGAGGCTTTCATAGACTTGGCTAGAGCGGAAAAAGCGAAAGGGCGTCATTCTAACCTGTAAGGAAGAAAAGATACCTTATTATGCTAAGTTTGGTTTTTATAAATGAAGGCGAATCAGAGTCTGATCATGGTGGTGCTAAATGGTATCAGATGCGTGTTGAGTTTTAGCGCCTTTGTTATGGCAATATAGTTATTAATAGATAAAAATAAATTATAGAAGTTGACGGACATTTCTGCAGATTGTCCCTAGTGAGAAGCTAAAAACTCCGCTTAGTGGTTGAGTTTTAGCTTCTTTTTGCTAAAGTGTAGATTTTACAGGGATAGATGTACCCTATATGTTTATTGACACTGTATATACCGCATGCTACGATGAGGAAAATCACATATGATTGGATTAGGTGTCTATTGACTTAATAGAGAATTTGGTACAAGCCAAAGCGGTCACGCCACTGTAACAGCGAGGTACTTTTGCATGAGAGTGAGATAGCTCTTGGTCACTGAGATAATATCTTGGGAAGGCGCAAAGTAACGTTAAACTGGAGCCAGGAGAACTGCCTAATTAACAATTGCCACTTGACCTGCGAGTGACGGGGATGGGGATTGGTGTAGGTGAATGTATCTATACGTTAGCTTATTAGGCGTGCTGTTTAGTCTAGTTGAGATGATAGCCCGTTTCCTCCACACGGGGGAAACGGGCTTTTTGTTTAATCACTGTGATAATTTTTAGTTTGAGAGAAGAGAGGTTATTTTATGGTTAAACAGAAAAGAAGGTTCATGGCTTACATAGCCACAGTTTTCCTCCTAATCATTAGCGTGCTTATGACTGCATGTGGAGGTCCAAGTGAAACGAAAAAGATGCGACTCAAAGTAACAAGCCTATTGAGATCACAGACGTAACAGGGCGTACTGTAACGCTCAAAAAGCCAGCAGAGCGAGTTGTTCTACAGTGGAGTGGTGCAGGTGGTCCATTCTTTACGATTTCCGCACTTATGGGTAAAGATACGCCGAAGGTTATCGCCGGTATGGATACATCTTTGCAGCAGTATAGAGCAGATATGTGGAAACACTTTACTACGGAAATGCCTGAGTTAGCTAAGATTCCAGAAGTGGGAACAGTAGGGGATAAAAACTTTAATGCTGAGCAAGTTGTGGCATTAAATCCAGATGTTATTTTTATTCCTGTTGATTTGAAGGATCAGTACGAGTCTGATGTAAAACCGAAAATGGATGCTGCTGGTATCCAGACTATTTACTAGATTACCATGCAGAGAAACTAGAAAGTCATCAAAAATCTATTGATGCCATCAGTAAAGGCTCTTGGTAAAGAGGAACGTGCTGCGGAGATTAAGAAGTTCTACACTGACCGTGTGACTCGTGTACTTGACCGAGTAGCTAAAATCAACAAGCCAAAACCTACGGTATATATTGAGGGTTGGTATCAATGGTCCAGAAGAATTTGGTAATTCCTTCAGTGGCAACTATTCTTGGGGCGCCTTAGCCACAATGGCTGGTGCTGATGTTATTACCAGGATGCTATTAGAAGTCGTCTCCAATTAATCCTGAGTTTGTATTGGAAAAGAATCCAGATATTATTATGATTATGGGTTCTTACTGGCCTAAGAAACCAACTTCTATGCGTTTAGGTTTTGAAGCTACTGAAGACTCGTCTCAAGCGTTGTTGAAAGCTTTCACCACAGAACGTCAAGGTTGGAGCGAATTAAAAGCAGTTGAGAATAAACAAGTTTACTCTGCGCATCATGGTCTTCCACGTGAAGTATTTGATCCGAGCAGTATTTGAATATTTAGCAAAAACCTTCTATCCTGAAGAGTTTAAAGATGTGAATCCAGAAGCGACACTTAAAGAGTTCTATGATAAATTCTTGCCATTCTCTTATAGTGGTATCTGGTTTATGCATATGAATTAGGGTTGTGTTGTGTGTGAAGGAGCTGATGATGTAAAACCCCAATAAATGCTGTTATATATTGTGTTTATTAGAACTTGTTAAGTTTGGAATCAGGTATTCTATGTTTAAGAAAAAGAAATTTATGAAACTTATCTTGCCACGGTACTCCTGCTAATTGTGAGCATGATTATGACAGCTTGTGGTGGTCCAGCAGATACGAAAAAGGATCTGCCTACAATCTAGCAAGCAAATTGAGATTACAGACGTAACAGGTCAAAAAGTTACGTTGAAAAACCTGCAGAACGCGTAGTAGTTCAATTGAGTGCTTCTGGTGGGGCCTTCTTGACTATGGGCTGCATTGCAAGGCAAAAGATGTGGCTAAGACTATTGTTGGTATTGACCCTTATTTGAGCAAGTTGCGTACAGATATATGGGATCGTTACAAATCTGAAGTGCCAGAGTTGGAAAAATTCCTCTCATTGGTAACGTAAATGACAAAACATTTGATGTGGAAAAGTAATTTCCTTGAATCAGATGTTATCTTCATGCCTTTATACTTTAAAGATCAATACGAGTCTGATTACAAACCTAAAATCGATGCAGCTGGTATCCCTACTATTTATATCGATTACCATGCTGAAAAAGCTTGAAAACCACCAAAAATCTATCGAAGCTATCGGTAAAGCATTGGGTAAAGAAGAGCGATGCGACGAAATCAACAAGTTCTATACTGAACGTTTAACAAGAGTTATGGACCGCATTAGCAAAATTAACAAACCAAAACCAACTGTTTACATTGAAACAGGTAACGAAGGTCCAGAAGGTTTGGGTTTTGCCTATAGTGCAAACGTAGCATGGGGCGCATTAGCAACTCAAGTTGGTGGCGACCTTATTACTAAGATGTGGTTCAAAAAAGCAGGTCCTGTTAACCCAGAATTTATTTTGGAAAGAAACCCGAATATCATCATCATTATCGGTTCTACAGCCTGAAAACCGACATCCATGCGTTTTGGGTTTCGATACAAATGAAAAGCAAAATCTCAAGCGTTGTTGAAAGCTTTCACCACAGAACGTCAAGGCTGGCCTGAATTGAAAGCCGTTCAATCTAAAAACGTTTACTCTACTCACCATGGTTTACCTCGTGAAGTATATGACGTTGCAGTATTCGAATATTTAGCTAAAACATTCTACCCTGAGGAATTCAAGGACGTAGATCCAGAAGGTACACTTAAGGAATTCTATGACAAATTCCTTCCATTCTCTTACGGTGGCGTTTGGTTTATGCAGTTGAACTAAAAAGGAGTTTTTCGTAGTGACAGAAACTAACAATCAGTACAATTATAAGAAACAGAGCTATAAAAAGCTCATGTTTATTATCATCGGTCTGATCATTTGCGCGGTAAGTTTTGTTACCGATATTATTGTAGGTCCTGCATCACTTACGTTGAGTGATGTATGGCTAGCATTAACAGACCCATCCGAGGTTTCCAAAAATGCGTATGTCATCATTTGGTCAATTCGCCTTCCGACGGCCATTATGGCATTACTGGTAGGCGCCTCCTTGGGCATTGCTGGTGCTGGTATGCAAACTATCCTTGATAACCCGTTATCTAGCCCGTATACACTTGGTATATCTGCAGGGGCTGGCTTCGGTGCTTCTCTCATGGTGAGTTGTAGAGCGCTAGTGCATAGAGTTTTTAGGTGTCTTTATGGTTCCATTCAGCGCCTTCGTATTTGCTAGTTTGACGAGCTTCTTTATCTATTCCATCAATAAGATTAAGAATTTCTCTTCTGAAACGATGATTCTCGCTGGTATCGGCATGATGTTCTTGTTCAAGCACTTCAATCCTTGATGCAATATATGGCATCTCTGAGGCCCTTCAAAAACATCGTATTCTGGACAATGGGTAGCTCAGCAAAAGGCAAACTGGATTAATATCTCCATCGTTCTCCTCGATACTGGTTATCATGCTTCCACTCATGATGCGTGAGTCTTGGCGTTTAACGGCTTTAAAATTAGGCGATGAAAAGGCCTCTGGTCTAGGTGTTGATGTTGAAAGCTTGCGCGTAAGTATTGCTTTTCATTTCACTTATCACTGCCGTAGCCGTTTCCTTCGTTGGAACTATTGGTTTTATCGGTATTGTAGGTCCACATATTGCACGTATGTATCGTAGGTGAGGATCAACGGTATTTCTTACCTCTATCTGCAGTGTGTGGCATGGCGATTTTGTCTCTCGCATCATTGCGAGTAAAATGCTCGTTCCTGGGGCGATGTTCCCAATCGGTATTGTGACAGCAATCATCGGCGTACCTTTCTTCTTCTCGTTGGTATTAACTAGGAAAAGGAGCTATTTCAAATGATTGAAGTTCATAATTTAACCTTTGGCTATTCCTCTACGGAAGACGGACAAATCTTGAAGGGCGTTGATTTTGCCGCTAAAACTGGTAAATTGACGGCTCTCATCGGTACCAATGGTGCTGGTAAATCTACACTGTTAAAAACAATTATGGGTATCTTGAAAGGCAAGGGCGACATTACCATCAATGGTAAATCTGTAGCTGAATATTCTACAAAAGGTTTCAGTAGTACAGTGAGCTACTTTGTCTCAAGATAATGACTGTAGAGTCAATTTGACTGTTTTTGAAGTCGTTATGCTAGGGCGCATGGGATCCATGTCCTTCCGCGTAAGTGATGAAGACATTGCAGCTACACAAGAGGTGTTGGAACGGTTGAACTTGCAACGCTTTGCATCGCGCAGCATTATGGAGCTCAGCGGTGGTCAACGCCAACTTGTGTTCATGGCCCAGGCCCTTGTAAAAAGAACCTAAAATCTTAATTCTTGATGAACCGACAGGTGCGCTAGATTTTGCACAAGCAATTTGACTTGTTAACATTGCTAAAAATCTGACTCAAGAAAATGATTTTACAACACTGTAACATTACATCATCTTGATCTGGCGGCTATGTTCGCAGATGAAATCATCGTGCTCAAAGAGGTAGAGTATACGCTCAAGGTGCGCCGAAAGACATCTTTACAGAAGCCATGATGGAAGATGTATACCGTGTTAAAACTAAAATCTATATGGACGACAAAGGCATGCCTCATGTCATTCCATTAGAAGCTATTAACTGATTAACGCATCAGTTCAACAAAATAAAAGAAGCTGAAATCTTTTGCGAGTGCATTGATTTCAGCTTCTTTTTGATAGGGAAAAATATGTATTTTTGAAGGAGTCTAGATTAACATTCATTAAATAAAATTAATTAAATGATTTCCTTTACTTGCGCACACCTTTATCGGTCAGCATATAGTACCCATTTGTTACATACAACAATCCTTCTTTCTTAAGGTGTGATGCGGCTTGGTGTGTATAGTCTGGCTTCCAGTTCAAGTGTTCGTGAATGGTGCCGATACCATTTTCAATGGCTACCTCAGGTGTATTCATATGGGTATAGATGTGGCAGAGCATCATCGTTTCTCGATAGTGACGACGCAAGTGGCGTTGGCGAAGATAGGTTGCAATATAGCCTGTCTTTGGCGTGCCAATAACGGCAATTAATAAGGCGAGACCGATCGTTGTTGCGATAGCGCCCTGCAATGGATACGTCTAGGGTGAAAGCGATTTCTGTACCGATGACGGCACAGATAATGCCGATGATGATACTGCTAGTGAGCATGGCTTTCACAGAATCCGTCCATAAATAAGCGATAACCGCAGGTCCAATCATGAGGCCGATAACGAGGATGGCGCCTACCGCTTGGAAGGAGGCCACCACGGTAAGGGATACCATGGTCATCAGCACATAGTGGATGAGGGCAGGCATGAAGCCGAAGAGCCCTGCTAATAGTGGATCGAAGGTGAGATAGTCGCAATTCCTTGTAGAAGAGCATAACTAATAGGAGGTTGATGACCGCTACTCCAAGAGAAATCCATAGAGATACAGGACCTAAGTCGGTACCGTTTATAATCCATCTGTCGAATGGGGCGAACGCGATTTCCCCTAGAAGTGCCGTATCTACGTCAAGGTGTGCATTACCGCTATAGAGACTGACGAGGATGATGGCAATGGAGAATAGAAGGGGGAAGATGATACCAATGGATGCGTCTTCGTTGACGAGGCCCGTGTTATGAATCATTTCTGTAAGCCATACCGTTCCTACGCCGACTACGGTTGCCCCTACTAAAAGCAAGGGAGAGTTTAAGTCTTCCGTTACAAAGAAAGCGAGCACGATGCCGAGGAATACGGTATGCGTAATGGCGTCTGCCATCATGGACATGCGGCGCAGCACGAGGAATACACCAGGAATAGCGCACGCGATGGATACCGCAATGGCGATGAGTAAAATCTCTGTATGTACTGTCATGGAGCACCTCCTATGCGAGGCTGCTCTGCTCTATATATCTTTTGTTGTAAATCTGCAGGACTTATCTTTGTGGTTTCTGATAATAAAGCTTGTTTTGATTGTTTGTTTCTACGATATTGCCATAAGATGCCTCTATTAGGTGCAAATATGAGGCTCAACAGTACGATAACTGACAGAATGACGATAATCGCAGGACCTGTAGGCAGTTTTTGTACTGTTGTACTCCAAATGGTACCGCCGATAGCAGATACCATACCGAAACATCCTGCTAACATACACATGGTACCTAGCTTGTTCGTCCACTGACGAGCCCCTACGGCCGGTGCAATGAGTAGGGAACTGATTAAGATAGCACCTACTGATTGAATGCCAATGATGATAGTCATGATCAATAGGAATCGATATAAAATGAGTGTAAAGGTGACGGGAATTTGCAATGTTTTTGCGTATTCTACGTCGAAGGAGATGAGCTTTAGTTCTTTCCAAAATAAGGCTGTTAAAACGATAATGATGAGCGCTGCTGCCGATGTAATGTACACATCGCGGGCTAATATGGTAGTGACCTGTCCAAATATAAATTTTTGAAAAGCCCCGCCTGACCTGCATTGTTTAGACTTTGAAGGTAGGTGAGTAGAACCATACCAAGACCAAAGAAAGCAGATAGTATAGTAGCTAGAGCACCATCGAATTTGATTTTACTGTTTTCAACGGTGATGGTAATGAGCCATGCCGCAGTGATGGAGGACAGGGCAGCACCTATAATGAGTACCTCAATGTCTTTTATACCGGTCAGCAAGAATGCGATGACTACACCAGGCAGTGCGGCGTGGGAGAGGCCGTCACCGATGAGGCTTTCCTTGCGCAGTACTGCGAAGGTGCCTGCAATACCACTGGCAAGGCCTAAAAGAGCCGTCCCGAGCAATACCATCTGTGTCGTATAGGATTGGAGTATGGTCATACTATCCTCCCCTTGCCGTAGGTGCGCTCGATGGCTTCGTCTGTAAAGGTATCTGCCACAGGTCCATAGGCAACAGTTTGTTTATTGACCATCGTTACCCAGTCGAAATATTGAGGTACCGTATTTAAATCATGGTGTACGACGATCACCGTTTTGCCGCGCGCTTTCATTTCTTGTAAAAGCGAGATGATGGCGTGCTCCGTCGTTTTGTCGACGCCTTTGAAAGGCTCGTCCATGAGGTAAATATCTGCCTCTTGTACGAGGGCTCTTGCGAGGAACACACGCTGTTGTTGACCCCCTGAAAGTTGACGAATTTGTCTGTTTACATAGTCGCTCATGCCCATTTTTTCAATCATGGAGAGGGCCAGCTCCTTATCCTTTTTACTTGGTCGTTTGAACCAACCTAGATGACCATAGCGGCCCATAAGTACAACGTCTAATACGGTAGTAGGAAAGTCCCAGTCTACGCTACCGCTTTGAGGGACATAGGCGATTTTCTTGTAATCCTTTTTGTCCATTGCAAGGTGGTGGTCGATATAAAACTTAACACTACCTGAGATAACTGTTAATAGGCCTAACATGGCCTTTAATAATGTAGATTTACCGGCTCCATTAGGGGCCAACGATAGCCGCTAAGGAACCGATGGGTACCTTCATATCTACGTCCCATAATACGGGGTTTTTGTCGTATAGGCTACGGTCATATCTTCAACTTCAACGGCCCATTCCATAGAGACCTCCTTCTGTAATAAGTGCTACTAGCTAATATTGCTAGTAGCACTTGTACTTACAATAACAAAGTATATTTAAAACTATCTAAGTCATAAGTCCGAACTGTAACCAGACCTGTAAATTTACTTTGTCGTATTTAATTAAGTTAATCAAATCATTGTTTATTTAAGTGCTTTAACGATGGTATCGATGTTAGCTTTACCATGCCAATATATGTGCCGCCTTCAGTGCCTTCAGAACCGAGGGAGTCGGAGTATAATTCGCCACCGATAGCAACGTTCCAGCCTTTAGCCTTAGCTGCTTCTTGAACGGCTTCAATGGTTTTGTGTGGTACAGAAGATTCTACGAAGATGGCTTTAATTTTGTGATCTACGATGAATTGAACAAGTTCATTCACATCTTGTGTGCCTGCTTCTGTAGCAGTACTTACACCTTGCAAACCTTTTACTTCAAAGCCGTATGCACGAGCAAAGTATTGGAAGGCATCGTGTGCTGTTACGAGAACGCGAGATTCTTTAGGAATAGATTCTGCTTGAGTTTTTGATGTATGCATCTGTTTCATCTAATTTAGTGAGGTATGCATCATAGCGTTTTTGAAAATCTTCTTTGTGAGCTGGATCTGCTTTTAGCAAGACCTTCATAAACCGCTTTGGCAGCAAGTTTCCAGTTAGCTACATCGAACCAAATATGAGGATCTTTAGTTTTTACGCCATCTTCTTCGTCAAAGTCGAGTAGAGTAGCTGGATCAATGGCGTCGGATACGCGGATAGTAGCTTTATTTTGTTTTATTAAATTATCGAAAAATGGAACCCATTTTACCTTCTAAATGAATGCCGTTGTACACCACAACATCTGCCTTGAGACATAGTTGTTACATCGCCGGCGCTCGCTTGATAGAGGTGAGGGTCTACGCCAGGACCCATGAGTCCTTGGACGGATACATGGTCACCGCCAATTTCTTTTACTAAATCCGTTAACATTGTAGTAGTAGCCACAACATTTAATTTTTTCTGATTGTCTTGGGCTGCATCTTTTCCACAGCCTGCTAATGCGAACAACATAAGTGCTAATGATACGACGATTAGTAAGATTCGATTGAATTTCATAATAAACCTCCTTTTATAGGTACTGCGTTAAAAACTTTAGTTATCTTGTTAATTACCCTTATTTAAGCGGAAAAATAGCCGCTACTAACGTAGCGGCTAGTGGCAGTTATACGGTCTTCTGCTAAGGTCAAAATAATTTAGGGAATAAGTGCTTGTAGATAGTTAGGCCCTATGAGGGCAACGATACCAAGTACCATCATGACCTTCATTTTGAATACGCTTTCTACGTCTCATGATGAACCTCCTTTTGTGTAATTTTTTTGTCATATCAACCTGATATGTAAGTCCGAACAGTTATCTTGAAATCAATATATCATAAATGAGAAAAATTTATCAATAAGAATTTATTCTTTAAATATTCATCTTTATTTAGTATGATATTATGCATAGACAAAATGAATAAGGAGGCTTATTATGAATAAATTATTCCGATACACTCTGCATGACTGTACTTGTTGCATCTTTCGGCATGTTAGGTAATTATACAGCTGATGCGGCAAAGTTTTTAGAATCTCCAAGAGAGGTTCATATTGTAAAACCTGAGTTGCCTGAGATTCCTCAAACGGCTACGGTATCACCAGATATGCGCGTACGTTTCTTGATTGATAAAAAAGGAAATGTTAAAAATGTTTTCGTTGAACGTTCCTCTGGTTATGCTCCCGTTGATGACGCAGTAAAAAGCAATCATGCAGTGGAAATTTACACCTGCCATCGGCACGGATCAAAAGGCTCATGAATCTATTATTGGGATGACAATTACTCTGCCTAAGCATGCTGTAACAGCTAAATAAGGAGATAATGATGAATAAAGTGTTGCGTTGTACAATGTTGAGCGCATTGTTTGTAACTGGTTTGGTGGCCTCTGTATTGGCGGCGCCTTATAAACCTCCTACAGCGGTATCTACGCCAGCTGTAGACCAAGCGGTTCTTGCCGGTTATAGCGGTGCTGTTCATGGTGCAGATGTGCGTTTTACCATCAATGAAGACGGCTCTGTAGGGGATATTGAGATTGTAGCATCTAGTGGATCCAGCGCTGTTGATGCGGCTCTCGTTGAAACTATTTCTACATGGCGATTTAATCCTGCTACAGACTCTAATGGTAATCCGGTAGCATCTTCTAAAACTGAATATATTGATTTTTTTAATATCTAATAAAGGCACTCGTACATGGTATGGGTGCTTTTTGTGTGAAATTTTTACAAAATAATAAAACTGTATCTATAGCTACTGAAAATTATTTTCAAAATGTTATAATAAAAGTATAATCATCAATTAGCCCTTGGAGGTATACACATATGAATCCATTAAAACAAAAGCTAGATATTAACAATGAACGTTACCGAATTATTGTATCCGTTAAAGAAGATTATTTAGACGGAAAATTGTCCTTAGAAGAGGGCAATCGTATTTTAAAAGAAAAACTTGGCACTTGTACGCCTGATGAGTTTGCTTATGCAGAGCAAAGTTTAAAAGGTGTTTACAAGGATGAAGAGATCCTAGATAGGATGGATGACCTATTAAACTTGTTCGATGGCGTATTAGTACGCGCTCAAAATGAGTATCCTGAAAATCATCCGTTGTGGGTGTACTTAGAAGAAATTAATGCTGTTGAAAAGGTAGCTCTTGAAGCAGATGAATTATTAAAGCAAGATAAGTTTATTAAAAATCCTTGGCTTGGCGTATTTGATTCCCTAGCACAATGGCGTATTCATCTATCTCGTAAACAAAATCAATTATATCCAATGCTTGAAGATCATGGATTTGATCGCCCTACGCGTATCATGTGGACTTTTGACGATGGCGTGCGCGATGCCATCTCTGCGTCCCTATGCATTGCTTCGAGAAGATAAGTACGAAGAATTTTTAGCATCCGTGCCAGAAACATTGGCAAATTACGCGATTTAAATTCTAAAGAGTTAGAGGTTTTATTGCCAACATCCTTTAAACTACTAAGCGATGAAGAGTTTGTGCGCATGAGCAAAAATGACCATGAAATTGGTTATGCTATCATCAATCCACCAGGTTTATATGTGGTGCCGGGCATCAATGACTCTGCAGCGCAACTAAATGCAAATAACTCCGGTCAAAACGGCGCTGTATCTAATGAATTCTTAAACGATTTAGCAGGCCTATTGTCTAAATATGTTGGTCCTGTAGGCGGTGCAGCTGTTAGTAAGGATGTTGTATTAGATGTAGCCACTGGCAAATTGACATTGGAGCAAATTAATTTGTTATTCCGTCATCTTCCAGTAGATTTATCCTATGTAGATGAAAATGAACTCGTTAAGTTCTACAGTGATACACCACATCGTATTTTCCCTCGCAGTGCTAACGTTATTGGTCGTGAGGTTAAGAACTGTCATCCAGCAAAATCTGTTCATGTAGTAGAAGAAATCGTAGAGAAATTCCGTTCTGGTGAGCAAAGCCAAGCTGAATTCTGGATCAATAAACCGGGCTTGTTTATCTATGTTATCTACACGGCAGTGCGCGATGAAAATGGTAAATTCCGTGGTGTACTAGAAATGATGCAAGATTGCACTCATATCCGTGAGCTTGAAGGGTCCCGTACATTGTTGACTTGGGATAAAACTGACTTTGTAGGCGATAGTAGTAAAGAAAAATCCTTGGCTCAAGAGGCTGCAGAAGAGGTAGAGGAAGAACCGTTAACAGCTGATGCAGATGGTCGATTCCATATCGATGCCAAAACGACGTTGTCTAATCTGATTAAACAAAGTCCCAGATATTGTAGATCATTTGATTTCTTTGAATCCTAAATTCGAGAAATTAAAAACGCCTATGGTAAAAAAGTTATGGCTAAGGTGGCTACTATTAAGATGATTGCAGAGCGCGGTGATTTTTGATGTAGATGATTTGATCGGTAAAAATCGACGCATTCATTAATAAAAAAATAAGAAATAATTGAACTTTTAAATGTGAAAGAGGCAAGGTCTTAGGGCCTTGCCTCATTTTATTTTGTTATTAGTATTGTGCAGTGACTATGAACATTGAATTTTATGTTGTTTACTTTGGTTATAGCATTAAGGAATGATTAGTTATCAATTTTTATTATTAGAGATGTGTTGCACTAATTAAAAAATAAACATACAATAATTTCCCTGTAATTCATCTGTTTTGTGTATACAAATTTGATTGAAAAAGGGTAAAAATAGAAAAATAATGAAAGTATTTTGCAAAAACAATATTTTCATATATTAATATACTTTTACATGAGAAATTACAAAAATATTTAAAGGTGAGGATCTAGATACTATGTCTACAAGACGCGTTTTGGAAGCAAAAGTGAAATTAAAAATAAACCCATTATTTTCTAAGATGCGCAGTACTATTGAAACTGCATTTTATGGGAACAATGTAACGCCTGTAACATCCGTTGCACAAGCGTATCAACTTGCCGCTGAAGAGCCAGGGTGTTATCGTCCTCGATATGCCTGTATATAAACCATGCGAGCAAGGTTTGCCAACTGATGCAAAGGTACTAGTTACAAACGATGGTAAAACTACAGGTCGCTATGCAAAAGCTCGTCGTATTATTGGCGATGAAGGTATTGATGAAGTAGAACTTTCTAATATTGCACGTGATGCTGTGTATGATAGCCGCGATAAAGAGTGGCTTTCTGCTGAAGCTATTGTTGGTTTAGATAAAAAATTTACCGCTCGTGCTCATTTGATGATTCCAAAAGATCACGCATCTACTTTGTATTCTTGGATCATGAACTTCAAGTTCTTTGATGCAGCTGTGAAAGAATTCTACGATGATAGTTTAGAGATCCCAGAAGGTGATATCTACATCTACTCTGATCCAGATTATATTGTACCAGGTCATCCAGGTGGTCTTGCTATCTTTGACCCTGCTCATAACTGTGCCATGATTCTTGGCATGCGCTATTTTGGTGAGCACAAAAAAGGTACCCTTACATTGGCATGGTCCTTGGCTAATCGCCTCGGCTATGTTGCTTGCCATGGCGGTATGAAACGTTACAACCTTGATAATGGCAAATCCTATACTATCGGTGTATTCGGCTTGTCCGGTTCCGGTAAATCTACATTGACTCATGAAAAACATGATGGTCGTTATGATATCTCTATCTTGCATGATGATGCGTATATCATCAATACTGAGGATTTGAGTTCTATTGCTCTTGAACCTACGTACTTTGACAAAATGCAAGATTACCCTGTGGAACATCCTGCTAATGAATTCTTGTTAACACTACAAAACGTAGGCGTAACTATGGATGACGAGGGCCGTAAGGTTGTATTAGCTGAAGACGTTCGTAATAATAATGGTCGTGCTATCAAATCTCAATTCTGGACAGAGAACCGCGTAAATTACGTAGACGAGCCAGTTAATGCTATTGTATGGCTTATGAAAGATAAAACGTTGCCACCGATCCTCAAAATTGATGATCCTGTACTAGCATCTACAATGGGTGCCACACTTGCTACGCGCCGTTCTACAGCGGAAAAACTCGATGCTCATGTGGATCCAAATGCACTTGTTATTGAACCGTATGCAAATCCATTCCGTACATATCCATTGGCTCTTGATTATGAAAGCTACAAAAAATTGTTCTCTGAATGTGGCGTAGAATGCTACATTATGAATACAGGCTTCTTCTTGGACAACAAAGTTCCAAAAGAAGTGACTCTTGATTTGTTAGAACGTTTGGTAGAAGGTACTTTGGAATTCAAACCATTCTATAAATACCCGAACCTTGAATATGTAGAGGTTCCTGGTTTTGAACCACCATTCCAAGTGCGTGAGTACCATCACCAATTACACAAAGCTTTTGAGTTCCGCTATGACTATGTAGAAAACCTTATTGGTCATAAAAACGAATTACCAGAAGAAGTATTAGAAGTACTTAAAAACATTAATGTAATCTCAAAATTTATTAACTCCTCAATATAATATTGAGATTGTCTAACTGCTCAAAGAAAAGGTCCCTCCATGATGGAGGGCTTTTTTGTTGTGCGTAAGTTATTATATTACTATGACTCGTCATATATCTTGTATTTTGGTAATATTTAGTTATAATAAAATCATAATGTTTTGTTATAAGGTGTTTCTATGGATATAAAAGATATTAAATACATAAGTACTATTGTCGAGATGGCATCGTTCTCTAAAGCGTCTAAAAAATTATATATTTCTCAGCCTGCGTTGAGTCAAAGTATTCGTCGTATCGAAGCAGAGTTAGGTGTTCCAATGTTTGCTCGTGATCGCACTAAAGGTGGTGCCGACGGCTGCAGCGTTACAAATTGCAAAAAGAAGGGATGCCATTAGTTCATAAAGTAGAGGCTTTTAACACAGTCTATCATTAATCAAGGCACTGATGTGGCATATCACGTGCGGATTGGTTTGTCCCAGTTTTATGGTCATCATATGTTAGGTAAAACGCTAAAGAGCTTTCAAGAAATTGAACCATCTTGGGAGTTCCATGTGGTAGAAGGTGAATCTCACTTCTTAGAGCAACAGATTTGTGATGGTTTAGTTGACGTAGGACTATTCCCGACACCGATTTATTCTCAAGCTCTTGAAAGCTATCCCGTACTTGATGAGCAAATCTTTACTAGCTATTAGCGTAGAAAATAAAAAAGCCATCGCTATTGCAGACTCTCTCATGACGCCTGATGGCATTCGGGAAATCGCACCATTTGGACCGTTTCCGTTTATTCTTTTTGCGAGAAGGCTTAAAGCTACGGTCTTTGGTAAACCGATTATGCCAAGCGGAGTCCTTTGTGCCTAAAGCGGTCATTGCATCAGAAACATTGGATACTTGTCGCTCTTTAGTAGAAGATGACTATGGAATTACTTTCTTGCCGAGTACGCTTAATAGTAAGAGGGATGAAGATAAAGGTTAAATTTTATCCTTTAGCATCAAAACTTTGCTTTCCGTCAATTAGTTCTTGTGGCAAGATCAGATAGAGCAAAACGATTCCATTTGCCTGAAGTGGCAAATATTATGCAGAAATTCTTATAAATTATGCAGATGGTATATTGGAGTATTTAACTGCTACTTACGAATAATAATTCATATAAAATAATATCTAAATATAGCATTCTATAGATAAAAGAGGTTAATTCCTGTATCTTGCAGAATTAACCTCTTTTACTTTTGAAAGAAAACTGAAAATATCGAATTTGGTAAATATAGTAATTACAATATCTTTTTGGCATAATGAGTCAAAAATTTCTCAAAAATAATTGACAAAATGTCCTGTCAAAAAAATATACTTAAAGTAGGTTAAAAACATATTTAGGGAGATAGGATTTAAAGCCCACAAGTATGGTGGATTTAAAAATAAAAGTAAAAGTAGAATATGTTTTCTTGTTATTGACGGTTGGCCTATGTAGGCCCCTAGGAGGTTTATTATGAATAAAGATGTGGAAAAACAAAAAAACACCCATGACCACAGCCATGGCGAACATCATCATGAACATCATCATGAACATCATCATGACCATCATTGCCATTGTGGCGGTCATCATCACCATCATGGTCACGACCACGATCATCATCGATCATCATCTGACCACGATCATGAACATGGTCCGACCATAGTCATGCAAAGGCTATGCCGACGGATAAATGGGTGCCACACACTCATGAACCAGGGGTACCATCATGAACATGGCGTAAACGATTACATGAAAAGCCGTTGCTGAGTATCGTAAAACATGGCCTACAAAACAAGATGTAATTGAACAAACACCAGATCCTGCGGTACGTGAAATGATTCTTCGCATGGAGCAAATCGGTTGTGATACAGTGTTTGACCGTTTCGACAAACAACAACCACAATGTACATTTTGGTATTGCAGGCGTATGTTGTCGTGTTTGCTTCATGGGTCCATGTAAAATTACACCTAAGAGCCCTCGTGGTGTCTGCGGTGCTGATGCTGACCTTATCGTAGCTCGTAATATGACACGTCGTTGCAGACTGGTGGCTTAACACAACATGGTGCGCATGCTCGCGAAATCTTGATTTCTTTGAAAGCTGCTGCTAACGATCAATTAGATATCCCAATTTTGGGCGAAGAAAAAATTCGCACAGTATGTAAAGCTTTTAACATCCCTGAAGAAGGTCGTTCCTTAAAAGAAGTGGCTAATGACTTGGCAGATGTTCTATTAGAAGATTTGAGCCGTGCATTACCTGGCGAATATAAAACAATTACAGCGTTAGCTCCTGCTGAACGCTCGTGAAGTTTGGAAAAACCTTGATATCTTACCTATTTCTGCGTACAATGAAGCCTTTGATGCATACCATCGTACTTGCGTAGGTACAGATGGCGATTGGGAAAGCAACATGAAACAATTCTTGCGTTGTGGTCTTGCTTTCACATTCACAGGCGTAGTAGCGGCAGACATCGCAACAGATGCATTGTTTGGTCAAGGTGGTCGTCGTACATCAAAAGTTAACATCGGTGCCTTGAAAAAAGGTTATGTTAACATCGCTGTTCATGGTCACTTGCCAACATTAGTATCTCAAATTTGTACAATTGGTGCCTCTGAAGAGTACTTAGAAAAAGCAAAAGCTATCGGTGCTAAAGGTATCCAATTCTATGGTATCTGCTGCTCTGGATTGTCTAGCATGTACCGCTATGAAAATGTTATTCCATTGTGTAATGCTATCGGTGCTGAACTTGTACTTGGTACTGGTGCACTCGATTGCTGGGTAGCTGACGTTCAAGATGTTTACCCTGCTATCATGGACGTAGCACGTTGCTTCAACACAAAAGTTATCACTACATCTGATGCAGCTCGTTTACCAGGTGCAGAACATATCGGTTACGATCATCACCATACAAACTTGTCTGAAACAAAAGAATTGGCTCGCAAAATCTTGGATCGTGCCCTTGAAGCGCATGAATTGCGCAAAGGCATGCCTGTATTCATTCCGCCATATGAAATTACGGCAGAGGTTGGTTTCTCTCCAGAATCCACTGTTAAACATTATGGTTCCTTCAAGCCATTAGCTGACGCTTTAAAATCTGGTAAAGTTCGTGGTATTGTCAACGTAGTAGGTTGTTCCAACCCTCGCGTTATCTACGAGAAAGCAACTGTAGATATCGTTGATACACTTATCAAAAATGGCTGTATCATCAAACAAACGGGTGTGCATCCTTCCCATTGATGAAACTTGGTTACTGTAATACAGATGCTATTAAGAAATGTAGCCCTGCATTGCAAGAGTTCTTGGGCGATGATCAACCGCCAGTATGGCATGTTGGCGAATGTGTAGATAATGCACGTTCCTCTGGTATTTTCGCTGGTATTGCTGGTGAATTAGGCCTTAACTTGCCACAAATGCCATTCGCTATGTCTAGCCCTGAATGGTCCAACGAAAAAGGTATAGATGCATCTCTTGGCTTCCGCTTGATGGGGATTAACTCTTACCACTGCGTTGAGCCACCTACACAAGGCTCTGATGCTGTTACAAAATGGTTAAAAGAAGACACTAAAGACATCTTAGGTTCTGTTATGTATGTAAATACTGATCCTAAGAAAGTAGCTGAAAAAATCTTAGCAGATATCGACGCTAAACGTGCTGCTTTAGGTTGGGCTGAAGTAAAATAGTTTATCCTTTGATAGATTATAATTTGTAGTTACGTATAAAAACACCCTCTATGAGATCTTATAGTTATTATGACTATTAGACTTTTAGAGGTGTTTTTATTGTTTATGGATAGATTTTTAGTAGTCTTGTATTAGCCGTAGTATAATGTACTAATTGTTTTAGACCTACTAAAGTGTGATGGTTTCACCATCTTCAGGCACTGCTACATGGCTTTCAATGTTGTTGCCTTTGATAAACTTGCGCACATCCTCACGGCTTGTTGCTGTGTGATTAACTGTATCCATGTGAACCGCAATGATTTTAGCCTCTGGTTTGCGTACCACCATGCGGCCAATATCTTTTGTGCCCATAATGATGCTATCTTCAAAGCCTAAAATTTGAGCATATCCTGTATTCATAATAATAACGTTAGGGTCAAAACGATGCAGTGCTTTGTCTACATCGCTTGTCCACATTGTATCGCCTACAAGGTACACAGTTGGTTCGTCCTGTGCTTCAAAAATAACGCCCATCGCATCGCTTAATAATTGCGCGAGATTTGGATTCGTATACATTTCTACCGTGCCGTGGGAGCCACCTGTTTTTCTTAATGTAATACCATTAAACTCTAGACTTTCAAAAATGATGCGTACATCATTAAAGCCTTGTGACGTAATAAGTTCTTTATCCGCTGTATTTTGTACAAAAATAGGAAGTGATTTTGGAATAGCATCAATTGCCGTATCATCCCAATGGTCAAGATGAGTGTGTGTGACTACCACTGCAGTTACATTGCTTAATAGATTGTCCATTGATAGAGGTAAATCAACCATAGGCATTCTTTGTTGATAGTTAAATGTTCCTTCAAAGCCAGGATAAGTATCTTTTGGTGCTAAGAATGGATCAATTAGGAATGTTGTATTTTTTATTGTTAATTTTCCTGTGGCATTTCGAATGTGAGTATATTGTGTCATAGTTATCTCCTTAATTAAATTATTGTCGATTTAATTGAATAGATTATTATTTGTAATCTCTAGAACTAGTATACCTTGTTTTGTTATACTAGTCTCAACAATAATTAACACTATGTTTATTAATAGACACATTGTATAAAAGTGTCTATATTGGAGGTTATATGATAACTCGAAAAGAAATGACACGTATGTTGTTAAAAGAAGGGTTGCTTAGTTGTTTAGCAAACGATTCTTTTGAGTCTGTAACAGTCACATTGTTGTGTAAAGCTTCAGGTATAACTCGTTCTACTTTTTATTTACACTATAGCAATATCATGGAAATTGTTGATGATTTAGTGGATGATGCAATCGCTTATTCACAGCCAGGAATGGTAGATAACAATAATTTACAAACTATAGCTAACACCTTATCAGCTGCTTCTAATTCTATTTCGTTGAGAGAAGCATACGATTCTATTTTTGATAGATTGCCTTTATGTCAGCGTATTATACGACATAAAAAGTATTTACCTTTTATTTTTTTAGATGAACAAATTTCAGAATATGTATTACAACGCATTATAGGGAGTGAAAAAGATCGGCAAGGGCTTGTTATGGCAGAAGTACTTGGGGTTTCGTTTTGATGTAGGTGTATCCGTTTTTGTATTTTTAGTACACGGATTATATGCTATTAATAAAGAATATAAGTGGACTCAGAGTGATGAGTGGTTAGAAGCTCAGAAAAGTTATTTTTTTGAACTCGTTTATCGTGGTTTACAAAGCAAATAGAATTTATACTCGTATATGTTTTGTCCTATAACCCTATGTTTTAGTATTCTATGAAGTTTTTAGACAACGAAAAAAAGGACTCCATATGGAGTCCTTTTTTTCATGTAAGAGAGTGTTAGTATTAATATCAAATGAACCATGTATTTAAACAAGTAGTAGGTTTGGGGTTAGTATTACTTGTCAGGGAGATAAATACACGTATGGTAACCAGGGAATTGTTACCTCTATTTATCATTTGATGTAGTTATTATAAAAAAACAATAAATGAGTTAAAAAATGAAGATATTTAATAAAATTGCTTTAAATTTCTTATATTTCTAAAAAAACTTCGTAATTTAGTTTAATTATTATTGATAAATATGGGACAATTTTTGGTATTATATATAAAGGAGAAGTTGTATATTTTATAAAGGTTTAATGCCATTAAGCTTTTTATAAAGTATACAGCTCTATAGCAAGAGAGGAGCAGTCATATGAGTAAAAATATTAACCATATTATCGCTTTTGTGGCTACTCAGTATGAGGGGGACTGCTAACGCAACGGACTGGTACTATGTTGGACCAGATGCATCAGGAAACCAATTATTTATTGACAACGACAGTGTACAAAAGAGTGATTATGATGCGCTTTTTGTGGCTGCGAGTCAATGAACTGGGTGGCGACGAATTGCGGTACAAAGTTTATATCAGTAGATATAATAGAACCATGGAAACATTGAAAGTTGATGCGTACATGGCAGACGGGACGCCGTATGAAAATGTAGAATTTAATGAAAACCCTGAGCCTATTGAGGGTAATACTAATGGGCATGCTATTTACAATTTATTATGGAATTAAAAAGAACCATCTAGCACAGCAAACTAGATGGTTCTTTTTATATGTAAAAATATTTATAAATCCTTAGGAATATTATTTATATACTACATTCTCAAAACACTGAGAATGGTATATACATGAAGTGATTAAACTTGGGCAGAATTACGGCTCAATTCTAAGTCTTGAATCATTTGAAGATCGTCCTTAGGAGAGCGACCGCCTGTTGTTAAGTAGCCACCAACCATGATGCCGTTTAGGCCACCTTTTAAAGCATAAGCTTGTAAGTCTCGTAGATTTACTTCGCGACCGCCAGCAGTACGAATCAATGCTGTTGGCAAGATGAAACGGAATACGGCGAAAGTACGTAAGATATCTAATGGACGTAAAGCTTTGTTGCTTTCAAATGGAGTACCTTTAACAGGATTTAGAATGTTTAATGGCACGGAGTCAATATGTAAACGTTTTAGCTCAAACGCCATTTCTACGCGTTGCTCTAATGTTTCGTTGAGACCAAGGATGCCGCCAGAGCAAACGCGAATGCCTGCTTTTTGTGCATTATCGATGGTAGACATTTTATCTTCGTAGGAATGAGTTGTACAAATATCTGGGAAGTGACTAGGTGCTGTTTCGATATTGGAGTGGTATCGAGTTACACCTACTTCTTTCAATTTGAGAGCTTGTTCATAAGTTAACAAACCAAGAGAACAGCAAATTTCGAGGCCTACTTCATCTTTAATGCGGCCTAATACGCGAATGATTTGATCGAATTCGTTTGGGTTATTAGTATTACGACCACTCGTTACGATAGAAAAACGAATAGCGCCTGCCTCTTTAGCTTTGCGAGCCGCATCGAGGATGCTTTCATCATCCATGAAAGGATATACTTGAACGCCTGTTTCATGATGTGCAGATTGAGCACAGAATTTACAGTTTTCAGGGCATTTACCAGATCGTGCATTTACAATGGCGCATACATCCACGGAGTTGTCATTGAAATGCTGGCGAATTTTATCAGCCATAGCAAGTAAAATCATAGTGTCATCGTCTGAAGTATGAATCAGCTCGATTGCTTCCTCCTTAGTGATTTCGCCGCCGTTCATAATGCGGTTTGCAATAGTAAGGATTTTTTCGTATGTACCCACTTGGGATGGTTGTTGATCTGTAGGCAAAGCCATAATAGCCTCCAAGAATTGTTAACTTAATAAAAACAAAATATATTGACAATCTGATTGTAAACCTTCGTGTATAAATTGTCAACTAATGTATTTATTGGTTAACATAAATTGATCAAAGTTGCTATAAATTTGGTTTGACTTTCGTTTTATGAGAAAAAATGTGATTCTTTTATAATTTATATTTATTAATAATTAAGAGAAATTTAGTTTTAACTATATCTTTTTGGGCTAATTGATAGCTATTTTTTTAACTTATCTTTAACGTTTTGTAGTATAATAGACTATTGTAATTACTATATATAACTATAATAAAAAGTACTAATACAAGGAGTGGATATAGATGCAGCCGTTTCGATTTATACACTGTGGTGATCTGCATTTAGGGGCACCCTTTCAATATGCTACAGGTATTAGCCGCGCCGTTGATCGCGCCGTGAGCGAAGCTACCTATGTAGCCTTTGATACAATCATTGACACTGCTATCGATGAGCATGTTCATGCCGTTGTCATAGCTGGTGATATTTATAATAGCGAAGACCATAATTTAGAGGCTCAAGTGCGCTTTTGTGCGCGGTATGTATCGTTTGGCAGAACATCGCATTCCAGTCTATATGGTGCAAGGTAATCATGATCCTGCTGAAAGCTGGAAGGCGCAACTGCAAATGCCAGATAATGTACATGTATTCTCTAGTGAACAAGTACAACGTTTCCCGCTCATCGTTAACAATATTGAAATTGGTGGCGTATATGGTATCAGTTGTGGTCATGGTAATGAAGGCGAGAATTATGCGCGTCAATACCGTGCTTTTGAACGGGATGAGTTTTCTCTTGCCGTTATGCATGGCACTGTTGGTTCTAGTGTAGGCGCCGAAAATCACAATGTGACTGGTCCGTGTAATTTGACGGATTTAGCTGAGGCCGCAATGGATTATTGGGCTTTAGGACATATTCATAAATCCCAAATTCTCAGCGAGGAACCTCTCGTTGCATATGCCGGCAATCCTCAAGGCTTACATCGTAAAGAAATAGGTCCTAAAGGGTGCTATTTAGTTTCTGTATCCCATAATGGTCATTGTGAACCGAGATTTATTGAAACCAGTGCCATTCGCTTTGAGGAAATTAAAATCGATATTGCGGGTATGCAAAATGAATCTGATTTATTGGAGATTTTGCGCCATAAAAAAGAGAACTTGCGTAAGCAACACAAGAAAAATATTTTGCTATCCATAGTTCTCAATGGTACTGGCCCTCTACATCGCCTATGTACGCAAGAGGGCGTGCGCAATTTGTGGCTTCAAGAGTCTCAAAGTGAAGAAAAGAGTAAATCTGTATTCGTAATGCCTTATCGGATTATCTCCAATACGCGGCTTAGTATTAATTTAGCGGAACGCCGTTTATTATCTGATGTAGTCGGCGACTATTTGCGTGCTTATGATGATATGGTGGAGGGCAATGCTGTACAGGCAGCACGTCAAATCTTGGCGGATCGCCCTGAATTTAAACGGTTAGGCGTATATGCAGATTTGTTGAGCGATGAATTATTAATGCGCGCTTTGAAACGTTGTGAAATAGAAGGTGTTACGGTATTGATGGGAGCAAATGATGAACATTAAACGCATACGATTTGATGAATTTGGCCCGTATCGTGATTGGTCTTTCACAACGGGTAATAATGGGGTTCAGCTCATGTATGGCCCTAATGAAAGCGGTAAAACATCGCTGCTCGAAGGGATGCGTACCTTATTATTTGGTGGCACTCATAAGGCCTATGGTCCGATGACTGGCGCTCTCGATGTGGAACGCAATGGTGAAAGCTATTATATTGGCCGTAAAGGCAAACAGTTAGACTTTTACAGTCCTGGAAATCCTGCCATCCATGAAGAGCCTGCTCAATATTGGTGGCATGGTATCGATAAAAAGACATATAACCGCATTTTTGCATTAACCTTAGAAGACTTGCAAGGCCTTGATGTGTTGCAAGAGGTAGAGGTTCGGTCTCGTTTCTTTGGCGCTGAAGGGGGCGAGCATTTAGGCTCTGTCGTGAAGGACGTCGAAAAAGGGGCTACCGATTTGCTCGTAGCATCCTCTAACGGGAAACGCCGTATTAATGTGTTGATGGATGAGCTGAAGGAAAATCGCCAAAAGTTAAGTCAATTGGCGGAGCACGAAGCACAATACGTGGAGTTACAGAAAGCCTTTCACAGTACGGAGCAGACGGAAGCTGAGTTACAAGGTCAGTTGCAAGAGTGGAAGGAATACCGCGATGGCGTAGATGTAGTATTGCGCGCCTGGGATACGTATCGTCGCAGTGAAGAGCACGTATGCACATGCGAGCAGTACAACAGTGAGCTTGCCTTGAGCCGTGATGAATTCCTGAATATTGATGAGGAAATTAAACGGGCTCGCGATAATATGCAACTGTGGCAAGAAAAGGAAGCAGCGTTGATGCCAGCTAACTTTAGCCCAGATAGTCCGTTTGGTACCTATGGTCAAGATATTGAGGACCTTATTCAACAAGGTGCTAAGTGGGAGCAATTGCGTCGAGAGTGCGAAGAAGGGGATGCGTATATCCATAAGGTACGAGAGCAACTAGAATACTCTCGCAAGATGTATTCTGCGTGGCGTGATGATGAGCCTATGGCTGAGGATGTTAACTGGTTTGAAGGCGAACGCCTAGCCAGTCGTCTACGCACTGCTAAAGATCAATTGTTGCATTGGCAGGGACCGCAAGCCTGCAGAGGCTTCTGATGACCTCCCAACAGCTAACCTTGAAGGGGCATCTTTGCCGAATTATAGCGAAGAAGAGTTGGCGAAAAAAGAACATCTCGAACGTGATTTAGAGTTAATCTTAATGGATATAGATCGAGTGACTGCAAAACGAGATAGTTATGGCCCAGATGCTCAACCGACGAATTTACCAAAATGGTTACAACGCATTAGCGGCATAGGTGCTGTTATTGGCGTATTGCTTGTGTTAGCAGGATTATTAGTTCTTGAATCTGTACTCTATACTATAGGGGGCTTTATCTTATTGATTCTGTCCATGGCGCTATTCTGGTATGCTACGTGGAGAGCCCATAATGGTAATTCCGATGTGTCTAAATTGAACTATGAGTTACAAATCTTATCCTCTCGTAGATCCGATGTAGAACATCAGTTAGAAGCGTTGATTAAGGCAGCTACACCCGTCATTAGCCCTGTGCCATCTTTTAGAAGGGGCGCTCACCTTGATCGATGGATTCAAGAAGGCTATACACTGCAAGGTATTTATGATGAAGCCCTTGCGGCTTGGCAGGCTTGGTTGCCTCAAGGGGCGGCGAAGAGCCTTACAGAAGATGATTTCTTCGGCCTTAAGCAAGAGTATGATCAATACCATGAACAGTTGCGGACTATTGAAGGGTACGAAAAGCGTTTAGCAGAGCATAAAGAGGGGTTACGCGTTATCGAAGACCAAGCGATGACCTTGTGGTATAACCTTGGTGTAGAGGCCCCTGTATCTCCGACTGAGCTTAAACGCATTTATAACCAATATAAAAACTTCCAACAAAATAAAATCGTATGGGAACAAAAGGAAGCACAACGTAAAAGCTTCCGCAACGAATACGATAACTGGCATCGTAAGGAAAAAGAATTACTCCTTCGCCAAAAAGAATTACTTCATAAAGCTGGTATGGAAAGCTCTAACGAGTACCGTCAACATCTTATTGATGAGGACCAATATAAACAGTGGCAAACCATTTACAAGCAAAGTCAGGTACAACTAGATTTTATTAGCACCTGATGCGGAGAATAAAGACTTGTTCTACCGTCGTTTGCGAGAAGGTAATAAAGATAATTGGCTCGATGAATTGGCTCATTCCGAACGGGAGATGGCATCTATCGAAGATAAATTAGCTACCTTGTACGAGCGTCGTGGTCAAATTGTGGAGCTATGCGCGCTCTTGGATCTGACCAAGAGCAACAGCAAATGTTGCAAGAGCGCGAAGCTCTTCAAAAGCGAATTAGAGACTGCCTTGGAAGACTGGGCAACTACAAGTTTTGATGAGCCACTGCATGGATAAAAGCACAACAATCTTATGAGCAAGAGAAAGCAGCCTCACATGCTTGAGCTGGCATCCTCTTATATAGAACGTTTGACTGGTGGTATTTATACCTTTGATATCCTCGGTATTAACGAAGGGATTGCTCTTGTTAACGGCAATGGGGAGCGATTAGAGCTTAAGTTCTGGTCTAGTGGCTTGGCTGACCAAGTATACTTGGCATTGCGCTTAGCATTGGCAAAGGTATTCTCTTACCAAGTCGAGTCCTTGCCGATTATTTTAGACGATATCCTCGTGCGTTTTGACGAAAATCGTCAACGTAGTGCTTTGGAACTATTGGCTGAAATTGGTAAGAACCAACAAATCTGGTTATTTACTTGCCAACGTACTGTATATGATATGGCTCAATCTATTACTGGTATTGATCGGCATAGATTAAGTCGCAGTTAACTTAAAATCCCTGTGGAAGCTTTTAGCTTTCACAGGGACTAGTAAAGAATAAAATCATGTAAGAGGTTGTAACTAAAATAACTGTTTTAGTTATGTAACTGTGTTAGTATACATTTTAGAAAGAAAGGGGTTGAACACTTGAATACAGCATATTTGGACATGATCCAAGGGAAGAACCCTGGTGTGACGCCTGTGTGGTATATGCGACAAGCTGGTCGTAGCCAAGCGGAATACCGCAAAATTAAAAGAAAATACACTTTATTTGAAATTACAAAAGAACCTGAATTATGTGCTCGCGTTACGGGTTACCTGTTAAGGAATACGGCGTTGATGCGGCTATCCTTTACAAGGACATCATGAGCCCTATGGTGGCGATGAATGTAAATGTAGAACTGAAAGCTGGCGTAGGGCCTGTATTTAGCACGCCTATTCGCTCCATGGCTGACATAGATAAATTAGAAGCCTTTGATCCTACAAAGGTCGACTATATTGCAAAGACGATTACGTTGTTAACATCTGGCATGCTCGACGTACCGCTCATTGGTTTCTGCGGTGCGCCGTTTACGATTGCGTCCTACCTCATCGAAGGGGGTCCGACGAAGAACTATAATAAAACTCGCGGCATGCTCATCGGTGCACCTGATGTATGGGATGCGTTGATGACAAAATTGGCTGACATGTCTATTGCGTACTTATCCATGCAAGCCGAGGCAGGGGCTAATGCGCTGCAAATCTTTGACTCTTGGGTAGGTGCTGTTAATGCGGATCAATATAAACAAGGAATTTACCCTCATATGGAACGCATTATCAAGACGGTGAAAGCAAAATACCCTCATTTGCCTATGGCTATGAATGGTGTTGGTACAGACCATTTAGTATCTATTTGGTCTCATTTACCCCTTGATGTTATTGCTCTAGATTGGCGTAGCTCTATCGTTATGGCGAACGAGCGTGGCGTAACACAAACAGTACAAGGTAACCTCGATCCAGCGTACTTATTCGGCGATGAAAAAACATTGGCCCGCGAAGTAGACCGCATCTTGCTGGAAGGTATTCGTTATGGTCGCCATATCTTCAACTTAGGTCATGGCGTATTCCCAGAGGCAGATCCTAAAAAGCTTCATTGGTTAACGGACTATGTCCATGAACGTAGCCGTGAGCTGTGGGCTCAAGAGGGGTAGGCTAGTGAACGTAGAAAAAAAGGGATTGTTATTTCTATCCTATGGAAGCCCTTCAAGTAAGGAAGATTTAGTACCGTATATGACGAGCATTCGTCATGGTCGTGTGCCTACAGAAGGCGAAATCGCTAATCTTACTCGTCGCTATGACGCAATTGGGCAATGGTCCAATGTAGAATTACAAACAATGGCAGAGCGTCAATATGAAACATTGATTACATTGTTACCATCTATGCCATCAGCTATTGGCTATCTTCATATGAAACCTTCTATTGCTGATGCGGTAGATGCTTTAGTCCAACAAGGTGTAGAACACATCGTTGCTATTGTAACGGCTCCATTCTTTACCTCTCTTGGGACTGGTGCCTATGAAAAACAAGTACAAGCAGCCATCGGGAATCATCGGGATGTAACATTTGATTTCGTTCGCTCTTGGTGGGACGAACCCACCTTTAAGGAATACTGGGTAAAAGCAGTCGCAGATTGTGTGAATGCGACTGAAGATATATTCGTTATTTTTAGCGCTCACAGCATCCCTCTTATCGATAATCACGGTGGTGATTCTTATGCATTTGCATTACGTGAAAGTGCGAAGGAGATTGCAGAGCACTACAAGTTGTCTAAGTGGACTGTAGCTTGGCAGAGTGCGGCGCCTCACGGTCAATGGTTAGGACCTACTGTGGAAGACGCTGTCGACCAAGCTTTACAGACTGGTGCCACACAGATTGCTTTCGTGCCTTTTGGCTTTGTTAGCAATCATGTGGAGGTCTTATACGATAATGATGTAGAGTGTAAAGAGCTCGTTGAAAATGGAGGCGCAATATATTTGCGGGCACAGATGCCAAATTGTAATGAAACATTCTTACAAGCCATGGCGAGTGCAATAGTAGAAAGGATTCATTCGTGAACGTAACAATTGTGGGCGGTGGCCTAACAGGGCTAACAGCGGCTTATTATCTAGGCCATGCTAAGCCAGAGTGGAATATTACTCTTTACGAACAAGCACCACGATTTGGTGGGAAAATACAAACACAACGGGTTGACGACTTCGTTGTAGAACTCGGTCCAGATTCTTACTTGGGTCGAAAAACTGAAATGACAGATCTAGTACACGATTTAGGTTTAGGTGATACCCTCGTGTCTAATGAGACGGGTCAAGCCTTTGTGTATGATCAGGGCGCGATTCATCCAATTCCAGGGGGCTCTATCATGGGTATCCCTACGGAAATGATGCCTTTTGTGAAAGCAACGCTCATTTCTTGGTCTGGTAAATTGCGTGCCGGCTTAGACTATTTCAAAAAGCCTTATCAGCTAGATGAAAACGGTGATGTGTCCATTGGTCATTTCTTTCAATACCATTTAGGTCAAGAAATGATGGATAAGCTTATCGAGCCTCTATTAGCGGGTATCTATGGTGGTGATATCTATAAAATCAGCCTATTGTCTACCTTCCCTCATTTTATTCAAGTGGAACAAAAATATGGGAACATGGTAAAAGGGATGATGGCTGCTAAGATGGGTCACTCTAAGGCTGGCGTATCTAAGGCTGCCAAAGGTGCCGTAGCAGAAGGTGATGTGCCTCGCGCTGGCAAAGGTATCATGACGGACCGTCAATTTGAAAACCATGAGGCAAAAACAAGTCAAACTGCATCTCAGACTGCATCTATGAACAATAGCTCAAGCAGTTCTGGTCATGCAACAAATACTAGTCCACAGCAACAAAGTTCACAGCAACAAGCTAGTAAGGTTCAAGCAGATATGGCAAGCCGTAAGGGGACTGCTGCTCAATCTGGTATGTTCCGCCAATTAACAGGGGGCCTTGAAAGCGTGGTTAACGCTATCGTTGAGGCTATGCCTAGCAATGTACAGTTGCATACAGGGGCACTGGTTTCTAATATTCGATATGTTGAAGGTATGTATGCTATCGATGTGGTGAATTCTGTAAACAATGCTTGTGGCTGTCAACCTACTACAGATTCAGCCACAGAGGTTCTTCTCGATAAAGCTCCTGCTATAGCGGATCATGTGATTATCTCTACTCCACCTGCAACGTATTCGCAATGGTTTAAGGATGACGCCGGCTTTGACTTCTTGCGTTCTATGGAGCAATCTAGCTGTGCCATTGCGATTATGGCCTTTGATAAAAGCACCTTTGATGGGGACTTAAAGGGCTCTGGACTACTCATTACTCGTAAGACAGATACACCGCTTACAGCGTGTACCATTTTAAATCAAAAATGGCCACAAACAACGCCAGATGATAAAGTTGTATTGCGCGTCTTTATCGGTAAGCCCGGCAATGATGTGGTAGAACAATACAGTGATGACGAACTTTCAGAATTAGCAGTCGAAGAAATTCAAAATATTATGCGTTTCTCTGCTAAGCCTGAATGGGTGCGCATCAATCGCCTCATTCACTGCATGCCGCAATATAATGTAGGACATCGTGCAGGCATCAAGGCTGTACGTGAACATGTAGCTGAAAACTATCCAAATTTACACCTCATCGGTACGCCATTTGATGGTATCGGTATTCCAGACGGTGTAAAACAAGCAAAAGAATTAGTGCAAACCCTTGTAAATGAGAAGTGAAATCGAAAACTAACTAGAAAAGACTCCATATGCTATAATAGTATATGGAGTCTTTTCGATTCCTATTGTAATAAAACTATATCATTTTAATAGAATCACCATAGATAGGAGTGATCATAATGGGAAAAGCAATCCCTACAGTAGAAGGTTGGCATAGCCAACACATGGTATTTGCCATGGATTTTAGCGCATGGAACTGTTTTACAGCTGATGAAAAAGCAGCAGCGCGCAACGAATTAAAAGCATTTTTAGCAGATCTTGAAGTTACTCATCAAGCTAAAGAAGGTAGCTATGCATTCTATGATTGTAATGGTGCAAAAGGGGATTTAATCCTATGGATCCTTGGGCCATCCCTTGAATACTTGGCACAAGTAGAACGCAAGTTCCGTCGCCTTGCAATTGCTAGCGTATTGGTACAAACTTACTCTTATACATCTGTAACAGAAGTAAGTGCCTATGTTAAGGCTAAACTTGATACAGAGGAAGTTAATAAAAAACTATACCCTCATGTACCTCGCGATAAATATATCTGCTTCTATAACATGACTAAAAAACGTGATGGTGCAGATAACTGGTTCATGTTACCACAACAAGAACGCGGTGCGTTGATGCGCTCTCACGGTGAACTTGGTAAAACATACCTAGACGTGCTGTCTGAATACACTACAGGTGGCGTTGGTTTAGACGACTGGGAATGGGGCATTACCATCTTCAGTAACGACGACATCCAATTCAAAAAAATCGTATACGATATGCGCTTTGAAGAAGCCAGTGCAAGATACGGCATCTTCAGCGACTTCTACGTTGGTACCATCATCGATGATGCATTACTAGAAGAAATCTTTGGATAAAAAAGGGGACTGCTTAGCAGTCCCTTCATTCTAATTTGACGATATATATCTTTAACTCTATAATATAAATAGATAGTCAGACGAGTAGGAACGTCAGGCGCATCTCAAAAATGAATTATCTAGGAAATGGCCTTTCTGTTTAGCTAATTACGCATGGTAACGGAGGGCTATTTTTATTCCCTTTAAAATGAAGGCTATAATTTTTGAACAGAAAATTTGGTATACGTACGTATACTCTGTAAAATATAATTCACGATGTATGACTACTGTACTCATAACTATATTTCCATAAAAGAGAAACCCGCATCGATCCGACTTACGAGGTCAAGGCCCTAGGCGCAGACCACAATACATATGGAGGAGAGATGCGGGGTTTCTTTATCACTTAGTTTAGAAAAAGTGAATTATATTTTGTTGTACCGTCCAGTGAACGTAAATTTTCTGTTTCCAGAAAATTATACGTTCATATTGGCTGCTTTACGCACATAGAACCAGTAGCACACTACTACTGTTAGAAGGTTGAACACAAGTAATGCAACGAAAGCTGGGTAGATACTACCGAATGTGGTATATGTGAAACCGAAGATTTTAGGGTGTAATGAAGGCACCGTATGCGGCCACGGCAGACAACGAAGCCTGTGATCAAAGAGGATAACAACGGATTGCCAAATACGTGTGGAATCATACGGAATGTAGCACCTGTTGCGAAAACCACAGCATACGAAGGTCAATACGGACATCGCAAAAGAAGAATGGGAAGTTGTGCATGTTGACACCAACTGGAATCAATGTAGTAGTAACACATAAAGTAATAAGGCTGATGAAAGTAACCTTTGTGCCACTGTTAATTTTATCGGCTAACCAACCGCCTACAGGGCGAAGCGCACCTGCTACAAGAGGACCAACAAATGCGATAGAAGCAAATGGAACTTCAGGGAATTCTTTACCTACTAATAGGCCAAGTCTTGCTGCATAACCAGAGAAAGCACCGAAAGAACATGTATATAACAATGTAAGTGCCCACGTGTGTTTGTTGCCAAAGATTTGAACAAGGTTTTTAGGATTTGGTTTTTCTAGTGGTAAGTTATCCATGAAACGCGTCATCAATGCAAGGATAACAACGAGTGGTACAATCCACATGAAAGCTGCATTGGCAAGGTATACTGCGTACAACTTTAATGATAGCTGGTGTTACACCAAATACGCTACCTAGTGCGAGCAGAGCCCATAGCAAATGGAGCTAGAAGTAGATTACGGAGATACCAAGGTTACCAACACCACCGTTGATACCAAGGGCTGTACCTTTTTCGGATTTAGGGAAGAAGTTGCCAATGTACGCCATGGAGGACGAGAAGTTAGCACCCGCTAAACCGATAAGGGCCGTTAAGATCATGAATGTCGTATAAAGTCGTTGTATCTTGTACAGCAAAGCCGAGCCATACAACAGGAACTAATAAGATAATTGTGGAAATAAATGTCCAGTTTTTACCACCGATTAATGCTGGCATGTAGGTATATACAAAACGTAATGTAGCACCAACAAGACCTGGCAGAAAGTCAATGTAAATAATTGATCTGTAGTGAAATTAAAGCCTGCGCCGTTGAGTTGCTGTCGCAATGGTAGCCCTCAAGTACCATACGCAGAATGAAAGTGTTAATGCAATCGTGGATATAACCAAATTTTGTTTAGCAATACCAAACTTTTTCCCAAAAACTCTGGATTTTCTGGTTGCCAATTAGCCACAATTTCGCTACGGCTTGCCCCTACTTGAGGCATTTTTAGTTCGCTCATTTTGAACTTCTCCTTACTGAAAAACTATACATGCAATGAAGACATAATAGATACAATTTGGGCCCCATATATATATAAATTAAATTCATTATACGGGTTTATAAAAAATACTCAATTTGTTTATGGAACTGCGTTATAATTATTGTATCGTGTAAATTTTTCAATGTCTTATATCACAATTATATTATATAGTGTAAAATTTTTTGTGAATGTGACATAAAAACACATATTTTGAAATTAATAAGTTATAATAATCTTACGTATACGATAAAGTATATAAAACATGTACTTTTACTATAAATAGATTAGTATAACTAATGGATTTTAATGTTAAAAAGTAACATGGAGCGGTGATTGTATGGATCAAAGTTAATTAATCAATTGCTTGCTTTTGCCAGGGGAGGAACTACATCTTAAAAAGGTGAATTTCTCTTCCATGAGGGGACAAGGCAGAATACTTTTACGTAGTAGTGAAAGGTAGAATGAGCATTAAGAAGTTCGAAGCTAGCGGACACATTTTTGCGGTGCGCCTGGTGGGACCGAATAATGTTATAGGTGAAGTTCCTTTATATGAGGAGAACACAAAAACATATGTGTTCAACGCTATTGCTCAGGAGGACTGCTCTGTTTATTGCATTCGCTATGATTTGTTAGAAGCGACCATTGCAAAAGACCATTCGTTGTCTATTGCGATGATGAAAATCTATACTCTGCATATGCGACGACAACAGGCAAAATACCGAGACTTGCTGTTATACGGCAAGAAGGGAGCATTTTACTCTACCTTGTTGCGCTTGGCCAATAGTTATGGTGTAAAGCGCGAAGATGGTATCTTTATTGATATCGCTTTAACAAATCAAGAGCTAGCTGAATTTGTCTGCCACATCAAGAAAGTTTTTGAATCGCATGCTAAGTGAGTTGCGTAAGTTGGGCTATGTAGCCTATGATAAACACCATCTAGTAATCTGTGATTTTGATGCTTTTAATCGGGTTGCTTGATTTAGAGGTTGATATGATTGACCCTAATATTGAGTAATATCGAATAAAAGGATTTATCTCCCTTGTGTTAGTTCAGCTAGCACAAGGGATTTTTAGTAGTTTTGAAGAGGACACGAGATGAGCTTGTTGTCTCAAAAGTTTAAGTTTCTTCGCAAAGAAGGACGTATCTCCAGCGACCATCAAATAACTGAAGATGGCGGTCGCGAGTGGGAAAAATTTTTATCGTGACCGTTGGTCTTACGATAAAGTTGTCCACACAACGCATGGCGTAAACTGTACAGGTTCTTGTGGCTGGAATATTTACGTTAAAAATGGTGTTGTTGCATGGGAAAACCAAGCGATTGATTACCCTGAAACACCTGATGATATGCCGGATTACGAACCGCGTGGGTGCCCTCGTGGTGCGACTTTCTCTTGGTATCTCTATAGCCCATTGCGCGTAAAAATATCCATATGTACGCGGTGAATTAGCTGAGCTTTGGAGAAAGCGAAAAAGAATGCTAAGAACCCAATCGAAGCTTGGAAATCTATCGTAGAAAGATCCAGAAAAAGCAAAAATACAAATCTGCCCGTGGTATGGGCGGCTTTAGTGCGCTCCACATGGGATGAAGCAACAGAAATTACTGCGCATCCTTATTATATACTGCAAAAACATACGGCCCTGACCGCAACGCAGGCTTCTCTGTAATCCCAGCGATGTCCATGTTGTCCTATCAGACGGGTGCTCGTTTCCCTTAACTTAATAGGGTGGTTCACCATTGTCCTTCTATGACTGGTATGCCGATTTACCACCTTCTAGCCCTCAAGTTTGGGGTGAACAAACTGATACTCCTGAATCTGGTGACTGGTACAATGCTGGTTACATCATGACTTGGGGTTCTAACGTACCATTGACTCGTACGCCAGATGCTCACTTCTTAACAGAGGTTCGTTACAAAGGTACTAAAGTAGTATCTGTATCCCCTGACTATGCGGAATCTACTACATCTTCCGATGCTTGGCTCAATGTAAAAAGCCGGTACTGATGCGGCTCTTGCTATGTCTATGGGGCATGTTATCCTAAAGAATACTACATCGACAAAGAAACTCCATACTTCAAAGAGTATGCAAAAGAGTTTACAGATATGCCATTCCTTGTGCGCGTTGAAGACATCAACGGTGCAGTTCAACCAGGTCGTTTCTTAAACGCTAAGGACTTGGGTCGCCAAGAGGAAGGCGCTGACTTCCATATGGTGATGATCGATGAAATTACAAATGAAAATCGTTATCCCCTAATGGTACAATGGGCGAACGTCACACAAATCCACAAAAATGGAATTTGCGTCTTGAAAACCGTGATACAGGGGCTAAAATCGATCCTCGCTTATCCGTATTTGATCAACGTGAAGATGTGACTGTTGTTAAGTTGCCATACTTTGGCGATGAAAGCACGAAAGGTGTTATTGAACGTGCTATTCAACGATTACTGTACAAACTGTTGATGGTCCTGTAAAAGTAACTACAGTATATGACCTCATTCTTGCTAACTATGGTATCGACCGTGGTATCGGCGGTGAAGTGGCTAAATCTTATACTGATGACACTCCTTACACACCTACATGGCAAGAAAAAATCACTGGCGTAAAAGCAGATATTGCTATTGCTACAGCTCGTGAATTTGCAGATAATGCAGAAAAAACTAAAGGTCGTTCCATGATTATCATGGGTGGTGGTATTAACCACTGGTACCATGCAGATATCATTTACCGTACAATCTTGAACCTTATCATGTTCTGTGGTACAGAAGGTGTTAACGGTGGTGGCTGGGCTCACTACGTAGGTCAAGAAAAACTTCGTCCTGTTGAAGGCTGGGGTGGTATCATGACAGCTAACGACTGGAGTAAAGCTCCTCGTTTGCAAAATGGTACATCTTGGTTCTACTTTGCTACAGAACAATACCGTTCTGATTGCATCGACTTGGCAGACCGCACATCTAAATTAGCTAAACCTCGTTACCGTCACCCTGGTGACTATAACGTATTAGCGGCTCGTTTTAGGTTGGTTGCCATCTTACCCTACTTTCAATAAAAAGCGAGCCAGAATTGATTAATGATGCTCGTGCGGCTGGTGCTGGTACGAAGCGAAATTAAGCAATATGTGGCGCAAGCGTTGAAAAATAAAAGATTTACAATTCTGCGTAGAAGATCCTGCGGCTAAAGAAAACCACCCACGCAACTTGTTTGTATGGCGTGCGAACCTCATCGGCTCCTCTTCTAAAGGTCACGAGATACTTCTTGAAACATTTATTGGGCACTAAAAATGCGGTATTGGAAGATGATGATGCGCCTACACGTCCAGAAGAAATTAAATGGCGTGAAGCTGATGCAGCAGGTAAACTTGACCTTCTCATCGATATCGATTTCCGTATGGCATCTACAGGCTTATATTCTGATATCGTATTCCCAGCTGACTACATGGTATGAAAAGAAGACTTGTCCTCTACAGACATGCATCCATATGTTCACGTATTCCAAGCAGCTGTTGATTGCGCATGGGAAACTAAATCTGACTGGGATACATTCCGTACCCTTGCAGAAACAGTATCTCGCGTAGCAAAAGAGTCTGGCTTCACAGAATACGAAGATATCGTAGCATTGCCTCTTGGTCATGACAGCCCAGGTGAAGTGGCTCAACCAGAAGGTAAGGTTCTCGACTGGAGCAAAGGCGAATGTGAACCAATTCCTGGTAAAACAATGCCTAACCTCGTTCATGTAAAACGCAACTATAGCCAAATCTTTGAAAAGTTTATCGCTTTGGGACCTAACATCGAAAACAAAATGGGGGCTCATGGCTTGGCGTGGGATGTATCTGATGAATACCAAACATTGTATGCACAAAATGGTACAATCGATAATCCAGAATTTATTTCTCATGGCCGTCCAAGCATTTACGAATGTAAGGAAAGCTTGTAATGTTGTATTAACATTATCTTCTTGTACAAATGGTAAATTGGCTGTTCGCTCTTGGAAAGCGATGGAAGAAAAACAGAGTCTTTCTGGTCTTGAAAAGAATGCAAAAGGTCGCGAACAAGAAAAGATTACCTTCGATGATATGGTTCGCCAACCGCGCTTTATCATTAGCTCTGTAACAAGTACTGGTAAGAACGATAAAAACCGTCGTTATTCTCCATTTACTACATCTACAGAGGATAAAGTACCATTCCGTACTGTAACAGGTCGTCAATCCTTCTATTGTGACCATGAAATGATGCGCGATTACGGTGAAGCTATGGCATTGTATAAACCTGTATTGTCCTACAAACCAGTACAAGGTGATTACAAACAAGAAGGCATTCCAGAAATCACATTGAAATACTTAACACCACATAATAAGTGGTCTACACTAGTATGTACTTTCGATAGCCAACAAATGTTGACATTGTTCCGTGGTGGTCAAACAATTTGGCTCAACGAAGATGATGCGGCAGAAATCGGTGTTAAAGATAATGACTGGTGAAGCTTTCAATAAAAATGGTGTTGTAGCGAGCTCGTGCAGTAGTATCCCCTCGTATTCCTCGTGGTATTTCTTACATGCACCATTCCCAAGATCGTCACATCAACGTTCCTGGCACGCAAGTTAGAAAGATCGTCGCGGTGGTACATAATGCCCAACTCATATTCACCTGAAACCGACACACATGATCGGCGGTTATGGTCGAATTGAGCTATGGATTTAACTATTATGGCCCAACTGGCAACCAACGTGATATGACAATTGTGGCTCGTAAATTGAAGGAGGTGGATTGGCTTGAAGATTAAAGCTCAAGTATCCATGGTCCTAAATTTGGATAAGTGCTTAGGCTGTCATACATGCTCTATCACTTGTAAAAATACATGGACGAACCGCGAAGGCGCGGAATATATGTACTTTAATAACGTGGAAACTCGCCCAGGTGTAGGTTATCCGCGAAATTGGGAAGACCAAGAAAAATGGAAGGGTGGCTGGACGCTAGATAATTCTGGTAATTTAGCTCTTTCTACAGGTTCTAAAACAAATCGTTTGATGAAGTTATTCTTCCATCCTGAACAACCGGAATTGAAGGATTATTTCGAACCTTGGACATATGACTATGAAACATTGATTCATGGTGGTCGTAAAAATAACCAACCAGTAGCTCGCCCTCGTTCCCTTGTAACGAAACAAAAAATGGAAGTGACTTGGGGCCCTAACTGGGATGACGATTTGCTGGTGGTCAACATGCTCGCTCTGATGTGAACTTAACTAAGATGGGGCAAGATATCGTATTTGACTACGAAGAAGTATTCATGCGTTACTTACCACGTCTTTGTAACCACTGCTTGAATCCTGCGTGCGTAGCTGCATGTCCGTCTGGCGCGATCTACAAACGCGACGAAGATGGTGTAGTTCTCGTATCTCAAGATGTATGCCGCGGTTGGAGACATTGTGTTCCATCTTGTCCATACAAAAATCTTCTATAACTGGGAAACTAATAAAGCTGAAAAAAATGCGTATTCTGTTACCCACGCTTGGAAAATAGCTTGCCTCAAATCTGTGCTGAAACTTGTGTAGGGTCGTATGCGCTATGTTGGCGTTGTATTCTACGACATGGACAAAAGTAGAAGAAATAGCGACTACAAAAAATGAACAAGACATTTACGAAAATACAGTTGAGTTAATCTTTGGATCCTCATGATCCTGAGGGTTATTAAAAGCTGCTCGCGAAGAAGGCATCTCTGAAGCATGGATTAAAAGCAGCTCAAAAAAATCTCCTGTATACAAACTTGTAAAAAGAGTGGGGCGTGGCATTACCATTGCATCCTGAGTATCGCACATTGCCAATGGTTTGGTATGTACCACCACTCAGCCCAATCTTGCAACGTGTAACATCTGATGTATACTTGCCAGATGCACATGAAATGCGCGTACCTGTACAATACCTTTGCTAACTTGTTTTGCAGCAGGTAATACAGAAATCTTAGCTCGTACATTGCAACGTGTTCTCGACATGCGTGAATACATGCGCCGTCGTGAAACCGGTGACGGTCCTATTGAACATAAAGTTGATTTAACAGAGGATCAAATGTACGGTATGTACAAATTGTTGGCATTGTCCAAATACAATGATCGCTTTGTTATTCCATCTGATGTAAAAAGTATCTCGCGAAGGTCGCCTTGAAATGCAACATAATCGCGGGTTTGCTTGCCCTACAGGGGATGTCAATAATGAAGGATGCTCAGAAAATCGCTCTTATTGCGTCATTTCTTCTGCATATCCTGATGAACAATGGTATAACGAACTACCTGAATGGAGAGGACGCCCAATCCGTTGGGCATCCTCAACTTCACTAAGGTTTATTAGAATTCTTTCGACTATGTAGAGAATGCTAATAAAAAGGAATTCGAAGACCAATATGTTCGTACCTTTGATTTTAGTCAAAATACAACGATGTACTTATCGACGTATGAATTACAAGGTACTGGGGAACAAGCAGAAGAACTCGTTAAATTTAAAGCTTTCTTCCTGAAAAAACGACTATGATTTGCCAAAAGAAATGCCAGACTATATTCAGCACTTCTTGAATTATGTGCCGTTATCGATGATGAAAAATCAAAAGAAATTTACGACTATTGTAAGCCAAAATTGGAATACATTAGAGAACGCTTCATTGAGGCTAAATTGCCTTATGCATTCTTGTTTGATATTATCTTGTCTGTTGCAAATGGATTGGAGGACGGTGCACGATGAATCTATTTCCTTTGGGGCGCTTTGCCTTACATCGCTTTCACCTTCTTAATCGTAGGTACTTTGGTTCGTTTCTTCTATTTTGAAAAAACTGGACTACAAAAATCGAGTCAATTTTTTTAGAGAAAAACAATTGCGCATTGCCAATCCATTGTTCCACTTTGGTTTGCTATGCGTTATCGGTCAGTCACGTAGTAGGGTGTATTAATCCCTAAAACTTGGACTGCTGCTATCGGTATTAATGACCATATGTACCATCAAGGTGCGTTATACATGGGTGCTGTAGCGGGGCTTATCTTTATCGTAGGCTTTCTTGCTCTTGATGAAACGCCGCTTCACAGTAGCTGAGTTAAAGTTAACACATCTCGCCTTGATAAATGGTTATACTTGTTCTTAACATTAGCCATTTTCAGTGGTATGGCTGGAACATTGCTTAATGCATCTGGTTTCTTTGATTACCGCGTATCCATCGGTCCTTGGTTCCGCAGCCTATTAGCATTTATGCCGGATCCATCCTTGATGGAAGGTGTACCATTTATGTTTAAATTCACATGTTCGCGTGGATGGCGGTGGCAATCATCTTCCCATTCAGCCGTTTGGTACACTGTTTGAGTGCTCCACTCAACTACTTAACACGTCCGTTCATCGTTTATCGTAAACGAGATGAAAAATAATTAGGATGATGATTGATTTGTACGTCCTTTATAATATGACAAATTAATCTTAGCCCCTTGTATTGATATTAGTTTATGCTAAGCAATACAAAGGGGCTTTTATTACTAATTTTGTTAGCGTAGTTTATATACTATAATATTATTTCTGATTGAAATACCTATTTTTACATACTTTGCAATTGTTTATATAGTTAGAATAAAAGACTAAATTAGAATTATTCTTATAATGAATGCTACCTATCTAATAAAAGTAGTCTACAAATTTCGATTTAAATGATAAAAAATATATTAAGTAAATTTGGCGTTTCAGGAATTATGTTAGAGAGGTTTAAGATGAATCAAGTGGAAACGAAACAGTATAAGAGTATTTACCATATCTTTATATGGATTGCAGTATTTTCTTTAATTATGATCGGTTTGTTGGAATGGGGGTACATTGAGAGTGGTCGTGCCTTTGGTAACTATAAAGTATATACAGGCCTTGTACCTTGGTGCGCGTGGATTGTGATGACTTATTTGGCAACGCGCCCTAAATGGTTTACTAGTCGTTATAACTTAGGTGAAATGTTCAAGATTCACCGTGCATTAGGTATTGCATCTGTAGCTGTTATTGCGTTCCATTTATATCTCTATTTTGGTAAAGCTGCTAAATCCGTTCTCGGTTGGTGGGGTGGCTATGTAGCCCTTACTTCCTTCAGTATTGGTACAATCTCGGGCCTTGCATTTTTAACTCCAAAACTTAGAAAAGTAACTGCATCTAGCCGTAATGTTGGTATTTGGCTGCATCGTTTCAACTTAGTTGCATTGGTAGCTGCTTCCGTTCATATTCATGGCTTTAAACGTATCTCCAAAATGGTACCATTCCTTCCTGTGTTTGATATCATCACATATGGCCTTGTTATCTACTGCATCTATTTGATGTTTAAAAAGAAATAATAAGATACATACAAATCCCTTCTGTATATACAGAAGGGATTTTTCGATATATTTTTAGTGTTTAGGAAATTAAATAGGCTATATTATTTAGTTAAAGGTATATATGATTGTGAGATTGATATACATTTCTCTTTACTCAATTAATGAAAAGTTGTTATTATTTTTGTGTTATGTATGATAATGATAATTAAATTCATATATTCATTATCCACTCATTTTATTTTTCTTATTTTTAGTGTGTGAGGTTTATTATGATGAAACGTAAAATGACTAGTGCTTTTTGCAGTAGCAGCCATGATGGGTGTGGCTACAGCCTTTTGCTGTTAACCCATTTTCCGATGTTCCGTCCGATAGCTGGGCTTACCAAGCCGTAGATCAGTGGCTACAGCTGGTATTATCAATGGTTATCCTGATGGTACTTTCAAAGGTCAAAATAACATTACTCGTTACGAAATGGCTCAAATGATTGCAAAAGGCATGGCTAATCAAGATCGTGCAAATGCTGAACAACAAGCATTGTTGAATCGTTTGGCAGAGGAATTTTCTAATGAGTTGAATACACTTGGTGTACGTGTAGCTAAATTGGAAGATCGCGTAGGTAATGTGAAAGTTACTGGTGATGCTCGTATCAATTACATCGGTAGAGAGGGTATCGATGGTTACGATTACGAAGACAAAACTCACAGCTCGTGTACGTTTAGGGCTATCGATGCAAGGTTAATAAAACACCTCCGTGAAAAGCTCGTATTACGACAGGGTTCTATTGAGTTAGGCGATAGTGCTAAAGCGGTAGAGCCTAATTGGGATCTAGTTTATGTAGAGCATAAATTTGGTAAAAATTTTGTAGTAGATGCAGGTCGTTACACTCAAAAATTTGGTGGTGGCTTGATTTATAGCTCTAACTTTTGATGGTGTAGGCGCTACAGCGAAGCTAGGTAAAAGGTTACATTAAATGGTGCATATGGTTATATGACAGCAGGCCGTTTTGCTAAGACTAGTAAAGCTGATAATGGTGATGTAGGTCTTATTAATGCCAATGTAGCTGTTAATGATCGCTTTAGCTTTGGCGGTATGTTTGCTCATGTAGGTACAACAAATGTACGTATGGGTAATGGCAAGACAAATAACGAATTCGATAATGTATATGGCTTTAATGCTAAATATAATGTTGGTAAATTCGGTATTGATGGCGAGTGGGTAAAAGCATCTGGCTTGAGTGATTCCGATGTTTGGAACGTAGGCGTTAAATGGGGCGATTATAAAATTAACAAGAAGAACTCTTGGGATATCCGCTTAGATTACTTTGATCAAGCTAAAAATGCACCTGTATTTAAAACGCAAAAATATGAATCTAATGATTTATTGAAGAAAACACGGTATGAAGGTTATAAAGCATGGCAATTAGGTGCATCCTATGCTCCAGAGAAAAATATTGGTATTAATGCATACTACGGCTTCAATGCTAAAACACAAGATGGTAACCGTGTAAATGATTTACTACCGTGCAGACCTCAACTTCAAATTCTAGTTCTAATTTTAGGATGGATCTGGATTTAAAAACTAATTAGTTTTAAGTTCTAAGTAGAATGCTATGTGGATTGAAATTGTTAGCATGCTACATTAGACCATCTAGATATATACTGGTAGTTTGTATAAGAAATAGTAGAGGTTTATATGGCAGAAGTAGTAAAAACAGTTTAAGAGTAAATACCATATTTTTAATATGGTTGCGGTTTTATCCCTAATATTTATGGGAATGGTAGAATATGGTTTATGTAACAGGAGGTGAATCATTTGGTAACTGGAAGGTTCACTTAGGTCTTATTCCTTATGTTGCATGGCTTGTATTAACATATATTGCAACAAGACCAAAAATGGTTTATCAAACGATATAATCCAAAAAGAAATGTTTGAAGTTCATCGCATCGTAGAGTATCGTTAGTGTTGTTCTTGTATGTGCACATTGGTATGTATACTTCTTGAAAGCATTGAAGTCCTTCTTAGGGATTCTGGGGCGGTTATATCTCTCTTGGAGCCATGTTTATTGCTCTTATCTTTTGCCGTATTGTACTTAACGCCTTGGGTGAGGCAATATGGCAAAAATCTGTATCTCGTAAAAAGCAATCTGGATTCATCGTTTGAACCTTATTGCTATCATTGCAGACAAATATTCATGTTCATGGTTTTGGACGTTTGTCTAAAATGGTACCATTCTTGCCTGTATTTGATGTAGTGACGTATGCACTTGTTATTTACTACATCTATTGGATGTTTCAAACAAAAAAGTAATAGGACTGTATACGTTTATCTTTGACTCTGTAAAATGGAGATAATTATAGTTGAAAAAGACCATCTCTAAACCTTTATAAGGAAGAGATGGTCTTTTTTATTCTTTACGATACAATAGGACTATAAGTATATATTCTACGAATTTGTGTAAGTATATGCTGTTTGTTATTGTTAAGAAAGAAGGGTCATTATGGATTCTTCTTGAAACGAATTATATATCTAATCTGTACCATACAGGTTGGTGGCGGTATAACCATTATAGGGGTAGTTTCGTTTATTCCTTTGTTTTTGGCTGAGCTAGGACTTCGCGATCAAGGACAGGCGGCTATGTGGGCAGGGATTGTATCTGGGGGTTACACCTTTAATGGTAGCACTTAGTGCACCTTATTGGTCTCGTAAGGCAAATCAATGGGGCCCTCGTAAGGTGATGATGCTCATTTTGTTTATTCTGATGATTACTGTTGGAGCTTGTGCTTTTACACAGACGCCAATGCAATTATTGATTCTACGTATTTTGCAAGGTGTTGTGGGTGGTTATGTGCCGATAGGATTAGCTATTATTGTTCTTATAACACCTGAGAATAAAGTGCCTTGGGCGATGGGTTTATACCAAGCGTCTATGGTTATGGGGCTCGTCTTTGGACCGCTCATGGGTGGTCTTGTGGCTGACTTCTTAGGTTATCGTGCACCATTTTTCGTATTTGCTGCATTGACTGGGATTTGTATGTTAGGGATTTATTTCTTAATGCCCAATTTACAGTTCAAACATAAGGTGGATGAAAGTGTATCAGAAATTTCGCTGATTAAATATTTTTTATCTATACCTCGTGTACGTCTCCTTGTAGGAATGCTATTCTTGTGTAATTTTGGTATTACCGGTATAGGTCCTATTTTACCGTTATATATTAAGCACTATATGCATATGAGCGACGAGTTTGTGGCGACTATCGTTGGTATTATTATCTTCGGTGCTGGTGTATTCAGTGCCTTAGCATCGATTTCAATTAGTAAGGTAACTAGGTGTGTGACTATGCCTCGTATAGTATTTACTGCTACGTGGGCGGTGGGGACCTTGTTTATACTTCAATATATGATGCCTAGTATATGGGGCCTTGGTATATTCCGTGCCATTGCAGGCTTTTTCATGGGGTTCGTTACCCCTATTGCTAATACGCTCATATCTAAGGCGGTTCCTGTTGAGCGACGAGGCATTGTGTTTGGTGCTGTATCGAGTGTAGCTATGATGGGCAATGTGTTGGGTCCTGTTATTAGTGGTATGATTGCTCGTACTTTTGGTTATAGTGCTGTATTCTGGACTACAGGACCATATTCTTTGTGAGCAGCTGTTTATTTATCGATAATTTAGTGATTCCTAGTGAAAGTACACATCACAACTAAAGTGACTCTTAGTAAAGCAACGGACCTGATTAAGTGATTCTGAGTGAAAAGCAAAAGCATCGTAATTTAGGGGACTTTCACAATTACATACAATTCAATATAATTAGTAATATAGGTAACAGAAGCTAATGAGAGGGGTTGGTTTGTGTTGTGGTTGTACGAGTGGTGGTCCGTACGATGTTGAGAGATGAGAGTGTATAGTTATGCTATTAAAACAGTTAGAGTATTTTGTGTGTGTAGTAGACAATAATAGTTTTACCCTAGCGACAACTGAGCAGTATGTGTCCCAGTCTGCAATTTCACAACAAATTAAAGCGCTTGAAAATTAGTCTTGGTGTTGAATTGATGGTGCAGGAGAAACTGCACTTTCACCTAACACCTGCAGGGCGTATTTATATCGATCTGGTAAAAAGTTACTAGAACGATTTCATGATGTTAAGGTGAAACGACACGCATTGGTACTGATGCGCGAGTGAGCTTTGCGCATTGGCTATTTGAATCGGTATAGTGGTATTGCGATGCAACAGACTGTAATTCGTATGGCAAAGCGCTATAAGAATCTAGATATTCGCATGTATAGCGGCAGTCATGAAGAATTATATGGTATGTTACAAGATCGTCGTATAGATGTAGCATTTAATGATCAATGGCAAGTTTTATCTGATGATTATGAAAGCCAATTGATCGATAAAGCACTACTATCATCGAGGTTCCACAAGGTTACACGGATGCAGGTAGTGTGGAGCTGAAGACGATTGATGATTTCTCGCTGATTTTTAGTGTGTCGCGGTAAATATGCTTTGACGGAAGAGACCATTATCGAAAGGCAATGGGCTATAGTGGTGCCTTTGCGTATGCCCGAACGTTAGAAGAGGCTCGATATTTGAGTGGCTGGACAACAAGGGTTTATTATTGTTGAGATCGCTTTTAAATACCTAACAGATACACTGCCAGGAATTGAGAAAGGTTCTTACAAACCATGGTAAAGACTATGGAACGTCATTATTATTTCGTATCTCATAGGAATCAGGATAACACCTATGTAGAGGCCTTTTAAGGATATGTTTATACAAGTATTAGATGAATTCTAAATGCGAATTAAAAATATGAAATTCTAAAACCAAATAAGAAAGCCGTTAGCATTGCTAACGGCTTTTATAAGATAGAACTCTAGTAACATCGTAACACCATCGATGAATAATTTAATACCATAAATAGTAGGGACCGTACCACGAAAGCGATTGATCCATACCATATGACTGATTTTGATTTTCTTAGCTAATAGATGCATAACTGTGGCTAGAGAACCAAACCAAATTGGTGTCATCGCAAGGAAGCCACCAAAGAAATAATAAACTTCCTCTTTTGGGATGTTTGCTTGGAACGCTCCAAGTAGCATAGTTGCATCAAGAACAGCGAGGATTACCCCAAGACACAGCAATAGCCGACATGATGAGTTTACGAATGGGAATGTGTGTATTTAGATTGCGCACATCGGGCTCTGTTCTAAAGATATTGGAACCCATATATATGATGAGCAAGCTACCGAATAGGATAACAATGAGCTTCATGATCGGCCACATTTCTAATACGGCACCTATACCGTAAAAGGCGGCAGCACTAAGACTCATATCAAAGAGTGCTAGAATAGCTGAGTGTCAATATAATACGCCGTACAGGCTGAACTAAACAGCTGTGTAATAATAAATAGGTTTTGCATGCCAGCAGGGGCAAACGTAGCGAGGCCAACAAGAAGTCCTTGCAAGAAGTACATATTAACCCTCCTGACTATGGTATGATAAAGTACTAATAAGGTGAATAGTAGCACGAAACCCCTCCATCACTGGAGGGGTTATTACTATTCTAACTATATACATTATATCATACTATACAAAGTATGTACATTTTTACCATAAACCGATCATATGTTGTGCTGCTAAGGCTTACGGCCGTGATAGCAATCCAGCAACAAGCACCTAATGCAAGGACAGAACCACCAGATTTCAATAATTTCACAATATTAGTATTAAGGCCAGTGCCACCATGGCCATTGTAATAAAGTATTTGGAAATTGTTTTGAGACATCTAAGAATCGATATCTACATTAGCATAGGATAATGCTGTTGTAATAAAGGAGCAAATTACAAAAGTAGAGAACGAATTTAGGGAAGATTTTTGCAACTGCTAGCACTGAAACCATCTGTTTTGAGATTGCATTTTGTTTTTGCTTTGTATACTTGGTAACTAGCAGCCTAAACAAATAGGAATAATAGCAAGGGTACGAGTTAATTTAACGATTGTTGCATATTCTAGCACTTGTGTCCCAGTGCCTTTCATACTATCCCTATACAGCGGCAGTTGCAGTTACAGAGGATGTATCGTTTACAGCAGTACCTGCAAATAAGCCAAAAACCCATGTTGGAAAGACCGATAGCATCGCCAAATTGAGGGAAATACAGCGGCTACTACGTTGAAGAAAGAATACAACAGAAATCGCTTGTGCAATATCTTGATCTTCTGCCTTAATAACTGGTGCTGCTGCATGACGATAGCGAGCCACCGCAGATGGAAGAACCTACACCGATAAGAACGGCCGTATTGGAGATCGATGTGGGTTGGGCGATAGATAACATAAGCCACGATTAAGGATGTAGCGATGGTAGAGATAATGACAGGGTAAAGAAAATCCAACTACATGTAAAATCTATGTAATGTTAAGCCCAAAAGCCCTAATAAGATAACAGCCCATTGTAAAAATCTTTTTGGATGTAAATCCAATACCAGCACCAGTTTTTTTCTCGTTTCCAAGAGGTGAAGACAGTAGCCAATAATTATACCTAAAATGATGGCAAAGATTGGACTACCTACTAGATGAAACTGCTGTCCTAGTAGCCAACAAAGGAATAGCGAGAACGGCACAGAACAAAATGCCTGGCAACGTTTTTGATTGATACCCATTATAAAAACCTCCTTACTGTACATACAGTTTACGTCATATGCGGTATCATGTGGCGTTTGTTTTCTATAGTATTAATAGTACCACAAGAGTGGTTTTTAAATCTACTATTTATGTAAGAAATATACAATATATTCATCTTTGTGAATATATTGATATGATGAATATGTATGAATAAATGATGAGTATAGAAATTATTATTTAATTAATAGTCTTTTTATGAGTTTTGATGAGTTATAATAATTATTTATAAATGATAAATTAACTTGTTTTGTGATGAATACGGTGTATATAATGAGTAGAATCTATTTCAAGTGGAAATAGAACACATATAGTGAGGTGCCTTATGATTGACATTGCAAAAATAATAGAAACTAATAAAGAATATGTGAAACAACACCCTGAACTACCTAAGGCTGGGTTAACAAGCCACCCTACTAAAAAGCTTGGCATCGTAACGTGTATGGACACACGTTTAGTATGTATGTTAGAAGACGCATTAGGTTTTGATCATGGTGAAATCATCGTTATTAAAACTGCAGGTAATAGCGTAACACAACCTATCGACAATATCGTACAAAAGTCTACTCGTAGCCACCTATGGGATGAAATTGAAGACGTACTAATCATCGGTCATGAAAACTGCGGCATGATAGATTTTTCTGCTACAACATTTATGGAATCTATGAAAGCCAAAGGTATCAGCGAAGATGCAATCCGCATGATCGAACCAGGCCTTATCGACTGGATGGACCGGTTCCATATCTCTGAAGATAATGTAATCTATACAGTTAACTTTCTTGCGCCACCATCCACTATTCCCAAAGGAATGGGATTCTATGGAGCATGATGGATCTGATACAGGCAATTCGCTACCTCGAAATATAACCTTTGATTTGATGGGTCCCAAGTTGATTTGTACATTTAAGTGAAAAAGGACGAGAACTAACCTCTACGCTCCAAAGCGAGCTAAGTCGCTAATCGGTTAGTGCTCGTCCTTTTTACTAACCTATGAATTGGTCCCATCAAAGTCTGAATGCCATTAAATCGGTAGCGTAATTTCCTCGTATCGAAGAGAGAAAAGGGAGGATGAGCTTAGCATCCTCTCTTTCCCTCCCATAAAGCAACCTATTATTCTCGCATTTAAGGTGTAGATAGGACTATATGGGACTGTTACATAAGTACAGCCATAAAAATCACAGAACCTAGTAAAGAGCGACTTAGCTCGCTTTGGAGCGATGAGCTAGGTTCTGTGATTTTTAACAAAGCTCTCACTAATGTGTCGGGGCCCCATATAGTCCTATTACGGTAAACCTTAAGCGTAATAATAGGTTGACTATATATTCCCTTTCGCTGTATATTGTAGTTAGATTGTAAACTTAATCACATAAGTTAGTTAACCTATGCGGCGGTGAGTATTCGCTTGAGAGGAGCCATGTATGAAGCAGTTAGGTATTTCTATAATTGGTACGGATACGGATGTAGGCAAGACGTTTGTAACAGGCTTGTTAGGGGCTATGGCTGTAGATGATGGTTTTGCTGTTGGTATGGTGAAAACCCGTATCTTCTAGCGCGGTACCTTTTCCTGAGTGCGTAACGATGGATGAGGATAATTATAATGTAGGCCTTGAAAGTAAGGATGCTACGCATTTAATGCGTGCTGTAGGTATTCCTGAGTCCCGTCGTCATGAAGTGAAATCCTTATGCGATTGCTGGAGATTTTTCTCCTCGTCTTGCGACGGAACTGGCAGGCATAGAAATTGATTATGATAGTGTTGTACAGCATACTTTAGATGTGGTGAACCGCTATGATCTAACCTTTGTAGAGGGCAGGTGGTATCACGACTCCTCTGGCGATAAAACTTTCACCGATTTTGTGAAGGATATAAAATTACCAGCTATTGTCGTAGCAGATGGTCGACTTAGCTCTATTAACCGTGCTATTTTGACTTGTGAATATGCAAAAGATGCATGGTATCGAGGTGAAAGCTATCATCGTAAATGATACGACTGCCGTGGATCGTTCTATTGAAAACTAATGTAGCGGATATGGAACGTTATACAGGTATTCAGTAGTAGCATAGTGCTGCCATATCATGGGCCAGATATTCAAAAGGTTCAACTTGGTTGGGCTCGCTCGTTTATTGATTCTAAAAAGAGTATGGAATACAGTTATGGTCTATAAAGCTTAGATAGAATGATTTTTGTATAGATTAGCTCTATAGTTCTGTATAGATTAGATCTAAGTTCATATAGATTAGATCTACAATTTTTGTATACATTAATTAGTTATGTAATAGAGTTATAGTTTGTAACACTTGTTAAGTATGAGGTGACAAAATGGCAGAGAAACAGCTTTCAGAAGCAGCACAATGGGACCACGAGTTTGTATGGCATCCATTTACACAAATGCAAGATTGGCTAGCACAAGAGCCGGTAGTAATCGAACGCGGTGAGGGGTTTTCCTCATCGATGAGAATGGTAAAAAAGTATTACGATGGCGTTTCCTCCTTGTGGGTTAATATTCACGGTCATAATCATCCTGTGTTAAACCAAGCGTTGAAAGATCAAATCGATAAAATTGCTCATAGTACATTATTAGGTCTTGTGAGCCCACCGTCCGCACAATTATGCAAAGAGTTAGTAGAACTTGCTCCAGATGAGCTTTAGATAAAGTATTCCTATCTGATGATGGCAGTACGGCTATCGAGTAGCTATTAAGATGAGCGTATCAATACCGTCAACAAAGTAGGACAAACGAAAAAGACTAAGTTTATCGCCCTCAATGCAGGCTATCATGGGGATACATTGGGTACCGTATCATGTAGGGTGGGATTCAGTTGTTCCATCAAGTATTCCGCAATCTATTATTCAAACCATTAACTTTGCCAAGTCCTGGCGTATATGCAGATGCAGCCGATCGAGATAAAGCCTTTTGAAGAAGTCCTTTGGCGGAACTGAGCGTATCCTTAATGAAGAAGGCGATGAAATTACAGCGCTCGTTATGGAACCACTCGTACAAGCGGCTGCAGGCATGCTCGTAATGCCTCACGGCTGTTGAAACAGTTCGTGAGTTGACAGAAGCGCATGATGTATTCCTTATCGTCGACGAAGTAGCGACAGGGCTTTGGTCGGACTGGTAAATTCTTTGCTTGTGAACATGAAGGGCGTATCTCCGAGACTTCATGACCTTGTCTAAAAGGTATTACAGGGCGGTTATATGCCATTGGCGGCGACTTTGACTACAAAACGCGTGTTTGATGCATTCCTTGGTACCTTTGAAGAAAAAAACCTTCTATCATGGTCACTCCTATACAGGGAATGCCTTGGCGTGTGCCGTTGCATTGGCTTCCTTGAAAGTTTTTCCGCGATGAAAGGTTGTCGATCAATTACCTGCAGTGGATGCTTTCTCAAAGGCCTTAGAACCTATTAAGTCCTTAAAAGCATGTTAAAGAGGTTCGTCAACGGGGCCTCATCGTAGGTATTGAGCTTGAAAAGACGTGGCTACGCACAGACATATCGTCCAAATGATGCGGTTGGTGCTAAAGGTGGCCATCCTTGCTCGTGAACAAGGTCTCATCTGCCGTCCTATCGGTGACGTAGTTATCCTCATGCCTCCATTGGCATCCACTGTGGAACAATTAGAGGATATGGTTCGTATCGTTGGTGAAAGTATCCAACGTGCTACCGAAGAAGAAGGCTTACTGGAAGATTTACGTCCAATTATTTTGTAAATGATAAAGGCGCACCTTACTATTGAAATATAAGGTATAGGTTTATTCTATTCATCTATTAAGCTATGTAATGAAAAATAGCTACACCTAGTGCTTCTTTACGCCTAGTGTAAAGGCCGTTGAGGTGTAGCTATGATGTAATCGATATTTTTCATGAAATTTTTAAAATATATTCTATACATTCTCAAAATTCGATGATTAATTAGCATATCTATGATACTATATATGTATAAAGGAGGTCATCGTATGGACATTTATGTAATTATACAAGTTCTTATTTTTATTTGGTGCCATCTTCCTTGGTGTTCGCCTCAGTGGTATGGGCATCAGTTACGCTGGCGGCCTTGGGAGTAATATTGTTAAGCCTTGGTATGGGTATGTTCCTGGTCAGATTCCTTGGGATGTAATTCTCATCATCATGTCTGCTATCAGCTGCCATCTGTGCCTTACAGTTAGCCGGCGGTCTTGGTTTATTTGGTGCGTATTGCGGAAAATATTTTACGTAAAAACCCTAAACACATCAACTATTTAGCACCAACAGTAACGTGTTCTTAACTCTATTGGCTGGTACTGGTCATACAGCATTCTCTATGATTCCGGTAATCGTAGAGGTGGCAAAAAGTGAAAATCATTAAGCCATCATGTACATTTATCTATCGCCGTTGTAGCGAGTCAAATCGCTATTACAGCAAGCCCAGTATCTGCAGCAGTTGTTGCCATGAGTGGTTTCCTTGAGCCATATGGGGTAAACTATCCTACATTGCTTGCCATCTGTATTTCTACAACATTCGTGGCGGTTATGATTACAGCGTTTATCATGTCTACCTTTGCGAATAATGACTTGTCTTCTGATCCGGTTACCAGAACGTTTAGCGACGGGTCATGTAGCCCTGCCTCGTGATGCTGATTTCATTTTTGAAACCAGGCGCAAAAACTTCTGTATTGATTTTTCTTAGTTGGTATTATTTGTATCGTATTCTGCAACTGCCATTTCCAAAAACATCGGTCTTATTAAACCAGTTATCTTTGGTCGAAATGACGCTATCATCGGCTTTATGATGACTATCGCAGCAGCAATCACTTACTTCTGTAAGCTTGATACAGCACAGCTTGTTAATACTAGCACATTCAAATCCGGCTTGTCCGCATGGTCTGCGTACTAGGGTGTAGCATGGTTGGGCGATACTTTCGTAAAGGTCATATTCCTGAAATCAAAGCTCTTGCTTCTGGCGTGGTAGCGGCATATCGTTCTTGATTAGCCATAGCATTCTTCTGCGAGTACATTGTTGTATAATAGCGGCAACTACACAAGCATTGGTACCTGCTGTAATTACGGCCTCGGTATTACTCCAGAGAGCCAGGATCCGTATACATTATTACGCATCCTTCGCGACTGCATCTGCACTCTTCGTATTGCCTACATACCCATACACTCTTGGGGGCTGTACAAATGGATGATACCGGCTCTACACGAATCGGTAAACTCGTATTTAACCATCCGTTCTTTATCCCTGGCGTACTATCCATTGCTATCGCCAGTAGCACTTGGCTTCGTAGTAGCTCCATTGATGCTATAGTGGTGGCTAAACAAAGAGCTATACGAAATATATAACATTATAAAAGGACGTAACTTTAAAGTTACGTCCTTTTTGTAGTTACTTATGTAGTATTTGTTTTTCTATTACATTTCTTACAGAGACCTGCAATTTCTAGATGATGTTCTGTGACGGTAGAAAACCTACGTCGGAGAGCTCTTTGGGCATCTCTACAACAGGGCAAGTATGGAGTGGAACCATGATTGCCACAGCTAGTACATACCACATAGTAGCGGTGTGTATGCAGCTAATTTCATAGTAGGCCATATCGCTGACCATGAGTGTTGTGCAGGGTAACGATTCCCTTTGTTTCTAGTAATTCTAGGGTGCAGTGAGATAGTAGACATCCACGTAGTATCGCTATCGCCTAATTTTCAACAATCTCAATAGCTGTCATAGGGTTTTATCCGCTGTTGTTAACACAGACCAAGATGGCTTCGCGCTGTTTGGTCTTTTTGATCTATCTTCTGGCCAAGTTGTTGTGTTCATAACTCTTTTCAGTTCTATTTTAATACTAAACGTGCTATACACTTGCACTAGCTAGATGTCTTATATGACTTATAATGTAGCTGTTTAAACATGTTGACTATTATTTTGTTATTTGCTAAAGTGCATTCGTCTTATGAGCGCTCGAATATTTTTAATGACTAACACCACTAGCAAGATTCCTACCGATGTTAGAGATACTACAAAGCCACCAGGGCGACGTTGAGATAGTAAGATCGAATAGACCTATAATCATGGCAGTAAACTAAAGCCAATGGAGCATAGTAAGGTAGTTCTAAATCCTTTTCTGGTTGTAGTGCCGATGCTACAGGTAAAGGCAATCATAGCACTAATACGAGGACGCCAACGATTTTTAATGGAAATAGACACAGCGGATCATTAGGATGTAACAGAATATAGTTAATAAAATCTACCTTAACACCGGCTACGCGGCGCTTCTTCATCGTAAGCGATGTAGAGTAGAGGTTATATGAAGTATAGCGTTAATACTGACAAAATAGTAAGGACCACCAATGCTAATCATATCAGTACGCATTTACTGTTAAAATGCTACCGAAGAAAAATACATTAGCATTAGCTTTCAACTTGCCTGAACTAATGAGGGGTAATAGCTGTACCGATACTAAGGGATAAAATAATAGTAAGAATCAAATCGAGGTGGTGGGAGATATTTCCGCAAAAACTCGATGAGGCCTCCTGAGATGGCGGTAAGATGAAAGCCCTAATATGGGATTTGTAGCTTGTTAATAAGCCTAGGGGTGATACCTGCCAGGGGATGCGTGGCTCATGGTATCGCCAATCATACTGAATCGGCGTAATACCATAAAAATAGCCAATACATGGGCATAATAGTGATATGCAGATGGCTACAAAGAAGGCATTTTTGCATACAGTCATAACTAAACATGGCGCACCTCCTCAGTTTGTAGTATCGGCATCGGCCTGAGCCTGGGCCTGAGCCTGACGGCCTGAGCCTGAGCCTGAGCCTGAGCCTGAGCCTGAGCCTGAGCCTGAGTTATCACATCTGTGAGCAAGAACAATTTTTCGTGATCTACAGGGTTACGACCTGTATTATGCATGATTTCGCAAGCGTATTGCTCAGGTGAGCAAAGGTGGCCGTGGCCATTTGAGATATGAGTAGATGTTGGTAGAATTAGCTGATTGCCATTTCCAAGTTATGTTCAACAGAGATTATCGTAATATGATGTTTTTGGTTTAAATCCCGAAGAAGTGCGTAGATGCCTTCTTAGCTTTTCTGTCGATGCCTGTGGATGGTTCATCAGTGATGAGAGGTCATGATTGCCGATAAGGGCTCGGGCGATAGATACTCGCTGTGCTAGCCAGAGAAGCTTGCTGATGAGGCGGTCTTTAAATTCCGTCATATTCGTGGGCTCTAATGCGCGATTAACTTCGTTTTATCTTTTAATTTTAAAGCTTGCGGTGAGTCGAGGATTTCTTTGTACCGTAATGGGAAAGCCTGCATGAAATCATTTTTGCGATACGTAGCGAATATTCTTCGTATTCGTTTGATTGAGCCCTTTACAGGGTAAGAAAACCCAATATGAGACAGGTAAAGTACTACATCCATTGTCTCGACGATGGATATATAATCACCGCTGTGAATATGTAGATTTAGGTCGTTTAACACGTAAGGTGGCTGACCTTGATAGGAAAAATAAAGATGTTCTATGGATAACATATAAAACCACATTTTCTAATTGACTAAAATTCTGAGTAAGTTTATACTATAACTATATTACAAATGCAACTGAGTCGCAACTGCAACAAAGAGAATAAGCAGTATTCTATGAAGGCATAGCGTTCAGGATTAACAAGGAGGACTACGATGGTCGAAACTGGTTTTTGTTGGTTGTGAGGCATCATGATGGTACATTGTTGCAGGCTGTGGCAATGATGCACCTAAGGAACAAGCAGTAAAAAGGATCAAGTGGTAACAAGTTTTAATGCGATGGCTGAATTTACAAAGGCTATTGGCGGTGATAAGGTAGAGGTATCTACTATTATTCCAGATGGCGTTGAGACCACATGATTTCAGTTGAAACCAGAAAATATGAAACAATTGGCAACAGCTCAAGTATTCGTTTATAACGGTTTTGGTATGGAGCCTTGGGCACAACAAGCTAGTAGGCGACTAAAAATGACAAGCTTGTAGCTGTTGTAGCTACTAACGGCGTGAAGCGATTAAAAATGCTGATCCTGAAGAATTAGGAACATGGTGCAGAAGATCCTCACGCATGGTTATCTTTGAAGACATGGAAATTAACTCTTATAGCTGATCTGGTCCGAAAAGAACTACACTGAGCCGTTGGCAGATGCGTGATTAAAATACGAGCAATTAATAAACGTTTACAACCTCGGCATTAACTTACCAACCACAGTTTGGTGGCAATGTAGAAAGATGTTGCTGAAGATAAACAAATTATTCAACTATCGACCTTAAAAATATATTCTAACGTTGGCATCGCTGGTGATCGTGATAATCAAAACTATTTATTCATTGTTCAGTTGATATTATATCAAAGTGTGGATTATAATTCTTGGACTAAAGTATCAGTGCTCACTGGGGTGTGTGATGTGAGTTATCTGCTAATCAGTGGCCTGTGATTATCAGTGTTGGTGATGGTTGTATATTCTTTAATTGATCTATTAGTTGGTTCCTGTGGTCCCAGGTGGTGTAGACTTATCTTTAGTGGGTGTGGTTTAATATTTAAAATATATTATGTGGTCCTTCTTCAATTATTAATTTCATTAAATCCTCATTATATATATTCATTATTATATATTTATATAGTTTATTATATATATTATTATATTTTGTGGTTGTCTGGTCTCCCAGTGCTATGATTATACATCATGTATTTATCTTGTTTGTATGCATGGGTAATAAATCCTTTTATTTCTGTTAATTCAATCTTTTATTATAGATCTTTTAAATAGTGTATTAATATTTAATCATTGGTGCTATTCTTCTTCATGGTTTATATTATTAAACTTCAGCGAAAAATCTTGATGTTTGCTTATGGGCAGTGTAGAATGCTGTTGTTGTCACTCATCAATTTGCATCGTTGGTGAAGGGTGTAATATAGATGCTATACGTGCGTTTATACATAATTCTTCACCTTAGTGAAGTAGTTATTTTCCTTCCAGTTGGTCAACATAGGCTAAGTTTTCTTTGATCAGCTAGAAAGCCACGAGTTTTGGGAATGCAGGGCGCGTGGGTGATTGTAAAACTATATGGCGCTGGAATCATTGTTGGGTATGCGTGATACAAAGCGTAGTTTACGTACGTGCTATGGTGTGTTGCATATGATGGCCGTTGCTCAACTGGTGGTTGCTTTATTTACAGCGGGTATCGTATTTGATTCTTACAACAGTATGATATTACCTGAGCCGTTATCAGTTCTGCGTTCTTATATGTTTTCAGTGCAAGTTACTGTTGCAAACGACGGGACGTGTATAACAGGGGCTTGCATTAATGGAACTACCTATGAAGGTCTCGAGCGGTACTCGCTCGCTGTTCTGTGTCGCTCACTATTGTGAAAGGTCTTTATATGTTGACTCGATAAAATACATATATATACTATAGTTGAGGACGAGGTATGCCTCGTCCTTTTAATATGGCTCGATGATTTCTACTTTCTTTCTATTGTGCTGCTATTAGCCACATATAACGTCGGCCCACTCGTATTAATTATTACGTATTCTCTAAATATATAGGTTAAATATAAGGAGTATCTATGAACTGGTATAAGGATATAGTGCACTTTGTTCGCAGAGTTGAGTGAGCAATCTTTTTCGCTGGGCCTTATTCTGGCACTATAAAGCACCTGTGAGCAGTGACCAATCTAGTAGTCTCTACTATTGTATTGTATGGCATGTGCCTGGCGCTCACCACTGCCAGGTGAAAGAGCTAATAAGCGCCTGTGCTACGTAGAGCGTATGCACAGGTGATGTGCACATTTTGATATGGTCAGTGCTGTCATACGCCATCTTTTGGTATGCATACGATAGGAGCACTTTTGTTATGCTGGCGCTGCTCATTTTAGTAGGTGGTAGTGGCACAGATAGAGGTTTATGTGCAATTATATATGGATTAGCCTGTACGAATGCACTTCGGTACAGTTGTAATAGTGTTTGACCATATTCTTGGTCTTATTTACATTTGCCACATCACAGCAAAATATGCGTATGGACATAGCGTGTTAGTTACTATGTTTAGTCAGTCTCATTGCTGTATTTATCTGCTGCTCAAACTGGCGATGACGCTATGTAGGTCTTGGTATTAATAAGACCTATTGTAATGTCTTAACCTTGCAGCCTTACTGTCCGGGTATCCGCGGCACCATCGGATTCGGTTTTTCCCATCACTGGTCCAAGTAAACAGCTCTAATAGCTCCATTTGAACTGCAAGATGAAGAGTACTACGGTTTTGTTTTATGTTTTAATTTGATATTAAAATTCATTATATATAATTTACGTCTTGGTGGTATGGCGATATACTAACTCTAGAGTGTAGTTGGAGCAGGTTAGTTGAAGGCGGACACGACATTTTTACGAGAGCTATCCCTATTGGAGCGTTCACCAGAAGCGATAGATGAGAATTCTCTCTGGTTTGGTACTTTCAGAGAAGGGTATCGAAGCAGGGCTCGCGGTCATGCGCTGCCATATGTTGAGGCTTTGACCTTGAGCACTGTATTGTGACCTTTGAGTCGCCGCTTTTGGGGCTTTTTATTGAGGCTTTACACCTGCTGGCATGGTATATATTTCCATCTTACGAGGTCATTGGTGCTTGGTATGTATTGGTTTCAGGTGGTTTCCATTTTCTGTGGAAACCACTGAGTGTACTACCGATCGAGATTTGACTTCGAAACAAGTATTAGTGGGAGAGCTATATCGAAGGATAAGCAGGGCATTGGGCATAGTATTAATCTTAGCATCTATTATTTGCATCTACCTTGTTCCTATCATGATCCTTAGTTCCATTGGGCTTAGCTTACGGGAGGCCGTTATTTACGTTGCCGTTATGCTAACATCTCGTCTTATGAACGCAGAGGCCTCTGGCAGTAGGGGCCGTTTGTGGTCTTATTTACTGTCAACCTTTATATAACTGGATTATGCGTATACTCTCAGCGTAAATAACAAAACCTTCTAGCAACTGCTAGAGTATTATGCCTCAAGTTGAGCTTCAGCAATGTCTAGCCAGTAACAGGTCCACATTATCTTCGTCTCGTATCTCAATTTGCTGAGGATTCATCGAGCAATTTGTTTCAAGAGCTTTTTCGTCATTGGCGCGCTCGTCATGAGCATGTGCTGCAGTACCATCCTTTGCATGGTGGCCGATGATAGCTTTCTAAGGAATAGTCTGCTAATATCGATTTAAGGATACAAGATATATTTGGTAGAACTTATTAAAAAGTGCTATATCTTGTTGATGCACATAACTTTTTAACAGAGGTAACGACCTGGTTCATATCCTTAGACAATGCATTGACTTGTGTGGTCCAGGCCTCATCAATAGGCTCCGTAGTCTTGTAGATATCAATAACTGTTTATAATACTCTCGCTAGGGCTTGGTGTATATTGGAAACAGAGCAGTTCGAAAATCAAAGGCTATAGTTGAAATACATTTTCAGCTTTTTAGACGCCTATCGACCAAATTCATTGTCATATCCTCATGATAAACACTAATTCTCTATTATTATCTTTTGCTAGTAGTTCCACGGATGCTGCTAGGATAAACCAACACCACATAGCTCTAGGGTCTTCAATGTATGTAAAATCGAGGCGCATATGACAGGTGTCGCAAAGGCCTTCTTCGCTCAATTCGAGCACTACTTTTGCAAAGCCCTTTTCATTGAGTAAAGGACACATAGGTTGTTCTTTAGAGAATACGAAAATGGCTGCCTTCCTCATCAATGGTAATCGCTTGGCGCAGTCACCAAGAGGTCCCGTCATAGAGTGATAACGTCAGCCGTCGGTTCATCGATATCGATGGTCCAAGCTGGCGCATGTATTTTCACATGATCAGCTTTGCACTGAAAATTGTGATATATTGTCGGACAAATTGAAATCATAGTCAGCTCACTTGTAGTTACAAAAATATTCTAGTGCATTGCATCATAGGGGCGTAGGTCCATGCACTAATATTATAAATAAAGATTCTGAAGCTTTATTGATTTAGCGTATAATTGTATATATACCATATGGTCCTGTTTGAGAGATGGAGAGCTATGAAATCATTACTTTATAAAAGGTAGCTCGTATTGGCGTAGCAGTCTTGCAGTACTGCCTAACGAGTGCCGCCCCTTAGTAGCCAGAACTGTTGCAGTTGTTGATGGCAACATACAGCGATTGTCCGTGCTAATGGTTTATTAAATGCATCATTCAAAATCATCCTAATGCAGTTATTACTGAAATTGCCTTTTTGATGCTGACGGTGGTCAAATTAAGTATGATGTTGAAGGCGTTGATGAAAGTGGCAAGTATGAGTTGACTTATATCCATAACGAATCAAATCTTTGAAAACGTGAAGGTGATTATCATAAATCCTTGAAGATCTTTTGATCTCGTGAGATTTTACCTCAGCAGCAGTATTAATTTTTGCTTACGTCAACACAAGACAAAGCTACGAGCCTAATGTGGTCTGTACATCATGAAGGTAAGACTATTTACAAAGTTACCTTTTGGTACCGAAGGGGACAAAGAGGTTGATGTACGCATTGATGCTATAAATGGTAAATATTACTATCTGTTAAAGTTTGATGACTAATGATGATTGACTAGTACTATAGCTCAATAATTCGTAGTTAATACTGAATATAATACTGAAATGCCTCAATACTAGTTCTTTCATAGAAAATTGCTAGTATTGTAGGGCTGTGAAAGTTTACTCAGAATGCAACCCAAAAGATAATGAGACTTATAATTATATGCCGTTCGTCCTTTAAACATGGGATGAACGCTTTATTATGGTATTCATAGAAGATTTAAATATCGAGCTATAGATTTTCATTTATCATATATATGTAAATTCATTAGACTCACTCCAAAACGAGTGTTTTAGCACGTGTCTACATGTTTGAGTTCATGAGATTATCGAGTAGTATGTGTGCAGTCCAAGGACAGAAACTCAAATATATCGGATTTTCCAGGCTATATCTCACGGTCCACGCTAGATATATGTTTGCGACCCAGGTTATCGATAACACGAGGATTGGTTAAAACATATATGTGATATTGCTATATATGAATTATCAAGGAGGAGACATGAAAAATCTATTCTTAAAAGCATTGCATGGCTGCTGGCGTGTCTAAGTGCCACTGGCCAGCAGTAACAGCGGCTGAAACAGCAACGCTCGGTAATCGTCAGCACAAAGAAAGCCGCAACAGCAGCCCCTGCAGCTGCAACGCTGTTGCGAGATCAAGTGTTCACCGCAATTGGTGGCTCCAGCGGTTACCCAAAGCAACCTGCTCAAGATACTCACTCCGGTTCCAACTGCTACCTCAGAGATATTAAAACTCAGCATCAAGAAAAGCTGTAGATACGAAGTGAAGCAAATCTCTGACAGACAGTTCCTACTAATAATGAAACAGCGGCTGTAACAGTCTTCTAGTGAAACTAAAGTGGTACGCGGTGGCGATACAGCCAGAGCCAGCAAAAGCTGAAAAGTTATAAAACAACAAAGCAGCATGCAGACAAGCCCTCAAAGCAGCTGCAAAAGAAGAAAAAGCTGATAAAAAGAGGCAAACCAAAGCGAGAGGCAACTCTAAAAGTAGAAAATCGCCAACCTAGCACAACAAGTCAGCCCACAGGCGTGCCTCGATCAAAATAGTATTTTCAATTGGCGCCACTATTCAATCAGTCACCAATTTCGAAAGCTAAATTTGACTGACTCTAAGATTACAGATATGGTCTTTCCAAAGCGAGCAGACACTGCTATCTATGAAGTAGCTGGATCAATGCCAACGGCGCTCACTCTATGACCCTTGATGTAGCGACTGGCAATGTAACTGAAGGTACTCCTAAAGCGTATGATGCATCTATGGAAGCTAGTGCAATTGATGCTGGTACTGTGTTACCTCCACATGTGGCGATCAATGCAGCCTTCGCACAGACTGGCAACGTATGCGCGGGTGTGTAACTCTGGTCTGCAACGCTAATCAAAATGGTAGACCTGTATACTAAACGTAGAGTTCCATGATGCACAAAATAAACCTGTATCCATCGTATTAGATGCAAAAACAGGTATGGCAGTAAAATAAGTAAAACCTTATTCCTATACCACTGTAAAGCAAACCCTTTTAACACGAACACTAAACACCCAAAACTATACACACAAAACATAAATACACTTACACACACACGTACACACTACACACACAATAAACAATTACACACACGCAGCCCTCTGGATTGGATAGACAAACATTGACTCTCTCCTATGCCGTCTGTCGTTCAGAGGGCCCCTTATGAATTGTGGTTCCCTCCCAATCATAAGATTATATACTTGGATATAATACTCTCTCTCACAATAAGAACGTAACTGCTTTTACAGTACGCCAGGTATGAGTGAGAAAGTCCGCAATACATGTGACCGCTGCATGTGTTACGGGCTTTCGAGATAACTTAATATAACTACATATGATGTAAGTCTCTAAGTGTTGAAAGTGTAAAAGCGCAGACATTATAATATCTGCGCTTTTGTTATATGAGTCTTTAAATTTAGTATGTATACTCAGTATTTTATATATGGCGAGGTACGCTCAGAGAAACTACAAAAGATTTCATATGAATTTAGAGGGCTGGGCGGCAATCTCGAGTGCCGAGATGCTTTTCATGGCCTTGAGAACCTAAGAACAACGGTCACCAGGTTTTACTGTAATCGTATCTGAACGGTCACAGAATCACAGCAGACGCGGCTCACTGCAGGGCAGCGTGACCATGGATCAACACGGTGCCCTGATTAGATAAGCTACGAGGATATCCGTCAGCATAGCCTACAGGAATTGTAGTAATTGTCATAGGCTCAGGCGTTACGTAGAACCACAGCCAACGCTCGCCGCCGAACGTGTTGGACGTGAACGACTTCATATGGAAGGATAGAACAGGTACGCCTAAGCGATTTGGCACATCTGAAGATGGCATAATACCGTATTGAATGATACCAGCGAGCGTCGGTGATGCTATCTTTACAGATAATAAAACCAGCACTATTGGCGAGGAGAATCGATAATCCGCATCAGGGGAATGCTATTTCTATCTACCATGCGATGAAAATTTCATAGCTTTGCATGAGCGAGCGTCTGATCCGCAGCGTCCGCATTACTCATATGAGGAAGAAACCGTCTATCAAGATTTTCATAGGACTCAACGTTTGATAAACTCTACAGCATCCTCAGGTTTGATACCACGATCGATGCCCGTGTCGACGCTACGGCAACGCGGGATGATCATATCGTGACCGTCAGCCACTTTATCGAGGGCGTCTAAATCCCGTAGACCTGCAGACGGAATGGAATTTCGTATTCACATGAGCTCAAAGGGACTGAGGTCTAGTGAGGCCCAATAAATAAATTGGCACCATAATACCTGCGTTGCGAAAGAGGTATGGACCTCGGGAATGGCAACCGCTAAGGATTCGTAACCTTCCTCTACGCAATACGGCTCATCATAACACTGTGGCCATAGTACCATTGGCCTTTGATACTGTAGCAGTAGATGTGCTCCAGTCCGGTAAACTATTCACTTTTGCAAAGTTCTCACGAACGAGACTTGTATTTATGGTCAAATCAGGTGGGGTCCTCATGGTATTCCTCAATTCTATATAACATTACTTTTATTTTATAACTTTTTGAATTACACAATACTGTGAAAGTTTTATACAGAAATCGTTTTTATGATTTTTATACATATTATATACACAACGTGAAAGTATACTAATTAATATACTCTCTTGATATTAGTATAAATTCAATAAATAATAGTATAATTTATGTAGAAGTATTTTCCTATAATAGGTGTAGTACCCCTAGATTTTGGACATTACATACCTATAAAATTTAATAGCTATGTAGGAGGTGCTCTATGGTGAACGTAGTAGTGGTAAATGCAAGTAAAATGAATTCATGACCATTAGATTTCTCTGTATTATCTAGTGACGAGATGGGTTTACGATGATAGTACAAATGCAGAGCTTATTGAACGTATTCAAAGGGTCTCGCGTTGTAGTTACAAAAGAATTACCAGTAGGGGGCTGATTTTGCTACAATTCCCAGATACAGTAAAACTCATCGTAGAAGCGGGACAGGATATAACAATATTGACTCAACGCGCTAAGGAAAGAGGCATTACAGTGTGAATATTCTCACAGTATGAGCGTATAGGCACACAGCAATCATGATGATCCTCATTTTAGCGTCTACCATGCAGAAACAAATTGCACTTGCTAAAGGTGATCGCGTATTTTACACATTTACAAGCGAGCCACAAAGTGAATGGTAAAAGCATTAGGTGCTGTTTATGCTGGTCACATTGGTATGGAAGTGATCAAAAGTGCAAAAAGCACCCGGTATGAATATCTCGTTCATACGCACACACAGGCTGATGGTGACGGTATTCGTCATGTAAAGTCTTGATGAATTGCTGGAAAAATAGCTGATTATATTACATTTGCCCATTGAATGACCAACTAAGTACATGATTAATAAAGAAGCCATCGGCAAAATGAAACCCAGTGCAGTCATCAAATACTGGCCGTGGTCCTCTTATTAATGAAGCGGACTGAGACTGTAGCGGCTAAAACGCATGCAGGTGCAGGTCTTGATGTACAGAGGTGAACCTCAGCAGAGGATAGCCCTCTTATATACACTGGATAATGTTATTATCACACCTCATATGGGCTGGAAAGGCCTTGAAACACGCCAACGCTTGGTAGGCATCATTCGAGATGACAATGTTTCTCACAGGGAACACTAATGGTATCTAACAAATAGATATTAGATACATAGGCCGCCAAGCAAATGATGAACTAAACATAATAAAAATCAGTACATACAGAAACAAACGACCTATACGACAATAAGAGCCGTCCCCGTCGGGCGGCTGATTGATTAGGGCTATCATAGATCAAGTCTTGCATATATGTATATATATCAAGGAGGTAGTTATCCTCAAACCTGATTTGATTGATGTTGTGTTTTGATGGACTCACCAATGTCGATAGGCCTTGATGCCTTCCACCACGGTTCTTGTCGCTTGGTCACTTCAAATCTTTTGTTGCGGCCGGTATGTCTCTAGGCGATAGGTAATCCCTAACTCCTTATATTTAGCAGTACCCATAACGTGATATGGTAGCAAATCAACAGCTTGTAAGTTTTCAGATCCCAGGAAAAGTTTAGACGATGGTGATGATTCGCATTATCTGTAATCGTAGGAAGACAACGTGACGAAACCCAAATCGAACCTCTACGTCTGTCACGCAAAACCGAGAATAGGTCTAACGATTGCCAGTTAACCACAAATGTTTATCAGGACGATTTCTTGAAGGTCCCAGGATGACGAGACTGAGTGACACTGAGTAGCTTACGATTACGCTGCGGATCAACAAATTCACTTGTATCAAACAGGTATGACGCTTTTTTCACGGGAAATATGCAAAAGCTCAGTAACAAAAGTCAATTTGTATCAAGAGCTTCCCCACCGGTGACGTGATACCACCATTAGTATAAAATTGCGTTCATGTTCACTGGTCCCACAACCTCAACAGTCATGAATTTAGCATCATCGCTAATTTCATTCCATGTGTCAGATTGTGGCATAAGCCAACGCATGGGGACATCCTTGAGAAAGACCACCAGGTGCATGCTCTGGACCATCAACCGTACCCATCGCCTCTCATCGAATGAATACGTCCCGTCGCAGGTAACCCTCGATTAGATTTTGTTGACGGAATGCACGAGAAATAACTTCGTCCTTGTTGTGCTTTTAGTCAATTTGCCAGCGTGTACTGCAAAATCAGACACACGAACAGTCAATTGAGGGTACAACTCAGGATGTGAGCGTGCCCAACAAAGGTTTCTCACGCGTGGAACATCGTTAACGTTCAAATGATGACCGCCCTTTTTGGGAGTAGCCATCCAATAATCTACCAAGCTATCAACTTGCTGTTGGTTGCCTGCATGGGTATTGCCTCCTTTTCAACCAAGACTAACACTCGTATCGGTGCCGGTGAAAGTTAGTCCGACACTATGGAAGTACGTTAATTATCTTCCTTTATAGTAATATCTGGTTCGCCACATGAAGCTTTGCACTGAGAGTTAGTAATCAGAGATGGATCTAACTCGATATCAAAATCGCTGAGGGTCACACAAGCTTTTCACCAGACTTTCACCTAATGCGGCCAGGAATGATAGAGAAGCGCATTGGGAAATACCATCGGAGCCACTGCCACGGCATTTTTGCCACGGACGCCAACGAAGAAATAGCACCGTGAGTATCACGACCATGCATTGAAGTTAGCAACCAGGAGCGAAAGCTTTCCACCAGCTTTTACGACCATCTGGAGTGGAACCTGTTGCAGTGCACCACATACCACGTTGGAAGCAATTGCCACCAAGCCCATGTAGGAACGGATTGACTGGCGTAGTGTATGTCGAGAATCCATCCATAAATGGAAACAACTTTGCTGCTGGAGCTCATCTCACACGATCGTCATCGTTACCATATTTAGGAAAGCCACCCGATTTCGAAATCAACGCGATGCCGTTTTCGTCACGAATAGGCTGACTTAGCATATTTAATAGCGGACATGAGTCGTGACTAATACGGATAGACCAGCTTGATACCAGCTGCAAAACCAACGTGCACCGTCATGCAATGCCATTTCTAGTCTATAAGCATATTTGTTCGTGCATGTAGCGAATGATGTTCAATGCGTTTACATACATCGCCAACCATTCCATCATGTCGTCGAATTTTTCCCATACTCGTCGAATTCTAAGTATTCGAAGTGATAGGGCGTATTTAGGACCAATTTGTTTCTTCAATCATCGACACCGCCATTGATGTGCATAAAGTAAAGCATTTGCCAAAGTTGGAACGAGCGCCGAAGAATTGCATTTCTTTACCAATACGCATTGGGATACGCAACATGCGATAAGCGTAGTCATCACCAGAGTTAGGACGCATTAAGTCGTCATTTTCGTATTGGATGGAAGATGTTTCAATAGATAGTTTTTGCACAGAAACGACGGAAGCCGATTAGGCAGTGACGGGGGACCATAATACAGTGAGGTTTGGTTCTGGAGCAGGACCAAGGTTAGTCAATGATGTAGATAACGGAAGGACATTTTGAAAGCCAATGTATGGCCGTCGAGTACCCATACCACCGATGGACTCAGTAGTCCAAACAGGATCGCCTGCAGAACAAGTTGTTGTATTCGTGAATACGTGCGAAGCGAACCATACGTAATTTCATGATGAAACGATCTCACGAATTCTTGAGTTTGCTCTTCTGTGTAGGTGCCATTGCGAAGGTCACGTTCTGCGTAGATGTCTAGGAATGTAGAGTTACGGCCGATGGACATAGCAGCACCGTTTTGCTCTTTAATAGCGCCAAGGTAGCCGAAGTAAATCCATTGCATAGCTTCTTCAACGTCTTTTAGCTGGCTCCAGAAATATCGTAACCATAGGACGCAGCCATTTCCTTCAATTCTTTCAAGGAGCGAATCTGCTCTTGAATCTCTTCGCGGTCGCGAATTACTTCTTCAAGCATATCGCCCATAGTGATGCTGAATTGTTCTTTTTTCTCTTCGATGAGGTAGTCAATACCGTACAAAGCGATACGGCGATAGTCACCGATGATACGGCCACGGCTATAAGCATCTGGTAAACCAGTTACGATATGCGCTGTACGAGCGGCACGCATTTCTGGTGTATATACATCAAATACGCCATCATTGTGAGTTTTACGATGTTTTTTGAAGAAGTCTTCTGTTTGCGGATCCATTTTGAAACCGTATTCTTCAATAGCGGATTTCGCAGTACGCAAGCCACCATAAGGGAACATAGCGCGTTTAATGGTTTTGTCAGTTTGCAAACCAACGATTGTTTCAAAGGTCTTTGTCGATATATCCTGGCGCATGGGCGGTAAGTGTGTGGCCATTTGAAGTATCGGCATCGATCACGCCGCCTTTTTCACGTTCTTCTTCATAAAGCTTCATTACTTGATCCCATAATTTTGTCGTTCTTTCTGTAGGACCAGCAAGGAAGGAATCGTCCCCTTCATAGGGGATATAGTTTCTTTGAATAAAGTCGCGTACATCAACGGCTTTATCCCACACACCTGTGTTAAAATTCTTTTCCATGCAGTATAGTTGCATTTTTGCACCTCCATAAAAGGATATAACTATAGATTTCTATGCCTATAGTGTACAATGTTTGGTCCTGATTTAACAAATTTTAAATGATATATTTTTCAATACATACTATGCAATTTTCGTAAGAATGGATGTTATTTGTAATTTAATAATATTGAAAAAGACAATGTAAATACATTAAGAGTAAGCTTATTTACTTAATTTATTTTGATTCTGATTTTGAAAGACTAATTATTTGCATTATCTTTAAATAATGAAAAATTTATATCAATAAAATAGAAAGTATTCGATGTGTTGTGATGGATCTTCTTGGAATTGTAGGGCCTTATTATGGTAATATTTAGATAGTATTGATTATGAAATTACGTAGAAAGGTAGATGCTAATGACAAATCGTATGAAAGCCATTTTAGGGGCATCTGCCACCATTGCCGTTTAGGGCTACGGCGTTTCCTTTTTGGTAAAGTAGCATTGCAATCAGTAGATGCATTGACACTCTCGGTAGCGAGGGTTGTAGGTGGTGCTATACTCATGCTAATTATTGGTGTATTTAGGGGATTACATATACCTACATCTTGGCGTGAATGGGATGCATATACATTTCTGTTAGGGCGCTACAGGTAACTTCGTTTATCAAGTCGTGTTTTAATGAAGGATTGCGAACAATACCGGCCGCTACATCTAGTATTATTATGGCTTTGACACCGATGACTACAGCATTGATGGCATTGGTAGTCTATAAGGATAAAATACGCCCTATAGGTTGGATCTTCACCATAACTGCTTTTATAGGTGTGGCCGTTATTATTCTTTGGAATTCCACTCTGACCATTCCAATGGGGGCCATATGGACGTTGATTGGTATGATACTGTTTGCGGTTTATAATATTCTAAATCGCGGGCTTAGTCTGAAAGGTTATGACTCTATTACTATCGCTATGTGGTCCATGTTTACAGGTGCTATTATGGCGCTACCTTTTGCAGATCATGCTATTGAAATGATTGGAGCCGCACCAATTACTGCGAAGCTTGCTATGGTATACCTAGCATTCTTTTCCAGTGCATTAGGATTCGTATTTTGAGCTATGCCTTTGAACATGCTGAAAAAGTTTCGGATGTAACCAATTTTATGTATATTTCGCCAATCGTGGCAGCCGTAGTAGCAGCCTTTTTATTAGGAGAATATCCTAATATGGGACTCTATATTGGAGCGCCAATTATACTAGGATCATTGTTCTTATTTAATCGATATAGATGATAGGTTTGATGTGAAGGACCCCAAAAGATAGAGATATGAAAAGAACCTCAAATCATTTTTATGTTGAGGTTCTTTGTGTTTGACAGTCATTATAAATTGTAGTAATCTAATATACAATTAAAACATACCTTTAAAGATATGTTTTAGAAAGATATTAATTCCTACCAATGTGTAGGGAAAGAGGTGGTCACAGTGATTGCTATACGAAATGTAACGAAAGAGTTTGACGTTAATAAGCAAAAGGTTACTGCATTATCTGATGTAAACTTTCACCACAGAAAAGGCGATATATTTGGCATTATTGGCTTTAGTGGAGCTGGTAAATCTACACTGCTTCGGCATGATTAATGCCTTAGAGGTACCTCACTCTGGTCATGTTGAAATAGATGGTGTGAATATCAATGGTTTAAGTTTTAATGAGCTTAGAAAGGTTCAGAAAGCGCATCGGTATGGTTTTTTCAACAGTTCAATTTGTTGAATGCTAAATCTGTGTATGATAATGTGGCTATCCACTAATTCTTAATAAGGCAGCCAAAATCCGACATTGATAAAAAGTTTAAAACCTTATTAGACTTTGTTGATTTGGGCGATAAAGCAAATGCATATCCTGGAGAATTATCTGGTGGTCAAAAACAACGCGTTGGTATTGCCCGTGCATTAGCTACAGATCCATCCATATTGCTTTGTGATGAAGCACCAGCGCTCTGGATCCTGATACAACAGAATCTATATTACAATTACTAGAACGTGTTAATCGTGAACTAGGAGTAACAGTAGTTATCGTAACTCATGAGATCGATGTAATTCAGAAAATATGTAATCGAGTTGTAGTTAGTGGAGCATGGAAAGCTCATAGAGAGCGGATCTATACTTGAGGTGTTTAAGTAACCCAAAACACGAAACAACAAAGCGATTTGTTAGGACTGTAATTCCTGATGAAATTCCATCAACAGTGAAACATACATTAGCTTGTGATAAAAGGCCATACACAATTCTTAAGATGCATTTCTTAGGAAATAATACGACAGATAATGTTCTATATCATATTAATAAAACCTATGATTTAGAAACAAGTGTATTATT